>Ga0209181_10000405_pt1 | contig 80493 bp, 64 predicted proteins | sample MAT05_FD_187208 | JGI IMG/M metagenome (GOLD analysis project Ga0209181, IMG submission 187208) | Freshwater microbial communities from Lake Fryxell liftoff mats and glacier meltwater in Antarctica - MAT-05 (SPAdes) (version 2) | ecosystem: Environmental > Aquatic > Freshwater > Ice > Liftoff...
CGTGGAGTCGACCGCCGAGACCACCGTGTTGAAGATCGAAGCCATCGGCGACCTGCTCCTCGCCATGGTCGAAGAAGGCCGGCTCAAGCTGCCGAAGCGCACCTTTTCCAAGGATCTCATCGAGCAACTCTTCGTGCGCCCGTATTGCAAAATCCGCCACCTCGAAGAAGCCGGCCTCGGCAACCGTGTCTCCTGCTCCCGCTACCTCCACGACCTCACCGACGCCGGTCTCGTCATCAAAACGAAAGCCGGCAAGGAGATCCTCTTCATCAACGAGCGTCTGGTGAAGCTGCTCGCGAACTAAGCCGCGCGCTTACGAAATAACGGAACCGACCAGCCCGAAATGCGGAGCCGCAGCGAGCAAGTGCCGATCGTTGGTAAAGATCTCCCTGAGTCTTGCTTCGGCCGCCGTGGCGAGATGAATGGCATCACCCGCGCGGAGAAAGACATCGGCGGGAAGCTGCCGATATTTCTCCACCGCGCTTTGTAGAATCGCGGGTGTGGCCGGCAGCCACATCCACAGACCTGCCTCACAGTCACTGTCGAACTGCTTCATCAATTGCTGGAATTGCCCAGGCGCCGCCAGCTTTTCGCGGAGCTTGCGATGAAAGACGCTGACGACCTCGATCCGCGCCAATGCTCCACTGCCCACCTCGCCTTCCGCGGCTGCTCTGGCCCGGACCGCATCGCTGTCCGGCTCCTTGAGGTAGAGCTTCGCGATGTAGGCGGCGTCGAAATAAATCACCAGTCCGCGCCCCGGTCGCGCCCTTCGGAGACGATGTCTGTGCTGTCCAAGCCGCCGAGCGGTTTGTTCATGAGCTTTTTAAAGCCCGGCAGCAGCTTACGATTTTGGAATTTGTTCTCCTTCGGCGGCGGACGATGCGGCGAAATCACCGCGACCGGCTTGCCGCTATCCGTGACGATGATCTGCTCGTGCGCCGCGGCCGCGCGCACCCACTCGCCCGTTTTTTCGTGAAGCTCGCGGATGGAGATCGTCTTCATGTGTCACACCGTGTCACGCCAGCCCCGATCCGTCAATCGTCGCCTCCATTCATCACCGCCGCCGCGGTCACACTCCCTCCCTCGTTCCCAAAGTGAGGCTTTGGGAACGCACGCCACCGGGGGAAGCTCCGCTTCGTGGTGAGGGTGCGGCGACACCTGCCCTCGCGTCCCCGGCCCGCCTCTCGCCGCGAAACGGAGTTTCTGCCACTCGAAGAGCATTCCCAAGTCCCCAACTTGGGAACGAGGGAGAAAATCTGGCCCGCGGCAAAAAGCCGCGCCGATCCGGCCCGCCTACTTCGGTGCGTCCCGCCTGGCGGCTTCTCCTCCGCGTCACCGCCGTCACCGCCGTCACCGCCCTTGCGCGGCACGTGGCTCGCCGATTTCCACGCCGCCAGCACCTCCGTGTTCCCTTCGGAAAAATTGCCGTAGATCGCGGCGAAAGTCTTCTTGCACCCGCGCGCCTCCTTCAGCGTCTCCCGGATCGAAGCCGTCGCCCCGGCCTGCTTCGCCCGCGCCGTGCCCTGCTCGCCGTGCCGTGCAGGAGATCGGTCGCCATCTGCTCCAGCCCCGCCTTCGTCACCACCAGCGAACGCTCCGCGAGCGCCGTCAGCAGATTCAGCTCCTCCAGCGCCGTGCCGAAGCTACGCGACTTCGCCGCCAGCTCCGTGTCGCCATCGCCGTGCGGCACGCGAAAGCGGTCCATCAGCGCCGGCCGCTTCGTCTCACCGGCGATCGCCGCCACCGTCGTATTGATCTTGCGCAACATCGCCTCCACCGCCCCGCGATCCCCGCGCTGCTGCTCCGTTTCCTCGCCAAATTCCCCCGCCTGCCTGGATCGCCTCCTTCCCGCCGAGATCCTCGATCACCTGCTCCAGCTTCACGATCGTCGCCGCGTGTTTCGTATCCACCAGCGTGGCCGGGGTGTGGGTAAAGTCCGTCACTCGATCGCGGTGAAAACCAGAATCCGCAACGCGCGTTTGGCCTCTTCCCGTCTGCTTCGCATCCACGTTCTGTTACCTTTTTCGGGGGTTCAGGGGAACGGCCGGGGTCACCAGTCCTCGGCTACTTTTCACTCCGTGTATTAGCTTAAGAGATCAGGCTGGCCGCATTCACTAAACTCAATTTGCGGCTTACAATCTCCTTATGACCCGCCAAGACCGGGGAGGAAATCGTCCTTCCTCGCTCCGCAGAACATTGCCATATGATGTAGACACAAATCTGGAGCGGAGGCACGTGTGTGCGAACTCACACGATGAGCCCGGGCAGCAAAAGCAGTTACCTCTTTAAGTGTGACAGAGATCCCAGCGCTTAACTTCGAAAAGAATTCTGGGATCTCTCCATCCAAGAGATAAGCGATTTGTGCACCTTCACCCACAAAAGGCGCTGCAATACCTCCGATGAACTTCGCTGTGTCAGCAAGGTATTGCGAAAGGGTTCCTGCCGTCGGGACGACTTTCGCCTCAATGGGCCAAGCGACACGCCGATTGTCGTTCCACACGAAGGCAATGTCGTAGGCTGGAGGCTTTGCGGGTGCAGGGGAACGCGTTTCCATTTCGGGCCACTCATGATGAGGATAAAAGGCCGAATAGCCTCCTGTTTCATACGCCCATAGCGTTTGGATCTCGGTGAAATGATTGGAGGTCAGATCGCGCTCCAGTTGCTCCAACGGTTGATTGAGGTCGATACCACTCAGGACATTTGCTCGCAGGCAATCGAAAGCCCGCCATGTCCAGTCGAGCACTTGCGTTGCCACCTCGCCGGCCCATTCTTTCGCCTGCCGCCGGGAATCAGCATCCATCGGCCACGCCAACTCGCTGAAGGTGGGACGACTCATGCAGGCGTCTTCTGCGGCGGGGCGGCTTTGCGAATGGCGGCGGCGAGTTGATCGGCGTCACGCATGGCCATCGAGCGCGTCCAATATCGACATTCGTCCGGCTTTACGATGGTGAGGTTCATCCAACGCTTACTACCTTCACGACGAGGTTGGAAAAGGTAAGCGACTCGCTGAAAACCAAGTCCGTTGCCTGTGGCGTCGCGGCTTTTCTGTTTGAGAATGCTAGCGTGGAACTTGGCAAGCTCATCAAGCAGGCCGTCTTCTTCGATGATCTCGCATTTGAAGCCGTCGCCGAGCGGTGCGTCGAGGTGGAAGGTAACCATTCGCACCGGGAGCTTTTTGTCATTTCGCTCGGTGTAAATAGTTGAAGCAACAGCCTTACCTCCACCAAAAGTTCCTTTAACGACGAGGGCGAGCGTCATGGCATACTGCGTAAGTTCAGGCTCGTTGACGCCGTCTTTGTCTTTGCGCTCTGTTTTAAAACGCGCTGGGCCCGGCCTTTTCCTTAAAACGTCAGGTAAGGTATATCCGAGGAAATCTTCAACGAGCGCCCACTCGGCAGCGGTGAACGCAAAAGCCTTTCGGGTCGCTTCGTCTATAGCCTCGAAGGAGGATAGTGTTTCAATTTTCGGAGTTCCAGTAGGAAGGGGTAACTTCAGCAAATCCTTAACCGTCAATTTACAAGTATGGAGCGGGAAGCTCGTGCTTGTGAGAGCAAAAAAACAAACAGCAAACTTGCTGTTGTAAGCAACGCACGCAGCATTCAGGTGGCGCTCATCCCCAGATAGGTCATGGCAAGATACGAATGCACCCTGGCAAATGGTCTCGTCGAATTCGGGATGCTTTTTGACGCGAACTGCTCTCATGCGCTCCAGTTTCGCGGAATAACTCAGTTTGATCAGTAGTTGAGGTGACTTGAATGCCGAAAAATCTTTCGAGTCGCCGGCTGTAGTTCTCGCGTCCTTCCATGGCGGCAAAATCGACGAATCGAGTTCAAGAAATACTCCGGGAGGAAAGTCGGGTGCTGCTAGAATGGGTTTGTCCTGTTGCTCGGGATGATGAAGTTCCTGTTTTCCGGGAATAACGCCTTTTCTAGTCTCAACCTCTCTTTGAGCCTCAAGTTTTTCGAGCGAGGGAAACTTGGAATACCGTTCAGCTAATGAAAGGTGGCGAGTTCCGCCAAGTGCTAGCGCAGACCACGTCCATGGAGTTTCGTGTGCTTGTCCATGTGAGATCGAGGCGACGTCGCATGGCTCAATACAGAAGCCGGCTGGGCTCGAAGATTTGCCGCCCCGGAGAGCTACCGCGCGCGTGGATTTTGGCGTATAGTAGTGAAGTAGCTTTTGTTCTCTAGGCTTAAGTGGGCTGAAAACGAGGATGCACGACGGGCCGATAGCTTCTGTGAATAGATCCCTTCGCAATGCAGAAAGATTGGTAACTTCCTCAAAGGTGAAATTGGTAAATAACTTTTCCCGAAGCGCTGCAGCTTGACCGTCACGCCAATAGAGCAACGATGCTGTATTCACCATCGCAACGAAGCCGGTCGATTTCACGAGCTCAGCAGCTCGTGAGAGGAATAATGGGCCAATATCATTATTTGCAACGGGCCAACCCTTCGCTTTCGCCCACAGCTGCCCAGGGGTTGCTGGCAAGGTCTTGATGCGTTTCCGATATTCAGGTTTGGCTTCGCCTCGTAACCGATCGGGAAAAATAGAGCCGTCGCCCCACGGCGCATTCCCCAAGACAAAATCGAAAGTTTGTTTGCCCGGCTCGTTCTGATTTTCACTTGTTCTTTCGTCGAAAAAATCTCGGTGAATCAGTCGGGTGCCACGCAGACTGGGAAAAACCTTCACAGTGTCGCGCGTGATGTAATGCTTTGGTTCGATTGCGTCGGCCATTGCAAGGTAAAGGCTGAAGCAGGCGACACGGACGGCTTCGGGATTTTTGTCCACACCCACGAAGTTGGTTTCGAGGATCGGGCGCAGGTCTTTCACGAGGGGGTCGCGGCCATGCGCGCGACGCCAACGGTGAATAATTCGCTGGAACGCCTTCACCAAAAAAATTCCGGAGCCACAGCATGGGTCGAGGATACGGACGTTCCAATCCTCGCTGTTCCAAGGAAGTACCGCGTCAAGCACGTAGTCTACGAGGTGCGCGGGTGTGTAGTAAGCTTTGTCGTTGCCTCGCTCGTCAGACGTCAGGAATTCCTCATAAACGCTGCTGATAAATTCCAGTGGAATCGTGTCGAAGCAATAGAATCGCCAGAGCAGCGGCTGTCTGTCTCCGGCGACGAGATCGCCTCGAATTAATTCCGCGAGTAGGTTGAGATGCTCTTCGCCGACGTTTTCCCGCTCGGTAAGCCACGCGGTTTCTCTTGAGCCTTCGTCCTCTCCATCTTTTCCGGGAAAAAGATCGCCGTTAAAGCGCTCATCCATCCAGCGAAAAAGTGCGTACGTGTCGGTTTTGTCCGACAGTACCGAGGCGAGGTTATCGTGGATTTTCGCAAGCGTGCCGTCTTCATGAAGGCGGCGCATTTTCGCGGGACTGAAGAAGGCGGTTCCATCGCTATCCTTCCGGTCGAAAAGGAACTGCGTGAAAATAATCCGTGCGAGCAGGTCATGGCAGTGCTCCTGCGGAAGTTTCATTTTCAAAAGCTCACCGCGCACATAACGAAGGTTTTTCAGCAACAGCGCATCCGCGCGACCGTCGGCCGGGAACTGTGAAGGGCGATCCTGTTGCGCACGATGCGTGATCAGATTCACCCAATGAAGAAGGTCGCGCACTACGCGCTGCTCATGTGTATTAGTCTTCGCAAAATCTTCAGCACTCGGAAGCTCGCATAGAATCCGTCGTCCTTTCAGCGTCGGATTTTGATAGCAACTCCAAGCGATCAGTCGTTGCGGTTCTAATGTGATAAGCAGCGCGGTGCGGGAAAAATTCCAGGCGAGCTGATGGACCAAATCTAGAATCTCATCCGTCGCCGCACGCGGAAATTCACACACGAGAGCAAGTGGTGCTTCGGAACTGTCCGAATTTGGATCAGCCGCGATGAGGCCGACCTTTACGGCGACGCCGGGATGAGCGATTTGCACTGCGCCCTGGATCTTCTTTTGGGCGAAATCGGCGTAAACCTTCGCGCCCGCGCCTGAGGGCTCGAAAGCCTGTTCCGGCGCAGGCCACCCCAACCAGTTGTGGATGTCCGCGTAGCGCATGCTCAGATATTGAGGGAGGACGCTCATAGGCAGTACGCAGTGGGCGCGAGACTGGCAAGAAAACACCTTCTTTCCTTCGCCAACTTTTTTGCGCCTCGTTCCCAAAGTGTGGGCTCTGGGAACGCATTTTCAGGGCAAAAGCCCCGCTTAGCGGAGGGGGGCGGGTTAGAAAGCTCGCGCATGATCCCACCGCGCACCGCCGCAATTGAATTCCGCCCGAAAAGGTGCGTGCCCAGGGCATCGCGCCGGGTACGAGGAGGAAAAGCGAGGTTTCGAGGTTCGGAAAGGCTCGGTCGTGCTTCCCGAACGGGCGGACCAGCTTCCGGGCCTCGCGGAACTGCTTCCGGGGCCAATTGTCGGGCTTCCGGCGGGGATGAGCGGCGTCCAGGGCCGGCTGAATGGCGGCCGCGGCGCGGGGGCGCGTCGCCCTAGGGGCGGCGAGGCGGCGGGGGCCGTCAGACGTGGATGGCGTGGCCGGCGGCGACTTCGGCGGCTTCCTTTACGCCTTCGCTCAGGGTTGGGTGGGCGTGGATCGTGGCTTCGATTTCTTCGAGGGTCGCTTCCAGGGTGATCGCGAGGCCGAGTTCGGCGATCATCTCGGTCGCTTCGGAGCCGATGATGTGCGCGCCGAGGATTTCGCCGTGCGGTTCGCCGACGACCAGTTTCACGAAGCCTTCGCTCTCGCCGATGGCGCGGGCTTTGCCGCTGGCCATGAACGGGAACTTGCCGATCTTGTATTTTAGCCCCTTTTCCTTCGCGGCGCGTTCGGTGAGGCCGACGCTGGCGACTTGCGGCTGGCAGTAGGTGCAGCCGGGGAAGGTGGTGACTTTCTTCGGTTTGAAGCCGGGGACGAACATGCCTTCGACGGCCTGCACGGACTCGTAGCTGGCGACGTGCGCGAGCCACGGTGGCCCGATGATGTCGCCGGCGGCGAAGACGCCTTTCACGCTCGTTTCGTAGCGGTCGTTGGTTTGCAGGTAGCCCTTCACGAGCTCGAATTTCAGCGAACCGCCGGGCAGCAACGGCTGGATGCCGATGGCCACGAGCACCATGTCGGCATCAAGTGTCTTCGACACATTCTTCGGATCTTCGACGGTGATTTTCACGCCCTGGTCGCCCACCTCGGTCTTCGTGGTTTTGTGGCCGAGCAGCGCGGTGATTCCCTGTTTGGCGAAGGATTTTTCCAGCGCCTGCGACACCTCGGTGTCCTCGACGGGCAGCAGGTTTGGCAGCATCTCCACGATCGTCACCTTGGTGCCGAAGGAGTTGAAGAAATACGCAAACTCTACGCCGATCGCGCCGGCGCCGATGATCACGATGCTCTTCGGCTGCGTCTCGAGCGTGAGCGCTTCTTTCGAGCCGATGACGGTCTTGCCGTTGAATTCGAGTCCCGGCAGCGGACGCGTCACGCAACCCGTGGCGATGAGCACGTTCTTCGCGGTGTGAGTCTCTTCCTTGCCGTCGGCCGACTTCACTTTCACTTCGCCCGCTTTGTCCATCGAAGCCATGCCGCGCAGGTTATCGATCTTGTTTTTCTTGAAGAGGAAATCGACGCCGGCCGAACCCTTCTCCGAGACGGTGCGCGAGCGTTTGATGATCGTGCTCCAATCGTATTCGAGCGCGCCGATTTTGAAGCCAAACTCCGCCGCCCGGTGCTTCATCGTGTGGAAAAGCTCGGCGTTTTTCAGCAGCGCCTTAGTCGGAATGCAGCCCCAGTTATTGCAGGTGCCGCCGCCGCGTTCCTTGTCCACGCACGCGACTTTTTTGCCGAGCTGAGCCGCTTTGATTGCCGCGACATAGCCGGCAGGTCCGGCGCCGATAACGATGAGGTCGTAGTTGGCCATTTTGAGGAAAGTGGAGAGTGGAGAGGCGAACGGCGCACTGCCGGTCGATGCGCCGGAAGATGGAGGCGCTCCGTGGACCGCGTCAAAAAGAAACTGCCCCCCGGGCGCGGGCGCCCTGGGGATCGCGCCGCTGGCAAAGTTCTGGATTGCCCTGCTGTGCTGCTCTTGGTTACCGTCGGTGGGCATGAGGAGAAATCGATGAGAAAACTTTTATGGTTCTGGCTGGTTTCGACGATGGTTGCTCTCGGCCCAGTTGGTCACGCGGGCAGCTACGAGGAATGGCGTCTAAGCCGGTTCGGAGCAGGAGCATCGGAAAGCACCACCGGTCCCGATGCGGATCCGGATGGGGACGGTCGATCCAACTTCCTCGAATACGCGCTTGGCACCAATCCTCTCTTTGGTGATGGGTTCTCGATAGGGACAGCAAAGGTCGAGGGCGGTTACCTCACCCTTCGTTTTCCGCGATTGAAGGGGGCGGGCGACCTTTCCTACCGCGCGGAAATATCCGGGGATCTTACCCTGTGGCAATCCGGCTCCGACTTCCTCGCGCTCACGACCGTTATCGATCAGGGCAGCGCCGAACTCGTGACCGTTCGCGACCGCGCCGCCGCCAATAATTTTGCCAGACGCTTTCTGCGCTTGCGAGTTGCCCCACTTGCTCCGGGCACCACCATTTCGGCACCCACCGAACTCACGGCCGCGCCACTCTCGATCTCCGCAATCCGGCTCAATTGGAAATACCCGACGCTGGACGCCAGCACATTCGCCGTCGAACGACTCGTTCCCGGCCTCGATTGGAATCTCCTCGCGACCGTCCCCGCGACCTCGCTCGCCTACCTGGACGGCGGCCTCTTTCCCGGCACGACCTATTTCTACCGAGTCACCGCTGCGAACTCTGCCCATACCTCGCCCCCATCGAATCTCGAGTGCCACCACCTTCACCGACGGTGACTTCGACGGCATCGATGACACCGCGGAAGCCGGCTACGGCACCGATCCGAACAATCCGGATACCGATGGCGATGGAATTTCCGACGGCGATGAGTTGGCCCTGGGCACCGATCCCACCAATGCAGATACCGACGGAGACGGCGTTCCTGACGGCTTGGACCAGTTTCCCACCGATAACCGCCGCTCGGACTACATTCGCGTGAGGTACTATGGGGTGACCGATTTGTCGGAAGAAATGGCGAACCCGGCACCCGCCGTCTTCCAGGATCTGTTCATTGCATTGAATGATGCCGGGAGGATTGCGTGGAGTTACGAGTTTTTCGACGATCCTCAAGCTCTCGAGGTCGGAGGATCGACGATTCGGACGATTGCCTGGGACGACGGAAAAATCATCGGCGACTCGAGCCTCCCAACTTCGGGAGGGCAGTTCGCGGACGTCGAGACTGCGCGTCTTCGAGGGGTGCTGCCCGATGGAACCGCCTACGGACAAACCTATCGCCAACATGCCGTTCGGGATGCGCGACCCTTTGTGGCAAAATCTGGCTTGGTTTCCTTTCTCGGTGGGCCGCCCGTTTCCTCCGATGGGATTTTTCTGAACCAATGCATGAGCGAGCTACGGCATTATGTCGGCTATGCTCGGCGCGTCTTCCGGAGCGACGCGGATCCGGGTTGGCAAGTATCTTTTGCCAACCCGCCGATGGCCGTTTTAGGTCAGGCGTTCTCTGCATCGTCGGTCAGTCGTTCGGGTGTTTTCGCAGGCTCCGGGGATGGATATTCCCACCTGCTCTGGTCTGCCCCAGGCGGATTCCGCCCATTACCGGGGCCTCCCTACGGGGTGAACGACCGAAGCCAGGTCGTGGGGGAACTCGATCCCACAAATCCCGCCAGCTACGATGCGAATGGCTACCCGCTCGGCTTTTACTTCGAAGGCACCACTCACCAGGTCTTTCAAAACCTGCTGCCTGCGCGGTTTCGCCAGGCCATCCGTTCTGCGATCCCCTACCAGATTTCCGAAGTCGCTTCTCCAGCCGTGTCGCCACTCATTTATTTTTCCGCGGAAAGCCTGACCGACGAGGGAGACACCTGGGCTCCGCAGAACTTTTTGTGGTGGAGAGACGAGACGGGCGTCCCGCAGATCGCGCGGGTGCGGGCCGAGTTTCAAGCGGAGGACGTGGTCATCTACGCCGATGATCTCGCGGCCGACGGCAGCGTCGCGACGGTTAAGAACGTCGCGGGCGCGGAGCGCCCCTTGCTGGCCACCGACATCAGCTTTCGCGCCGACGACATCCGCCTCGGCTTCGACCTGCCGATCGAGGGCGACAAGGAACCGCCGCGGACGGGGGACGATACCCATCAGCCCGAGTGGTGGACGAAAGTCGCGCGAGCGCCGGGTTCGGCGCTCACCCCGAACGTAAACAGCAACATCCGCGTGGTCTTCAAGAGCGCGGCTGCCGCGAGCAACTACCGCATCGTCGTCCCGGAGAGTTCGCGGGCGCTCATCGACGTTTCACCTTCCCCGACCGCATCGTTGGGCCAGGAAACGCTCTTGACCATCACGGGGAAAGATCCCGTCCCGCTCGATCAAAGAAGGCAAGCGCGGATTCAGATCAAAGCGAAAAAGGGGAATGCCGACGTTCGGACACTGGATGTCGATCTTCTGCCCGTGCGCAAGATCAAGATTGGAGTTTACTTCGTGAAGGGATGGTCGGCGTCGAACTCCGACATCCCGGAGGCGTTCAAAATTGCCGGGACGATCGTCGATCGCCTGAACGAAATTTTTCAACAAGCATGCGTCGAATTCGAGTTGGGTCACACCGGCGACCTCATTTCCGGTTTCGATTTGAACGGTGACGATGCGTTGGACTGCGGTCAATTCAGTGTGGAGAAGAACACCCTCCTGCTTCCGCAAAACACTACTCTGCCGGATCGGCTCAATCTCTTGATCGTTCGGAACATCCTCGACGATTTTGGTTCGGTCGGAGTTACACCTACGATTGAGAATCCCGATCGCTCCATCGTGGAAAGCCTGTATTTCGAGACAGCGGGCTCGGACGGTATCGAATTGTTCTTGACCACCTGCGCTCACGAAATTGGCCATGCGCTCGGGTTATCGACGCGCAACCGCTCACTGTCGGAGGGATCCTCCAATTTTCGCCACGATTCCGGCGCCTATCCGTCCGCTTACTACCACTTGGACGGCACCCGCGTTAACGATCCGGGCTCCGCCATGCCGCGCATGGACGGAGCCTTAATGAAGCAGCGGGGCGGAAAGTGGCGCTGGATGCGGCATCAGGATTGGAAGAAGGCGAACGACAACGCGGAGCATTACGTAATTCCATGAAGTCTACTGTTTTCTTTGTGGCGTTACTGGCCAGCTCTTCGATTAACGGCATCGGCGAACTCACCGAAAGCCCGTTGAAGGAGGATGCGAATCGCCTGATTGGAAAGGGCGTGTTGAGGCTGTATCCGGAAATTCGGAAAATGAGCGCGGCGAAACGCATCGCGTTCGCATCCTACCTGCGCCAAGAAGCTGCAAAGGATCCGGAAATTCGGGATTCGGTTAACCACATTCTGCTGGTTCTTGGGGATGAGGCTGCCATGCAACAGTTTGGTCGGGAGCACAAATGGAGGTTACTGGCTGACACGAAGAACCCGCGAGCGGTGGAAATCATCGCCGCCGGATTGATGACGAACGACGACAACCCTGCGTACGAAACTCCTTCCCATGACGCTGCGAGCCAACTCGCTGTGGTTCTTCTCAACTGGCCTGAGATTCCTCCCGAAGTTTCGGGTTGGATCATGAAGTTTAGAGGATGGATCATGAATGCGCGGGACGACCGTCAGCTCATGCGTGAGTGGTGGGTGGCGAACGAAGCGGCGTGGCGGCGTCGGGATTTCGCCGCGCTCAAACCAGGGCGCGACCTCGTGGGCCGGGACCGCATCGACCCGCGCACGCTGCCCAGCCCCCCTCCAGCAACCCCCGAGCCGCTGGCCGCTGCGCCCTCCATACCTCAACTGCCCGCGCCCCGTCCGCAACAGTCCGCTCCCGCCACGCCTCCCACTCTGCCTTCCGATCCGGGCTCTCCTGTGCCCTTTGCGGTGATCGCGGGAGCGTGCCTCGTCGCGGTCGGATGGGTCCTCTGGTTGGCCCATGCCCGCCGTAGGGCGAAATAGAGTCGAGGTTCGAGGGCAGTGGCGGAATCGCGGCTCGGGTAGCGGGCGGGACACCGAGGGCGTCAAAGGTTTTCCATGTCATCGGCTGCCGACACGACCAGTGCGCCGCGTGCGCGCGATCATGGAGGCGAAACTTTTCCCACACCATGCGCCACTATCAATGCACCTGCGGCAATGTGCTCTTCTTCGACAACTCGGTCTGTGTGCAATGCAAGCTGCAGGTGGGCTACGATGTGGCCAGCGATCAGATGATTGCGCTCGATGACGCGGCGCCTTTCCGCCGCTGCCAGAATGGGCTCGATTATGCCGTCTGCAATTGGGTGATCCCGGCCGCGCATGACGCGAAGTTTTGCCCCTCGTGCCGGCTGAACCGCACGATCCCGGACGTGACTTCGCCGGCCAATCTCGAGGCCTGGCACAAGATCGAGATCGCGAAGCGGCGCGTGCTCTACACCATGGCGCGGCTGGGTCTTTCGCCCGTGAGCAAGGAGCAGGATGCGGTGAATGGACTCGCGTTTCACTTCCTCCGTCCCGACCCCGGCGCGCTGGTGCTGACCGGCCACGACGAGGGGGTGATCACGCTGAGCATCGACGAAGCCGAAGGCCCCGAGCGGGAGAAACGGCGGGCGCTCCTCGGTGAGCAATACCGCACGCTGATCGGTCACTTCCGCCACGAGGTCGCGCATTTCTATTGGGACCGTTTTTTCCAAGGGCGTGCCGATGACGACCCGCTCCTGGAGGCTTGCCGCGAGGTCTTCGGCGACGAGCGAGAAGATTACGAAGCCGCGTTGCAGCGGCACTACACGCAAGGCCCGGTGGCCGCCGCGCCGGGCACCTTCATTACTCCCTATGCGTCGGTGCATCCGTGGGAGGATTGGGCCGAGACGTGGGCGCACTACCTGCACATGCTCGACGGCGCCGAGACCGCGCGCAGCTTCGGCCTGAATAGCGACTCGGTGCCGATTCCGTTCACGCCATTCCCCTCCGAGACGGTGACGCTGCCGGCGCAACTCATCTGGCCGGAGGGCGAAAAGGAGGAGTTTCTCACCCTGCTCGATAGCTGGGCAAAGCTCGCGCCGGCGATCAACGAAGTGGTCGCCAGCCTCGGACACCCGACGTTCTACCCGTTCGTGTTTTCGGATTCGATCATCCGGAAATTCTACTTCGTGCACCACATGGTGAATGACTTCGGCGGCCACTCCGCCGGCGCGGCCGCGCATCCGCCGGTGCAAGCCGCGCCGGAACCGATGGCGACGGCGTCGTGATCCTGGGGGCTCGCGAGCGGAGGGAAGCGGTAGGGAAGCCGCGCCGCGGGTTCCCTGACTCATTTCGGCCATCCTGACGTCGAGGGAACCCGCGGCGCGGCTTCCCTACCGCCGAAGCCGCCTGCGAAATTTCCGATAGACAGCCGCCGTGCTGTTCATACGTTCGTTTCAAACAAACGTATGAAAACCACGCTTCCCCCGGCTCCATCCGCCGAAAGCCACGCGCACACGCGTTCGGCGATTCTCGATGCGGCGGAGCAGCTCTTTGCGCAAAATGGCGTCGAGGGCACGTCGGTGCGGCAGATCATCGCGGCGGCTGGGGTGAATCTTGGGGCGATCAATTACCACTTCGGGACGAAGGACCGGCTGGCGCTCGAAGTCTTCGCCCGGCGGCTGGAGCCGGTCAATCGCGAGCGCATCGCGCGACTCGATGCGCTGGAGGCGGTGGTGGGAAAACGGAAGGTCAAACTGGAGCAGATCATCGAGGCGCTGATCCGCCCGGCGGTCGAGGCCAAGGAGGAAGGCGCGCCGGGTTGCGACGACTTCATGCGGTTGATCAGCCGGTGCTTTCAGGAGCCAAATCCGGAAGTAAAAAAATTCGTCGAGCAGCAGTTTGCAGAGGTCGCGCAGCGGTTCGATGCGGCCTTTTTGAAGGCGCTGCCGGGGCTGCCGCCGAGCGAACTTTTCTGGCGGGTGACTTTCGTTTTTGGCGCGCTGCATCACGGGCAGGAGAAGTGGCTGCGTTTCGAGCAGGTGCCGAGGCCCACCGGGCTCAAGCCGGTCAAGCCGGATCGCGAAGGATTCATCCAGCGGATCATCGCCTTTGCCGCCGCCGGATTGTCTTCACCGGCACCCGCCGTTCGTTGATTGCCGTAACCCGTTCCCGTTTTCATGAAGCCATCTCCACTCCAGCCGAAGCCCGCGCCCCGGCGGCGAACCATTCTCCATCTCCTCCGCGCGGGGAGTTTCGTTCTGCTCGCGGCCACGCTGCTGCTCGCTGGTTGCCGCAAGAAACCGGCGGAGGGGCCGCCGATGGGAATGGGTGCTCCGGGCGGGCCGATGGAAGTGGGCGTGCTGACGATCGCGACCGCGCCGGTGACGCTGACGCAGGACTTGCCCGGCCGCACTTCAGCCTTCCGCGTGGCGGAGGTGCGGGCGCGCGTGAATGGCATCATCCTCAAGCGGCTCTTCGACGAAGGAACCGACGTGAAGGAAGGTCAGGCGCTCTACCAAATCGACCCCGCGCCGTATCAGGCCGCGCTCGACAGCGCGCTCGGCACGCTCGCCCGGGCGGAGGCTAATCTGACCACGGCGAAATCGAAGGAGCAGCGTTCCAGGCAGCTCCTCACTTCCCGTGCGATCAGCAAGCAGGACTACGACGACGCGCTGGCGAACCAAGGCAGCTACGAAGCCGACGTGCTTTCCGGACAGGCCGCAGTGCAGACCGCGCGGATCAATTTCGGCTACACGAAAGTCATTTCGCCCGTCTCTGGACGCATCGGCATTTCGCAAGTCACGGAAGGCGCTTACGTGCAGGAGAGCGCGGCAACGTTGCTTGCGACGGTGCAGCAACTCGACCGGGTTTACGTGGACCTGACCCAGGCGAGCAGCGAGTTCATGAGGCTGAAACGCGACCTCGCGAGCGGCAGGCTAAAGGGGGACGACGCCGGACAGGCGAAGGTGAAACTCATCCTCGAAGACGGCACGGTTTACACCGAGGAAGGCACGCTGGCCGTCTCCGACGTGACGGTGAACACGACGACGAACTCCGTCACCGTGCGCGCGATTTTCCCGAATCCGCAGGGCGATTTACTGCCGGGGCTTTTTGTCCGCGCGCGGCTGGAGGAAGGCACGAAGTCCGACGCGATCCTCGTCCCGCAACTCGCGGTGACGCGCAATACCAAGGGCGAGCCGACCGCGATGGTCGTCGGCGCGGACAGCGCGGCCGAAGTGCGCGTGCTCGAGACGCCGCGCTCGGTGGGCAATCACTGGCTGGTCACCGCGGGCTTGAAGCCGGGCGATCAGGTCATCGTGGATCATCTCCAAATGGTCCGCCCCGGTGCGCCGGTAAAACCCCGCGAAGCCGCGCCGGCAGAGCCTCCGGTGACCGCTTCCACCGCGCACTAATCGCGACTCGCCAAATCGAAAGGGAACTCCCGCATGTCCAGATTCTTCATCGACCGGCCCATCTTTGCGTGGGTCATCGCGATCATCATCATGGTGGTCGGCGCCATCTCCATCAAAGAGCTGCCCATCGCGCAGTATCCGCCCATTGCACCGCCGGCGATCAGCGTGGCCGCGATTTATCCCGGCGCTTCGGCGAAGACGCTGGAAGACACCGTCACGCAAGTCATCGAGCAAAAGATGAACGGCATCGACAACCTGCGTTACATCGAGTCGAACAGCGACTCCGCGGGGACGGTGACGATCACCGCGACCTTCGACGCCGGCACGGACCCCGACATCGCGCAGGTGCAGGTGCAAAACAAAGTCGCGCTCGCGACGCCGCTCCTGCCGCTGGAAGTGCAGCAGCAGGGCGTGCGCGTGACCAAGTCGGTGAACAACTTCCTCATGGTCATCGGCTTCACGTCCGAGGACGGCAGCATGTCGGCGGCGGACCTGAGCGACTTTAGCACGAGCACGATTCTGGATCCGATCAGCCGTCTGCCCGGTGTGGGCGACATCCAGAATTTCGGCACGCAGTACTCCCTCCGCATCTGGCTCGATCCCGACAAGCTGACGAAGTACCAGCTCGCGACTTCGGACGTGACCACCGCCGTGCGGGCGCAGAATGCGCAGGTTTCTGCGGGTTCCATCGGCGCGATTCCGGCGATGCCCGGCCAACTGCTCAACGCCACGATCATGGCGCAGAGCCGGCTGCAAACCCCGGAGCAATTCGGCAACATCCTGCTCCGTGTGAACACCGACGGCTCGCGCGTTTTCCTGCGCGACGTCGCGCGGCTCGAACTCGGCAGCGAAGATTACACCAACCTCTCGCGCTATAACGGCAAGCCCGCGACCGGCATGGCGATCAAACCCGCGACCGGCGCCAACGCGCTGGAAACCGTCCAGAACGTGAGAAAGAAGATGGCCGAGCTGGAGCCGTTTTTTCCACCGGGGGTGAAGGCCATCTATCCCTACGACACCACGCCGTTTGTCCGCATCTCGATTTACGAGGTCGTAAAGACGCTGATCGAAGCCGTCATTCTGGTCTTCGTCGTCATCTATCTCTTCCTGCAAAATTGGCGCGCCACGTTGATCCCGACGATCGCCGTGCCGATCGTGTTGCTCGGCACGTTCGGCGTGATGGCGGCGTTCGGATTCTCGATCAATACGCTCACCCTCTTCGGCCTCGTGCTCGCCATCGGGTTGCTCGTCGATGACGCGATCGTGGTGGTGGAAAACGTCGAACGCGTCATGCAGGAGGAAGGGCTTTCGCCGAAAGAAGCGACGCGGAAATCCATGGATCAGATCAGCGGCGCGCTGGTCGGCATTGGTCTCGTGTTGTGCGCGGCCTTTGTGCCCATGGCCTTCTTCGGCGGATCGACCGGCGTCATCTACCGGCAATTTTCGCTGACCATCGTCAGCGCCGTGGCGCTGTCGGTGATGGTCGCGCTCATCCTCACGCCGGCGCTCTGCGCCACGATGTTGAAGCCGGTCGCGAAAGGGCATCACGAAAAAAAGCGCGGCTTCTTCGGCTGGTTCAATCGCGTCTTCGACCGCAACGCCGACCGTTACGCCACGGGCGTCGCCGCGTTTCTCCGGCACACGGGACGCGCGCTCATCTTGTATGCGGGCATCGGTGCGGCGGTGGTCATCATGTTTCTGCGCACGCCGACGGGCTTCCTGCCGGATGAAGATCAAGGCGTGCTCTTTGCCATGGCGCAGCTCCCGCCGGGCTCGACGCGTGAGCAATCGATGAAGGTGCTCGAGCGCATCGAGCAGCACTTCATGGTGAATGAAAAAGAGAACGTGCGCGGCATCTTCGGCGTGCTCGGCTTCAGCTTCAGCGGCTCGGGACAAAACCAGGTGCTCGCCTTCGTAAATCTCAAGGATTGGGACGATCGCAAGACCGCCGCCGCGCATGTGAAAGCGATCCAGGGCCGCGCGATGGGCGCGCTGTTGCAATTCAAGGACGCCTTTGCTTTCGCCTTCGCGCCGCCTGCCGTGCTCGAGCTCGGCACCGCCAATGGCTTCGACGTGCGCATCGTCGATCGCGCCGGTCTCGGCCACGAAGCGCTGATGAACGCGCGCAATCAGATCCTCGGCATGTCCATGCAGAATCCCGTGCTGACCCGCGTGCGCCCGAACGGCCTCGACGACATGCCGGAGTACCACATCGACATCGACCAGGAAAAGGCCAGCGCGCTCGGCCTCTCCATCGCCGAGATCAACTCGTCGCTCACGACGATCTGGGGCTCTACCTACGTCAACGATTTCATCGATAAGGGCCGCGTGAAAAAAGTCTTCATGCAAGGGGACGCGCCCTTCCGCATGGCGCCCGAAGACGTCAACCGCTGGTACGTCCGCAACGCGCAAAACGGCATGGTCCCGTTCTCCGCCTTCTCCACCGCGAAGTGGGCGCTCGGCTCACCGAAGCTGGAACGCTTCAACGGCGCGCCCTCCGTTTCCATCCTCGGCGAACCCGCGGAAGGCCACAGCTCGGGCGAGGCGATGGCCGAGATCGAAAAAATGGCGAAGTCGCTGCCCGTCGGTTTGGGCATCGAATGGGCCGGACTTTCCTACGAGGAACGCAGCGCCGGCTCGCAATCCGCCGCGCTCTACACCATCGCGATGCTCATGGTTTTCCTCTGCCTCGCGGCGCTCTACGAGAGCTGGGCGATCCCGTTCTCGGTGATGATGGACATCCCGCTCGGCGCGCTCGGGGTGCTCGCCGCGACCAGCCTGCGCAGCTTCCCGAACGACGTGTATTTCCAGATCGGCCTGATCACGATCATCGGCCTCTCGGCGAAGAATGCGATCCTCGTCGTGGAGTTTGCGAAGGAGCGATTCGACCACGGTGCCACGCTCATCGACGCCGCGCTCCACGCCGTCCGTCAGCGCCTGCGCCCCATCTTGATGACCTCGCTCGCCTTCGGTCTCGGCGTGCTCCCGCTGGCGATCAGCAGCGGCGCGGGCAGCGGCAGCCAGAATGCGATCGGCACCGGCATTGTCGGCGGCGCGATCACCACGACTTTGCTCGGCCTCTTTTTCGTCCCGCTCTACTTCGTGGTGATCATGAAACTTTTCCGCGTGAAGCCGCTCTATGCGCCGACGAAAATTGAGCCCGCGAAGCAAAACGATGATGACGACGACAGCGACGAGCAAGCGCTGAAACAGATGAAGGAGCTGACGAATGCCTAATCGCGGGCAAGCGATACAAAGGGCTGCGCAGCAGCGGTAGGGAAGGCGCGCCGCGCGTTCCCCGATCAGGTGGAGGCGTCCGTCCTGGGGGAGAAGTGGGAACCCGCGGCGCGGCTTCCCTACCGGGAGTTGCTAAACCTAAAGGCTTTCGTCATTGAGTGGCGCGACGTCTACGCTGACCCGCAGGCCGTGGTCGCGGCCGCCCACGACGACGCCGCGGAGCGGGCTCACGTCGCTGAAATCGCGGCCCCACGCGACGGTGATGTGGCGGTCGGCGGGCAGGACGTTGTTGGTCGGATCGGCGTCGATCCAGCCGTGGCCGGGGCACCAGACGGCGAACCACGCGTGGGACGCATCCGCGCCGACGAGCCGCGCCCGGCCCGGCGGCGGCTGGGTCTCGAGATAACCGCTGACGTAGCGCGCGGGCAGGCCGAGCGAGCGCAGACCGGCGATGGCGAGGTGGGCGAAATCCTGGCAGACGCCGTGGCGCTTTTGCAGCACTTCGTCGAGCGGGGTGGCGATGGTCGTGGCGCGCGCATCGAATTTGAAATCGCGATGGATGCGGGCGGTGAAATCGGAGATGCCCTCGAGGAGCGGGCGATCCTTTGGGAAGGACGGTGCGGCGTAGTCGGCGAAGGCGGCTTTGCGGGTGATCAGCGGGGAATCGAAGCGGAACTCGCCGACTGCGCTATCCGGCGTGAGCACGTCGCTGGCGCCACGGCGGCGGACGGTTTCCCACGGCGGAGTCTGCGCGGCGAAGGGCAGCCGGGGCGCGGCCACGCGCACGCGACTGCGGCCGGTGACGAGGAGCGAATCGTGGGGCGTGCCGATGCTGAAAAAAGTGGCCGCATTCCCGTAGAAATCGATGCGCTCGGAGGTGGCGGTGGGCGCGGGATCGACGTGGAGCGTGAAGTCGCGCACCTGCTGGGTGGGCAACTCGCGCGGGCGGAGGTGGGCGACGTGGTGCGAGACGGAGACGCCTGAGCGGTAGCCGTAGGTGGTGCGATGGGTGACAGCGTAGAGCACGGCTTAGCTGACGCGGGCGGGGACGTGGCTGAAGTAGGCGGCGGAGAGGAGATCGGAGAGCTTCGAGCAGCCATCGTGGAGGGCGTCGAGCCGGTCGAGCAGGCGGTGGCGTCCGGGCGAACCCTGGGTGCTGAGTTCGAGCACGTCGGTGTCGCTGAGCAGCGCGCTGACTTCGTGAAAGTGGAGCTCTTCCACGCGGCCGTTGCCGCCGCCGGGGAGGTCGGCAAGATGCCGCGTCAAGGTGCTGAACTGAAACGCGAGCGAGCGCGGGTTGGACTCCTCGGTGATGAGCAGGGTGAGGGTGGCGGGCAGTTCCGGCCGGGCGCGGTGGCGGCGGCGGTAGCTCATGGTGCTGTCGGTGTACTCGAGCAGCGGCGGGAGCGCGGTGTCGCGGCGATCGGTGGCGAGCACGGAGCGAATATTCGAGATGAGATTGATCGCGCGCTCGAGGCGGCGGCCGATATCGAGGAAACGCCAGGCGTGGCCGCGCATCATGTTTTCCATCTCCATGCCGCTGAAGGCGGCGAGCTGGAAGATGAGGCGATGCAGAGCCTGGAGAATCGCGCCGGGGGTGGCGCGCGACATGGCGGCGGGGAACTCCGTCTGGAGCTGATGCAGGATGCGCCAGGTGTCGCCGGAGAGGCGGTCGCGCACGGTGGCGGTGAGGAAGGAGATGCGGGCGAGGAGTTCGCGGATGCTGCCGACGCGGTTGCGCTCGAAAACGAGTTCGCGGAGTTCGGAGGCGAGGTCGTTGGCGGTGAAACGACCGGCGTATTTGCGCGGGAGAAAACGCGCGTCGGCCAGCCAGGTCGCGAGGGCGGCGAGTTCCAACTCCTCGACGGGGCCACCCTCGCCGGCGAGCCGGCCGAGGGCGGTGCGGAGCAGGCGGGTGGTGTCTTCGAGGCGCTCGGCGTAGCGGCCGAGCCAGAAAAGATTTTCGACGTGTCGGCTGGGTACTTGCGCGGCGCGGCGTTCGCTGGCGGGTAACTCGGGCGGAGTTTCGAGCGGCGCGTTCGATTCGAGCGGCGCGCTGCTGCGCACCCAGGTGTCCTTGCTGCCGCCGCCGTAGCGCGAGGAGACGATCGGGGAATCCGCGGCGGAGGAGACGCGGGTCAGCCCGCCGGGCATGACGGCGAAACCATCCGGCGTGGCGCAGATGTAACAGCGCAGAATGAGCGGGCGCGGTTCGAGCGACTCGCCGTTCCAGACGGGTGCGGTGGAAAGCGCGACGCGTTCCTGCCCGACGTAGGCGTGCGGGTTGGTGCGGAGGTGTGCGGCGAGTTCCTGCAGATTGTCCGGGTCGAGCTTTTCGCCAAAGCTCGGCTCGCCGTGGCCGCCGACGAAGGCGCGTTTGACGACGAGCGAATTGAGCGCCCCGAGCGCGTAGTTGCGTTCGCTGTCCTGGCCGCACCACCACGTCGCGACGTTCGGGATGCGCAGCGATTCGCCGAGGAGGTGTTTCGCGAGCGCGGGGAGAAAGGCGAGGATCGCGGTGGTCTCGACGGCGCCGGCGCCGAGCGCATTGGAAATGGCGACATTGCCGGCGCGGGCGGCCTCGACGAGGCCGGGCACGCCGAGGATGGAGTCGGCGCGCAGCTCCAGCGGGTCGCACCAGGTGTCGTCCACGCGGCGGATGATCACGTCGACGGGTTGGAGGCCTTCGAGCGTCTTCAGGAAAACGCGGCGATCGCGCACGGTGAGGTCGCTGCCTTCCACGAGCTGACAGCCGAGATAACGCGCGAGGTAGGCGTGCTCGAAGTAGGTTTCGGTGTACGGCCCGGGCGTGAGCAGGACGATATTCGGGGCGCTCGTCCACGGCGCCAGGGAGCGCAGGCCGGCTTTGCGTTGCTGGAAAAATCCGGCGAGCCGCTGGACCTGCGAGGTGCGAAATTCATCGGGCAGGATGCGCGAGAGGATGGCGCGATTTTCCAGCGCGTAACCGACGCCGCTCGGCGCCTGCGTGCGGTCGCTGAGCACCCACCAGCGGCCATTCGGCGCGCGGGTGAGATCGACGGCGTGCATCGAGAGGAAGAGATCGCGCGGCGGGCGGATGCCGTGGCAGCAGCGGAGGAAACCGGGATTGGCGTGGAGCAGCGCGGGCGGGAGGAGGCCGTCGCGGAGCAGGTTTTGCGGGCCATAGATGTCGGCGAGCACGCGGTTGAGGAGGCGGGTGCGCTGGATGAGGCCGAGTTCGAGTTCGGCCCACTCGGCGGCGTCGATGACGAGCGGGAGCAGATCGAGATCCCAGGTGCGCTCGGCGCTCTCGCCGTCGTCGAAGACATTGTAGGTCACGCCGTGTTCGCGGAGGAGCTGGCGGACGCTCTCGCGTCTCTCGCGCAGCCCGTGAGGCCCGAGCGAATCGATGCCGTGAAGCAGCGGTTCCCAATGCGGGCGAATCTCGCCGGGGCTGGTTTTCGCCTCGTCGAAAACGCCGGGGAGCGGGGCGTAGGCGGACCCGAGCGTCGCTGAGGCCAGTTCAGTCGCGCTATTCATCGGGAGGGCAAGCGACGGGGAGACACAAGCGGGACGCTAGCGCGCGGATCGGGGATTAAACCACGAAATAGGCGAAATAAACGAACGGCCGACCGCCGCGGATCCCTTTCGGCTATTTCGTGGTTTTCCATTCCGCCAAGCGGCTGCCTCACGTTCGCAGGTCGAGGGTGAGAGGGAATTCGCGGCTTTGTTCGAGGGCGGGGGCGATCACTTTTCCCGAGGTGTGGCCGAGCGGGAAGAAGCGGTTCAAGCGGCGCGATTCGGCTTCGTAGGCATTGACCGGGAAGGTGGCGTAGCTCAGGCCGCCGGGGTGGGCGACGTGGTAGGTGCAGCCGCCGATGCTCTTGTCGTTCCAGGTGTCGAGCAGGTCGAAGACGAGCGGCGCATTCACGCCAATATTGGGCCGAACCACGCGGGATCGAGGTCGTAGCCGTGGTCGGATAATTCCCCGAGCATGTCGCTGAGATCCTGCCAGACGAAGTGCGGGAGCAGGAAGCGGTCGTGCAGCTCGGTGCCCCAGCGGGCGAGCTTTTGCGGGGAATAGGGCTCCTTCCAAAAACGCGCGATGGCGCCGCGGAGGAGGAGATGTTGCGCGAGGCTCATCTCGGCGTGCGGCGGCATTTCGAAGGAGCGCAGTTCGAGCAGGCCGAGGCGGCCGGCGGAGCTGTCGGGTGAGAAAAGTTTGTCGATGCAGAACTCCGCGCGGTGGGTGTTGCCGGTGACGTCGATGAGCAGATTGCGGAAGACGCGGTCGACCAGCCAGGGCGGGACATGGCCGTGATCGGGGATCTGTTTGAACGCGAGTTCCAGCTCGTAAAGCGAGTCGTTGCGCGCTTCGTCGACCCGCGGCGACTGCGAGGTGGGGCCGATGAAGAGGCCGGTGAAGAGGTAGCTGAGCGCGGGATGATCGTGCCAATAGGCGAGCAGCGAGCGGAGCAGATCGGGCCGGCGGAGGAGCGGTGAATCCTTGGGCGAAGCGCCGCCGATGACGATGTGGTTGCCACCGCCGGTGCCGGTGTGGCGGCCATCGAGCATGAACTTCTCGGTGCCGAGCCGGGTCTGGCGCGCTTCGTCTGCTGCCAGTTGATGAAGTGCTCCTTGGGCTCGATCCGCAGCGAGTAGCTGAGGATGTTGCTCCGGCAGTAGGGCGCGGGCCGGAGCCGGACGACTTGCGGCCCGAGCGTGACGAGGCGGTCGTAGCTATATTTCGTGACGTGACGGAGCGCGACGTGGATCGACGTGGGCGTTTTTTTGGAAAAGCGGGAACGCGAGCCAAGCACGGGCGCCATCCCTGGTCGGCGCCCGAAGCCCTTGCGAGGCATCCCGCAGTGTGTGCGCGGAGGCATAGCAAGGGGCGGGAAGCAAAGGCAATGCACGAAATGTGAACTTGCCCGCGAGGTCGGGCTTGCACCGGGCGGGCGGGCCGGGTAGCCGCGGGGGATGCGCGTATTTCTCCCGCTCGTTTTTTTTGCCCTGATCGTGGCCGCCCGTGCGGAGGAATATGGCGTGGTGATCTACGGCGCGACGCCGCCGGGGATCGCGGCGGCGCTGGCCGCGGCGGAAGCTGGCGAGACGGTGCTGCTCGCGGAACCGACCGGGCAGGTGGGCGGGATGATGACCAATGGGCTGACGCATCCGGATTTCCGGACGTTTGAAAGCCTGACCGGTTTTTACCGCAAGCTGACGCAGCTCACTGAGGCGCATTACCGCGAGACCTACGGTGCCGATTCGCCGCAGATGAAGGATTCGCTGCGCGGGACGCAGGTGGAGCCGCGGGTGAATTTCGCGATCTTCACGAAGCTGCTCGCCGCGCAGCCGCGGATCACCGTCAAAACGCGCTGGGTGCTGGATCGGGTGAAATCGAGCATCGATGCGGAAGGCGACGCACCGGGAAAAATCCGCACTCTGGAACTCGCGCTCTTTGCCGATGAGACGAATACGCTGCGGCAGGTGGCGGGGCGGATGTTCATCGATGCGACCTACGAAGGCGACCTGATGGCGGCGGCCGGTGTGCCGTATCGCGTGGGGCGCGAAGCCGGTGAGGAATACCAGGAAACGCTCGCGCCCGATGCCGCGGACACGCAGCTCCAGGGCTACAATTTTCGCCTGACGATGACGCGCGATCCGGCGAATCGCGTGATGCCGACCGCGCCGGACGGTTACGATCGCGAGGATTTCACGGAGCTGCTGCCGCTGGTCGTGAGCGGGAAAATCCAGAGCGTGTGGGGGATGAAACCGACGGCGCTGATCAAGGCGCATTTTCCGCCGCTGCCGAATGGGAAATACGACATCAACGACATGTCGCACGGGCCGGTGCGGCTCTCTCTGCCGGGGGAAAACGACGACTGGCCGGATGGCAGCGGTGGGGTGGCGGCGCGCGATCTTGGCACCGGCGTGGTGGCGCCGTTTTCGCGGACTTCGCTGCGGGACTCGCGGGCGCGCGTCTGGGGCGATCATCGGCGGTGGCAGATGGGGCTGATTTACTTTCTGCAAAACGATGCGGCGGTGCCGGAAAAGTTCCGCACCGAGGCGCGCGAGATGGGCTGGTGTCGCGACGAATATCCGGACAGCGGGCATCAGCCCGAGCAACTCTATGTGCGCGAGGCGCGGCGGATGGTGGGGCGTTACGTTTTTACGGAAAAAGACACCGACCCCGCGCCGGACGACGCTCGCGCGGTGCTGCGGCGTGACGCGATCGCGATGGGCGACTACGGCCCGAATTGCCATGGCACCGGGCACGAAGGTTCGCGGTTCGGCGGGCGGCACACGGGGGAGTTTTACAAGGCGGTGGCGCCTTACCAGATTCCCTACGGCGCGTTGCTGCCGAAGGATTTCGAGAACCTGCTGGTGCCGGTGGCGGTGAGTTCCTCACATGTGGGTTTTTGCGCGCTGCGGCTGGAGCCGATCTGGATTTCACTGGCGGAGGCGGCGGCTCACGCGGCGCATCTGGCGAACGCCCGGAAGACGAGCCTGGATCGTGTGCCGGTGCCGGAGATTCAGGCCCGGCTGCATGCGACGGGTTCGGCGACGATCTACGTGAGCGACGTGTTGCCGGAGCATCCGGACTTCGCGGCGGTGCAGTGGTGGGGGACGGCGGGCGGGCTGCATGGTCTCTCGCCCGCGCTGGAGAAACCGGGACAGCGTGGAAAAAACATCGTGGGCCAGTACTTCGAGGCTTTCCCCGGTCACGCCGCGGAACTGGATCGCGCGCTGGACGTGGCTACGGCGCAGCGCTGGCGCGAGCTGGCGATCGGGCAGGGGATCGCGGCGGAGAAGATTCCGCCCGGCGAGAAGCTGACCCGCGGGGAGTGGCTGCGGAAGGTGTGGGCCGCGCGGTAGCAGGGTGAATCGTGAATGGTGAATAGTGAATAGTGGGTGGAGCACCGGCACCATTCACGATTCACAATTCACCTCCCGCCCACTACGCCGGCTTGAGCGAAGCCTTGTGCAGCACGGGGACGAGCTGGCGGATGAATTTCTCGATGAGCTCTTTGGTTTCTTCCTCGGAGCGGCCGAACTTTTGCAGGTTCTTCGTGACCACGGCGGAGACGGTGATGTAGGCCCAGCGCTGATTGTAGCCGTGGAGAACGCGGTCGCGGATGTCGAGATAGGTGCGCTCGATGTGGGAGCCGGTGACGTCGCTGTGCCCGGCGAACCAGTAGTAGCTGAGGTGGTTGATCGCCACGGGGCGGTCCTCGTGGGTGATGTTCCGCGTATTGTGCAGGCAGGTGGTGGGCACGAAGCCGAAGCCGGGGACGGAGACGCCCACGGAATGTTTATCGGCGATCGTCCAGCCCTGGGCCGGCAGGCAGCGCTCGGGGCGATGAATGCTGGTATTCATGTCCTGGCCGCTGAGGACGATGGAAACCTGGAGTTCGTCGCCGCGGCCATTGGTGTAGCTCTTGCGGGCGAACTCGGTTTCTTTGCCGAGGATATTGATCTCCTTTTCGCTGATCTTCAGTTCCTGCCCGAACCATTCGCCGGTGTACTCGGGCAGCTTCAGTTCGATCCCCAGGGGCTGAGACGCGAGCTGCGCCGGCAGGAGCAGCGTGGTGCTCAGGCCGAGGGTGAGCACGGCGAGCAAGGTGAGGAGTCGGCTAGTAGTCATACGAAACCGGGTTGGGTGCCTTGGCTTCGCCGCGGGCCGACGGCTTCCCATCGGGGTCGTCGGGCGGATCGAGGGGCGGCCGGCCGGGCGCGTTGATCATCGCGATCCAGTCGATATTCACGAAGCGCGCGAAAGCCACCATGCTGATGACGGCAAAGGGAAAGAAGATGAAGGCCGAATAATCGTGATAAATGCCGCCGGCGATGCGCGGATCGACGAACTTCGCAAAGAGGATGACGGTGAAGATGCGGCCGATATTGCCGATCACGGCGAAGACGATCGACCCGGCGAAGATGACGCCCTTTTTCCACCACTCCCGCTGGGTGAAGTGGACGTAGAGCGCGGTGAGCATGGTCATGGCCATGAGCGAGCGGATGCCGCTGCAGCCTTCGGCGATCTCGAAATTAAAGCTGCCATCCAGCGAATGAATGGTGGTGCCGCTGGCGGCGATCTTCATGCCGACGAAGGAAGCGAGCGCATTGCAGACCGTGCTGACGAGGATCTGCAGGGAGACGGTGCCCTGCACGAGACCGCCCACCGGGATCATGAACAGCATGAAGACGCACGGGAACAGGGCGACGCGCGCCGTTTTCCGTCCCCAAAGAAAACCGATCATCCCGAGCAGGATCACGGGCAGGGCGACGATGGCGATGCGCGGCTGGAGCGAGCGCGCGGCGAGGACGAAAAAACCGGCGCCCAGCGCGACGAGGCCGAGCCCGGCATTCCACGGCGCGCCGCGCGATGCGCTGAGGCGCTGGCGATGGTACCAAAGCAGCGCCCCGCAGATCGGCAGGACGAGCCACGAGTGCTCCTGATTGTTTTCGGCGTTCCACGCCTGCGAAGCCCATTCGGCGGCGGTGAGCCGACCGTTGATGAAAACTTTGAGGAACCCGAAAAAGTAAATCAGCACCCCGGAGCAAGCCGCGAGCAGCAGGGCCTGGGTGGGCCGGCGGCGACACCATTCCACGGCTCCGGCGAGCATTCCACGGCGAGGCTCGGTCGAAGTTGAGGGGATGGACCGGCTGGCAGCGATCATCGGTGGCACATTAGTGAACCTTGGCTGGGTTGCAATTGCCGAGGGCGGTTTACGGTGAAGTAACCCCGCGACGAAGCGGGGGTGGGGGGAGGTCAGGCGAGGTCGAAGTGGCTCATCTGCCGGAAGACTTCGTAGCGTTCGGCCACATCGGCATCGGTCAGCGAGCGCATCCGCTCGAGGGAAAATTTCTCGACGTTGAAGCTCGCGAGCACGGAGCCGTGGACCACGGCCTTGCGCAGTGTGTTGAAGTCCACCGTCGCTTCATCGCGGCTGGCGAGGTAGCCCGCGAGGCCGCCGGCAAAGGTGTCGCCCGCGCCGGTGGGATCGTGGATGTCTTCCAGCGGATACGCCGGGCAACTGAAGAACTGCCCATTTTCCCCGAAGAGCAGCGCGCCGTGCTCGCCCTTTTTGATGACCACGAAACGCGGCCCCATCTCGCGGATCTTGCGCGCCGCCTTGATCAGGCTCGTTTCCTTCGTGAGCTGTCGGGCTTCGCCGTCATTGAGAATGAGCATGTCGATGCGCTTGAGTAACCGGAGCAGTTCGTCGAGCGCGATGTTGATCCAGAGATCCATCGTGTCGGCGATGACGAAGCGCGGCTGCTTCGCCTGATCGAGGACGTGGTTCTGGAGGTTCGGCCCGATGTTCGCCAGTAGCACGTAGGGCGTCGTGTCGTAGCCGGCGGGGAGCACGGGGTTGAAGTGCTCGAAGACGTTCAGGTCCACGCTGCGGGTTTCGCGCGTGTTCAGATCCCACATGTATTCGCCGCTCCAGCGGAAGGTCTTGCCCGGCACGATTTGCAGGCCGGTGAGGTCGATGTTGCGGGTCTTGAAGTAGTCGATGTGCGCCTGCGGGAAGTCGTCGCCGACCACGCCGACGAAGTTCACCTTCGAGAAGAAGCTCGCGCCCACCGCAGAGTAGCTCGCGGAACCACCGAGCAGATCGGCGTGTTCTTCGAGGGGGGTTTTGACGGTATCGAGCGCGACGGAACCAACGATGAGGACGGACATTTAGGGGCGGGTTGAGAGGTGAGGGTTGATGGCTGAGAGGCGCGCTTTCACGTCGCGGCAGTAACCCGCGATGTCCGGGGCCTGCAAGATGCCGGAGACGATTACGACGCGGCGGGCTCCGGCGTCGAGCACGGCGTCGAGGTTCTCCCGCTTCACGCCGCCGATGCAAAAGATGGGAATGCTCACCGCCTCATTCACGCGGCGGATGTCCGCGAGGCCGATCGCTGGGCGGCCGGCTTTGGTGGGCGTGGGAAAGAGTGGGCCAAAGCCGATGTAATCCGCGCCCGCTTCCGCCGCGGCCACGGCTTGTTCGTAGGAATGCGTCGATTTCCCGATGATCGGCGGCGGCACCTCGCCGGCCAGGGAACGGCCGGCGCGCCAGCGGGCGTCGTCGACGTCCAAGTCATCCTGCCCGACGTGCGCCCCCTGCGCGCCGATCGACGGCACGAGGTGAGGGAAATCATTGATGATCAGCGGCACGCCCGCGGGTCCGGTGATCGCGATCAGTTCATTCGCCAGCGCCTCGATGTCGTATTCGTCCGCGCCTTTCGCCCGGAGCTGGATCACATCCACGCCACCCGCGCACATCCGCTCCGCCGCCGCGCACGCGCCGGCCGCGGCGACGTAGCCGAGGTCGACGATTCCGTAGAGGAGGGCTTCGGCGAGGGTTTTCAAGAGGGCGGGGAATCGAGCACAGGCCCTTCACTCAGGCAACGGCTATCATTGGAACGCGAAACACGCGGAAGTGACGCGAATAACGCGAAAGGATAAAGCTGCTGCTCGGAATCCTTTCGCGTCTTCCGCGTAGATTTCGCGTGTTTCGCGTTAATTCTTCAGATCGCCGCCACACGACTCAGCCCTTCCCGGCCTCCCGCAGCAGCTTCTCGAACTTCCCCGACTCATTCGCATACTCCGGATACTCCCGCTCCGCCGCGCGCGGCCGGTAGCGGAAGTGTTTGTACGGCCACAGCCACAGCTCCGGCTGTTGCCGCAGCGCGGGCGCGAGCGCGTCCCAGCAGCGTTGCGCGATCTCCGCCAGCGACGCTCCCGCCGGAAACTCCACGCCCGGATGCGCGATCACCCGGCACGTGCCATCCGGCTGCGGCTGCGTCTCCACCGGCACGAGCAGCGCATTTGCCCGCTGCGCCAGCACCGCGTGGAGCAGGGGCACGCACATCTTCATCCCGAAGCCCTCGATCACCGTCGCCGCCTGCGTGGGCCGCAGGCTCAGGTCGATGAGCATCCCCGTCGCCCCGCGGCGTTTCACCAGCTTCAACATGCGGAGCAGCGAGTTTTCCTGCGGGATGATCGTCTGCCCGGAGTGCTCCCGCAGCCGGCTGAAGGTCGCGGTGAGCAGCGGATTTTTGAAGTTCTCCGCCACCACCACATTGCCAAAGCCGAGGTAACCGCACGCCAGGCTCGCCCACTCCCAGTTCCCCTGATGCACGCACAGGAAAATGGTGCCGCGCCCCTCGCGCTCCAGCCGCCCGCGCAGTTCCTCGAAGCCCTCCACCTGCATCCACGTGCGCCAGTTTTCCGGCGAAAGATTCTGCGCCCAGAAAAGATCCAGCATCGTTCGCAGAAAATTCCGATACGACGCCCGCGCCACCTCCTCGCGCTGCTCCCGCGTGAGCCGCTCCCCGAAGGCGCACTCGAGATTCCCCAGCGCCACCCCGCGCCCGCGCGCGTCCAGCAGATACGCCGCCGCCCCCAGCCCATTCGCCAGCCGCAGACACCGCTCCCGCGACAGCCGCGGAATCCACCGCGCGAGCAGTTCCACCCCGCGTTGTTCGAGGCGATGGCGGAGGTGTTTCCAGCGGGACATGGGCGGCGGGGAAGGTGAATGGTGATCGGTGATCAGTGAATGGAAAAAGCACCTCGCTGGCGCACGGCTCAATTCACCATTCACCGCTCACCACTCACGCTTTCCCGCCATGTCCCACGAAGACCTCCTCGCGATCATCCGCCCCATCCTCGCCCAGCCCACCGCGCCGTTTCACGAAGACGCCGTGCGCGCCGAGCTCCTCATGCAGCTCGCGCAGATCCCCAGCGTCCGCTGCACCCAGGATGATTTTGGCAATGTGATCGCCATCTACGAAGGCTGCTCGGGCGTGGCGGAGTGGGCCTTTGCCGCGCACATGGATCACCCGGGCTACGTCTATTCATCGTCTTCCTCATCATCTTCCTCCTCCGGAATGGGGGCGCGGTCCGATGAGGGAGTTGAGGAAGATGATGAGGATGAGGATGAGCGGAAGCTCGCCGCGCGGCCCGACTGGCAGTTCCTCGGCGGGGTGCCCGAGAGCTATCGCGCGAAAAACCCGCCCACCCGCGACTTCGGCGCCTTTGCCATGTGGGATCTGCCCGCCTGCGAAGTCCGCGACGGCCGCATCCACTCCCGCGCCTGCGACGACCTCATCGGGTGCGCTGCCATCGTCGCCCTCTTTCAGCAGCTCGAACGCATCGGCGCCGAGGCCACCGTTTACGGCCTCTTCACCCGCGCCGAGGAGGTCGGCTTCATCGGCGCCATCCAGCTCGCGAAGAGCGGTCGCCTCCCGCGCGACCTCACCATTGTCTCCCTCGAGACCAGCTCCGAGAAAGCGCCCGGCGCCGGGAAGATGGGCGACGGCGTGATCATCCGCGTGGGCGACAAGACCAGCATCTTCGACGACTCCGCCACCGCCGCGCTCGTCACCGCCGCCACCGAGGGCAAAGTCCCGCACCAGCGTTGCCTGATGAGCGGCGGCACCTGCGAGGCCACCGCCTTCCAGCTCTACGGCTACCGCAGCGCCGCCCTCTGCGTGGCGCTGGGGAATTACCACAACTGCGCCCCGGACGACGTCATCGCCCCGGAATTCGTCTCCCTCGACGACGTCGCCAGCATGGTCTCCCTCATGCACCGCGCCAGCACTCACGAAGGCGCCGCGGATCCCCACAGCGCCCTCCGCGCCCGGCTGGAAAAGCGGCTGGCAGAGCATCGGCGGTATTTCTAACCGCGGTTTCATCGCTTTTGTAGCGATGTCAGCGTTTGTTGCAGGCACTGAAACGTCTTTCTGGCGGGATGAAACGTCTTTCTCCGCTGATGAAACGTCTGTCTCTGGGGGTGAAACGTCTTTCTCGGCCGGTGAAACGTCTTTCTCTGCACCTGAAATCATTTCAGTAGGGGAAAAAGACGTTGCAGTGCCGGAAAAAGCCGCTGCACACCATCCGAAAGCCGTTACGGCGGAGCAGAAAGCCGTTGCAGCAGGGGAAAAAGACGCTGCAGTCCCGGAGGAAGCCGTTGCAGACGGTCAGAAAGCCGTTGTGCACGATCAGCGAGTCCTTGCGGTGCCTTGATCCGGGGAGCACACGCGTCCCGCTTGTGGGTCGCGGCGTCCCGCCGCGACGAACTTTCATTCGCCGCCGCGGAATTTGGACGTCCTGCCGGCTGAATCAGGCCTTCGCACGGAGGTTTGATGCGGGCGATCTCCGCGGGGGGGCGAGCCGGCGGAAGTTCGTTTCGGCGGGACGCCGAAACCAACACGCGAGACGCGTGTGCTCCCCGGAGCCGCGCGTGGCAGCCGCGTTAAGCCGCGGGCGGGGCTTCGATCCGCGGGAAGAGGGGCGTCGGCTTGCCGAGGACGTGCCCGTCCGGCAGGCCGCCCCATTGCGCGTCCGCGAGCGAAAAGCGCTCGTCCCGGCCGGAGTCGGCCAGCTTCCACGCGAGCTGATCGAAGATGCCATGCGCGGCCTTCGGGAGGACCGGGGAAATGAGGATGGCGATGATGCGGAGGGACTCGGCGAGGGTGTAGAGGACGGCGTCGAGGCGCTCGGCTTGCGCGGGGTCTTTGGCGAGTTTCCAGGGGGCGCTTTCCTCTACCAGTCTGTTGCAGAAAACCGCGTGGTCCGAGACCGCTTCCAGCGCACGATGCACAAGGCCAAGCGACGCCTTTTCAACTCCGCCCTGATCGGTTTTGAATGCTGCTCGGAACTCGTCGCCAGGAGTCGAACCCTCCATTGCAGTGATGAACCAGTCACTCGTTCGATCAGCAGAGGTTACTGCGTCCCTGATGGCTCCGGCGGCGGGCGCAGAAATGCGACCATCCCGATACTTCGCCGCCATGTTCAGCGACCGGTTGAGCAAGTTCCCGAGCGAGTTCGCGAGGTCCGTGTTGTAGCGCTGCACGAGCCGCTCTTCGCTGAAGTCCGCGTCCCGCCCGGTGGCGATGTCGCTCATCAAATAATACCGCAGTGTCTCGGCGCCGTATTTATCCGCGAGCACGTCGGGATCAATACTGTTGCCGAGACTCTTGCTCATCTTGGCGCCGGAGATATTCCACCAGCCGTGGACGAGCAGGGTGGGCATCTCTTCGTCGGCGAAACCGAGCGCCTTCAACATGATGGGCCAGTAGACGCCGTGGGCGGGGATCATGATGTCCTTGCCGATGACGTGGAGCGCGGGCCACCAGCGGGTGAAGTCGGATGCGGCGGTGCGTTCCGCCCGTGGGTCGTGGCCGGGGACGAAGGTGATGTAGTTCACCAGCGCGTCGAACCAGACGTAGGTGACGAAGCCCGCGCCGAAGCTCTCGGGGAAGGGGATGCCCCACTGGAGCCGCGCGGCGGGCCGGGAGATGCAGAGGTCGCCCTCGAGCTTTTCCACGGCATTGCGCAGTTCGGCGACGCGGAAGTCGGGGACGACGAAGGGCTTGCCGGCGGCGGTGCGTTTATCGATGAAATCGAGGAGCCATTGCTTCGGGTCGCAGCCGGGCAGGCCGGTGACGGGGTCGCGGGTGAGGCGGAAGTAGAAGTTTTCCTCGTCGCGCTCCTCAACGAGGCCCCACTCGGGGCCGAACTCGCCATCGGGCCCGCGCTCCTTGTCGGTGAGGAACTGCTCCTGCCGCACGCTGTAGAAGCCGCGTTGCGATTTCCGGTAGATCCACCGGCTCTGGTCGGTGGCGGGGTCTCGTTCGCCCGAATCCGGCCCCCCTTTGTCCCGGGCGCCGCCGCCTCGGTCGTCCCAGAGCATCTGGAGATTGGCGCGCACGCATTCCTTGTGGAGCGGGTCGGTGGTGGCGGCCCAGCCGGTGTAGCGCACGTCGAGCTTCTCCCAGAGGGCGGAGAATTTTTTTGTGATCTCGTCCACGTAGGCCTGCGGCTCGACGCCGGCCTTTTCCGCGCTCTGCTGCACTTTTTGCCCGTGCTGATCGACGCCGGTGAGGAAGAAAACGTCGTCGCCCTTCAGCCGATGATAACGGGCGAGGACGTCGGCGAGGATCTTTTCGTAGGCATGGCCGATGTGCGGGGCGCCATTGGTGTAGTCGATGGCGGTGGTGATGAAGAAGTGGGACATGGAAAGGGGGTGGTCACAGTTCGACGCGGGGTTCGCGGCGATGGGCGTGCCAGAAACGGAGAATGTTCACGCGCTGCGCGGGTTCGTCGATTTCGTAAATGATGCGGTAGATGCCGAAGGCGAGGATTTCGCGAGCTTCGGGGTGCTCGTCGCTCTCCAGGCTGCGACCGCGACGGGCGCGAGCAGGGTCGGCGAGTTCGCGCTGCGAGCACTCGCGCAGATCATCGAAATACTTTGCGCCGCGCCACGCTTCGCCCCGGCTCGCCCAGTAGGTGTCGATCTCGTCGAGATCAGCCCACGCACCCTCGGTCAGTTGGACTGCGAGTCGCGCTTCGCCCATTTTTCCTTCATCCGCCGATCGGCTTCCTCCCAGGTGAGCACTCGCCCTTGACGCACATCTTCCTTTGCCTCGGCGATTGCCTGTTCGAGCCGCGCTTGCTCGTAAAGGTCGAGCAGGTTCGGTGAATCGTCAGGCATCTTGTCGATCCATTGACGGACGGTTTCTTTCACAGACATGCCGCGAAGCTAGCACGCAGGCCGCCGCGCGGACAGATCAAAGGCGGGCGGCGGGAGCGGCTACTCCTTCGCCGTGCGCCGGTCCAGCACGGTGATGCGCCCGTTGTTTTCCAGCACGGCGGCGTGGACATCCTGCACGGTGCCGACACCGCAAGCGCGGAGGCCAGCCATGAGGTCGTTGTGGGTCATGCCCACGCGTTCGAGGATGCCGGCGACGACCTTGCCATTGTGAATGAGCAACTCGGGCCGGCCTTCCACGAAGATCTCGACCTTGCGGCTCCTGCGCGTGAGCCAGGCGATCGACATGTCGGCGACGATGAGCGTGGCAGCGAGGATGGCGCCGGCGGTGATCGAGTTGTCGCCGCCGTTCATCGCGTTCTGCACGGCGTTGCTGATGAGCAGGAGCAGGACGAGATCGATGGGCGTCATCTGCCCGACCTGGCGCTTCCCCGAGAGGCGGAGGAAAACGAGGACGAAAACGAAGACGACGAGCCCGCGCACGACGAACTGCCACCACGGCGCGCTCAGCTTCCACAGATCGGCGTCCATCGCGGATTAGGGTTTCTTCAACTTGCCGCCCCAGCTCAGGATCTTCGCTTTCGCACCCGCGGCTTCGGCTTCCTTGATGAGATCGGCGCGGACGTAGAAGAGGGAAAGTGACGACCATGCGAGCTGGTCGTTGGGCTGCAACTCCACCGTTTTCTTCCCCACCTCGATCGCCTCCGGGTAGCGACCCAGCTTCATCAGCGCCATGCCGAGCGCGTGCCAGGCGTCGAAAAACTCCGGTGCCAGCTCGGTGCAGCGGCGGTATTTTTCCACGGCGGCATCCAGTTCACCGAGCGCGAGGTCGCCATTGGCATCGTCGAATAGCTCGTCGACCTCGGGCGGCGGATTCATGGGCGCCGGCTACGAGCGATCCGCGCGGGCGAGCGCCACATTCGCCGCGGCGCGGCGCGCTTTGAACCACTGCCGGAAGACGCCTTCCCCGTCACGCTCCGAGAGTTGCGCGGTCGTGTCCGCCTTGCTGTCTTCAAACGCCTTTTCGTCGATCGGCAGCTTCTTTTCGAGGAAGACGAGCAGGCCGCCCGGCGTGCCGGAGTTTTGCGCCGGCACGAATGGGCTGACCTGGCCGGGCTGCAAACTGCGCGCGGTCAGCGCCACTTCGCGAGCGTTGGTGTTCGGCTTAAAGGGATCCGAAAGCGACACCGGCTCGGCCGTTTCCGCCGTCACCCCCGCCGCGGTGGCCGCGTCGGTGAAGCTCTTGCCGGCTTTCAGCTCGGCCTCGATTTTCGTCCGCACCTCGGCCGCCTTGAGCGCCATCGATTCGTTCGCCCGATCGCTTTTCAGCCGCTCCAGCAGCTCGGCTTTCGCTTCGTCGAAAGTCTTCTCCCGCGCCGGCGTCACGTCCGCGAGCTGGAGCAAAAAGTATCCCTTCTCCGTCTGCACCGCGTCGCTCACCGGGAGGTCCTTGCTGAGCTTGAATGCGGTCGCCGCGGCGCGGGCCGACTTGTCGAGTTCGGCGGGCGGGTCCTGCTCCGCAAAGGCCGGCGTTTCCTTGATCGTCGCGCCGAGCTTCGCCGCCACGTCTTCGAACTTCGCCTTCGGCTCGGCCATCGCGACCATGAAATCCTGCGCCTTGTCGCTCAGCTTCTGAAAGGCATCCACGCGCTCCTTGCCGACCAACGGCTTCTCCGCATTCTCCACCGTGAAGCCGACGTATTTCACCTTGCGCAGCTCGTCCGTCTTCAGCCCGCTCTTCTCGGCCTCGTAGGCTTTTTTCGCGTCCTCATCGGTCACTTGCTGAGCCTTGAGAAAGTCATCGAGTTTGAAGCGCACGAGCGAACACTGGAACTTGCCGTGACGCAGCTCGTACTCCGCGCGCACCGCGGCCGGCAGCGTGGCCGTGGTCGAGCCGAGGATCGCCTTGAGGCGCTTCAGCCGCGCCTGGTCGCCGACCATTTCCTCCAGCGCATCCGGCGTCAGCCCGCGCGAGTTCAGCACGCCGATGAGGTTGTTGTATTTGGTCGAATCATAGACCCCGTTCGTCTGGAAAAAGGGCAGCGTCTTGATGCTCTCCTCGATCTCGCGGTCGCTCGGTTTGATGCCCAGCGCGTCCGCCTCGTGGCGCAGCACCACGCTATTCCAGATGAAGTTGTTCGTCGCTTCGTCCTCCGTCTGCGCCGGCTGGATCAGCGTCTGCCACAGCTCCGGCGCGAGCCCCTGGGCGAGGTCGAATTTGCGGCCCTCGCGGAGATACTGCGCCTGCGAGAAATGTTTCCCATAGACCGAGCCGATGCGGCTCGACGCGCCGCGGTCCATGAAGTCCGAATTGCTGTAAAACCAGGTAAACGAAATGATCACCAGGACGGTGACGATGAGCATCAGCGGCTGCTGAAAACGGCGGAATAAATTGACCATGTGGGGAAGGTTTCGGAGTTGATTTCGCAGAACGGCGTCACTAGTTTGCCCGCCCGCAAAGCGCATGAAACTACGCCCCCCGTTTCTCCTCCAGCAACTCCTTTCTGCCTCCGGATGCGCTCTCTTGCTTGTTTCGCAGGCCATCGGGCAAGGCGCGGCCGGGGCGCCCGTGGCGTTCAAGCTGCGCGGTTCGCCCAACGTCCAGCAAGGCGTCGTGATCGGCGCGACCCCCGCGGGCGTGCAGATTCGCATCGGCGCCCAGACGATCACGCTCGGCGCCTCGATGTTCGATACTTTCCAAATGGCCACCCCGCCCGAATACGCGCAGGGCGTGCAGGCCTACACCACCGGTGACCTCGCCAAAGCGCTCGGCGCGATCCGTTCCGTGACCGATCGTTACAAAGGACTGCCCACCCCGTGGGCGCAAGCGGCGACCAGCCTGCTCGGCGACATCTACGTGGCCAGCGGCGATTTGCCCAAGGCGGAAGCCGCTTACGCGGAATTCAAAAAACTGTACGCGGCGGCCGCCGCCGGCGCTGTTTCCACCTCCGAGGTCGGCCTCGCGCGCATCGCCGTCGCCAAAAAAGATCTCGCGACCGCCAAGGCGAAGCTCGAGCCGATCACGACCGAGGCACTCAAGGACAAGTCCATCGTGGCCGACTCCAACAAAGCGCTGGCCTACAGCCAGGCGTTCCTCGTCAGCGGTCAATTGAAGGAAGAGGAAGGCAATCTCTCCGGCGCGCTGGAAGATTATTTGCGTACCGTCACGATTTTCTATCATGATCCCACCGCAGTCACCGCCGCGCAGCAGAAGGCCGACGCCATCCGCAGCCGCGACAAGGATCATCCCGTGACTGTTCCTTAAACCCCCTCAGACATCGCCATTACCGCTGACCTTTTCCACCTTGCTCCCATGACCCAGTCCACCATCCGCCGTCATTTCCTCACCCTCGTTTTCGCCATCCTCTGCGCCGCGCTCGGTGGCACGGCATTCGCGCAGGAGGAGGCCGCGCCCGCGGACGGCGGCCACAGCGTGCTGCAGGTCATTCTGGATGGCGGACCGCTCATCATGTTCATCTGGGTGTGTATCATCGGCACCTCGGTCCTGATGGTGACGCTGATCATCCAGCTCTCGATGTCGCTGCAGAAAAAGAAGCTCGCCCCGCCGCCGCTCATCGAAGCGCTGCGCCAGACCATCGAGTCCGGCAATTATCAAGAAGCCTGGGCGACCTGCAACGCGAACAAGAACTACCTCGCGAACGTTTTGAAGGCCGCGCTGACCCGCGTCGGCCGCGGCAAGGACGCGGTTGAAGCCGCCGTCGCCGAACACGGCCTGCGCGAAGCCACCCTCATCCGCACCCGGAACAGCTACCTCTCCGTCATCGGCGTCGTCAGCCCCATGATCGGGCTGCTCGGCACCGTCATCGGCATGATGGGCGCCTTCGCCGTGCTGGCCAGTTCCGGCATCAGCGACCCGCGCCAGCTTTCCGGCAAAATCTCCGAGGTGCTCCTCGCCACCGCGAGCGGCCTCTTCATCGCCATCCCGGCGTTCGTCGCCTACTACGTTTTCCGCAACGTCTCCCAAGAAGTGATCGTTCACTCCGACGACGTGGTGAATACGCTCCTCCTCGACATTCCCTACGACGAACTGCAAGGCGTGCAGATCGGCGAAAACTTCAGCGCCGGCGTCCAGCTTCCTGGCGCCAGCGGCGGCGTGCGCAAGGTCTCCATGGCACTCACCACCGCCTGCCCCGTGTGCAACGGCGCGGTCACGCCCGGCGTGAATCCCTGCCCGCACTGCGGCGCCACGCTCGACTGGGCGGCTTGATTCCGGCGTCTCGATGAACGCCAAAAAACGAACCAAAATGATGCGGGCCGCGGCGCGGTCCACGCCGGACGAAGATCCGGAGTTTCAGATCGCGCCGATGGTCGACATCCTGCTCGTGCTGCTGATTTTCTTCATGTCGATCAGCTCCTCCGAGGTGCTGCAGACGAACCAGAACATCATCCTGCCCATCGCCAAGGACGCGAAGCCGCCGGACAAAAGCACCAAGGGCCAGACGATCATCAACGTGATGTGGAACACCATCAACAGCGTCGGTTCGCTGGACGTCGACGAGAAGAAGTTCGAGCAACCTGCCGAACTCGCCGCCCTCCTCGCGCCCAAGGTGCAGATCAATCCGGCGATGCGCGTCCTCATTCGCGCCGATCGCAACGTCCGCTACGAATATCTCCGCGCCGTCATGGTTTCCGCCGCCAATGCCGGCATCGCCAACGTCACCTTTTCCGTGGTGGACAAGGAAATGAAAGCGCCGCAATAACGCGCCCGTTTAGCAACCCTCAACCCCAGCCAACCTCAAACATTTATGAGCGGATCAGCAGGTTCAGAAGACGGTGACATCGGATTTCAAATCGCGCCGATGGTCGACGTCGTATTCGTGCTCATGCTTTTCTTCATGGCGATGGCCGGCTCCCAGGTGAAGGAGAAGGAACTCAACATCGCGCTCCCGAGCGGCGCTCCCGCCAGCTCCAGCAAACAGGTGAAGACGCCCATCGTCATCGACATCTCGCCCGACGGCCAGGTGAGCATGAACAACGACATCTACGGCGCACCCGCCGACCGCAGCCTCCAGCGCCTGCGCGAATGGCTCAAGGCGACGATGGAGCAATTCGGCGGCGAAGATCCGGTCATCATCCGCCCCCAGCCCGATACCCGCCACGAGCGGATCGTCGACGTCCTCAACGCCGCGGCCTTCGCCGGGGTGAAGAATCTGACGTTCAGTTAGACGCTCACAGCGTCTTCACGCGAATCCACGTTTCCACCGTCCGTCCCGTCGCGGCGTCGTGCGCGGTGATGCGATGTTCACCCTCGCGCGCGATGACAAAGGTGCGACCCGCCACCTCGCGCACCTCGAGCGAATCGCTCGTCCAGGTGATTGTCCCCGGCCCGGTCGCGCGCAGCGGCACGCGCTCGCTCGAGGGCAAATCCGGGTCGACCAGGAACGTCGTTCCCGGCTGCGGCGATTCCACTCGCAGCGGCGCATCGTGCGCCTCCACCGCGGTCCGTGCGGCCATCCCGTTTTGCGCGCTCTGGCTCCACTCCGCGTATTCCGGCCCGAGCACCACTTTGCCCGTGGCATCGTAGTCGGCCGGCGTTTCCACGGGTGGAAGCTGACCCGCCACGAACCGCTCCCGCACCGCATCCGCCCGCGTTGCCGCGAGCAGCTTCCCCGTCACCGGATGCACCTCGCGCTCGATGATCTCCGGCGGCCGCGGAAACCAGCTCGTGCCGAACCGCGCGTGAAGATGCGCCATCACCGCGTGCATGATCGGCGCCGCGCCCGTCACGCCGGAAACCTCGCGCATCGGTGTGCCGTCGAAATTCCCCGCCCACACCGCGACGGTGTATTCCGGCGTGTATCCCACCGCCCAGTTGTCGCGGAAATCCGAACTCGTCCCCGTCTTGCACGCCACCGGAAAATCGAACCGCAACGCGGACTGCATCCCGAACGAAATCGCCCGCGCGGCGTTGTCGCTCAGCATGTCCGCGAGCAGCCAGGCCGCGAGCGGCGTCGCGGGGGAAAGTTGAGAGTTGAGAGTTGAGGGTTGAGAGGATGAAGCGGATTCGCTCAGCCGATACGGCTGCCATTCGCCCATCCGCGCCAGCGTCGCATAAGCATTTGCCAGTTCCAGCAGCCGCGTCTCCGCGTTGCCGATGGTCAGCCCGAGCCCGTAGTGCTCGGGCGTTTTTTCCAGCGTCGTCATTCCCCAATCCTGCAACCGCTGCTGCAACGTCGCCGCCCCGCCGACCGCCGCGAGCACGCGCACCGCGGGGATGTTGAGCGAATTGGCCAGCGCGATGCGGTAGCGCAGCGGCCCGTAGCAGCGGTGGCTGTAATTGTCCGGGCGGAAGCTGCCCGTCGGGGTGGGGAAAGTGACCGGCACATCCGCGGCGATCGTCGCCGGCGTCGCACCCTGTTCGAGCGCGAGCAAGTAGGTGAAGGGCTTGAGCGTCGACCCCGCCGAGCGGCGCGCCCACGCGCCATTCACCTGCCCGGTGCCGGGCGCGAAATAATTCTGCGAGCCGACCAGCGCGAGCACGTCGCCGCTGGCGTTGTCGATCACCACCGCGGCGGCGTCCTTCACGTTCTTCCCGTGCAGACGGGCCATCTGCTCGCGCACCGCTTCTTCGACGAAGCGATTCACATCGAGATCGAGCGTCGTCTTCACCGGCCCGGCGGCATTCGGCGGCAGCGTTTGCAGCACGAGATCGACAAAGTGCGGCGCGCGGAACAGCCGCTGCGGTGGGCGAAGTCGCAGCACTTCCGCCCGCGCGCGGACCGCTCGGGTGGCGTCGAGCCAGCCCGCGCGTTCCATCCGCGCGAGCACCACTTCCTGCCGCCGTTTCGCGGCCCGCGTCGCGCGATGTGGGTTCAGTCGCTTGGGGTTTTTCGGCAAGCCGGTGAGGAACGCCGCTTCCGCATCGCTGAGGTCCGCGAGCGGTTTGCCAAAGTAGTAATTCGCCGCCGCAGCGACGCCGACGTTCAGATTCCCGAAGTCGATCCGGTTGAAATAGGCAGCGAGGATTTGTTTCTTGGTCCAGAGCTGCTCGAGCCGCAGCGCCCGCGCCGCTTCGATGAGCTTCGTTCCGACCGTGCGCGGCCGCGGGTCGCTGATCTTTACGAGCTGTTGCGTGATCGTGGAAGCCCCCGAGGTGATCCGCCGATGCGTGATGTTGCTCCACAGCGCGCGACCGGTCGCGAGGAGGTCGACGCCACAGTGCGCGAAGAAGCGCTTATCCTCCGCCGCGAGCATCGCGTTCCTCACCTGCGGCGGGATCTCTGCAAAGGAAATCTCCCGCGCGAAGCGGTCGTCTACGCGCACTTCGCGCAACGTCGCGCCGTGGCGATCCGTCAGCTCGCGACTCTGCGCCGCCGGCGCGAGCAACGCCGGTGGCAGCGGCACGAGCTTTAGCCCGACCCAGACGGCGGTGGCCGTGGCGCATACCGCCGTCGCCGCGATCCGCAGCACTCGAGGCCGGAAGCGAGAGGGCATTGCTTACTTCAGCGGCAGCGCGGTGAGCCGCGCGGTTTCGGTGAGGCCGAAACGATCGGGATGATACATCTCCTCGATCTTCGCCGACGGCGCGGTCGCAGTGCCTGCCGCGCGGACGCGGGCGAGATAGCGGATCGTGTATTGGCCGGGCGAGAGGAAGTCTGCGAAGAACAGCGCGCGGTCCTCGCGCAGCTCCTGGAAATCCGCCGGCCATTCCTGCCCAAGCACTTCGCCGGCGCGCGTCTCCTGCGATTTGAACGCCGGATTCACCGCCTCAAAAATCGACGGCAGCGGATCCTCGACCGCGAGATAACGCGCTTGTTTCCGCACATCGATCTTCAGCGTGATGAGCACGCGATCGCCGATCTTCGGCTCCTTGAGTTCGGTGAGTTTGCCGTCGTCTTCGATCTTCGCGTAGGCGCGCTGGATGCCGTAGCCCTGGTCCTGCCGCGGCTGATTGAGCCCCTTCGGATGCGCGACGATTTCGACTTCGCTATAGATGCGTTTCGCGCCGGGGTTTCCGAGAATCATCGGCAGGCGATCCGAGCCCTGCTTGATGGGTAGCTCCACGCGATGCAGCGGCTGTTTGTCGCCGATGGTGAACTTTCCGTCGTTCCCCGCCCACGCGAGCGAGCCATCGATTTGCGGCGCGGGTTTCTCCACCTCGCGGAGGTAGTGGCTGAACGCGATGAGCGACCACGCATTGCCCTGCGTCGTGAGCCAGTGACCGCCTTCGCGTTTGCCGAGCAGCTCTTGCACCGTGGCCTCGACCTCCGGCGCCTCGGGCTGGAACTGGCACCACGCGAGCAGCCGGATCGCGGCGTCGCGGGAATAGCTCCAGAAGGCGTCCTCCTCGAGCCCCTCGGCTTTCAATGGCGAGAGCAGCGCAGTGGTCATCTCGGCCGGGCCTTTGCTCTCCACGATCGCGAGCGCGAGAAAGGCGCGGGCCTCGGCGTTGAGTTCCGCCCGCCGGTTGAAGAGCACCTCGTGATAGGAAGGCTCGGCGCGTCCGGCGAGGGCGAGCGTGTAGAGCGCGAGACAGCGTTCGCCGAGCCCGTAACGCGACTTGAGTTCCGCCGTGCCGCGCAGCTCGGCGCTAAGGAATTTCAGCAGTGAGTCGAAGCTCTCCGTGGGCACTTCGTAGCCGGCGCGTTTGGCCATCGCGAGGCCGAGCCCGGCGTAGGAGCTGCCCCAAAAGTGCGGCTCCTTGCCGCCCGGCCAGTAGCTCAGACCGCCGCCGCTCGTCTGCATCGTCAAGAGCCGATCAATGCCGGAATTCACCATATCGCGGATCTGACTTTCGGGCCGCGCGAGTTCCGGCAGGCGGTCGCGGAAGCCTTGCAGGACGATCCACGGCAGCGTGCTCGAAGTCGTCTGCTCGACGCAGCCGTAGGGGTAATGCAGGAGCTGGTTGAGCGTCTCGCGCAGCTCGATGATGCGCGAATTACCCAGCGTCACGCGCACCACGCCTTCGCCTTCGAGCATGGCGGGATCGGCGTCCTTGAGCAGATTGGTCTGCACGTCCTCGGTGCGCTGCAGCTTCACCTCGCGGAGCTGCGCGACCGGGAAGCCGACTTTCAATTTCGTCTCCACCGCATCGCGATATGCCGTCTTGCCATCCGCACCGGTGAAGCGCGCCACCCACTTCCACTGGGCCTCGCCGTTCTTTTTGAACTCGACCGGGAAATCCACCGCCAGCGAACCGCGCGCGGGCAGCGTGACCTGGCGGCGCGTGCTCTCCGCGGTCGCGGTGTCGTCGAGCGTGAGTTCCACGTCCACTTCGCCGGAGACGTCGGTGAGATTGTGCAGGACGGCGCGCAGCTTGAGCTGGTCGCCGATGTTCGCGAAGCGCGGCAGCGCGGGTTCGATCATCACCGGCTTGTTCACCTCGAAGGCGCTTTCGCCCGCACCGAAGGCGTCGTCCTGCGTCTGCACCACGGCGATCACGCGGTAACGCGTGAGGCTGTCCGGCGCGGTGAACTTCGCCGAGACGCGGCCGTTTTCGTCCGTGCGCAGGTTGGCATTCCACAGCGCGCAGGTGACGAAATTCTTCCGGAACGCGTCGCCGAGATCGCCGCCGCCGCCGATCACGTAGCCCTTGTTGTCGAAGCTCTTTTCGTCCGGATCTTCGCGGAGCAGCGACGGCAGCGTGAGGCTGGTCGTCACGGCGAGCGGCAGCGGCTTCATGAAAAAGGTGAGCGGGTCCGGCGTCTCGTAGCCGGTGAGGCTGAGCACGCCTTCGTCCACGGCGTAGAGCGTCACCTCGGCGTTCGCGCGCGGTTTGCCGTTCAGGTCGCGCACCTCGGCGGCGATCGTCACCTCCTGCGCGGGTTGGTAGGTTTTGCGCTCGGGGTTGACGTAGACGGTCAGCTTCGACTCGGGCCGCGTGACCTTGAGCTGGCAGAAACCGACGCGGTAATCGGGCTCCTTGAATTTGCGCGGGCTGTCTTGCGCGCCGCGGAGGAGCATCACCGAGACGAAGACATTCGGCGCGTCGTCGCCGACCAGCGGAATCTCCACGCTCGGCGCGTTGCCGCTCAGCTTCGTGACAAAGGAACGCAGCACGCGGTCGCGCTCCACGGTCACCAGCGCGTCGCCGGAGATCGGCGTCTTCACAAGGATGCGGGCGGTTTCGCCGCTGAGGTAGGCGAGTTTGTCGGAGACGAGTTCGATCTGGAATTCGTTGCGGTAGTTCCACTCCGTCACGTTTTCGCCGGTGACGTAAAATGTGGTCGACGTCATCACGTCGCGACCGGCCGCGTCCTTCGCCGTGACCTCGATCATGTAAAGACCCGGCTCGCCCGCGATCAGCTTCACCGCGGGTTCGCCGACCGGCAGCCAGCGGTGTTCCTGCTCCTCCACACGCTGCGTCTTCAGCTCCTGCTCACCCACGACTTTGAAGATCGGCTCCGATTGCGTTTCGGATGCGTCTTCGTCGGTGACGACGCGGTTGTTCTGCCAATCGATGCGCGTGAGTTTCAACTTCGCCGCGACGGGCTCGGGCATCTGCGTGCCGTCCGTTCGCACGGCCGCGATCGGGATGGGAAGCTGGTCGCCTTTTTGCACCACCTCGGGAAGCTCGCCGATGCCGAGATAAAATTCGGACGGATGCCAGGTTAGGTCGGTCGACTGCGAAACGGTTTGCTGATTGAGATCCGTCACTTCGCAGAGCAGATGCGCCGAGCGCGGCTGCGGCGCCTTCGCGTTGAACTGGATCGTCGTCGCCACGGTCGCGGTGCCTTGTTCGCTGAGCTCCAGCTTGCCCTGATCGGAGAAGTGCGACTCGCGGTCGAGGATGCGGTTGAGTCGATAGTCGTCGATCGCGTCGCAAAAGCTGAACTTGTCGAAACCCTCCGGCTTGAACGGACGGTCCTCCGCTTCGATCGACCAACTGAGCTGCGCCTTCGAGAGCGATTTGCCCATGAGATATTTCGCGGAGATCGGTAGCTCCAGCGGCAGCGCGCCGACGGAGGTTTTCGGCCCGCCGATCGCGATCTCGAAGGCGTTCGGCGTGTATTCCTGCACCTCGAACTCATAACTCACCACCGTCTCGTCCTTGCCCTTGCCGAGCGTGACCTGTGCGGAGTAGGTGCCGAGCGTGCCCTTCGGCAGCGGGATGTCGGCGTCGAGCGCGCCGTAGGCGTTGAGCGTGACTTCGCGAGAGAGGATTTCGCGTTCGCGATTGTCGAACGCCTTGAGCTTCAGCTTCGCTCCCGCCGGGATGCGCGCGCGGCCAGTGCGGGGATCGCGGATGATCCCTTTGAGATGCACGGTTTCGCCGGGGCGATACACGCCGCGTTCGGTGAAGAGGAAGACCTGCAGGCCGGTCTCGGTGTTTTCCTCGTCGTCGGCATCCACATGCGGGATGTGGAAGCGGTAGAGCGAAAGGCGGTTCGTGTCCTCGTCGAGCGGGACGAGATGCAGATCGGTGCCGCGCTCGGTGCGGAGCCAGCGGGCTTGGGCGGAAGCCGGCAGCACGACGGTGCCGGTGGCGTCGGTGCTGGCCTCGGCGAGTTTGAGATTTTCGGCGGTGAGCAGGGTGAGCTTCGCGCCGGGCACGGGTGCGCCGGTGGCGAGCGAGAAGACGTGGGCGAAGGTTTCGTTCGCGGAAGTTTTCCAGACCACGCCGAGGTCGGTGACCTGCACGAGTGCCTGCACGCCGGGCCGCTGTTCGTTGCCCACCTGCTCGGCGGTCACCAGCACCACGCCGTTTTTGCCGGGGCCGAGGATTTCGCTCCACGCCAGCTTGATCGTGCTTTCGGCGTCCACTTCCGTCGTGCCGGTGATCACCCGCGAGTAGATCGCTTTTCCGGGCAGGTTCTCGACGGCGATGCGGCGGTGCCACTCATTGGGCTTCGCGTTGGTCGGGCTCACGTATTCATCGTAGGCTTTGAGCGCGGTCGGCGCGGTGTCGGGCTGGAAGAGTTTCGCGGTGACTTTGATTTTCGGGACGTTCACCGCCTGCATCATAAAGTGCCGGGTGCCGCTGCTGAGCTGGTGCGTGCTGAACCCTTCGATCGCCAGCGAGGGATTGATCGGCTCGAAGGTCTGCGTCTCGCTCCACGGCTCCGCGAGCGTGAAGGGCTCCTTCGCCGCGATCCCACGGGCGACCTCGATTTTGTATTCCGTCTCCAGCTTGAACGGGCCGCTGAAGGTCACGTAATTCCCACCGACCACTGCGGTCGTCTTCTTCGGTTCCGGCGTGATGCGGACCCACTGCCGCACGTTTTCCGCCGTCACTTCCTTCGCGAGCGATTTGCTGAACCGCACGATCAGCTTGCGGCCGTCACGGCCGTTGTTCTGCGCTTCGCTTTCGCTCACCACAAAGGGCTTCACCGTGCCGAGCGCAATCTCCACCGGCTCGAGCAGGCTCAACTGCGCCTCGGCGGCCGGCAGGCCAGCGGCGATGACGAGCTTCCAGCCACCGCCCCCGTCGAGCGGCTCGGCGGGTGTGACGTAGAGCTGATTGTCGCGGGCTCCGTCGAGGCTCACCCGACCGAGAGTTTGGGCGACTTTTTCGTGAAAGCGCGCCTTCCAGGTGAGCAGCGTTTGATCCGTGGATCGGTAGAGCGGAAAGCGGTGCTGCGCGCGATGGACTGGATTGGCCTGCTCGACCTTGGCGGCGATCTTTTTGCCCGCGCCGTTTACGAAGGTGATCGAAGGCGCGGCGGTCGCGGCGTCGACATCGGCATTGAAGAGCAGATTCAGCGCGGGCAGGGCGGTGACGCTTTCTGCATTGAGATAGGCGGCGGCGTGCCAGCCCTTCATCACGAACGCCGGGGTCTGGAAAGTGGCGTCGAATTCGCCGTCCAGCTTTGCGCCCGCCGCGGTCTGTGCGCCGGGGCGGAGGATGAAGCGGAACGTCGTGGCGAGCGGCAGCGGTTCCTCCGGAGCGAACGTTCCGCTGCGCGTGCTCAGCCAGGTGAACTTGCCCTTCACCGCCGGCTGCAACTCGACCGGCGAGGGCTCGGCCACTTTGCCCACGCTTGCCGAATCGACGATCGGCTGCGCGAAGCGGATGGTGAACGTCGCGGTGGGGTTGGCCTTATCCAGCGTATTGCCGGTGAGCACCGCGGCGGGCTCGGCGTGGAGTGGGGCCGCATGGGCAAATGCGGCGAGGAGTGAAACGAGGCGAAGCAGCTTCATAAGTAGGATGGTGCCGGACAAACGGCCCCGGCTGGCCGGTCTTTCAACGAAGTTGGCGGAATCTTTGCGAGGACTCCGCCGCGAGGGTCTGGTAGCCTCCGCGGGAATGCAACCAGTTCGCGGCAGCCATTCCCGGAGCGATCGACTTCAGGCGACGCGCCTGAGCCTGATCGGGCGTCTCGCAGATTGGAACGAGCACGCGAAGTGGCAGGAGTTTTTCGACCTCTACTGGCGGCTGATTTACAACGTCGCGCGCAAGGCGGGGCTCACGGATGCCGAGGCGCAGGAGGTGGTGCAGGAGACGGTGATCACGGTGGCGAAGAACGTGGCGAAGTACGATCCGAAGCTCGGCCCTTTCAAGGGCTGGCTGCTGAACACGACGCGCTGGCGGATTCAGGATCAGTTCCGCAAACGGCAGCCCGCCGAGCAGCAGGCGCCGCGGGACGACCGGAGCGACCGGGGCGCGGCGGTCGAGCGTGTGGCCGGCATCGATGGGCGCGAGATCGAGGCGGAGTGGGATCGCGAATGGCAGCGGAACATTTTCCAGGCGGCTCTTGATCGAGTAAAGAAGCGCGTCTCGGCGCGGCAGTTTCAGATCTTCGAATGCTGCGCGGTGAAGCACTGGTCCGCAGCGCGCGTGGCCGAGACGCTGCGGGTGAACGCCGCGCAGGTCTACCTCGCCAAACATCGCGTGGGTGCGCTGATGAAAAAGGAAGTCGCCGAATTGGCGAAGCTGGAGCGGGCCTAAACGCCAAATCGTTTTGACCGCAGAGACGCGGAGGCGCAGAGGTCAGAGGCCGGAGATCACGCCCCTCGTTTCCAAAATCTTCTCCGCGCCTCTGCGCCTCTGCGGTTCATCCCGCTGCCCTCAGACGCGCGTGCCGTTCGGGTCGAAGGCGTTGGCGAGGATCGCGGTGAGTTTGCTGGAGAGATACGGCTTCGGGAGATAGTTCACGCTCTCGCGCAGCTTCACGTCGCTGCCGAAAAGATCGGAGCTGTAACCGCTGGTGTAGATCACTTTCAGCTCCGGCTTTTTCGCGAGCAGCATCTGGGAAAGCTCCAGCCCGTTGGCGCTGCCGGGCATCACCATGTCGGTGAGCAGTAGCTCGATCTCGGGCGCGTGCTGCTCCCAGACGACGAGCGCGTCGTCGGCGTTTTCGGCTTCGTAAACCCGGTAGGCCTGGCTCTCGAGGATCTCCTTCACCAGCTCGCGCACTGCGCCGTCGTCCTCCACGATGAGGATCGTGTGATCCTGCGCGGCGGGAGTCGAAGCCGTGGGCAGAGCCGGCGGCAGGTCGGGCGTGCGATCGGTGACCGGGAAATAAATCGCGAAGGTGGAACCGCCTCCGAGCGCGGTGATGACTTCGATCCAGCCGTCGTGCTGTTTGGTGATGCCGTAGACGGTGGCCAGGCCCATGCCGCTGCCCTGGTTCACTTCCTTCGTCGTGAAGAAGGGTTCAAAAATGCGCGCCCGCGTGGTCATGTCCATGCCCGCGCCGGTATCGGTGACGCTGAGCCGGACGAAACGGCCGGGCCGCGCCTCGGCGGTGAGTGCAGCGGTCGCCGCGGAGACGTCGCTGAGCTGGGTGGTGATGAGGATGACGCCGCCATTCGGCATGGCATCGCGGGCATTCATGGTGAGGTGAAGCAGCACCTGCTCGAGGCTGGCTTCATCCGCCCAGATCGGCGGGACATTCTCCGCGAGATCCCAGCGCAGCGTCACCCGCTCGCCTGCCGCGCTTTGCAGCACCGAGACGATGTCGCCGACGAACTCATTGAGCTGCACGACGCGCGGCCGCATGACCTGGCGGCGGCTGAAGGCGAGGAGTTGCCGGGTGAGATCGGCGGCGCGGTCGGCGGCGATGGAGATTTGCTTCATCGAATCCGCCGCGTCGTCGGTCAGATTATCCGTGGCGAGCTGGAGGCTGGAGTGGCCTTGAATTACGGTCAGCAGGTTGTTGAAATCGTGCGCGATGCCGGCCGCGAGCTGGCCCACACTTTCCATCTTCTGCGCCTGGCGAAGCTGCACCTCGAGTTCCAGCCGCTCGGAGATGTCCTGCACCATCATGAGCAGGTGCGCTTCGCCGCCGATGGTGATCGGCTCGACGGAAATCAGCGCGGAACGGAGCTGATTTTGCCGCGTGCTGATTTCGCATTCCACATTGCGGATCGGCGCGCCCTCGCGGAGCAGGCGGCGGATGCGGCTCTCGTAATCGATGCACACCCGCAGCTCCAGCGGCGTGCGGCCGATCAGCTCTTCCCGTGAAAATCCGGTCATCTCGACGAACGCCTCGTTTACATCCACGAAGCGCTCGTCCCCGCTGAGCTGGATGGCCGACGGAATCGGGTTGGCGTGAAATGCTTTCGCGAAACGCTCCTTGCTCCGGCTCAGTTCGTCGTTGCTGCGCTGCAGCTCCGCCGTGCGCGCACGGACCAACGCATCCAGTTCATCGAGCCGCAGCCGCGCCTGCTGCGTGACGTGCCACTTCCGCGTCAGCGCGTGCGCGAGCTGGAGTACCTCGATGTTGTCGAAGGGCTTTTTCAGGATCACGAGGTTCTCGTTCACGCCGAGCACCGAGGTCATCTTTTCCCACGAGTAGTCGGAATGCGCGGTGCAGACCACGACCTGGAGCGCCGGGTCGGCCTTCCACAGATTCCAAATCGTCTCGATGCCATCCCAGCCCGGCGGCATCCGCACGTCCACGAAGGCCACGGCGAACGGCACACCGCCCGCTTTTGCCGCGGTCACTTTTTCGAGCGCTTCCTCGCCTTGAAAAGCCGAGTGCAGCTCGAAGACCGGCGCGGGCGCAGGCGCAGGCGCGTCGAAGATGATCGCCTCCATCTGGTCGATCTGCGCATTGCGGCGATGCCCGAGCAGGATCTTGCGGAAGTCGTCGTGGATCGCGGCGTTGTCGTCGACGACGAGGATGCGGTTGTTCATCTGCTTCGTCATGATGCCGCCGCCGGGGCCGGTGGGGCGAGCGGCAGTTCGAGGATGAAAATGGCGCCCTTGCCGGGGCCTTCGCTTTCCGCGTGCAGACTGCCGCCGAGCTCGCGGGCGGCAATGGCTGCGGTGTTCAGGCCATAGCCGTGGCCTCCGCTGCGGGTGGTGAAGCCGTGGGCGAAGATGCGGGTGAGATTTTCCGCGGCGATGCCCATGCCGGTATCGGTGACGCTCAGCGCGATCGTGCCCGTTTCCGTTCGTTTGATCCCGAGCATGACGCGGCGTTCGGGCGGGTTGGCGGCGTCGATCGCCTGTTTGGCGTTGCGGATGATGTTCACGAGGATCTGCAGCACCTGATGTTTGTCCCACGTCGCCGCTGGCACTTCCTCGAAGCGTCGCACGACCTTGATGCCGTGTCGTGCCAGGCTGTCGAAGTTCAGCCGCAGGGCGTCTTCCATCAGCTCCTGGGCGCGCACCGTTTCCACCAGCCCCGAGGCGCGGGCGAAGTTCTGCTGGCGGGCCACGATGTCCTTGATGTGCTCGATGTTTTTCGTGAGCAACTCGAGTTCGCCGAGCGTGGAGGTGCGCTCGCCTTCGAGATGTTCGCCCACTTCCGCGAGGTAAGAGGGCAGCATGCTGCCCCGCGGATCGTCGCGCAGGAAGGCCTCCACGCGGTTGCTGTTGTCGCGCAGGAGCTGCGCGGCGCGGGCAAGGTTGCCGGTCTTGGAATGCCGCAGCTTTTCCGAGATCAGGCTCGCGGAGACGTTCACGCTGTTCAACACGTTGCCCACATTGTGCAGCACGCCCGTGGCGACTTCGGCCATGCCGGCGGCGCGCGAGGCGGCGAGCAGTTGCAGGTGCAGCGCTTGTAGTTCGCGCTCCGCTTTGTGCCGCTCGGCGATCTCGTGGCGCAGCGCTCCTTCGCGCTGCTGGATGCGGTCGAGCATCAGGTTGAAGGAATCAATGAACGACCCGAATTCATCGTCGACCCGCTTCTGCGCGCGCACCGTGTAGTCGTGCTCCGCGGCGATGCGATGTACGGCATCGGCGAGGTTTTCGATCGGGTCGAGGATGACGCGCTCCAGCCGCCAGGAGACGAGCACGGCGACGAGGAAGGAGATGGTCAGCACGATGACGAGCAGCCCGGCGTAGATGCGCAGGAGCTGCGTGGCCTGGGTGCGGTAATCGCCGTGGATGAGCACCGTGCCGACGCGCCGCTTCGACTCGAAGACCGGGTAGACGCAGACGAGGTGCGAGCCTTCCTGGGTGATGCCGGCGGCGCGCTCGACGTGCGGCGGCTGCCCGGTGTCGCCGAAGCTCGCGAGCACCCAGCCGTCGGGAAAAACGATCGCCGCGCCCACCACCGTCGGCTTCGTTTTCAGCGAAGCGATGAGACTCGACGCGTCCTCCGCATTGCCCGTGGCGAGCACGGCGGAGGCGTAGTGCCCGATGAGCCGCGCCGCGGCCGTGAGGTCGCGCGAGTAGTCGTTGCGCGAGAGGAGAAACTGGAGTCCGAAGAGCACCCCGCAGGCGACGATGAGCGCGACCGTGCAGGTGGCGAGGACCACGACGCGGAGCTTCCGCTGAATCGGCAGATCGCGGAGGCGGAGCATCTAGAAACGAGGTGCGACCGACAGATGAAGCGGCGCAAGAGTCCCCGCGCGGCCGATGGATGACACCTTCATTGTTCAGCCGAGCGAAGCCGGTGAAAACCCGGCCCTGGGCGGGCGGCGCGGGCACGCGGGGTGAGCGCAGGGGAGGGTGATTCGTGCGGCCATGTAGGAAAGCGAAAATGCGCGGGAGAGTAGCAGAGGCCCGCCGCGATACACCAGTCCGGAAATTCCCTTGCCGCCCCCGCGCGCCCACCGGACGCTGGTCGCGTGATTATCCGCTGGTTCCTCCTTGTCCTCGGCTGCCTCGCCGCCCTCCTGCCCTCGTCCGCCCGTGCCGCAGACCCCGGCCCCGTGATCATCATCCCGATCAAGACCGAGATCTCGGCGGCGCAGTTCTTCTTCCTCCGGCGCGCCTTGAAGGAAGCGGAACGCTCCAAGGCCAGCGCGGTGGTGCTCGACATGGAAACCTATGGCGGCGAGGTGAAAGCCGCGATCGACAGCATGGACGCGCTGCTCAAAACGCGCGTGCCCACTTACACCTACATCAACCCGCGCGCGATCAGCGCCGGCGCGCTCATCGCCCTCGCCACCCAGAAAATCTACATGACCCCCTCCGGCGTCATCGGCGCCGCCGCCCCAGTGGTGAGCGGTGGCGACGATCTGCCGAAAACGATGGCCGATAAAACGATCTCCTCCCTCAGCGCCATGGCCCGCGCCGCTGCGGAGAAGACCGGCCACCGCCCGGAGATCGCCGATTGTTTCATCAAAAAAGAAGCCGAGCTGAAGATCGGCGACGTGGTCATCGACAAACCCGACGCCCTGCTCACCCTCACCGCTCCCGAAGCCGCCCGCCTCTACGACGGCAAACCGCTGCTCGCCGAAGGCATGGCAGAATCCCTCGACGACATGCTCAAAGCCGCCGGCCTCACCGGCCCGCGGCGGACCATTGCGCCGAGCGGCTTCGAGCACATTGCCTTTTGGATCACCGCGCTCGCGCCCGTCTTTCTGCTCGGCGGAATCGTCGGCGGTTACATGGAATTCAAGACGCCCGGCTTCGGGCTGCCCGGTTTTCTTGCGCTGATTTGTTTCACGATTTTCTTCACCGGCCATTACATCGCCGGGCTCACCGGTTGGGAGGTGATGATCGTCTTCGGCATCGGCCTGCTGCTCGTGCTTGGCGAACTCTTTCTCCATCCCGGCACCGTGGTGCCCGGCGTCGCCGGCGCGCTGATGATGGTCGGTTCGCTGCTCTGGGCGATGATCGACCGCTACCCCGGCATGCCGCTCATTCCCACCACCGAGATGATCATGCGTCCCTTTGTGAATCTGGGCATCGCGGTGCTGCTCGCGGTCGTCGTCGGGTGGTGGCTGGCGAAGTTCCTGCCGAAGACCAGCCTCTATCACCACATCGTCCTCGGCCGCGCCGTGCAGGGTCAGCCCGCCGCCGCAGCCGCCGCGCCGGTCAGCCCGATTCGCATCGGCGAAACCGGCACCGCGCACACCATGCTCCGCCCCGCGGGCAAGGCCGCGTTTGCCGGGCAAAACGTGGACGTGGTCACGCAGGGAGACTTCATCGAGGCGGGGCTGGCGATCCGCATCGTCGCCGTGGATGGCCTGCGCGTGGTGGTGGAGAAAGTGTAGCGCCGGGCAGGGCGGTGGTGGCCTCAATTTACGAAAATCGCGGTAGGGAAGCCGCGCCGCGGGTTCCCCAATCGCGGGGCGGGCTGCCTGGGCGCCCACCCTTCTGCGTGGGAACCCGCGGCGTGGGAACCCGCGGTGTGGGAACCCGCGGCGTGAGAACCCGCGGCGTGGGGACCCGCGGCGCGGCTTCCCTACCAAACTGGGCCGCTGCCGGGAGTTCCACTTTCGTGCCCTTTCGTGTTTTTCGTGGGACCGTGCCGCTCAGCCGCCCGCCACGATCCGGATGATCTCCAGGCGGTCGCCCTCCGCGATCCAATGCTCCGTCCATTCCTCGCGGCGCAGCGCCGTGCCGTTGTGCTCCACCAGCGAAACCTCCGGGATCAGGCCCAGTTCCACCACGAGCTGCGCCACATCGCCAGCGCTCACCTCGCGCTCCTCGCCATTCACCGTCACCTTCATGGCTGCGCCAAAATTGCCGCGTCCCAATCCTTCCACACCGGCTCCAACCCGCCGGCTCGTAGCATCGTCGCCACCTGGGCCGCGCTGCGTTCATCGGCGATCTCGAATTGCCCCGTCGCCCCCGCATCCGCGGCGAGCGCGCCCGCGTCGACGGCGCGCCCTTTCACCGTGAGGTGCAAATCCTCGCGCCCCGCGCCCGTGTAGCCGCCCGGCTCGGTGTGGCTGCCCGCGCTGATCAGCGTCACGCCCAGCGGGATCAGCGAGTCGCGCAGCGCCGCACTTTCGCGCGTGGAGAGCACGATGCCCACTTGCGGAAAACACACCCGCAGCGCGCAGACGAGCTGCACCAGCGCGCGGTCGTCCAGCCGATGCCGCGGCTCGAAGCTCCCCGCGCACGGCCGCAGCCGCGGCAGGCTCACCGTGAACTGCGCCCGCCAGCAACGCCGCAGCAAGTGCTCGAGATGCAGCGCCAGCGCCGTCGCTTCCCGCCGCCACTCGCTGAGCCCAAAGAGCGCGCCGATCCCGATCCTGCGGAAGCCCGCTTCGTAAGCGCGCTCGGGGCACGCCAGTCGCCAGTCGAAATCCTTCTTCGGCCCCGCCGTGTGCATCTCCGCATAGACCTCGCGATCGTACGTCTCCTGATAAACCACGAGCCCCTCCGCGCCGGCCGCCGTGAGCCGCGCATAGTCCGGCACCTCCATCGGCGCCACCTCCAGCGACACCGACGGAATCTCCGGCACGAGCGCCCGCACGCAGGCTTCCATGTAACCGTTCGAGACAAATTTCGGATGCTCCCCGGCCACCAGCAGCACATGGCGAAAACCCTCCGCTGCCAGGTGCCGCGCTTCTCGCACCACCGCGGCCACATCCAGCGTCACGCGCAGGATCGCATTGTCGCGCGAAAAGCCGCAATAGGCGCAGTTGTTGATGCACTCATTGGAAAGATAGAGCGGCGCAAAGAGCCGGATCGCCTTACCGAAATTCCGCCGCGTCACCGCCGCGCTCTCCGCCGCCAGTGCCTCCAGTCGCGCATCGTCCAGCGGCGCCAGCAGCGCAGTGAAACGGCGCAGCGTCGGCGAAAGCTGGGTCGGAGTGAGAAAGTGCGGCATCGGTCGGTCGGAAGCGGGGCGCAATATCCCGGCTCGCGCCCGGATTGTAAATAGGCCGCGGGGAGGGTGCTCTCCGCGTTCGCCTCCCCGGAGTTCCCCCCGGGAGTGAGGGGGTCCGATGGCAGGCTGATTCCTGCCCGCGGCCTCCCCTACTGGAGCGAATGCTTTCGGCTGCCTGACCGAGGATTCGTTGCGGGAAAGCGGCGTCTCCGGTCAGTGTGGGCCGAGGTGTAGCTCTACTCCATAACGCGGGGCGGCGGCGACGAGGCGCGCGATCTCCTCCGGGTCCACGCCGGGCGCGCGGGTGGCATCCGGCCAGGGGCGGCCGACCTCGCGGAACAGCGCTTCGCCGCCCGCCGGCGCGATGAGGATGAGCATTTCGACCCGCTCGGTGGATTCATTCTTGAACCAATGCCGGCTGCCGCGCGGGAGGATGATCAGGCTGCCCGGGCCAGCTTCGGCGCGGACTCCGTCGTCGTAGGCGGCGAGGGTGCCGCGCAGGATGAAGAAGGCCTCCTCCTCGCGGGTGTGAACGTGGGGAGGCGGGCCGCCGCCGGGGAAGACCGTGGCGTGCCAGCAGGCATAGCGTCCGCCGGTCTCCGCGGCGGTCACGAGGAAGCGGTAAACGTCGCCGACGACCGCGAAACTGGCGCCTTCGCCGGGCTGGCGGACGGTCATCTCGGGGGTTTTTTGGAACAGCGCGGGGTCGGGTTGGAGGTCGATGCCGAAGCGCGCGCCGGCGGCGAGCATGCGGGCGTGGATGTCCGCGGGCGGCGGCGCGAACGGGCCATCGGGACCCGCGGCGGCCTCGCTGACGGCGCGCTGGAATTCATCGAAGCCCGAGGGCGCGCAAACGACCAGCACCTCGGCGTCGGCGGTCGTTTCATTGCGAGGGTAATGCACTGTGCCGCCGCGAATCTGGATGAACCCGCCGGCCGGGACGGTGACCGCGTCGTTACCAGCGTAGAACCGCATTTCCCCGCGGAGTACGTAGAAGCCTTCATCAAAGGTGTGAACATGCGGCGGCGCGCTGGTGCCGGGGACGGCGGTGGCGCGGGCGAGGGTGTAAGTGCCGGCGGTGTCCGAGCCGAGGGCGAGCAACTGCGCGGGGATACCGTGGAAGGACAGCCAAGTGCCCTCGCGCGGACCGATGATCTGGACATGGCTCATGATTTTTTCAAGCAGGCCGGACCCAGCGGAGGGCGGCTTTCGCGACGCGCTGGGCGAGGGCTTCACCGGTGGAGGCGCCGCGCACCACGGCTTCGGCCACCTTGGCGGTGGGTCCGGTTCCGGAGTGATCGACGATGGCGATTTGAGGCACGGCGTTGGTACGGATGCGTGGGCGGTAGATTCATGGAGGTGGAACGGCGCGCGCGGCAACTCCGAAGTAGCCCGGTGCGCGCGAGTTGCGGATTTTCTCGTCTAATCCTGTTAGCGCTTCCCAGCCCGACCCATCGCCGCCTGCAAGCTAGCTCCCCAACTCCAACCCACCCATGTCTGCTAGCACTTTCGCTTTCCCTCCGCCGCGCCGAAACCCCGTCGACGTTGCGTGGTGACGGGGAATGGGGACGGGCGTGGTCAAGCCGTTGCACACCGACCTGACGCCTGTCATTGATTAGCCTTCATTACCAATGAGTACCATGCGCCCCGGAGGCAAGCGTGGCGGGGCGAGGGTAGTGCCTCAGTTTGGTAGAGAAGCCGCGCCGCGGGTTCCCGCTTGGTAGGGAAGCCGCGCCGCGGGTTCCCGTTTGGTAGGGAAGCCGCGCCGCGGGTTCCCGCTTTGTAGGGAAGCCGCGCCGCGGGTTCCCATTTGGTAGGGAAGCCGCGCCGCGGGTTCCCACGCTAAAGAGCAGACGACCCAGCAGCCCGCCGCGCGATTTTGGGGAACCCGCGGCGCGGCTTCCTTACCGCGATTTTCGCAAATGAGCCACCACCGGGGCGAGGAACGTGCGACCCCCAAGGAGTCGGGGCTCCGGTGAGAAGGGGTCGGGTGTTCGGCGAGTTTTCCTGCCTGGGCGTGGCGTGAAGTTTCTGATGGCCGCGGGGCGAATGTGGCGGTGGATGATTTCACTTCGTCCCGGCAGGGTGGCCTCCCCGAACACGAATGCCGCTGATCGCGGCGTCGCATTGAGGACCGGAGCGGGTCGGTTGTAATTCGGGGCGGGTTCGCGCACCCTCCGCCCGCATGCCGGACCTCCCCTCCGCCTACCATCTCGTGGTGCTCGTTCTGCTCGCCGCCGCGTTCGTCACGGTGCTGGTGAATCTCGCCTGCTTCGACGGCCTGCGCGCCGCCCCGCCGCCCGCGTCCGCCGCCGCCCCGCGCATTTCTATCCTCGTCCCCGCGCGCAATGAAGAGCGCTGCATCGGCCCCTGCATCCGTTCCCTGCTCGCGCAGGATTACCCGGACTTCGAATTGATCGTCCTCGACGATCTGTCCTCCGACGCCACCCCGCACCTTCTCGACGAACTCGGCCTCCGGCCCGATCACCCGCAGCGCCGCGTCATCCGCGGCCAGCCACTTCCCGCCGGATGGGTGGGAAAAAACTGGGCCTGCGACCAGCTCGCCCGCACCGCCACTGGCGACTTCCTTTTCTTCACCGACGCCGACACCACGCACGCGCCCGGCACTGTCTCCGCCGCTCTCGCCTACGCCGAGCGCCGCCGCGCCTCGCTCGTCTCCGCCTGGCCGCGCCTCGTCACCGCCACTTGGAGCGAACGCCTCATCATCCCGATGATCCTCGTCCTCGGCCTCACCGCCTACCCGCACTGGCTCGTCCTCGCGCTCCAGCGCTGGCCGCGCCTCGCCGCGCGCTTTCCCCGGTGGAGCTTGCGGGCCCTCGGCGCGGCCAATGGCCAGTTCATGTTCTGGCGCCGCAGCGCCTACGACGCCGTCGGCGGACACGCCGCGCTCCGCGCGCATCTCGTGGAAGACGTGGCGCTCGGCCGCGCTGTCGCCGCCCGCATCGGCGAAGGCCTGCGCCTCTTCAACTGCGAATCGCTCCGCTTCTCCACCTGCCGGATGTACCGCTCCTTCGGCGAAGTATGGGAGGGCTTCAGCAAAAATATCTGGCCCGCCTTCGAGGGTCGCGCGCTCCTCTTTTGCCTCGCTGGTTGCGGACAGCTCGCCGCCTGGCTCGCGCCCGTCCCGCTGCTCGTGCTCCAGTGGGATCGCCCCGCCCGGCCGCTGCTCATCGCGCAGGTCTCACTGCTTTTCGCCACGCGTATCGTGCTCACGACTCGCTTCCGCACCTCGTGGCTCAGCGTCCTTTTTCACCCCGTCGCCGAGCTGTTCGGCATTCTCATCGCCCTGAATAGCTGGCGCCTCGCGGGCCGCCGCGGCGTGACTTGGAAGGGGCGACGCTACACTACCACCTGACCCGGCCCGCCCTTGCTTTTTGCCGATGCTCGGGCAACCTGCCTCCGCCGTGGATCAAAAAATCTTTCTCAGTCAGTTCGCGCTCGGGTTCTACCTGGGCTGCGTTTTCCTCATCCTCTCGCTCTACCAGTATTTCCGGTTGAAAGGGGAACTCTCCCGCTTCCGGCGGCATCTCTCCGACAAGCTCGAGATCGAAGCCGAGACGATGAAGAAAATCAAGAACGAGCAGGAAAGTCTGCGGCGGGAAAACGAGACGCTGCGCATCAAGGTCAACGCCCTCAACGAAGCGCCCGACCGCAAAATCCAGCGCGACCTCGAAATCTACGCCCGCGCCGAAAAGCGGATGTTGCTCAACGTCCCCGGATTCGCCCCCGCGTGGGAGACCGCCAAGAGCGAAGCGCATAACGAACTCTCCGACGAAGAGGGCGGCCGCAGCGCGCCCAAGCGCATCTTCCAGCGGCTCTTCGGCGGCGCCACCGCCACGGCGACCACGCAGCAGGCGCTCCCCGCGCGGGATAACGGCAACTCGGCTCACGAGAGCGAGCCATCCAAGACCAGCTCGGAAAGCTGATCCCCCGCCGCGCGGAATCGCGGCCGGCGGTTACGGACGCCTGGCGGGTGCCGGGCGGGTAACGGTGGTTGTCGTCTGTTTCGTCGAAACTTTCTTCACCGGAATCGGCGTCGCGAACCGCTGCTTTTCGGGCGCCTTCGCGCCGTCCGTCGGCAGCGGCAGATCGTCGAGATACTTCTCGAACTCCGGTTTGTTGAAGGTCTGCTTCGAAAACTCCGTCCGCGCCAATTCATCCGCGGCCACCCGCGTCGCTCCCGTCGAATTGTTGACGATGTAGGGCGTGAGAAAGATCAGCAACTCCCGCTTCCGGTCGTCGCGAATCGTCCGGCGAAACGGAATCCCAAGGATCGGGATGTCGCCAAGGATCGGAATCTTCGACACCGATTCCGTCTTCCGCGTTTCCATCAGGCCGCCGATCACCACCGTCTGTCCGTGTGGCGTCACCACCACGGTTTCCGCGGAACGTTTGTCGATCGTCGGCGCGTTCACGGTGTTCGAGATCGGCACCGTATCCACCTTGTTCAGCGTGGAAATTTCCGGCGCCACGATCATCTCCACCGTCCCCTCCGACGTGATGAACGGCGTGACCCGCAGGATGATGCCCACGTTGTCGTAGCGGATCGTATTGATCGTCGCGCCGAGGTCCGTCGTGCGGCTGTCGGTGATGAACGGCACTTCCGAGCCGACCACGATCACCGCTTCCTGATTGTTGCGCGCCATGATCGAGGGCCGCGAGAGCACCTCCACTTTTCCCTTGGTGGAAAGCGCGTGCAGCGTCGCCGTCCAGTCGTCGCTCATCGCCTTGAAAAACGCCCCCGTCGTCGGCGCGCCGAAGAGCGTGGTGGCCATCGCCGTCTGCCCGATCGCCGCCGCCGTGTCCGCGATGGCGTTGAGCGAAGCCGCCGTGGTCGTTTGGGTCGTGCCGGTCGCCGCGGTTCCCGTGTTCGTGACCGTCGTCGTCGTTTGCGCGCCCTGTCCTCGAACGATCGAGCCGGGGCTGCGCAAGTTGAAGTTGTAGTTTCCCTCCAGCCCCACATCGATGCCCTTGTTGTAGGTCACCTCGATGAAGACCACTTTGATCAGCACCTGCGGCTTCGGTTTATCCAGCGTCTTGATCACCGTCATCAGCTCGCGGTGCGTTTCTTCATCCGTGACGATGACCAGCGACCGCGTCTCCGGGTCGATCTGAATCACCGCGTCGCCGAGTTCGGTATTGCTGCGGTACTGGCGCTGGCCGGTGCTCGAGCGCGAAGTGTTCGAGGCCCCGGTGTTGCGCGCGGTGGTGCCCCGGTTGGCGGTGGTGCCGGTGTTCGCGCGGGCCGTGCCGCCGGGCCGCGTGCTTTGGGCGGGAAGCGGCGGCGCCAGCAGCGCGGCGATGGCGCTCGCGACGAAGAGCGTGCGAAGAGAAAAGAGGGTCATGGGAGCGAGGTGGGTTGGTGAAAAGATGCCGCCGTCATCAGCGGGAAGAACGTCCGCTATTGTTGCCGCCCCCGCTCGTGCCGCCGGCCGCCGACGTGTCGAGCGTGGCGCCGTTCGCGCTGCGGTTGGTGAGCTGGCTGCCCCGGTTTTGCGACGCGGAGGAAGCCGTCTGATCGCCCAGCATTCCGCGCAGCACATTCGCCACGCTGTCCACGTCCGCATGCTCCAGCGAATGCACGTAGATGTGCTGCTTCTTCGTGTCCTTTGCATCTAGCCGGCCGATCGTCTCGGCGATTTCCACGAGCGTATCCTTCGCCGCGCTGACCAGCAGCGAGTTCGTCCGCGGATCGCCCACCGCGACCACGCGCGCCGCCATCAGCGCCCGTTCGCTCTGCCCCGCGCCGCCCGCCGCTGCGGGCTGCGCGCCGGTCACGCCGCCTTGATTTTGCCGGCCGCTGTTGTTGTTGCGGTTGCGCCCGGACTGCGTGGTCTGGGTCGGCGCGTCGCCGTAGAGCGTATTCACGAGATCCGCCGTCTCCACCGCGTCGGCGTGGACGAGGGGAAAGATGCGCGTCGTCGTCGCGTCCGTGATGCTCGTGTCGATCTTGGCCACGATTTCCGTGATCGAAGGCAGGATGTCTTCCGGCGCGCTCACGATCAGCGAATTGCTCTGATCATCCGCCACCGCGATCACCCGCGACTGCGCCTGGCGCGCCTCGCTTTGCGCCGCCGGATTCTGCCCCGGCGTGCCGCCCGGAGGTCCGAACGGGAAGAAACCGCGCCGTCCGTCGCGACCGCTACCTTGCTGCGCATTGTTGTTGCCCGAACTCGTGTTGTTGGCAAAGAGCTGGGTCAGCACCGTCGCCAGTTCCTTCGCGTTGGCATACTGGAGCGGGTAAACCTTGATCGTCGAAATGCTCGCCACCGAGGTGTCGATCGCGCGGATGATCTCCGCGATGCGGCGGATGTTCGTCTGCGTGTCCGTGAGCAGGATCGAGTTACTGCTTTCGTTCGCGCTGATCGTCGCGTTGTCCGCGAGCAGCGCGCGCAGATTTTCCACCAGCTTCGCCGCTTCGCCGAAACGCAGCGGCAGGATTTGCGTCACCATCTCGTCCTTGCGCGGAATCTTCTCCGGATCGCTTCCGGTCTGCACCGGCAGGTCGCGCTTCTGCGCTCCGTCGCGGCGGACGATTTTCAAGATGCGCCCGTTGCGAATCGCCACGTAACCCTTCTCGATCAGCACCGTGTTCACGAGATCCACCGCCTCGTCCGCGCTGATCGGCTGCCGGCTCGTCACGTTCACCGTGCCCGTCACCGGCGTCTCCTGCACGATCACGAAACCGGCGGCGTCGCTGAGATAGTTCAGCACGTCCGAAAGCGACGCGCCCTGGAAGTTGAGCAGGATTTCACCCTTGCCCGGCTTCGGCGCTGCCGGAGTGAGCACGGGTACGGCGAGCGGGCTCAGCGCCGGAGTCGGATTCGCCGCGGGCATGGGCGCGGGCTCGAGCGGAAAGGGCGGCTGCTGCACCGCGGGCGCGCCCAGCACCGCCGGCGCGGTGGGCGGCGGCGCGACCTGCGCGGGACGCTGCGCATCCGGCGGTGGACGCTGCGCATCCGGCGCGGGACGCTGCGCATCCTGCGCGCGCGTCGCCGCGGGCGGGAACAGCGTCAGCGCGAGTGCGGCGAGGCAGAAGGGGAGGTGAAGTCGATTGCTCATGGGGCCGGTGGGTGTGCTGAAAATTGCAAACTGGTTTCGTCGTCGCTCGGTGCGCCGTGGAATGGCGCGCTCATTTGCCGACCTCCTTCGCCCGCCGCTCCATCATCTTGCGCAGGATGTCCGCCTTGTCGCCCGACACGCCCGGCAGCGCAGGAGCCCCCGTGATTTCCGCCATCGGTTCCGCCGCTTTTTCCACCACCGGCGCCGCGGCGCCCGTCGCCCCATCCGCCTCGAAAGTCAGTTGCCGCCCGACCTGCAGCACGATCTGCTTTCCTTCGTGCTCCAGCGCCACCTGCGTCGGCGCGATCGCCGTCAGCTTGTAGCCCGCCACGCTGTTGCCCGAGGCAACCACGCGATTGCCGTCCGCCGCCGAGCCGCTGAAAAACGCCAGCGACTTCCCTTCCGTCACCATCGTTCCCGTGAGCGCCAGCGAGCGCCCGCGCTTCACCGCGTCCGCGGAAGCCGCGTCCGCCGCCGTCGCTTCGCTGCGCATTCCGCGCCGCGTCGGATCGAAAATATTCTTCAGCTTCACGTTGCGGAAACCATCGAAGCCCGACGCATTCGGCGAGTCGCCAGCCGGCGTTGCCGCTGCGCCTGCCGCGGCGGCTTTCGCCGCGGCTTTTTCTGCCTTTCGCGCCGCCTTCTCGCGGTCTTTCTCCGTGTCCTTGGCCGCGAGCGGGAGCGCGCAGGCGAGCGCGGCGATGAGCAACAAGGTCCGTTTCATCGTGCGGGGATTCCCTCGGCGATGCGCACGAAACTGAACCGCAGCGACAGCGTGAGCTGCTTGCCCTGCGGATCGCGCGCCGTCAGTTCGCACTCCTCCACTCGTGCCGGCAGCGCGTCCGTTTCGATCTCGTAAATCAACCGTCCCAGCGAGGTCTGATCGCCCACCGCCGTCGCGCGACATTCAAAGGTGTCGTAACCCGCGTCTTCGTGCGGACGCCATTGCGGTGTGAGGCTGGTGAAATTCACGCGGCTCTCGCGAGCCCATTGGTTCAGCGCCTTGAAGACATCGTTCTCCGCCGTGGACGATTCGTCGTTCAGGTCCGTCGTCTGCATCTGCGCCCACCGGCCGCGGATCGATTGCTCGCGCTCCACGAGCTGCCGGCCGCGTTCCACTTTCGCCCGCAGCACGTCCAGCCGCGCGCTCTGTGCCTTCCAGCTCCCGATCGCGGTCGAGAGGATCAGGCGGTCGAAGAGAAACAGCGCGACCACCGTGCCAACGGCGATCTTCAACCAAGTTTCGCGGCTCTTACTTTGCATCGTGTCCCTCCGATTTGTAGGTGATGGAAAACTGGATCGGGTTGTCGCCGCGCACCTGCTGCACTTGCAGCGCGGTCACATCCTTGCGCGCCCGCAGCCGGTCAAACCACGCGAGCAGCGCCGACTGGCTCCGCGCAAAACCCGAGCAGGTCACCTTCGCGCCTTCGCTCACCTGAATGCTCTTCGCCCACACGTCGCCCTGATCGGGGAACGCGGCCGCCAAGCCCTCGACGATCTGCAAACTCTGCGGCGCCGGCTCGAACCACGGACGGAACTGCCGGATGCGTCCTTGCAGCGTCTCGAGATCGGCCACCTTGCGGCGCATGCCCGCCCACTCTTCATTGAGGCTGCTCTCGATGTGTGAACGTACGAAGTAAGTGACGATCGGCAGCAGGATCGCCGCGAGCACGGCCAGCGCGGCGTAGCGGCGGCGCTTGTCTTGAAAGAATCGCTCGGTCTGCTCCCAGCGATTCACCTGCGGGGTGAGGAATTCGAAGACCACTTTTTCCCCGCGCAGATGCCGCTCCGCCGCCGCCAGCGCTGCGCCCGGTTGATCGCTCACACTCGCGCTGCGTTGCAGCCGGCTCTCGATCCCGAAGCGGTGCAAATGCTGGCGAATCTCCAGGCAAAGATTTTCCGCCGTGCTGGGCGAGCCGCTGAACCGCGCCTGCGTCACCTGCTGCCGCAACCCCTCCGGCAGCCGCCCGAGCGTGATCCGCACCTCGCGCGAAAATCCCGCCGCATCGAACGTCTCCTCATGCACCGGCGCCGCCAGCGAACGCACCGCCGCAATCCCGCCGCCCGCCGCGATCACCAGATCCACATGCGTCCCGTTCGCCACGAAGTGCATCGCCGCCGGCGACTCCGCCCGCGGCATGCACGCATCGAGGCCGAGCGAGAGCGACACCGCGCGGCATTCCGCTGCCGCGAGCATCCGCTCCACCGCGTCGAGCCGCTTGATCGCCACCGCCGCGAGTGTCGCCCGCGCCTTGCCCTCCGCCGCGGAGAACGTGCTGTGCGAAATCTTCAAGTCGCTCACCGCGATCGGAAATTCCCGCTCCGCCTTCAGCTCCAGATAGCCGCGCAAATCTTCGTCCGCCATCGCCGGTACGTCCGTCGTGGTGGTGAGCGCCCAGCTCGCCGGCACACAGACCACGCAGCGCCGTTCCTTGATCCCCTCCGCCGCGAGCCGCGCCGCGAACTCCTTCCCGGCCTTCTCCGCATGCGCCACGATGCTGTCCGCGCCGATCGCCAGCTCGAACGATTTCACCACCTGAAACGCGCCGTCTTCCCGCCGCACCAGGTCCACTACCATGCGGCCCGATTCCACGGTCACCGCCAGAGCGGCGCGGTTCTGCAGGCGTTTTTTTAAGGTGGCGAGATCGAGCTTCATCGGACGTTTTTTTTCAGCGCGAGCTGCTCCCGCACATCGCGGCCGAGCGCCCAGCCAAGCGGCGCGAGATTGCGCCGGTAAATGATTTTCGGCTCGTCGCCGCTGAGGTCGAAGACCACCCGCACCCGCCGGTAACCGCGCCCGTGGCGGCCCACCGCGGCGATGTCCACCGTGACCTGGTAGCTGCTGCCGGTGAGGAAAGCTACGGCGGCAGGTGGAGCATTTTGCAGCAAGGGCGCGGCCCACGCGAAGCCGTTGCTCGGCGTCCCGCGTCCGAGCCGCGTCGCGACGAGATCGGCTGCGGCCGCCGGGTCACCGATGATGGCGGTGAGCACGGCTTCGCTGGCGGTGTTCACATTCACCAAACCCCTGAGCATCGGCTCGGCCGGATTTCCCGGAATGCCGCCGACGAGATAGGGCAGCAGTTTATCCCGCTCTTCTTCGGTGAGCCCGTCGATGCCGCTGCGGTTGAAGAAATCCGCGACGCTCTGATACGAAGGCGACGTTGCCGGCTGGATCGTGACTGCGGTGTGACCGGGAATTACCGTCTCCAGCAACTGGATGACGGGCGCCGCGGATGTCGTCAGTTGCGAGACGTTGATGCGCGGCGTGGTGCCGTCCGGCTGGGTGGCGGATTCCTTGGTGAACACGGTGAGGTGTTCGTAAACACCGGGATCGAGTTTGCCGTCCGAGTTGTCCTCCGGCAGCGCCCGCTCGCCGTCGTCTTCATTCGCGTCGAGCACGCCGTTCAGGTTCGCGTCTTCGCCGTAGAGGATCGTCCGCGTCATGCCCGGCACCAGCCCGAGTTCCTCTCCGGATTCGAAGTCGTCGCCCTTCGCGCTGCGGTTCGGAATGCTGCTGGCATTGGGCTTCCGCCATTCCTCGATCGCGGAGACGAGTTCGGGGGTCATCCCGATCAGCGTCTCCAAGATCGCCACGGGCGCCGTGTTGAGATTCAGCCGCGACGCCTCATCGACGAGAGCGTATTCGCGCGTCGTGCCATTGAGGTCGCCATCCGTGCGGCCGAGGAACCAGAACTGCGCTTCGCCCACGGGCACCGCTTCCGCTTCGTAAGTCGTGAGATCCGGCAGATTGCCTTTCGTCTCCACGCCGGTCAGCAGCGTCTGCGCGTAACGGATCGCACCCTCGATCGCCTCGTCCGCCTGCCGCGCCGCCACGGCGTTGTCCACGCCGCGGTAGTTCATCATCATCGAGTGGCCGAAAAGCAGCGCGATGCTCACCAGCCCGATCGAGGCCCACAGGACGACGATGAGCACCGAGCCGCGTTGAAACTGGAGGTCCCGCGCGATCATGGGGTCGGGATTTGCGTGGTCCACGGCACGAGCAGTTCGATCGGTGCCGCGGCGCGCTCGCCGCTGGCGACGGACGGTTGAATTCTCACCCGCACGGCCGCCGGAATCTCGGGGTTGTTCGTCGCGTCGTATTCCCAGCTTTCCTGCCAATCCGTGCCGTCGAAAAACGCGATCTCCAGCCCCTGCACGCCCATGAGCAGCGGCTCCTCCGTGGGCGTGCCGCGCACTTCGGTGAGCAGATCGCGCTGCACCGTGCGCACGAGCATCCCGGCCTTGGCATCCCGCGCATTGGGATCCGCGGTGACGTAATATTCCACCTCCTGAATGTCCCCCGCCGGCAGATCCTGATCGTCCGTCGCGGTCGTCGTCGTGAATTTCAAAAACCCCGGGAAGTTTCCGCTGTGGCTGATCGGCGAGCCGCTCAGCACCGCGGCGAGCACCACATCGCCTTCGGTGATCCGCGCGTTGCTCAAGTCATTGCGCAGCACCGACAGCGCGTGCATTCGCACCCGCGCCTCGTGCGTCCGGGCCGTGGCGTCGTCGCGCAGATGCACGGCGCGCGAAAATACGCCGTAGATCGCGGACAGGATCACCGCGGCGCCGGCCATCGCCATGATCAGCTCGATGAGGGTGAAAGCGCGGCGGTTCATTGCGTGTCACTCACCAGCGTGGTCAGCCGCACATCGTGGTCGCGGCCCTGCACTTGAAAAATCACGTCGAACGAAAGCTCCGTCATCGCGCCGGTCTGCCAGTCGATCTTGGTCAGCTCCCAGCGGTAATCCGGCCACTGGTCGCCGAAGTCGCCGCGCGAACTTTCCGAGGTCCACGAATCGTCGATCACCATCAGGTTCAGCCGGTTTTCCGCGAGCTGCATCGCGACCGAGGAGCGTTCCGAGACGACCGCCGCGCGGTTCGAGACGAGCAGCGCCGAGACCACCACGGGGATGAGGATGCCCATGAACGCCATCGCGGCGAGGATCTCCACGAACGTGAATGCCCGGCGGTCGCGATTCATCGCGGCTCCTTGAGGATCTCGTAACTCCAGCCATCCGCCGTGCGGCTCAGCGTCAGCGTTCCGCCGAAACGATCCGCCATTTTCACCGCGTCGATGCTCGCCGCCGCCGGGGCGCCTTCCGGCGAAAACTCCGCGACGTCGATCAGGCCATTACGCGTCGCCGTGCGCTCCAGTTCGAAACGCACGTCCGGATTCAGCGCAAAGTGTTTCGCCCGCGACTCCTCGCCCTCGTAACCCGTCTTCGCCTCCACGCCGAAGCGCTGCGTGGCGGGATCGATCCACACGGTCATCGGCACGCCTTGCGATGCCGCTTCGTTGCGCGCGTATTCCGTCACGGCGAGAAAGCGCGCCGCCTCGTCCTTGAGATTGCGTTCGCGCATCGAGCGGCCGAGCGACGGCATGGAGATGGCCGCGATCACGGCGAGCAGCGCCATCACGATGATGAGTTCCACCAGCGTGAAGCCGCGCGCGCCCGCGATCCGCGTTGGTTCACCGCTTCGCATCCCAGTTCACGATGTCGTCGTCGCCGCCCATTTGCCCATCCGGCCCCATCGAACTCAGGTCGTAGCCCTTGGCGTTGTTTTTGCCGGGATAACCGTAGCTGTAGGTGTTGCCCCACGGGTCGATCGGGATGCCTTGTTTGAGATACGGGCCTTTCCAGTTCTGCGTCCCGCTCGGTTCGTTGGTGAGCGCGTCGAGGCTCTTCGGATACACGCCGGTATCGGCCTCGAACATATCGAGCGCGGTCTCGAAGCCTTTGATCTGCGTGCCCGCGGCAGTGACTTTCGCCTGCTGGCTGCGGCCCGACATTTTCGGGATCACGATCGCCGCGAGCACGGCGAGGATCACCAGCACGAGCAGCATTTCCACAAGCGTGAACGCTGCTTTCGACTTCTGACTTCTAACTCCTGACTTCTGCGTTTTGGTTTTCATTTGATGTAATCCTGGATGGTGAAAATGGGGATCACCATGCCGACGAAGATCGTGCCGATGAACCCGGCGATGAGGAACAGCATGAGCGGCTCGGCGAGCCCGACCGCAGTCTTGAGCTGGCGATCGAGGGTGATCTCGGTGACACCCGCGAGCCGTACGAGTTCTTTGTCCAGGCGTCCGCTTTCTTCCGCGACCGCGATCATTTCCAAGGTCGAGCCGGCGAAGAGCACGCGCGAATCCGCGAGGCTCGCGGCGAGCGCCTCGCCTTTTTTCACCCGCTCGGTGGAATCGGCCACGAGGTCGACGAGCGTCTGGTTGCCGAGCGAGCGGCGCGCCACGGTCAGCGCCGTGATCAGCGATACGCCCGCGCCGAGCAGTGTGCCGAGCATCCGGCAGAAACGCGCCATCGCGATCTTCGCCGCCAGCGGCCCGACCACCGGCGCATGCAGGACCAGTCGCTCCATCAGCCGCCGACTGCTCTCCAGCGCAAACCACTTCCGCCCGAAATAAACCGCCACGCCGAGCGCCGCGACGAGCCACAGGCCGTAGCCGCGAATCAAGTCGCTCGCGCCCACGATCACGCGGGTGAGCAGCGGCAGCGCCGCATCGAACCCCTCGAAGAGCGTCTGGAAACGCGGGATAAAAAACACCATCAGGAAAATCAGCACCGCCACGGCGAGAAAGAGCAGCACCACCGGATACATCATCGCGGAAAAAATCTTCCCGCGGAGTTCCTTTTCCCGCGACTGAAAGTCCGCGATCTGATCGAGCACCACATCAAGGAAGCCACCGGATTCTCCCGCCTCCACCATCGCGACATAGACGCGGGGAAAGACCTCGGGCGAGCGGCTCATCGCCTCGTGCAGCGGCACGCCATCGATCACGAAATCGTGCAACTCGCGCCACTTCGCCGCCGCGGCGGGGTCGGCGCATTCCTTGTAGAGAATCGTGAGCGAGCGGCTGAGCGGGACATTCGCCGCGAGCAGGCTGGAGAGCGAGCGGGTGAAATCTTCGAGTGCCGCGAAGGAGACTTTGGTCGACTGGAACGACAGCTTGAAATTCGCCGGCAGCTTGAACCCGCCGCCACTGCTCGTGCTCTTCGCCGCCGAAGCCGACGCCGCACTGGTCTCCGCGAGCCGCACCGGCGTGAGTCCGCGCGCCTCGATCAGCCGCGCCGCATCCTGCCGGCCGGTGGCCTCGATGCGCCCTTCGACGGACGAGCCATTCGCTTGCAGCGCTTTGTAAGTGAATACGGGCATCAGGTTCTCCGGGGAGCACACGCGTCTCGCGTGTTGGTCGCCGCGTCCCGCGGCGACGAACTTTTATGGGCGCTCACGAACCGAGACAGCGACGCGCCGGGAAGTTCGTTTCGCCGGGACGCCGAAACCAACCCGCGGGACGCGTGTGCTCCCCGGAAATTCACTTTCGCGCTGGACCTCGATCTCGCCTTCATTCGAGTCCCTCGTCTTTGGAAACCCGCAGCACTTCGCTCGGGGTCGTGATGCCGTCGCGCACGATGCGCCAGCCGTCTTCGATCAGCGTCTTCATGCCTTCGCGCTTCGCCGCGTCCTTGATTTCGATGCTCGATCCGCCGCGCAGCAGGATCGTGCGGATCGGCCCGCTCATCGTCATCAGCTCGAAGATCGCGCGCCGACCGGTGTAGCCGGTCATACGGCAGTTTTTGCAACCGACGGCAGCGTAAGTCGTCGCATCGCGCAGCGCCTCGACGCGCTCCTTCAGCGCCACCGTGCGTGCGGTCGTATCCGGCACTTTGCAATCCTCGCACAACACCCGCACGAGCCGCTGCGCGATCACCGCTTCCAGCGACGACGCCACGAGATACGGCTCCACGCCCATGTCCACGAGCCGCGTCAGCGCGCCGGGCGCGTCGTTGGTGTGCAGCGTGGAAAAAACCATGTGGCCCGTGAGCGAAGCCTGCACGGCGATCTGCGCGGTTTCCTGATCACGAATTTCTCCGATCAGCACCACGTCCGGATCGTGCCGCAGAATCGCGCGCAGCCCGCGCGCAAAAGTCAGCCCCGCTTTTTCGTTCACCTGAATCTGGTTGATGCCCTTGAGCTGATACTCCACCGGGTCTTCGATCGTGATGATCTTGCGCACCTCGTCATTGATCTGGTGCAGCGCGCTGTAGAGCGTCGTCGTCTTGCCGCTGCCGGTCGGGCCGGTGACCAGCGCGATGCCGTGCGGCATCTCCAGCACCTTTTCAAAAAGCACGCGCTCCCGATCCGCCATGCCCATGCGGTCGAGCCCCACCACGCCCGCGTCCTGCCGGAGCAGACGCATCACCACAGCCTCGCCATGCAACATCGGGATCACCGAAACGCGGATGTCCACCTCGCTGCTTTTCACGCGGATCTTGATGCGGCCATCCTGCGGCACACGTTTCTCCGCGATGTTCAGGTTCGAGAGAATCTTGATGCGCGAACAAATCGCCGGCTGAAAGCGTTTGATCTGCGGCGGCACCGGCACCTCCTGGAGCAGGCCATCGATGCGGTAGCGAATGCGCAGCTCGTGCTCGAACGGCTCGACGTGAATGTCCGACGCGCGCAGCGAAAACGCATCGCCGAGCACCTGATTCACGAAGCGGATGATCGACGCGTCTTCCGCCGCTTTATCGAGATCGCCGTCGTCCTGCTGCTCGTCCGAGACGACCTGAAAGCCTTCTTCCTGCTCCAGCAGATTCAGCGTATCCGCGCCCACGCCGAGCAGCTTCTTGATCTCTCGCGTCACCGACTCACTCGTCGCCAGCACCGGCACCAGTTTGCCGCTCGTGACCGCGCGCAGGCTGTCCAGCCCCGGCGTGGCAAAGAGCCGCGACAGCGCCACCTCGATCACCCCGTCCTTTTCGCGCAGCGGCAGCATTTCCTCCTTCAGCAGGATGCGCGTCGGGAATCGCCCGAGCAGCCCGCGGTCCGGTTCGATGCCGTCCAGCGTCTCGAAGCCGAGCCCGTATTCGCCCGCCAGCCAGCGCAACGCTTCCTCCTCCGTGTCCACGCGATTTTGCCCGCGCGCACATTCTTCCGCCAGCGCATCGGCATCCATGGTCGAGAGCTGGGCGCGCTCCACCATCGACGCCAGAAGTTGCAGGCGTGAATCCGTCGCGGCTGCGGTGGGATTGTCGATCAAGGGGAAGGGGACCGCGGCTAGTCGAGGATACCGGAGAAAACGAGCAGCGCTTCCTGGCGGACGGTCAGCACTTTTTTCAAATCTTCGCGCACCGTCTCGAGCTCGGCGGCGGCTTTCTTTCGCGCATCGCGCATCGCGGTCAGCTTCGCCTTCAATTCTTCCGGCGAAGCACTTTCATTTTCCAGCGTGGTGCGGAGCGCATCGCGTTCCGGCGAACCGCTGCTGCGTTCCCCGCCGCTGCCCGGCGAGGGAGGCGTTCCACCGGGCGTCCCACCTGAACCACTCCGGGAATCCCCACCCCGAGGCCCGCCAAAACCGCGGCCGCCGGCCTCGCGCTGCTTCGTCGTCACCTTCTCGATCAGCGGCTGGAGCACCGCCCATTCGTCGTCAGTCACCTTGAGGCTCGTCTTGAGCCGCTCCGCCATGCGCTGGCGAAATTCCTCGTAGTTGCGCGTCCGGTCGCCGCCGCCCTGGCGGTTCGGATCGTTCGGTTGCGGAGTTTGCGCCTGGGCGTGGGCGAGGGTGGCCGTCGCGACGAGCGCGAGGGTCGTGAGGAGCAGATTCGTTTTCATGTTCGTCTTGGGCAGCGGAGGTTTTTTGGTTTTCGCGAAAAGGGACAGCGCCGCTGTTTCGTCGGAGGGCGTGCGAGGGGGAAAGCGCGGCAATACTCACCGGTAACGCGCGTCCATTAAGCGTGGGTTTGGCGCGCGCCGGAAAATTGTTAAGAGTCCGTTAAGTTTGGCGCGTTGCCTTGCGCCCGCGTTACGCTCCGCCACCCGCGATGCCTTCTCCATCCGCCCAGACCGCGACCCGCGTGCTCGTCATCGACGACGACCGCGAACTCTGCGCGCTGATCCGCGCCTACCTCGAACCGCTCGGCTACGAAGTGCTCGCCGAGCACGACGGCCCCGCCGGTGCCGAGCGCGCGCTCGCGGAAAAACTTCACGCCGTGATCCTCGACGTGAACCTCCCCGGCATGGACGGCTTCGAGGTGCTCAAGCGGCTGCGCGCCCAGACCGACGTGCCCATCCTCATGCTCACCTCCCGCGGCGATGAGACCGACCGCATCGTGGGCCTGGAGATGGGCGCCGACGATTATCTGCCCAAAACTTTTTCCTCCCGCGAACTGCTCGCCCGCCTCCGCGCCGTCACCCGCCGCACCGGTCGCGCGACCACCGACCGCGGCGAACCCGAGATCATCGTCGGCCCGCTCCGCATCAACCCGAATGCCCGCCTCGCCCTCCTCGGCGACACGCCGCTCACGCTCACGACGCTGGAGTTCGAACTGCTCACCTCGCTGGCCCGCGCCCGCGGCCGCGTGAAATCGCGCGAGCAACTCATGGAGACGATCGCGGATCGCAGCTACGACGGCCTCGACCGTTCGATCGACGTCCACATCTGGTCGCTCCGCCGCAAGCTCGGCGACGATCCGAAGAACCCGCGGTTTATCCGCACCGTGCGGGCAGTGGGGTACTTGTTGATCAACCCGGACGCGGAGGGCTAAGGGATCGAAATCCGAAGCACGAAATTCGAAACAAATGGGATCCAATGAAGTGAGACGGGAGAAAACTGAGGAAACGCCGTTTCATCCATTTCTCCGCCTTCCCGCCATTCGAATTTGCTTCGGATTTCGGATTTCGGATTTCGGATTTTCCAAATGAGGCTTCCCCTTTACGGCAAAATCCTCGCCTGGTTTTTCCTCAACCTCGTCGTCGTCGCCGGCGTCTTCGCGCTGCTGCTCGACGCGCAGTTCCACTTCGATCTCGACTGGCTCTTCGCCGCCGGTGCGCGGGATCGGTTGGAAGCCGTGCGCGATCTCATCGTGGGGGAACTCGAAAGCTCCCCGCCCGACGACTGGCCGCAAGTCCTGCAGCGTTACAGCGAAGCGCATCGCGTAAAGTTCGCGCTCTTCGACGACGAAGCCCTGCCGCTCGTCGGCGAAGTGCGCGAACTGCCCGAGACCGTGCGCACGCGCATGCTCGAACGCGCGACTTTCAAACGGACGCCGCGTCCCGGCGAAGCCACGCCCGCGGCGACTCCCCGCGCCAGCGAGCCGAATCGCCGCTGGCCGCGCCTGCCGTTGCGCGCGCTCATGCGCACCACCGGCCCCACTTACTACTGGCTGCTCGCCAGCGCGCGGCTCGACAATCCGCTCGCCGGCGGCCCGCTCCGCGTCGTGCTCGTCGCCCGCTCCGACACGCTCAGCGCCGGCGGCATGATCTGGAATCCCAAGCCGTGGATTCAGGTGGGCATTGGGGTCTTCGTTTTTTCGCTGCTCTTCTGGCTGCCGCTCGTTCGCGGCATCACCCGCACCATCGCGCGGATGATGCACGCCACGCGGCAGATCGCCGCCGGGCGTTTCGACGTGCGGGTGAATCTGCGGCGGCGCGACGAGATCGGCTCGCTCGCCGAGTCGATCGATCAAATGGCCGCGCGGCTCGACGGGCTCGTCACCGGGCAGAAACGCTTCCTCGGCGACATCGCCCACGAACTCTGCGCACCGCTCGCCAAGATGCAGATGTCGCTCGGCATCCTCGAGCAGCGCGTCACCGGCGAGGACGCCGCCTTCGTCCGCTCCGCCTCGGAAAAAGCCGCGCAGATCGCCGCACTCGTCGGCGAGTTGCTCTCCTTTTCCAAGGCCTCGTTCGGCGCCTCCTCGGTGCAGTTGAAGCCGGTCAACGTTGCCGAAGTCGTCGCCGAAGTCGTCCGCCGCGAGGAAGCGCCCGCGGACGCGATCACCGTTTCGATCGCCGCCGACCTGACCGTTTCCGCCGATCGCGAATTGCTCACCCGCGCCTTCTCCAATCTCGTCCGCAACGCCCGCCAGCACGCCGCCACGCCGGTGGCGATCAGCGCCACCCGCGCGGGCGACGAAGTCACGATCAGCGTCGCCGACGAAGGCCCCGGCGTTCCCGAAGCCGAGCTGCCGCGCATCTTCGACGCCTTCTACCGCCTCGACCCCTCGCGTACTCGCGACACCGGCGGCGCCGGCCTCGGCCTCGCGATCGTGAAGACGTGCATCGAGTCGTGCTGCGGCACCGTCGTCGCGCGCAATCGCGAACCGCGCGGACTCGAAGTGCTCGTCACCTTGCAGACGGCCGCCGCTCCGTCATCCACCTAACCGTGGCCGTGCAGCGCATGCCAGCCCGACCAGGCCATGTAAGTGGCGATCATCACGAGCAGGACGCAGGACACATAGGGCGCGCGGCGCATCATCGTGCCGAAGCCGGCGAAGCGCTTCTCCGCGTGGCGCACGCTGAGCGCGGCGAGCACCCCCGCCATCACCATCGTCAGCGCCAGCCCGAAGCTGAAGGCCGCGACCATCGCGAAGCCGAGCGTCGCGCGCTTTAACTGCAGGCAGACGATGAGCACGGTGAAAGCCGCGGGGCAGGGCATCAGCCCGCCCGTGATGCCAAAGACGATAAGCTGCGGCGTGGTCACCGCGCGCCCGGCGAAACGCTGCTCGATCTCCTGCGCGTGCTCCCGCTCGTGGGCATCCTGAAATTCCGCGCCCTCGCCGTGCTCATGCGCCCCCTCGCGAAATTCCGCGCGGCAAGTCTCGCGGCGACCCGCCGCGGCGATCGTCAGCTCGGCGGCAAATTCATGCGGCTCGGGAATCGTCTCGCGCGATTCGAGATAGCCGGCCTTCGCCACGAACGTGAACGCCTGCCGTTCGCCGCCCGCGCGCACCGTCTCCAGCGTGACTTCTGCCGCCGCGGGAAAGACGGCGCCCTGGCCCGGCCGCAATTGAAAGACCGGCGGCACACCGTCCTCGAAGACGCTCAACTTCACCGAGCCCGTCGCCGTTTCCAGATCGAAGGACTCATCGTGCGCATGGCTGTGATCGTGGCCGTGATGATGGTGATGCGCAGCGTCGTGAAGGTCGCGCCGTGTCCGCAGAAACATCCACAGCGCCAGCGCGAGAATGCCCACCGCCGAGCCGATCTGCAGATACGGCTCGACCGCCTCGACGTTCCATTGATTGCCAAGATGCAGCGCCGCCGCCGCGAGCAGCCAGATCACCAGCGAATGCGAAATCGCCGCGGAAAGTCCGAGCAAAATGGCCTGCCCGACCGTCCCGCGAATCGCGATGATGAACGCAGCCATCATCGTCTTCGAGTGGCCCGGTTCCAGGCCATGCAGCGCGCCGAGCAGGATGGCCGTGGGGATGAAGAGCCAGAGATTGGCAGCGCCGCTTTGCAGGGCTTGGACGAGGTCGGGCATGGGGAAAGTTTCACGTAAGACCCGGCGGCGCGGGAATGCAAAGTATCCGGCTCGCGCTGGGAGTGACGGTTCGTTAATCCTCGCCCGCTCATGTCCGCGCCCCGCTTCACCCTCCTCGCTCCCGATCGCGGAAGGGTCGCACCGCTGGCGCGCGCGATCAGCTTTTTGCTGGCGCTGGCGCTGCTCGCACTCGTGGCGTTCGCGGCGTTTTATTTCCTCGATTACCGCTGGTCGTGGGGACCCGCGTGGGGCTACCGCGCCCTTTTCTGGAAAGGCTGGCTCGCCACGCTCGGCATCTCGGCGCTGGCCATTCCGCTGAGCGTCGCGTTCGGCCTCGTCTTCGCGCTGGCCCGGCGCTCGCCGTTCCTGCCGCTGCGAGACTTCGCGCGGATCTTCGTCGAGTTCACCCGCGGCACGCCGCTGCTCGTGCAGATTTATTTCTACTGGTACATCTTCGGCCAGCAGCTCTCGCGGGATTACCGGTTCTTCGCCGGCGCGCTCATTCTCGCCACCTTCAGCGGCGCCTACATCAGCGAGCTGATCCGCGCGGGCATCGAGAGCGTGGGCAAGTCGCAGCTCGAAAGCGCGCGCGCCATCGGGCTCACGACCGTGCAGACCTATCGGCACGTCATCTTCCCGCAGGCCATCCGCCAAATCCTGCCGCCGCTCGCGGGGCAATGCGCGTCGATCATCAAAGACTCGTCGCTCCTCTCCGTGCTCGGTCTCGGCGAATTCACGCAGGCCGCCGGCGAGGTAACGTCCTTCACCTTCGCCGCCTTCGAGGCCTACCTGCCCGTCGCGCTCGGCTACCTCGTGCTTACCCTGCCGATCTCGCTCTGGACGCAATCACTGGAACGCCGGGCGCGTTTCGACACATGAGCGCGGCACATTTAACGCAGAGGCGCAGAGAACGCAGAGGCAGCGACGATCAGCACGGCCTCAAAACCCTCTTCTTCTCCGCGCCTCTCTGCGTCCTTTGCGCCTCTGCGTTAAAACCAAGTCGATGAAACTCAACCTCAACGGCCTCACAAAATCCTTCGGCCCGCATCGCGTGCTCGACGGCATCACCGCGGACTTCGGAGAGCTGCGCAGCCTTGCGCTGATCGGCCCGAGCGGCGGGGGAAAGTCCACGCTCCTCCGCGTCATCGCCGGGCTCGAAACACCCGACTCCGGCACCGCCACGCTCGATGGCACCGCCATCGATTTCCGCGAAGCCGCGCTCCGCGAACACCGTCGCCATCTCGGCGTCGTCTTTCAATCCTTCAACCTCTTCCCGCACCTTACCGCCCTCGCGAACATCACCCTCGCGTTGGAAAAAGTGCATCGTCTTTCACCCGCCGACGCCCGCGAACTCGCGCAGCAATCGCTCGCCCGCTTCGGCCTCGCCGAGCACGGCCACAAGCGTCCTGCCGAGCTGAGCGGCGGACAAAAACAGCGCGTCGCCATCGCCCGCGCCATCGCGATCAAGCCACGTCTGCTGCTCTTCGACGAACCGACCAGCGCACTCGATCCCGAGATGACCGCCGAGGTGCTCGAAGCCATCGAGGAGCTGAAAAACGAAGGCCGCGATTTCCTCCTCGTCACGCACGAGATGGGTTTCGCCCGCCACGTCGCCGACCGCGTCGCCTTCCTCGCCGCCGGCCGCATCGTCGAGCACGCGCCGGCTGCCGAACTCTTCGGCGCGCCGCAAAGCCCGGAGTGTCGCGACTTCATCGCCCGCGTGCTGCGCTATTAAACGCTCCGCGCGCGCGGCGCTTCAGCGGGGATCGAGTTCCACCGCGCCGCCGTCGGTTGGTCCGGTACCGAGGAAGAAACCGGAGCCGCTCAAATCGGCCTGGAAAACCGCGCCGCTGAAACGCGTCAGCCGCTGCGTCGCCGGGTGGATAAATTCACCGCGGAAGAGTCCCGTGGCGCCGGTGAACCGCAGCCCGCGCAGCACCTCATTCGGCGGACGCACGATCGCCAGATTGCCCGGCGCGAGAGTGAACGTCTGCACCAGAGCCGCGCCACCGAGACCATCGATCGTGAACTGCCCATTCTCCCGCGTGGGCGGAAAGGCGAGCAGCCCGACGCTGGCCGCCGGCGGCCGATAGCGCCCGAGCAGCGCGGACCGCTGCAGGGTGAGGCCCGCCGGGAAGTGTGCGTCGCTCGCCCGAGCCGGTTTGAACCAATCGAGCACCCCGCGCGCATCGCCCACGAGCAGCGGCTGCGCCGGATACTCGATCATGCCCCGCAGGCTGCCCCGCGCCGCCACCGCCCCGCCGGAGAGCGCGGCATAAAGCGGAAATTTACGATCCGCGTGCAGCGAAGCAGCGCTCGAAAACGCGGTGCCATCGGCCAGCTTGCCGGAGAGCGTCACCACGCCGCTGGGCATGATTTTCACCGCGGCAAATCCGGTGCCCTGCGGCGAATCTGGCGTCGGCTCGGGATCGATGAGCAGCGTGTATTTTCCCACCAGCGCTTCGGTCCTCGTCCGCTTGGCGAGGGTGAGCGGCGCGGTGAAGGCCCGCCCGCCGGCATCGGTCGATTCGGCGGTGCCGGTGATCGTGCCCGTGGCGGCGTCGAACTGCAGCATCAGCGTGACCGGCGCGTTCGGCCGGCGCACGACGATCCGCACCGCGTCGCCGGCGGTGCCGCCCTTGTTCCGGAAGCCGAACCCACGCAACCCGAAGCGGCGCGTCGGGCTGAGCTTCTGGCTGGCAAAAGTGACCTGGCCGGTGAAGTTGCCAGTCGGGCCGATCCTCATGCGCAGGTAACCCGCCCGCTGGTGCGCCTCGGCGCCGGGGGTGGCCGTCGGGTCCGCGATCAGGCCGTCATAGACGCCCGCGATGGCGACGAAGTTCGTGATCGTCACCGTCGCCGTGCCGAGTCCGCCGGTGCCGTCGTCGTACTGATAGGTGAAGGTGTCGCCGTCCGCGGGCAGCGGGCCGTTCGGGGTAAAGCGCACCTTGCCCGCAGCCACCGTCGCCGCGCCGTGCTGCGGCGCGGCGAGAACCGTGATCGTCGCCGTACCGCCGCCGGGGAGCGGCGTGTCATTGGCCAGCACGTCGATGTCGAACGGACTTTTGCCCGCAGCGTAGGCGTTGTCGTCCTGCGCCGGATTCCCGGTGGTCAGCGTCGCCGCGGCTTTGCCCCCGCCGGTCGTGATTTCGAAAGTGCCCGGGCCTGCCGTGGCGAATTGCCCCGCCGGGACCGTCACCGTGAGCTGCGTCGCCGTGCTCGCCGTGATGTCCGGCGCCACCGGCGCGCCGCCTGGCGGGGTGAACGTGACCGTCTGCGCGCCGGGGCGAAACTCCGTGCCGGTGAGCACCACGCTGCGCGCCGTCGGGCCCGTCGGGAGACTTGCGGGATTGACCCCCGCGATCGCCGGCGCATTGCCGCTGATCGTGAACGTGGCTGCCGCGGATTCCGCATTGCCCACGATCACCTTCACGCTCGCCGCGCCGGTCTTGGCCAGCAGCGCCGCGGGGGCGGTGAAGCTGAGCGAAGTCGCGCTGAGCTGCGTCGCCGCGAAGTCCTGCGCCGTGCCGCCCGTCGGCGTCCACCGCACTGTTGCGGTGGTCGAACCGGCGACGATGAAGTTCGCCCCGTTGATCGTCACCGTCTGATCGGCCGCGCCGAACTCCACGCTCGCCGGCGTGAGCTGCGCGATCGTCGGCGCGACGATCGTCACATTCACCGTCGCCAGGCCGCCCGCGGTCGTCACCGTGATCGTCCCCGCGCCGGTCGCCGCGAGCAAATTCGCCGGCAGCGCCAGCGTCATCGCGGTCGTCGTCGCATTGGAAACCGCCAGCGCCGTCGCCGTGCTGCCGGGCGGCGTGAAGGTCGCGGTCTGATTGCCCGGGAGGAAATTCGTTCCCGCCAGCACCACACTCGCCGCCGTATTTTGCAGCACCGTCGCGGGCGTCGCGCTCCCGATGGTCGGCACATTATCCACCGCCGCCGTCGCGCTCGGCCCCGCCGCGGGCGCAAGATTGCCCACCGTGTCGCGCGCCGTGCCCGCGGCGAGCGAAATCCCCAGCGTCCCATTCCCGGTGATCCCGCTCAGCGTCACCATCCAGATCGAGCCGGTGCCGAAAACCATCACGTTCCCCGCGTTCGCCTCGCCGGTTTTATTCAGCGTCACATCCTGCGGTGAAAGCGAAACCGTGCTCTGGCCCGCATAGGTCACGATGAAACTCACCGGCCCCGTGCTCACCGCCGCCGGCGTCGGCGCGCCGATCACCAGCGTCGGCGCGGTATTGTCCACGGTGAAGGTGGCACTCGGTCCGGCACCCGGCGCGAGATTGCCCGCGAGGTCGCTGGCCTGGCCCGCGGCGATCGAGATGCCCAGGGTGCCGTCGCCGACGATGTTGTCGATCGTCACGGTGCGTTGATTGCCTGTGCCGGGGGAAATAGCCACCGACCCGTTCGCCGTGCCGGTCTTGTTCAGCACCACGTTCGCGGCGTTGAGCGTGCTGAGCGCGAGGTTTGCGTCCGTGTAAGTCACGGTGAAGCCCACCGGCCCGCCTTGCGTCTCCGCCACCGAGGGCGCGCCAATCGCCACCGTCGGCGCGAGCGTGTCGAAGCTCAGCGTCGGCGTCGTCCCCGCCGCGCCGGGGTTGCCCGCCGCATCCGTGTAGCTCCCCACCGTCACCGTGATGCTCGCGGTGCCGCCATTGGTCGTCGCCGTCGGCGTGAAGGTCGCCGTGCGCGTCGTGCCGGTGCCCGAGAGCGTCCCGAGCGAACCGCCCGTCGCCGCGATGTCGCCGTCTGCAAATCCCACCGGCGCCTCGCTAAACGTAAACGTGATCGTCGCCGTCTCACCCGCCTTGAGTTGCGGCACGCTGCTCGTGATCGCCACCGTCGGCGCGAGCGTGTCGAAGCTCAGCGTCGGCGTTACCCCTGCCGCACCGGGATTGCCCACCGCATCGGCATAGCTCCCCGCCGTCACCGTGATGCTCGCCGTCCCGCCATTGGTCGTCGCCGTCGGCGTAAAGGTCGCCGTCCGCGTCGCCCCGGTGCCCGAGAGCGTCCCGAGCGAACCGCCCGTCGCCGCGATGTCGCCGTCTGCAAATGCCACCGGCGCCTCGCTAA
>Ga0209181_10000406_pt1 | contig 80203 bp, 80 predicted proteins | sample MAT05_FD_187208 | JGI IMG/M metagenome (GOLD analysis project Ga0209181, IMG submission 187208) | Freshwater microbial communities from Lake Fryxell liftoff mats and glacier meltwater in Antarctica - MAT-05 (SPAdes) (version 2) | ecosystem: Environmental > Aquatic > Freshwater > Ice > Liftoff...
GCAATTGAACGAGCGCGTCGATGCTGTTCTGTTGCGCCTCCCGGTGAGCCTGGTCCGCCAGTACGAGATCGGTGATGGAGGCCACCCCTTGCCCGTGTTGCAGGATGGTGCTGCTTCGGATGCGATACGCCAGTTCCAATTGGGCGTGACTATCATCGAGCGCACGGCGGGCAAGGGCTTCTTCCCGCAGGGCGGTGCGGCGTTCCAACGCGTCGCGTTCCACCGCGGCATCGCGTTGCAGTGTAGCGTGCTCCAACTCCAGTTCCTTGCCTTTGATGCGCTTACCCAGCACGGTCCCTTGGAAGATCGGCACCTGGAGTTGCGCGCCGAAGAAGCCAATGGGATAGTAGTTGTACCGGTTCTCCACACCGATGGGACCGAAGCCTGTGGTTCCGTAAAGTCCGGTGGCGTTCAGACTGGGCATGCGCGATCGTTTCACCAGTTGCAGCTCGGCCGCCTTCAGGCGCATGGCTTGTTCGGCCGTTCGCACCCCGGTGCCCAGGCCGGCTGATAGGGCAGCGGTGGGCCGCGCGGTTTCGGGAGCGGCGATCTCCAGAGGGGCATCCACCGGCACGCCGATCAGCAAGCGCAACGCGTCCATGGCCTGCGCGTATTGGGAACGTACGCGCTCACGCTGCGTCAGCAGTTGGTCGCGCTGCAGCCGAATTCGGTCCACATCACTGCCGCGTGCGAGGGACTGGTCGTGCATCAGATCGATGGTATGCACCAAGGCTTCGGCATTCACCACGTTGCTGTCCGAGAACGCCATCCGGGTCTTCAGGATCTGCGCGCTGTAGTACACATTGCTCACCTCCAACACCACCGTTTCGCGCGTTCGTTCACCCTGTAGTTCGGCCATCCTGCCGCCCTCCCTGGCCATGTTGATCGCACCCCACACCTGGGGGTCGTACAGGGGCATCTGAGCCTGCAGATTGGCGTTGATGTTCTGCTGGGTACCGAATTGGATCTCGCGGTAGTCGCCTGCGGGTCCTCCGAAGAAGCTCGAGGGCAGCAGTTGGTAAGGCAGGTCGGTATAATTCCTGAACTCCGCGGCACCGCGCACTTTGGGTACCAAACCGGCCTTTGCTTCCCCGATGCGCACGGTAGCCATCTCTTCTTCAAGCGCCGTCATGCGCACCCGCCGGTCGTTCACCAGGGCGGAGTCCACGCACTGTTCAAGGGTCATGAGTTGTGCGGCTGCCGGTCCGGTCCAAAGGGCGAACAGTAGGAGCAAGGCGAAGTGCCACAAGGCTTGATGGGCGGGCCGCATGGTGCTGTCGGGCTTATTGGAAATAAGTCGCGTAGGTGGCCAGGTGTGCCGCCATGGCCTCCCGGTCGTGGGCTGCAGTCCCGTCGAATTCGCGCAGCGCCTGGTGGATCGGGATCAGGTAGTTGTGCAACTGGTTGTGCGATTCGCCCGTCATGGTACACCGTTCGAAGATCAAGGCGAACTCATTCTCCAGCGCGGCCTTCAGCGTATCCGCATCGCCGTTCGCGGGGTCGAACGCCTGAAGGGTCGCGGTCATTGCGGCGATACCGTCGGTGGTCTCCGGGTTCGCCATCCAGCGCTGGCCCAGGCTGTCGAGCTTCACCTTGGGTAGGTCGTCCGGAGTTACTTCATCGGCCTGCGTGGCGTCGACCTGGTCGCCGCGCTCGTGTTGTGCATCAGGCGTGGCGGTGACAGGTTCCTTTTTCGCTCCCGTGCCGCAACCAGCGGCCATGAGCATGAGCGGTAGGAACACAGTAAGAAGTAGGCGATCCGTAATCATTGTGCGGGGTTTAAGTGGGACTTTCGGCATGCGGAACAAGCGTAGTGCACCGATGTAGAGGCTAAGGGTGAACAGCGTGCGGAAGGTCAAGGCGCCGATGGTCTTCTGCTCATGGATGCCGCCGCGGAATACATGCCAGCCGAAGGCGATGCAGGCACCCACAAGGATCAGCACGGCCATGAACAACACGTTCAAGGTCCAACGCTTGTGGGCCATCAAGCCTGCCGCGGCCTGGACATACAGGATGCTGACAATGAAGTTGGCCCACACCACCACGGGCACGTAGTTCCCTTCACGGACCCGGATGCCGAACAGGTCGAAGATGACGGAGGTACTCAGGAAGAGCGTGAGCGCGCCGAAGAGCAGTAGCACTGTGGCAAGCGCGTATCGGATGATCGATCGCTGCTTCATGACAGTGCTAGTGGCATCGGATCAGCTCGACGACCACCTTCACCAAGGCTTGTCCCTTCTTTTTCAGGTCGAACGAGCGACCGCTCATGCGCCAGCGCAGCATGTGTAGGCGGAAGGTGCCCATCGCAATGATGGTGAGCTGTTCCGCAGGGAAGACATCCTTGAACACGCCTTTCTTCTGACCTTCCTTGATCGTGGCGAGCAGGTGCCGCCGTTTCACCTCCATGAGCTCGGTGATGCCTTTGTCCAATGCAAGAGTCTGGTCCAGAGCGCCGGTGGCGAAAATGGCCATGAGGTAGTGGGGGTTCTTGGTGAAGAACGTGAAGTGGCTCTCGAACATGGCCTCCATGCGTTCCGCTGGATCACTGACACGGGCGGTCACTTCGGTCAAGCGTTCATCCATGGAACGGGCGAGGTATTGCAGCATGGTGAGCAGGATCTCCTCCTTGTTCTTGAAGTGCCGATACAAGGCAGGTTCGCTGAACCCCATACGCTCGGCGAGCCGCTTGGTGGTGAGGGCAGCGTAGCCGCTCTCGGTCATCAGCTGGCCTGCGGCTTCCATGATCTCCAGTTGGCGCGGCTTAATTTCCATTGACCTGCTTGAGTTTGAGGAACGAAACACCCAGCCAGATCACCGAGGTGGTCATGGCGATGGCACCGACCAGCACGAGCACGGGGGGCGCACCGAAATACACTTCTGCGAGAATGCCGACCGGCATCAACAAGCCCGTGAGGGCGAGCCACGAGATGGCGGCTGTATGCGCGAGTCGTGCTTGGAAATGCAACAGGAGATAGCCGATGACCACGTTGAGCACGGCGAACAAGTTGCCGTGAACATGCGCGAGCCGCGCCTCGAAGTGCTTTCCGAATGAGTAGCTGTCCGCCCACGCTTGCTTATCGGGTGCGAAGTCGCGCAGGTAGATCAGTATGAAACCGTAGAGCATGAAGCCCCCCATGGTGAGGAAGCCGATGGCGATGTTGTTCTTGCCGTGCATGGTGCAGCGTCATTATCGACGTTACAAAGGAAGTTAGTGAACACTAACATGTGGGTGACGAAAGTCACGTTGTTCGTTGGATGACCCTAACGCCAAAGGGTGCAAGAGTCCCAAGCACGCGTATATGGCCCTACTTGAACCACGACCAAGGCAGAATGGCAATTGGGGTCACGAGGTTCAGCCAGCGATGCGACGGGGCTGGAAGGAAGCACACGACCGGAGCCTCCGGGGCGGCTCATAGGAAGACCGCTTTCTTGAATTCCTCAGCTCCAGCCCAGCGTCCCACCACACAACCACCACGTCCGCCCGAAGCCCATGTCACGCAAGCTCTGTGCAGCCTGCGCCGAACGCCCGCCGCCCTTGGCACACACGGTAACGATGCGCTGACTCCGCGACCAGCTGCGCGCCCGCTCGATCAATTCCGTGAGCGGGATGTTGATGGCCTCGGGCAAGTGACCGCAGGCAAATTCCTCTGTGCTGCGCACATCCACCACACGCACATCCATGCGATCCAGCAACGGCTTCAGGTCCTCGGGCTCCAGGCACTTCCGTTCACTGGGCATGCGCAACCACACCACCACACCGCTGAGTACCGTAACCGCCCCGATGGCAAGGATGGAAGCCGTGATGCCGAAGCGGTCGGCGATAAGGCCGGTCATGAGCGCGCCGATGGCATAGCCCATGTCGCGCCACAGACGGAACACACCGAGACTTTCGGCGCGCTGCGTCGGATGTGTGTGCGCGGCGATGGTGGCAAGGAAAGTGGGGTAGACCAGTGCGGTGCCCAACCCAAGCGTGGCGCTCAGCGCGATGTACGCACCTTGTGTGTGGATGAACGGCAACAACAGGATGGCGAGGCCTTGCATCACCATGCCCAGTACGAGCAACGTTCGGCGGTTCACATGGTCGGCGAGCTTGCCAGTGGCGAGTTGGCCCAAACCCCACACGGCCGGATACACGGCGGCGATGGCACCGATGCCCGCCTGCCCGAAGCCTTCGCGGAAAAGCAGCACGGGCAATAGTCCCCACAGCATACCGTCGTTCAGGTTGTTCACGAGGCCGGCCTGCGTCACACTGCCAAGGGTGCGGTGCGTCAGGCTCGTCTCCAGGAACACGCGGTTCAGCCTGGGCACCGCGCTTTTCGTGCTTTCCGCAGCTACATGATGGCGCGTGTCCTTCACCCACAGCACCGTGAGCAAAAGGCCCACCACGGCGATCCCGATGCCCACTTGGAAGGGCACGGGGCGCGGTCCGTATTCCGCAGCCAGCAGCCCGGTTACGAAGGCCATGGCGGCCACCGCGAGGTAACCGGCGAACTCGTTCAGGCCCATGGCCAGGCCGCGGTCCTTCTCACCCACGAGGTCCATCTTCATCACTACGGTGCTGCTCCACGCTAAGCCTTGGTGGATGCCGAGCAGGATGTTGGCCGCCACCACCCAGTTCCAGCTCGTGGCGTAGATGAGCATGAAGGGCACAGGCAACGCGAGGATCCATCCGGTCATCAGCAAGGCCTTCCGACCATAGCGCCCGGCGAGCCGTCCGGTGAAGTAGTTCGCCAGCGCCTTGGAAACACCAAAGGCCATGATGAACGACAGCGCGGCAGCGTGCGAAGCGATGCCGAACTCCACCTCCGCAAGCAGTGGCAACACGGTGCGTTCGATGCCCACCATGCCGCCCACGAAGGCGTTCACGATCACCAGTAGGGTGAACTGCTTCCAGTTGGCGCGGAGGCCGAGGGTGATATCGAGCGGCCGGTCCTTCACGTGGTAAAGCGCACCATTCTTTTCACCGCGAAGTTCACCAAGCTGATCAGCACCGGCACTTCGATCAGCGGGCCAACGACCGCCGCGAAGGCCTGGCCCGAGTTCAAGCCGAACACCGCGATGGCCACGGCGATACCGAGCTCGAAGTTGTTGCTGCCGGCCGTAAAGGCGAGCGTGGTGGTCTCCTTATAGCTTCCACCGAGCCGCTTCACCAGGAAGAAGGTGCCGAAGAACATGAGCAGGAAGAACAGCGTGAGCGGGAGCGCCACCCGAAGCACGTCCAGCGGAATGTCCACGATCATGCGGCCCTTGAGGCTGAACATCACCACGATGGTGAAGAGCAGGGCCACCAAGGTCATGGGCGCGATGGCAGGGATAAAGCGCTGCATGTACCATTCCTCACCCTTCCAGCGGGCGAGGATGAAGCGAAGCAGGAAGCCGACCGCGAAGGGAATGCCGAGGTAGATGAGCACTGTACCGGTGATCTCGCCGATGCTCACGTCCACGGTGTAGCCCTCTAAACCGAACAGCGGCGGCAGCACGGTGATGTAGATCCACGCGTAACTGCTGTAGAAGAGGATCTGCAGGATGCTGTTCAGCGCCACCAGTCCGGCCGCGAGTTCACGGTCGCCTTGGGCCAGGTCGTTCCACACCAGCACCATGGCGATGCACGGTGCGAGAGCGATGAGCATCACGCCGGAGAAGTACTCGGGCATCGTGCGCAGGAAGAGCAAAGCGAGGCCGAACATGAGCGCGGGTCCCACGATCCAGCTCATGAACAGGCTGGCGCCCAGCACGCGCGGTTGCTTCAGCACGCTGCCGAGAGTGGCGTAATTCACCTTGGCCAGTGGCGGTATCATCATCAGGATGAGGCCGATGGCGAGCGGGATGTTCGTGGTGCCGCTGGAAGCCTCGTTGACGGAAGCCGTGACCCCCGGTGCGAAGTAGCCGATGCCCACGCCCACGGCCATGGCCGCGAAGATCCAGAGGGTGAGGAAGCGATCGAGGAAGGAGAGGCGCTTGTTCATAGCACGAGCACGTGTCGTTCCACGAAGTCGCGGCAGTAGGTCTTGATCTCCCCGCGCACGTTGCGGAACGCGTTCATCACCTCCTCCTCACGCCCGCTGGCCTTCGCGGGGTCCGTGAAATTATGATGGTGCTTCTGCGCGGTGCTCGGGAACCACGGGCAGCGTTCGCGGGCATGGTCACACACGGTGATCACATGGTCGAAGACGATGTCGCGATACTCATCCAAGTTGTTCGACGTGTGGTGGCTGACGTCGATGCCGTCTTCTTTCATCACCGCGATGGCGCGCGGGTTGACGCCGTGCGTTTCCACGCCAGCGCTGAACACCTCTGCGCGCTTGCCTGCATAGTGTTGCAGATAGCCGTGGGCCATTTGGCTTCGGCAACTGTTGCCGGTACAGAGCACAAGGATGCGCATCAGCAGCAGGCTACACCCAGTTCGCACCCATCCAGTCCATGGGTCGTGTCGTTCGCTTTGGAGGGTGTCAGGTCCTGTAGGGCCGTCTTGGCGTTCGCCGGTACGCAGCAGTCCACCGTGGACTTCTTCGCGAATACGGTGACACTGAAGATGCCGGTACCGCTAGCCTTGTAAGCTGCCAGCTGGTCGGCGTTCAAGTAGTTCGCGAGGATGTCATCGGGGATGCTGATCGGCTTGCGTTTCTGCACGGTGATGCCCTCGAAGCCCAGTTCACGGATGATGCCGAGGTACTCGTCCTCTTGCAACGCACCGCTCACGCAACCGGCATACATCTCGGCCGCGCCCTGCAGTTGGGCGGGCAGTTGTCCCACGAGCACCACATCGCTGATGCTGAAGTGGCCACCGGGTTTCAGTACGCGCAACACCTCGCTGAGCGCCTGGCGTTTGTTCGGCACCAGGTTCAGTACGCAGTTGCTCACCACCACATCCACCATGCAACTGGTAAGCGGTAGTGCCTCAATGTCGCCTTGGCGGAATTCCACGTTCTGGTAGTCCAGCTTGCGGGCATTCTCCTTCGCTTTTGCGATCATCTCTGGCGTGAAGTCCACACCGATCACGCGGCCGTCCGGACCGGTCTCGTGGCGGGCCACGAAGCAATCGTTGCCCGCACCACTGCCTAGGTCCAGCACGGTATCACCCGGCTTGATGCCCGCGAACTGCGTGGGCAATCCGCAGCCCAAGCTGAGGTCCGCGTCAGGGTTGTAGCCCTTGAGCGAGGAGTAGTCGTCTGAGAAGATCGCGTTGGGGCCGGAAATTTCCGGCCCGTACCAGGTTCTTGGCCCCGCGCCACAGCAGCTGCTGGCATTGGTGTCCTTGTCCTGTAGTGCGATCTCCGCGTACTTGGTGCGGACGAGATCTTTGATGTCGTTGGGGCTGGAAATTTCCGGCCCGTTCTTCTCGTTGCTCATGGCTTCGTTGGGGCGGGAAATTTCTCGCGCTTACGGTTTTATGGGCTCAGCAACAGCTGCTGTCCACGGGTGTGTATTTGTCGAAGAGGGACTTGAAGGCGGCCTGCGCCTTGGCCCAGGTCTTCGGTTCGATGCAGTAGCACACGCTGGTCCCTTCCGTGGTGCCTTGGATCAATCCAGCGTCCTTCAGTTCGCGCAGGTGTTGGCTTACGGTGGCTTGCGCCAGTCCGAGCTCCTCCACCAAGCTTCCGCAAATGCAGGTGTTCTTCGTCAGCATCACTTGTAGGATCGCGATGCGTGCCGGATGGCCCAACACCTTGGCCCAATGGGCCAACTGGTTCTGTCGGTCGGTGAAGAGTTGTGCTTTGGTAACGCCCATGGTCCTTAATTAGATCGCAATATTACGATAAATAGAACCATCGTCATATAACGATGGTTAACTTTCTTGAAATGCAACGACCTATTTCGGCGCGCGCCGGTAGATGACGACCCCCACGACCCCGAAGACCATATTGGGGATCCACACCGCCAAGAGGGGGTCGAGGCCTGCGTTGGTGGCGGCGACGGTGGTCAGTTTCATGGCGAACACATAGAGCAGACTGAGCAGTACGCCCAAGGCCAGATGCAACCCGGTGCCGCCGCGCACTTTCCGGCTGGCGATGCTTACCCCGATCAAGGTGAACACATAGGTGGCGAAGGGGTAGGAGGTGCGCTGGTGCTTCTCGATGAGGTAGGGCATCAACGAGCCATCGCCCTGTGCGCGTTTGGAAGCGATGTGCGCATTCAGTTCTTTCCAGCTCATGGCCATGGCCGTCTCCCAGCGTTGGCCCATGTCCGAAGGTTTCAGGTTGATCACGGTATCCAGCATCTGTCCGCGTTGGATGCGTTCGTGGGTGCCATCCATGGTCCGCAGAACGTAGTCGCTGATGCGCCAACTTCCGTTCACACTGTCGTACTGTGCTCGGTCACTGTTCAACTTGCGCGTAAGGACATTGTTCTCCCAATGCTCCAAGCTGAACCGGAAGCCCATTTTCTCCTGCACCTTGAACGACTCGAAGTAAGCGATGGTGCCCGGGGCGATCTCGCGGTGCATGTGCTTGTCGTCCACGAAGTAGGTGGCGCGGATGTGCTCTTCCTCGAACGCCAGTCGGACCTTGTTGGCGGCCGGCAGCACGCTGTGGTTGATGAAGAGCGAGACGGCCGTGAGCATTGTAGCGGCCAGGAAATAGGGCCACATGATGCGCGGGAAGCTGACCCCGCTGCTGAGCATGGCGATGATCTCCGTCCGGTGCGCCAGCCGACTTGTGAAGAGCAGCACGGCGATGAAGATCAGCAACCCACTGAACAGGTTGCTGTAGTAGATGATGAAGTTGAGGTAGAAGTCGAACACGATCTCCTTCGCCGAGGCCGTCATGCGTGCGAAATCCTGGGTCTTCTCGCTGATGTCGAACACCACCGCGATCAACATGATGGTGATCAGGATGAAGAAGAACGTCCCGAGGAACTGGCGGATGATATAACGGTCGAGGGTCTTCAGCACGGGACTAAGTTCAGGAATGCGCGAATGCGCTACTGGCCTTTAGTTGCTGGCTGCTGGCTACGATCGTTCAGCACGGACGTAGCCAGCAGCCAGTGGCCAGCAGCCAAGAGCGGCATTTCACATACGTATCTTCAATTTCGGCAACAACGCATTCTTCCAATTCGTGTATGTCCCCTCCATGATCTTCTCCCGCGCTTCGTTCATCAACGCGATATAGAAGCCCAGGTTGTGCAGGCTGGCGATCTGTTGGCCCAGCATCTCCCCGCTTTGGAAGAGGTGGCGCACGAAGGCCTTGGAATAGCCGGTGTCCACCCAACACGTACCATCGGGATCTAGCGGGCCGTGGTCATCGGACCATTGCTTGTTCTTGATGTTGAGCACACCTTGCCGGGTGAAGAGCATGCCGTTGCGGCCGTTGCGTGTCGGCATCACGCAATCGAACATGTCCACGCCACGGGCCATGTTCTCCAGCAGGTTCCATGGTGTTCCCACACCCATCAGATAGCGCGGTCGGTCCTTGGGCAGGATGTCGCAGCAGAGCTCTGCCATGGCGTACATCTCCTCCTCCGGTTCACCCACGCTGAGGCCACCGATGGCGTTCCCATAGGTGCCTTTGGTGGCCACATAGTCCGCAGAACGTTTGCGCAATTCCGGGAAGGTGCTGCCCTGCACGATCGGGAACAACGCTTGCTGGTGACCGTACTTCGGCTCCGTTTCGTGGAAGCGTGTGATGCACCGGTCCAGCCAGCGGTGCGTCAGGTGCATGCTCTTCTCGGCGTAGGCCAGCTCGCAAGGCCACGGCGTGCATTCATCGAACGCCATCATGATATCGGCACCGATAGTGCGTTGCGTGTCGATCACACTTTCCGGCGTGAACAGGTGCTTGCTGCCGTCGATATGGCTGCTGAACCGGACACCTTCTTCGGTGATCTTGCGGATGTCGCTGAGCGAGTGTACTTGGAAGCCTCCGCTATCGGTGAGGATCGGCCGATCCCAGCCGTTGAATCGGTGCAGGCCACCGGCATGTTCCAACACCTCGATACCGGGGCGGAGGTAGAGATGGTAGGTATTGCTGAGCATGATCGGCGCGTGCAGGTCGTTGCGTAGCTCGCGCGGATGCACCGCTTTGGTAGCGCCCAACGTTCCTACGGGCATGAAGACGGGCGTGGGGATGTCGCCGTGGTCGGTATGGAGAACACCAGCTCGGGCGTTGGAGCCGGGGTCGTTGGCCAAGAGGTCGAAATGCATGGGGAGCGAAGGTAGAGCGGCTGTTAGTGGCGGGGCGAAACCCCCTATCGAGCGCAATGCAGGATACGGCATGTACAAGTGCTGCACGCCCACCTTTGATCCCCGGCCCAAGCCTAGCTTTGGGTGCAGTTCACCCCGTCGCTCATGGATACTCTCCTTCCCGTATTCACGCAGGCAGGTTTCACCGCCCAGGATGTGCAACGCATCGTGGCGCCCTTCGTACTGAAGGAGTATGAGCGCGATGACCACTTCGTGCGTGCGGGACAGGTGAACATGCACCTGGGTTTCGCGGAGACCGGCGTGTTCCAGTACTACTATCCCATGGACGGTGAGGAGCGTACCACCCTATGTGACACCCGAGCGCAGCTTCATCGCATCGCTGACCAGCTTCCTGAAGGAAGTGCCGAGCTACGAGAACACCCGTGCGCTCACGGAGGCGCGCTTGTGGCTCATCGAGAAGAAGGAACTCAAGTGCTTGCTGCACGACGTGCCCGCCTTCAAGGACTACTACATCGGCCTCCTCGAATGGCAGGTGGGCTGCATCGATAGGAGCCGCCACGACCTGTTGGTGCTCACAGCGGAGGAGCGCTACCGCAAACTGGTGGACGATGAACCACAACTTTTGCAGCGCATACCGCTCCAGTACCTCGCCAGTATCCTGGGCGTAACGCCGCGGCACCTGAGCCGCCTGCGCAAGAACACGCGCTGACCGTCGCTTTCGGACAAATGTCCTTTCGGCCCCGAGCGGGCCGGGGGTGCATTGTGGCATGAAACATACCATGACCGCAAAGGCCCTTCTCCTCACCTCCACGTTCTCTCTGCTCACAGGTATGGGCCATGCCGAAAGCCGCTTTCCAAAGAACCAGGTAAGCGTGAACGGGTTCCGCAACCCCTCCATCGGTCTGGAGTACCAGCGCTACAACCTATCGGTGCATGCGGGGTACTACGTCACGAACTTCGAGTCGGGTGTCACCACCGAATTCGCCAAGGCGGGTGTTACGTACTGGTTCGCGCCGGTGGGCAAAAAGGAGGCCCCGAGTTCCTTCTACGCCCAACTGAGCTACCTGCGCGGCACCAGCCGCGAATACAAGGACGCGAACGCGGGCGCGCTCGATGTGGGTTTCCGCTGGAGAGCGTGGAAAGGGCTGCACCTGAGCATCGGTGTGCTCGCGCTGGTCGCACCGGACAAGGACGTGCGCATCAACCCGACGCCCGGCATCGGTTACGCCTTCTCTTTCTGAACACTTCTTAACCGAGGTCAACGGATCGTGGTGCAGGGCCACGGGACTTTTGTCGCATCGAACAAACAACACACACCATGATGAAGGCCATTTTATACGGAACGTACGGCGCACCCGAAGTACTTCAACTGAAGCAGGTGGCGAAGCCCACACCGAAGGACCATGAAGTATTGATCAAGATCCACACGACCACGGTCACCTCGGGCGACATCCGCCTGCGGAAAGCGGATCCCTTCGCGGTGCGTTTCATGTTCGGCTTCTTCACTCCCAAGCTGCCCATCCTGGGGCACGAGCTGGCCGGTGAAGTGGAAGCCGTAGGAAGCAAGGTCACGCGGTTCCGCGTAGGCGATCGCGTATTCGGTTCCACGGGCATGGGCTCGGGCACCTATGCCGAATACATCTCTCTTCCGCAGGATGCGCAGATCGCACTGCTGCCCACGAACATGGGCAGCGAAGAAGCCGCGACGCTCACCGTGGGTGCGCTCACGGCGCTGCACTTCTTGCGCACCGCGAAGATCCAGCCGGGACAGCATGTGCTCGTCCACGGTGCTTCGGGATCAATCGGTACCGCAGCCGTGCAGATCGCGAAGAGCTACGGCGCGCACGTCACCGGGTTGTGCAGCACCGCCAATGTCGAACTGGTGCGTTCACTGGGCGCCGATCGCGTGATCGACTACACCAAGGAGGACTTCACCGCGAGCGGTCACACCTACGATGTGATCTTCAGCACGGTGGGCAAGGCCTCCTATGTGCAGTGCAAGAACCTGTTGGAGCGAGGCGGCATCTACCTCACCAGCTTCGCGAGCCCTTCGGACTTTCTGCATATGGCCTTGCCCCATCGTTTCAGCGGTCATCGGGTGATCGGTGGTGGCTCGAAAGGCGATCCTGCGGATGCGTCTTACATCAAGACGCTCGTCGAAGCCGGTAAGCTCAAGGCCGTGATAGATCGGCGCTATCCGCTGGAAGCCATGGTGGAGGCACACCGCTACGCCGAGCAGGGACATAAGCGGGGCAATGTGGTGATCAACGTCGCGGCCTAGTGGCACCAATGTCCGTACCCATTACGCCACGCTTACGCAGCATCCGTTTGCGGATCCGGCTCAGGGACTCAGGCTTCACGCCGAGGTAGCTGGCCAACAGGTATTGCGGCACGCGTTGCAAAAGATCGGGCCGCGTGGCCATCAGTTCCGTGTAGCGCTCTTCCGGGGTCTTGATGATGAAGGAGGCCAGTAGTTCCTGGTGCTGCCCGAAATCGTTCTCCAAGCTCACGCGGCAAAACGACTCCAACCGGGGGAAGCGGCGGAACAGTTCCTTCTCACCGGTGTAGCTCCACACCGCCAACGTGCTCTCCTCCACGCACGCCAGATAGTGGTTAGCCGGCACCTGGTTCACGAAGCTGTGCAAGCTCGCGATGGACTGGCCCTCGGTGTAGAAGGCCGTAGTGCGCTCGTCGCCATCCACCATGTAGTAGAGGCGCACGCAGCCCTTTATCGCGTAATACGATGCGGTGGCTACCGCACCGGCTTCCAAGAGCACCGTTCCTTTCGCGAAGGTGCGGATGGGCACCAGCTCATCCATGGCCTGCGCCTCCTCCGCGCTAAGGTGTTCGGTGACCCCGGGTACTTGTGATGCGTTCATGGACATGGCATTCAGTGACGAATGCCCTAAAGATATCTTCCCCGTATGTGCCCCGGATCACACAAGGACAACAACGATCACGTTCAAGCCCGGTGATGGCACCACCATGGTCTTCGAGGAGGATGTGTGTGCCGTTGCTGATCTTGAACCGCTGTCGGTCATGCGCCTTGGGACCTTGCACAGCCATATCTCATTCGCGCCCCATGGCCACGCGCAACGCAAGGAAGAAAAGGACCAACGCTACCGGCGTGAAGAGCAGGGTCTCGCGCAGGTCCTTCGCTGCGAGGTTGCCGAGCACATTGAGGCCAAAGAGGCCCACCACCCCCCACATGCCCACACGCGCAACGCCCGCCCATGCCGGGAGGGAACCACCTGCACGCAGGACAATGAGGGCCATGATCAGGGCTAGCATGGTGATGGTGATCACGGCCATCACCGTGCGTTCTTCAACGCTGGTGAGGTTGCCGCCCCAGACCAGTTCCGTGGGCACGTAACCGAGGAGCACCGCCACTTGGAATAGTAGCACCAAGCCTAACAAGACCAGCAGGCTGTTCGCGGCGCGTTGAAAAGAGATGAGGTTGCGCATCGGGGAAAACTCAAACGCATGCAGGGACCCCCGCGCTTTGCCGGGGTCCTGCGATAAAGGTGGTGTGGAAAAGAACCTCACGTGGGGAGCATGGGGCCAAGGTCGAACGCGTGCTTCGCAGATCATCGCAATAGGTGGGCGGCTGTTGCGCGAGTGATGGATGGTTGATCATTGCATCCGATCCTCTGATCATCTCATTCTCTGATCAGGGTGTGGGCGTGGCCCCATGTCTTACTTGTCACTCTTTAACTGCTGATAGATAGGTCCAAACAATGAACAAACCCTATAATGGTATTCTGAACCACAAATATGTCACGCCTCTGCCGCTATAATTTCCTTGTTGATAGTCAATGTGTTTTATGGCTGCATGAATGTTCGAAGCGCGGATCAATATAAGAAATACGATCAACAACCACGCGGTAACTCTCCTGAAACTTGGAATATGAAGTCCGATAGTTGCGGCGATTTGAATAACTCCCGTCCAGTATATCACTTCTGTTTTTGAATGGAACAACATCAGTCAACATCATTGACATGCCTGCAGTAAAAACAAAATGAGCCAGCCTTGACTACGAGCGGTTCGATCCTTTATCGGTTTTCACACTCTTTCCTTAATAGTAATAACCAGTTCCGTATACCTTTATTCAAGCGTTCGCTGAATGAACCTTTGAACATGCCAGCCAAGAAACCCTCCATACTTTCCTCCACCAAAACCGTTGTTTGGCCATCGATATCTGTCAATGCCCATGTATGGATGGCGAACACACCAAGCGCCCTTCCTTTCCAACCGAAATGCTTGAAAGGTTCTATCGTCTGAAGGGTTGAATGGATCTTTGTCCCTCCGGTTTTCCAATTGAACGTCGTTCCCTGGACCATTTCTCCATTCAACTGGGATCTATTGATATCAGTCTGCCAGGTAGACCAATTATTGATGTCGGTGAGTACATGCCACACGATCTCACTACTTGCATTGATGGTGATCGTCATACTGCACTTCACTGGTGCCTTTTCGTTGATGCTTATCATTTTGGGATGGTTTTCTTCAAAAGAACCGACTGTGATCAATTGACCAATTTCAGTAGGTATGAAGCTGTCCTCAACAACACATTGCCCTTAGGGCACAACCACGCTCATGGACGAAGCTGTGCGCACCGAAAAATATCCCAACGCGCCGCCACTGATGTTGCTCTCCGGGTCGGCAGGTGTGGATGCATTGTCAACGTTCTGCGCCATCGAGAAGAAGTAGTGGTAAACATCCGGCGCGATGCATTCCATGGTGACCTGCACCACATCACCGCTCTCCAGTTCAACACCGTTCACGAACAGCGGCTGTAGCACCACGTTCCCGTCGCTGAAGCGATCGCTGGCAAGGCTGATCCCTTCCTGCTTCTCGCCGTTCACCACCACGATGAACCGGTAGTAGTTGGCTATGCCTGCAGGGTCGATGTAGCCCGGGATGATGATCTTGGTATAGGTGCCGAACGAGGGGAAACTATCGATCATCAACGTGTCCATTGCCACGGCTACTGGCATCGAGCACTGTGCGGTGTAGGTCTTGTCATCCACCACGGTGTTCAATTGGTACGTGCGCCCCTGGCCGCCGACCAGCGCGGCGGTGGTGTAGATACCGGGAGCGGTTTCGGTGAGCTGCTCGCTGTTGCCTTGGTCATCGCTCAGTGTAACGGTGGCGTTGGAGATGGCCGGGAAGGTGTTCGAGGCATCGAAATCAAGGGAGCGCGTGAGTTGCACGGTGTTCGGACCGGGGCCTTCGTTGAGGATGGCTTCAATGACCACCTTGTTGCTTTCGTTCTCGAGGTCGAGCGTGATCTCCTTTCTGCATGCGGTGAAGGCGACGCTGAACAGGATGATGGGGAGGATGTGGAAGTGCTGTTTCATGGTGATCAGAATTTGAATGCGTAAGAGATGGAAGGGACCCAGCGGAACAGGGCCGTCTTGATGGCCGAGGTGCGGTTCGGGTCGTCCTCGTTCTCCTGAAAAGTGATGGTGTACGCGTTCTGCCTGCCGTAGGCATTGTAGAGCGAGAAGTTCCAGGTGCTCTCGTGCTTCTTGCGCTTGCGTGTCCAAGTGGCGCTGAGATCAAGGCGATGGTAAGCGGGCATGCGGCCGGCATTGCGCTCGGTGTAGGAGAAGAGCACCTGATCATCCACCATGTACTTGCCCGTGGGGAAGGTGACCGCGTTGCCTGTGTTGTATGTCCACAGGGCGGATAAGCTCCAGAGGTTGTTCAACTCGTAGGTGCCAACGATGGAGACATCGTGCGTGCGGTCTTGTCGCGCGTAGTACCATTCGTCGTTGTTGATGCCATCGATCTGGCGCTCGGTGCGGCTCAGCGTATAGCCGATCCAACCGGTGAGGCGACCGGTGTTCTTGCGCGCCATCACCTCCAAGCCGTACGCACGCCCCTTCCCGAAGAGCAGTTGGCCTTCGATGTACTGGTTCACGAGAATGTCCGCGCCGTTGCGATAGTCGATCTGGTTCTGCATCCACTTGTAGTAGACCTCTCCGCTCAACTCGTACGCACCCTCCTTCAGTTTGCGGAAGTAGCCACCGCTCACCTGATCGCCGATCTCCGGCTTGATGATGTTGGAGGTGCCGATCCAACGATCCGTGGGGCTGCCGCTCGTGCTGTTGCTCAGTAGGTGCATGTTCTGTGTCATGCGCGCATAGGAGCCCTTCACGCTGGAGAACTCGGTAGTGAGGTAACTGAACGACAGCCGCGGTTCAGGGTTCACGTAGGTCTTCACGATCTGCCCGTTCCCATAGAGAGTTGTGGTGGTCACCTCGCCCTCAGGGTCGAAGTTGTAGAACTCACCTTTCCCAAGAACGGAAAGCGCTGAAGCACGCAGTCCGACGTTCATCGTCAAACGATCCGTGACCGTTTTGTCCCACGATGCGAAAAGCGCGTTCTCCCAGGTGTATTGGTCCTGGATCGAGAAGGCATTGATGCCCGATGTACCACTGGACTCCACCTTGCCGGGTGTGATCGTGTGCCGGATGGAGCTGAAGCCGACCTTCCATTTCGAACCCGGGCTGGGGTAGAAACTGAGTTCGTGCGTGAGGTTGAGGTCCCGTACCACCGAAGTGATGCTGAAATCCTGCGCGTCGGTCTTGAACGCTACGCCGTAGTTGTAGTTGGAGAAAATGAACGAGGTGTTGCTGAACCAACGGGGTGAGTAGACGTGGTTCCAGCGGGCCGTGCCCGTAGCGTTGCCCCAGTCGATCCCGAAGGTGGTGCCAAGGCCCACCACGTCCCGGCCGAAATAGCCGCTCAGGAACAGTTTGTCCTTGGGGCCCGCATCCACATTCACCTTCGCATTGAGGTCGTAGAAGTAGAGCGTGTTGTCGCGGATACCCGGGTCGGAGTAGAGCTTGAGGAACACATCCGCGTAGGTGCGACGTGCGGCAATGATGAACGAGGCCTTGTTCTTCTTGATCGGTCCTTCGATGGTGAGGTTCGAGGAGATCGTGCCAATGCTCCCACTCACACCCAGCTTCCGGTCGTTCCCGTCCTTCATGCGTATGTCCAGCACCGATGCGAGCCGGCCCCCGAACTGCGCGGGCATTGAACCCTTGTAGAGCTGCACATCCTTGATGGCGTTCGCGTTGAAGGTGGAGAAGAAACCGAGCAAGTGGCTCGCGTTGTACACCGGTGCTTCGTCCAGTAGCACAAGGTTCTGGTCCGCCCCACCACCGCGCACATAGAATCCCGCCTGGCCATCACCGGCGCTTTTCACGCCGGGTAGCAGCTGGATCGCTTTCAGCACATCGCGTTCGCCGAAGATCATGGGCAGCTTCGCCACATCCTTCATGTCCATACGCTCCGTACCGATGTCCGGCCGTTGCAGATCGAACCCTTTCTTCTCTGCAGTGACCACCACTTCCTTAAGCTCTTGGCTGGAGAGGACCAACGGGAGGTTCAGATTCACGTTCGCGTTGAGTTGCATGGTACTGTTCTGTACGCGGTAACCGACGAACGAGCACTGCACGGCGTAGGTCCCGGCAGGAAGGGTGATGGAGTAGAATCCGTATTCGTTCGCGGAAACGCCCGTGTTCAGGGCACCGCTCACCATCACGGTGGCGCCGATCAGCGTTTCGCCGCTGAGACTGTCCGTTACGGTACCGCTCAGCGTGAACCGCTGGGCGTTTTGGCCGAGCACTGCGGAGCCATTGAACAAGCTGAGTAGGAATGCGAGGCGGAGAAGTAAGGTGTATGCGTGGTTCATGATGGGTTCAACTCTTGGGTACAGTGATGGTGAAGCCGCGCCCGAGGCGGATGCGGAATGATGCGTGGGCCCAGCGGTGCGCGCGGTTGGCCTCACCGCTTGCAAGCCACAGGCTCAGGGAGCCGATCGTGCTTTCGCGCTGCGCTTCAGAGGCCAGCGATGTGGACGCTGAGATGGTCTGCGTGCTGTGTGGTGCGAGGCTTTGGGTGCTTTGTCCGAGCACGCCAGTGCCTGCGAATAGGCTCAGCAGAAGGGCCAAGCCAACGGCCAGGGTCAGGGTGTGTTTCGTGCGGATCATCTCTGTGGTGTATGTTGCTTGTGTGTTGTGGGTCGTTGTTCGAGGGCGCAAAAATCCAGGCGTTCGGCGCGGGGGGTGTTACATCCTTCTGGAGAAGGTTTACATCGGGGTCAGACCGCCCCGAGCTCGTGTTCAAGGGCGGGGTGGAGGACGCGAACCCGGTGCCATTCGCCAGCACTGGACCCGCAAGCATCCGGAATACCGCAAGAGGGCGAAGAGCGAAGCGTTTCATGGGGGTGTTCGTGTACCGCAAAGGACCCGCGGCCACACCCCATCCTACATTGACCTTGGTTAAGAACGCATCAACCCTTCGCGATGCGCTTTCGGATACGGCTTAACGACTCGGGCTGGATGCCCAGGTAAGACGCGATGAGCTTCTGCGGGACACGTTGCATCACGTTGGGCCGGTCCTTGAGGAGATCTCGATAGCGCTGCTCAGGTGGCTTGAGCAGGAACTGTTCCGTTCGGTTGTCGAACCGCATGAAGGCCCCTTCAGCGATCAGTCGGCCCATGCGCTCTGCGTCCTGTGAACCGCTATAGAACCGATACAGGTCCTCGCGTGTGAGGATGAGCAGATGGGTATCGTCCAGTGCCTGCAGGTAGCGCTGGGATGGTTGGCCGGTCAGGAAGCTGACATAGCTCGTGGCATAGGTGTTCTCGAAGTAGAATTCCTGTGTCACCTGTTCGCCCTGCACGATGTAGTAGGCGTGGATCAGGCCGGAGACGACAAAGCCCACATGTCCGCAAACATCACCCGCGTGCAACCAATGCTCGCCCTTTACGAGGTGGAGGGGTCGAAATGAGTCGCGGAACCTCACCCAGTCCAGCTCGTTCAATTTCAGCAACCGATCGGTTAAGGACCGGAGCTGCTCATGAGCTGGGTCCGCTTCCATGGAGAGGGGGTGAAATGGCCTCGCGATCTGAACGCTGGTGGGTCTCCTTTCAGCCGTTGACCCACCGCTCGCGGATGAATGTAGCGGTTCTTGGGAGACTCTAACAGGAACGGGTGCATGCTGCGTTTCGGTGATGTTTAAGCCACGCCCCGGACGGATCTGGAATGATGGGTGCGCCCAACGGTGCGCCTTTCCGCCCGCGATCATTAGGCACATGGTCGGGTCCGTGCCTTCGCGAAGCCTCTCTGGTGCGGCGGTTTGTGCGCTTTCAAGCGTGCACATCTGGGCGCTTTGCCCATGCACATTCGTGCTTAAGAACAGGTTGAACAAAAGGGCCAGCCACAGGACCAGTGTCGAGGTATGCTTCATGCGGAGGTCAATTCTCAGGTGCTGTGAGGTGATGGGTGACGGCGCGGTATGCATCGCGGTCTTGATGGATTATCGTTGGTGTCTCTCAAAACTCTTCAGTGATCAGGTCCTTGTTCAGCATCATACCGGCTGTTGTGCCCGCGGCCACGGCGTTGGCCACGGTGCGCAGGCGTGCGGTGCTGTCGCCGCAGGCATAGATCCCGGAGGTGGTTGTTCGCTGTTGCGCATCCACCTTGATGTATCCCGCGTCCGTCAGCTCACAGCCCAGTTGCTGCGGAAGAAGGCAGTGCTGCTCAAAGGCAGGCATGGCATACAGGGCATGGATGGCCGAAGCCGTTCCGTTCGTGAGGTGGATGCGCTGCAACTGTCCTTGCGTGTGTTCTAATTCCGCGATGCTCGTTTCCACGATGCGGATGTTGTGGTCGCGCAACTTGGTCGCTTGTTCCGCCGTGAGCGTGGAAGGACCGTCGGTGAACAGCGTCAGGTCCCGCGTCCAGTTGGAGATGAGGCGCACGAGTTCGAACGCCCGTTCACCATTGCCCAATATGCCAGTGGCTTCGTGCCGCACCTCGTAGCCGTGGCAGTAGGGGCAGTGCAGTACCGAGATGCCCCAGCATTCCGCGAAGCCCTTGATGTCCGGCATCACATCCTGCACGCCCGTGGCGAAGACCACTTTCGTCGCATTGAATGCCGTGCTGCCCACATGCACAGCGAAGCCGTGTTCCGTGGCTGTCACATCCGTGACCATTCCGTTCATCAAAGCGACCGTTGCATAGCGCTGGACCTGCAGTCGTGCCAGCGCGGCGATCTCCAACGGTGGTGTTCCGTCCTGCGTGATGAAATTGTGCGAGTAGGGGGTCTGCGAGTTGCAGGGCTTGCCGCTGTCCACGATCAGCACACGCCGCAGGGCACGGCCCAAGGCCATGCCCGCAGCGAGGCCGGAGTAGCTGCCGCCTACGATGATCACATCGAATTGTTGGTTCTCGTTCATCACTTCACGTGTTGGCTGTGCCATGATGCGCATCGGCAGGACCTGCGCACAGGCGGCGCTCGTGCTCAGTGCGATGAAGGCCCGTCTGGTCATGGCGTGTATTCTTCTGTTGCCGTTCAGTTGCGCGGCGCATCAAGCCGGGGTGCTCTTGGTGGTGAGGCTGCGGACGATGCGGTCCACGAAGGGCACGCCGGCGAACACGATCCACGGCACCAGGCAGATGGTGAGCAGGAAGGTGCGCTGGTACAAGGGCAGCACGCTCAGCTGCTCTCCGAACAGGGCAAGAAATAGGGTGATGCTCGGGTAGATGACCACCCAGATCTTCAGGGAAGCCAGCAGTTTCATTTTCGTTTTCATGGGTTGTGTTGTTTGTGAGGGCAAAGCAACCCCGACCCCGACCCATGGGGATAGGACGAACGCGTGATCGATCGGGACTCTATGCGAATTCTCACCGCGGATCGACCCGATCCGCGGTACGAAATGGCATTACCGCGACTTCTGCCGGAAGCCCTCCGGCGTGTGCCCCGTGTGCTTCTTGAAGAAGCGGATGAAGTAGGAAGGGTCCTCATAGCCGAGGCGGTCCGCCACTTGGGTCACTTGATCCGTAGTAGCGAGCAAGTAGCGCTTCGCTTCGAGGATGATCTGGTCCGTGATCAACTCGGAACAGGTGCGGCCCGTACCCGCTTTCGCGATGGCATTCAACTGGAAGACGGAGAGGTGCATGCGTTCCGCGTAGGCGGCTACCTCTTTCGTGTCGTGTACGTGCGTCTCGATCAGCTCCAGCAATTCCTCCAGCCGCTCTTGCGTGTAGCCTTTGGCTTCGCTCACCGGCGCTATCGATGGCGCCTGCAACACGAGATCCGCCAGGAAGGCGCTCAGGTAGGCGCGTACAATGTGCAAGTGCCCCTGTTGCTGCGCAGCATGTGCACGCGCGATGCGGTCCAAGAGAACCAGCAGTTCACCGTAGCGTTCGGCGTCGGTGCGGAAGACCTCTATATGCCCGGCGCGTCGCAGCACAAGCCGCGCGCCTTGCTCGGCCGTGGCCAGGAAGTCGGCTTTGAACTGCAGGATGTAGCCCGTGCTGCCTACCTTCAGTTCCAGTCGGTGTACCTGCCCCGGCCGCATGGAGTAGATGGTATGCGGCTCAAGCGCATGTGGCCTGAAGTCGCACTCGTGCATGCCTTCCCCCGTGGTGAGCACCAGCAGGAAGTAGTGGTCGTGCCGATGAAGGGCCTGCACCACATCCGTGCCACCAAGCACCCTTTCGATGGGCCGGATATCGAATTCCTCCGAGAGCCGCAACGATGTGGGAGCCGTTGCCAAACTCCTGACCGGTATCTCTTTCATGTGCTTTCGCGTGATGGACCGACCTGATGTGCAACGCCAGGTTCAGTTCACGGCATGTAAAGTAGGACTCTCGGTGATCCGGGCAGGTGTTGACCGCTCAAGCCCGTTGGGCCGTGCCCGTGCGGCTTGTTGGGATCCGCTGGTGGATCATTTGCAGCAGGTGCAGCCGCAGGTGCATCCGATACCAGGGCAGCTTGGGACACAGGTGCAGATGATGCAGGTGCAGTTCGCGTTGCCGCAGTTCGCATTGGTCTGTTCGGCAGACTTCATCGGGGTGTTCATGGCGTCGTTGGTTTTAATTGTTCGACGCCACAAAAGTCCACGCACCTGCTGCGGGGCGTGTTATACCAATTCTTAGTTCAGGACAGCCCCAAGGCTGGGCTGGACTTAGAAGTGGTAAATGCGCGTGAGACAATACGTTTGGCTCGATGAGCCGTATGGCGAGATCGGGCCATTACGAATTGCGAAACGGTATTACATCCTTCGCGAGAAGGTTTACACCGGGCTCAGCCTACCCGGTCCAGTGGGTTGCGCGCGTGCCTCAGGGCCTTGAACGCCGTGGGCGTCATGCCGGTGAACTTCTTGAACTGCGCGCTCAGGTGCGCCACGCTGCTGAAACCGGTGCGGTCGGCGATCTCGCTGATCGTGAGTTCATCGTATTTGATCAACTCCTTCACCCGCTCCATGCGCTGCAAGAGGAAATACTGCTCGATGGTGATGCCCTCCACTTGCGTGAAGAGCGCCGTCAATCCCGAATACTCCTTGTGCAGGAGGCCGCTCAAATGGTCGCTGAGCTTGATGCGCCGGTTGGCATCGCCATCGTGGTGTACCAGCTTCACGATGGTCGCCTTGATCCGCTCGATGGTGCTGGCCTCCCGGTTATCGACCAGCTCGAAGCCCGCCGCGAGCAGCGCGCCGCGTAAGGCCGGTAGCTCATCGACGAGCGGCTCGCGCACCAGTTCCGTTTCGCCCAGGTCGATGTGCTTGACCGGCAGCCCTTGCGCCTCGAGCACTCGCGCCACCGCCGCTTTGCAGCGGTCGCAGACCATGTTGCGGATGGTGATCCAATGTCCGTTCGTGTGCGGGGTGTTCATGGCGATAGGCCGTGAAGTTCAGAATTCTTCGTGTATGAGTACCATACCGGGTGCGGTGCCTGTTATCGGGATAGCCTTCGGTTGAGTTGATCGATATGAAGACGTCCACATCGTCGGACACGCCTGTGATCTTTGTCGTGCGTCACTCATTGGACCATCAGGAAGATCCAAGCCGAGCTTTCTTCGGATAGAACGAACTTCGCCGTATGGCCAACGATGGACCCACCAATACCGAGCCCGATTGGGCCGATGTGCGTAAGGCGTATCCAGCCGCAGTGAACAGCACCTATTTGAACACACCTTCCGCAGGTGCTATGGCGAACGGAACTGCGGAAGCAGCATTCAATGAACAGGTGCTGTTGATGTCCGAGGGAGCATCACGTTTCATGCAGTGGATGGATCATGGACGGGCCGAGGTTCTGCAAGTGGTAGCCGAGAACTTGGGAACAGTGATCGATCAGGTGGCACTGGTGCCGAATTTCTCGAAAGGGGCAGCGTTGCTTGCTCCGTTCTTGGCACACCGCCCCAAAGTGCTGGTCGTGAATGGGGATTACCCCAGCTTGCTGGCGCCGTTCGAACATCCTCCTTTCCAACGCGTGGTCATCGATCCTCTTCCGGACGGGTCCATTCCGCTGGAGCTGCTGGAGAGTGCCATCACACGCGAGCGACCGGATATCGTAGCCATCAGCCATGTGCAATGGTCCACGGGTTTTGCGATCGATCTGAAAGCGGTTGCCGAGCTATGCCGCAGGTACAATGCCCTTTCCTTCTTCGATGCCACACAATCCTGGTGCTGCCTGCCCATCGATGTGGTGGCGATGGGCATTGATGTCGTCGGAGCCAGCGGCTATAAGTGGGCGCTCGCAGGTTTCGGGAACGGTTTCCTTTACGTGTCGGAACGCACTCGAGCAGAGGTGCAACAACGAAGCGGCAGGAAATTGATGGGCCAGCTGATGCTGGGTCATGACGATCCCGTAGCCTTCATTCGGCTGAAGGATGCACTACAGCGTCACGCGGTGCTTGGTCCAACTGCGATCAGGGATCGTGTGCATGCGCTTTGCGCACTGACCATGGAAGAACTGGACCGCATCGGCATTCCCGTGGTTAACGGAAGGAACGTGGACGGTCGCAGTGGTTTCATGATCATAGCAGGCGGTGAGGAACGCTTGCGCGTCATGCACGAAGCGGAAGTCCATGCGGCACGGCGCGGATCGGGTATCCGCATCGGCCTGCATTTCTATAATTCCGTGGAGGATATCCATGCGCTCGTTGGAGCGTTGACATAGATGGTTGCTGCCGAACCAGTTGAGGCCTGATGACCTCCAAGGCTCGACCTTAGCACGACCTCGTGGACTTCGGCGGCAGAGGAATGGAGGAGTAGGTCGACGTTGGACCCTGCTGCATTCTTCACCATCCTACTTCGGTCAAGCTACTTCTCCACCTTCACACCCTTCCAAAAAGCGACCCGCCCCTCGATGTTCTTTGCTGCCGGTCTTGCTTCCGGATAGTACCAAGCGGCATCCTTGTTCTCTTTTCCATCGACTTCCAGCGTGTAATAGGAAGCAACGCCCTTCCATGCACAGGTGCTGTGCGTGGAAGAGGGTTTGAAGAATTCCTTTTTGATCGAACCTTCCGGGAAATACTGGTTGTGTTCGATCATGATCGTATCGTCGCTTTCCGCGATCACTTGTCCGTTCCAAATGGCTTTCATGCTGTTCTGTGTTGGTCGATCGGTGCGAAAACAACGCACCTGAAGTATTCCTTACTATCCGTGAATGTTGCCGTTCGACGAAGCCCCGCATGTGCAGCGAGGTCATCGATCATGGGCTTGTCATATTTCTGGCTGACCTCCGTGTGCAGTGCTTCCCACGCTTCAAAATGGATGGGTGCAGCGGCACCGGGGATGGTCACTGTCTGCTCCACCGTGCTGACCAAGTAGCTCAATGCACGTCCTGTTAGCGGGTCATAGACGGGTGCGTGGATGAAGCGGTCCACATCGAGGTCCGCACCAAGTTCGGTATTGATCCGCCGTAGCAGGTTCAAGTTGAATTCACGTGTGTGACCATCGCGGTCATTGTATGCGCGAAGGATGGTCGCAGGATCCTTCTTGCGATCGAAACCGACCAGGAACCGGTCGTTCGGTCCCAACTGTTCGGCTACTCCCTTAAGCAATGCGATCGCTTGCGTCCGGTCGAGGTTGCCGATGTTGCTACCGAGAAAGAGAACGGCCTTGGGGCCGGGGCGCCCGGAGAATCCGCGCTTGATCGCATCGAAATATTCGCCCTGCATCGGTTCGTAGCGCAATGCGGGGAATTCGTCTTTCAGAGCATTCCCGAGTTGGACAAGCACATGCGCGGATATGTCGATGGGGAGATACGTGGGCTGCTTCCCATTCTCCAGAGCGGCTCGCAGAAGATGCTTGGTCTTTGTGCCGTCACCCGCGCCCAACTCGAAAAGTGAGAACTGTTCATGCCCATTGATCAATGCGTCAAGAACGGGTCCGGTCTGTTCGCTCAAGATCTCTTCTTCGGCCCGTGTCACGTAGTAGTCCGGCGATGCCATGATCTTCTGGAACAGCCTATCACCTGCTTCGTCATAGAAATACCGGGAACTGATCTTCTTCTCGTTCAGTTGAAGGCCCTGGATCACATGCTCCCGGAATTGCTCGGTGGCACTGCTGATGGTCGTGTCGGTCAATGTGGTCATTTCTGAACGAGTCGAAGCCCGGTGTATTGCCAACGCAAATGGGGGTGGAAGAAGTTGCGATACGTTGCACGTGAATGCCCTGGAGCGGTCGCCACAGAACCACCTCGCAACACCATCTGGTTCACCATGAACTTTCCATTGTACTCTCCTAAAGCGCCTGGTACACGGGTGTATCCGGGGTAGGGGAGATACGCGCTGTGCGTCCACTCCCACCGTTGGCCCCAGTTGAATTGTGCGCTGGCCGCTTCCCACTCTTGTTCGGTAGGTAAGCGCATGCCTTTCCATTCCGCAAAAGCGAAGGCCTCGAAGAAGGAGATATGGCATACCGGGAATGACGGATCCACAGGTTCCAAGCCTTGCAAGGTGTACTGATGCCAAGTTCCTTCGATCGAATGCCAGTACATGGGCGCTACCACGTTGTTGTCCTGCACCCATTGCCAGCCTTCCGAATGCCAATGGTTGAAATCCTTGTAACCACCGGCTTCCATGAATTCCATGTATTCTCCGTTGGTGACCAACCGATCACTGATGGAGAGATCCTCCAAGTGCACGGAATGCCTGCCGTGTTCATTATCGAAGCTGAACCCCTTTCCTTCGAACCCGATCCTCCTCGACCCTCCTTTTATGGAAATGAAAGTGCCACCTGTTGGTTCAGTCCTGCTTTCCTCAAAAACGCCGTAGGCTGGGAACAGCGGATTGTGCCCGAGAATGTATTTCAGATCGGTGACCAACAACTCTTGATGCTGCTCCTCGTGGTTCAAGCCCAGCACCACGATCCGAAGCATTTCGGGGGATGCCTTACCGCTATTCAAAAGGCTGATCATTTGCATGTCCACATGTGCGCGATAGGCATGGACTTCGTCAAGCGATGGTCGCGTCATGTTCCCACGGTCGGCACGCAGGACGCGTTTCCCTACCGTTTCATAGTAGCTGTTGAACATGAAGGCCATGTCCGGATCGAAAAGACCGTATCCGGGGACATCGCCAAGAATAAATTCCTCGAAGAACCAGGTCGTATGGCCCAAATGCCACTTGGGAGGTGAGACATCCACGCTGGGTTGAACAACGTGATCTTCCACCCGCAGCGGTGCGCAAAGGGCTACACTGCGATCACGGACGTGCTTGAAGCGTTCTTCAGGCGCGCTATTCACAACCTCCGCGCTCTCGCTTGTGGTCACAAAATTCCTTTCCATCGTATCCATGATCGCTCTATTCTACTCAACGCGGAGCGCGGTCGTGTAAGCAAGACCAACAAACACCTCACCACGATGGTTCTCGACCGCGGCGCATGTTGAAATCGAAGATGTTGTCTCCAGAAGGGTGGAAGGAATTCCACATCATGGAACCAGTCGATGGGGAAGACCTTCCCTGACGCATTCTGTTCTTCGTTGGGCCCAGACCGGAACCACCATCCCGGCATGCTGTGCGGTCCTGCCCACACTTCGAACAAGCCGAAGCGCGCAGGCGGCTCCATGCGGGCACGGTTCCGGGAACACCATCGGAGTTGCTTCTTGGCCGGTCTCGCAGCGATGGTCGCCTGCAGAGGATGCAGCGGCGCGCTGGTTCGGTTGCACCTGAAGGGCGCAGAACAGTGAGGGTGGGCCAACGGTCCTCAAGGTGGTCCAAGCGATCAGGCCATTCGGGTGGCAGTTGGTCACATGCGCCAGCGTGGAAGAGAACGCGGACACGATAACGCAACGATCCGGCCGCTGCTAACTTGCTCCGCCCAACCCTTCCATGAAGCACATCTTCCACCCCACCGACCTTGGGCACGGCAGCACCACGGCTTTCCTGATCGCGCTGCGCATGGCGACCACCCATCACGGCACGCTCACCATCATGCACGTGGACGGCACCGGCGAGGGGGAGTGGGCCGACCTGCCCGGCGTGCGCAAGACCTTGAAGCGCTGGGGCCTGCTGAAGGATGAGAACGACATGGAAGAGTTCGCGCGGATCGGCTTGGGCGTGCGCAAGCACAGGATGCAGGGCCAACGACCGGTGAGCAGTTGCCTGAGCTACCTGAGCGCGCATCGCACGGACCTCATCGTACTGGCCACCCACCAAGGCAGCGGGAACAGCTGGCCCAAGCGCAAGGTGGCCGAACCGCTCGCGCGCGGTGCCGGCGAACCCACCCTCTTCGTTCCCGAGGATGCCAAGGGCTTAGTGGACGCCGCCACCGGCAAGGTCACCCTGCGGCAGATCCTCGTGCCCGTGACGGTGTTTCCAAGTCCGCAACACGCCATCGACATGGCCATTCGCACTGCGCACGCACTGGCCGATGGCCCTGTCCACTTCATCCTGCTCCACGTAGGCACGGCGAACACACGACCCATGGTGGACCTCCCGGAACATGCGGGCTGGACCTTCGAGCACATGCTCCGCGAAGGCGATGCCGTGGATACCATTGTGCATGTTGCCGATGCCACCCGCGCCGATCTGGTGGTGATGGTGACCAAGGGCCGCGACGGCTTCCTCGATATGTTCCGCGGAAGCAAGACCGAGCGCGTGCTGCGTGCGGTGCATTGTCCGGTTATGGCGGTGCCTGCTTAGTGGCAGGGAAAAGCCGCGTGGTTCCGGACGTGCCGGCCGCTGTCAGCGCTTTCCTCCGGCCTTGATCGGGGACCAGAAGCACTATGCGCATCCACTGTCGCTGATCGCCCAGCAGCGCAGCGCCGGTGATGCGGTGGATCCTTGGCAGAATATACCGTGCGGGGGTTTAGATGGTGATGAAGCCGCGCTCGGTCAGGTGCGCGATCGCGAAGACGGAGCCTTCTCCTGCCTTGCCTTGCGCAGCGTGTCAAACAGTCCGTTCACAGCACGGTGCAACGCAGGAGGGCGAAAAAGCTCTCTACGCAAAAGCCCGGCTCATCTCCCGGCTTCTCATCTCCGGAATTCAACCTACCCGAACCCGAAGATTATCCCCACCTTCAGCTCTGGCACCGGGCCGCGCCCCATACGCATGCCGATGGTCTCCGCCTCATGGTCCTGGTCGTTCAACTGTTCATGCGCAGGATCGCCCCATGGCCCGTGGCCCCGGTTTGCACCACACGCACATCCGTAGTAAACTCGCACGTACATCCCAACCCCATCCATATGAAACACCTCTCCGCATTTCTCCTGTTCTCCTTGGCCGTGGGTGCCGCCAACGCCCAGACCTACTGCCAGCCCACCTTCATCAATGGATGCAGCGGCTGGCGCAACATCGCGATCACCGCAGGTACGTTGTCATGGGGCGACGATATCGATTGCTCTTTTGGTGACCATGCCGACATGAGCACCACCGTGGAGGCCGGGGACGATATCGCCATGACGGTGGAGAACGGCGCTTGGTGCGGTTGCGCCGTGTGGGTGGACCTCGACAACAATTCCACGTTCGAAGAAACAGAGAACCTGTATACCCTCTACGTGGGTGGCACGCCCAGCTACACGTACGCCTTCTCCATCAGTATCCCGGAGGGCACGGCGCCCGGTGCGCACCGCATGCGTGTGATCGCCCCGTGGGGCAGCGACGGTGTCACTGTGGGCGAAAACGGCTACGGACCATGCGGCGACTACCAGTACGGCAACTACGACGACTTCATGATCAATGTGACCGGGAGCACCATCGGCATGGACGAATACGGCATGGCGGCCACGCGCCTCTCGGCCAGCCCCAACCCCACGAACGGCCTAGTCACTATCAGCACGGACGATGCGACACCTCTGGAACAGATCGCCATTCGCAGTGCCGATGGACGGCTTGTGCAGCAGGAGGTGTTCACCGCGCGCACCACCACCGCACGCGTGGATCTGGAAAAGCTTCCCGCCGGTATCTACTTCGTGCAGAGCGCCAGCAAGACCGGCATGCGCACGGTGCAAGTGGCGAAGAACTGAGCGGCACGCGCTTGAGCCATATCCGTTATGAACCCGGCCCTAACATGATCGGGACATAACGCGTTCCCGGCCTGCGCAGGCTCTCTGCAGATAGGAGGAAGAGCCTGCACAACACACTCCTGCAAACGCACAAGCCCGGCACTCCGCCGGGCTTGTGCGTTTGCTTATGTGATCGCTCTCTTCACACGACTGCCTGCACCATGAACACGAACGGGATCAGCTCCACAGTACACCGGATCATGGATGTGGTACACGAGCACATGTGCAGAAGGGCTTCTTGCAGGCCAAGCCGAAAGGCAAGTAATGACCCTTCCTGAATAAGGTTCAAAAGACCGCAGCCCCCACCTCAAAAGCCCTGCACATCGCCGGGCTCGGTGCATTGTGTACATGGATCGTCTTTCCAGAACCGATCAAGGGTGCCATCGCACCACAGGAGAGCATGCCGAGGTTTAGAATAGGCCCACGGTGCATCCAGCGAACCAATGCCTGTTGGTTGCACGGCGCAACAGCAGGGCCTGGAGCAAGCAACGCGTGTGGCCCAGCTCGGCCCACTGGCGGGCTTTTCGCAAATTGACCAACCTCATTTCCCGAAGACTACATGCAACAGCGCGCAAATTTCCGCCAACGCTGCACCACCTATCTCACGTACGGAGCACGTGAGCGGTGGGATGCAATGCCAATGACGGCACCTGTCAAGGTCACTGGCTCTTTATGACATGCACGTGCCCCAGCATGCCCAACGGTCCTATAGCGCGAAGCTGGAATACACCATCAGCGAGCTGAGGCAGATGCAGTGTGATGCGCACGGCGTGTGCGGTCAAGCGTTGTTCGTGGACACGGCGACCAGCAGGGTCCAATACTTCCAATGCGACCGCGTCCTTGGGTACGCCGGTGATCTCCACGATGTGTGCGAAGGGGATCGGGAAAGCTCCCATGGTGGCAGGCAAGGCACGGTCCAATGCTGCCACGGTGAGCGACTCTTGGTCTGCGCCGTGCCGTGAGGTGGTGTTGCGCACATCGCCATCGATGTCCGTGGTAACACCGGGAAAGGTGGCGCAGGTGAAGGTGTTGCCGGGCGCGAGGTGCATGTCCTCGGGAGACTCGTATTCGGGAAACGTCACGACGTTTTCCGCCCCCCAGCCGAAGGTGCTATTCCATTCGGCCAAGGCATAGCGGGTGCCGCTGCGCGAGAACCATTCGTCACCCAGTGTGTCATTGTGCGACCAATAAAGGTTATTGTCGGCCACGAGACCCGTAGTAGAGCCGGAGACATCCACGCGCATCACCAGCGCACCGGTGGTGATGATGTTGTTGCGCAGGACCACGTCATTGATGATGCTGCCCGCGATGCGGACATGCCCGCCGAAGGTGTTGTGTACGATATCCGAGGGACCACCGCTGCCGAACATCTCCAAAGCCGCCGAGCCCGTGGACAATGGATCCATCACCATGTTGTTGGCCACCAAGGTGCGCTGTCCGGCAACCGTGCCGGAGTTCACACGCATGAAGGTGACCGGGGAACCCTGGGGCGCAAGGCGCAGGATGGTATTACCCACCACGCGGATCGGCCCACTGTCCGTTTCGCCCGCGTAGATAGCGCGATAGCCGCCGCCGCTGAAGTGTTGGTCGGTGTAGAAGCGGTTCCCCTCCAGCACCAGGCCATAGGTCTTGATGCTCCATAGGAAAGCGTAGGCCCGCTGGCGGTCGAAGAAGTTGTTGCGGATCACCAAGGAGGAATCGCGGCCCACCTGATCGCCGTTGAGACCGTCGATCCCGTCCTCGCCGAAGCGGAGCGTATTGTTTTCGATACGGATGCGGGTGTTGGGTTCGAACGCGTCGAACTGGATCACCGAACTCAAGCCTGCAGTGCTCTTCTCCAAGAGGCAGCCCAGTATGTTCAGGTGATCACATCGCTCCACATCTAACACACCGGTATTATGCACGGTGGGGTCCAGCGCGTGCAAGGAAAGGTCTTGCAGCGAGAAGTGGTCGGCATCGTTGCGGAAGGTCACCAGGGCCCAATTGCTCCGCAGCCTGCGCTGCAGCCAAAGGTGTACCGCTGCGGTATCACCGGAGGCTGCTCGGAAGACGATGGTGTCGGCGTTGCTGGCCCCGTTGATGGGACCGAAGTCCAATTGATCATAGTAGGTGCCATCGGCTACTTCGATGTGCGTTGTTCCTGCAATGCCGCACTGTTGCAAGCAGTCATTGGCTGCACGGAACGAGGGGAAGGCATCGCCTACGGAACCCAGCGAATAGGTGCCCACGATGGGGCTGGAACACAACACCTGTTCCAGCCGCAACGTATCGTTCAACGGATCATCATCAGGCGTGCCGTTCACCTGGTCCACCCATGCTTCTACGGTGTAGTGGTTGGTGGTGCCGAAGGGGATCATGCCGATCACCACGTTGGACACCGTATCGCCGAATGCGAGAGCGCCGGTCCGAATGTGGTAGTTCACCGCACCCCCGTTGGTGCGGAAGCCGAAGGTGATGGTGGTGATCGGTATTATACTGTTGGATGCTGCTTTCACCAACACCTGCCGATCGCCGACCTCGGTAGTACTGGTATTGTCCAGCGCGATGTGATCCAACGACGCATTACGCCGCGTGGGATCAAATGCGGCGTAGCATGTAGGTCCGCAGCCGGCGGTGCCCAACACGTCCATGCGCACGTTCGCGTCGCATGTGTTGCAGGCCATGGCGGCGGAATAGGTGCAGGTCCCCACAAGGTCGCCCACCGTGGCCACGTGAAGGTTGCCGCAGGCATCGGTTGCCATGCGGTACCCGATCTCGGAGGCTATAGTACCTAGGCGATCGGTGGAAAGGAGGGCTCCGTTGGCGGCATAGTGGGCCAGTACACGGTCAGCGCCACCCGTGGTGGCGAGGCCCACGGTGGGCCCTTGTGTGCTGGGGAAGAGGCCGGTGTTGGTGAAGGCGCTGAGCACCTGCGCAGAACCATCGGCCGCAACGGCCAGATCGTAGGGGTCCCATTGACGAGCGGCGGTGTGCCAGAGCAGGTCACCATCGGCATCGGCGCGCGCCAAGAAACCGTTGTAGGGGCCATTGGCACCGGTGCCGGGGTATCGGTGATCGTATATGGTGTTGTCGGCGATCAGGATGTTGCGCAAGCGGCCGCAGGTCCAATAGGTGCCCGCATCATCCACCACCATCCGTTGCATGCTCTCGATGCCACCGCCCACCATGGCGAAGGCGTGTGTGACGCCCTGTTGTGGCGTGTAGCGCGCGCCGAACACCTGGCGCACGTTCAAGGCGGTGTCCACGGCGGTGGACGTGTTCAGGCTAACCCCCTCGAAGGTGAATGCCCACGGGCTGCGCATGCTGGCCATGGTGCCGCTGACGAGCAGGTCGCCATCCGATGTTGCGGCGATCCGTGGCTCGCACCGGAAGCGCAGTGCTGGTTCCGATGTGCCTGCTGCAAAGTCGATGGGATAGGCCATGCCCACGCTATCGGGATGTGTTGCGCGACCGAAGCTGTCGAAGTCCAGCAGCGTGCCGTCCGGTGTAAGCGACATAACGAAGGCGTTGCCATTGGCGGCATCCGTGGCAGCACCGGGCACGGTGATGGGCTGGCCCGAGGGCAGGATCACATACCCGCCGTTCCATGCGCCATGGCCTGTGGTATAGATGTGTTGGTCGCTGGTACAAGTCACGCCACGGAAAGCCAGCAAAGGGCTGCTCATCACCCATTACCCCTGTCCTTGCCGGTCGAATTTCAGCAGGAAGTTGGTGTGTGGGATCACCACGCCGTTAATGGGAACGGCATTGAAGTGGGCCGTGCCGCTCACATAGGCATTGCCCTGTGCATCGGCCGTGATACCGAGACCAAAAGAGGGATTGGTCGGGTTCACGTGGTGCTTGTATTGCCACAGCATAGTACCTGTGCTGTCGAGTTCCATCACGAAGAACTGCCGCTGGTTCGCGGAAACACCACCGTGGTACTGGCCGGTGATGTAGCGGTTGTTGAAGCCGTCCAAGTAGAGGTCGCTGATGTAGAGACCGCCGCTGGCATCGCCACCGCCGCGATCGGGCAAGGCGGTCTCCGGCGCTGGTGCGAACACACTGATGGTGGCGGTGCGTTGTGCGGTGCAGATGCTATTGCCCAACACTAGGTCCACGGTCACATTGCGCGTGCCGGCCACGGCATAGGTCACCGCAGGCGGATCGGCACCGGTGTATTGCTCCGGAACGGCTCCGGTGCCGAAGTTCCATTGCACCTGATCGAGCAATTGGGGCGTTGCGGAGAGGTCCAGTGGCGCGCCCTCCACCAAGAGCGTATCGGCCAGTGTTGTGGAGAACGCGGGCGAGAACACATGCAACGTGTCGGCCACGGGCAACACCCAAGTGCAGCCTAGTGCGTTCTGGCGGACCACCAGTTCGTATACGTATTCCGTACCGGTGGTGATGGTAGGCATGGGTAAAAGCAAGAGTTCGTCCGCACCGAGCACGGCCATCGGCAGTGTGGCTCCGCCGCCATTGCCGGTGCGGATCGCGTAGCCATCCAGCCCAACTGCCATGCCGTGCTGCGCATCGTAGAAATCAAGGGCACCCAACGGGCGGTAGTCGGGCAGGTCGAAGTGTTCCCAGTACTGGCCACTACTGGTGGAGCGGAACAGGCCGTTCTGGTTCGCTGCGATCAACGTGTTGGGACCCACCATCTCCAGCACATCCACACCATCCACCAACGTGCCGGTGGAGGTCCACGTAGCCCCGGCATTGGTGCTGGTCCAGAAAGCACCATTCGCGCTCGCCGCAAAACAGGTTGCCCCTTGTGCCACCACGTGCTGTGCTGCAAGGCCCGGCACCGGTGCCCACGTCAGACCTTGGTCCACCGAACGCACCACGGTGGTTGAACCACCGGCCAGGTAGATGTTGCCACTGGCCTTCGCTACGTTCCAGAATGCCGCACTGGTGCCCGATGGCATTACCGACCATGTGGCACCAGCATTGGTGGTGCGTAGGATTGTGCCGTTGAACCCCACGGCCAGGCCTATCGGTGCTTGTTCGAATTCGAAGTCGTTCAAGCGGTCTATCAGCGGTCCGTCCAAGTAGTGCACCAGCGTATAGTTCACCCCCCCCCCGTTCACCGTCCGGTAGATGGATTCCGCAGCGCCCAGGTTCTGCACACCGGTGATCACCGCAGTGTTGTCATCGAAGGCATGCAAGGCCAGGTACACCCCGAAAAGAGGCTGGCTGAGGGGTGGGGGCAGCAGGGTGCCGCGCTTCTGGAAGGTGTCGCCACTGTTCAGCGAGTAGTGTGCCGTGTCTATGGCACCTATCCACACATTGCCGTTGCTGCGGTAATGGATACCATAGAGTTGCTCATCGGTTTGTAGGTCCAGCGTGGTCCACTGTGCCGCCGATCCGTGTGGTGCAAGGGCCAGGGAGAATAGGACGGCTGTGCATGCTCGTGTAATGGGCATGGGTACCGGGTTGTGGAACAAGTTTAGGCACCATCGTGCATGCCTGTGCCGCGCATTGGTAGGACGACGAACTCTTCAGTGAAGGCCACAACGTTCCTTACCACCATGCGGACCGAGCAGAACGCTACGGCATGGACCAAAGATCCGCGCGCCTTAGCGCTTATGGAATTGTTCGCGCAGAGCCATCGGGCCTAGTTGATCAGCCCCCACCGCAGTGCGAAGAGCACAAGGCCGGTCTTGCTTTTGATGTTGAACTTCTCGAAGAGCGCGATCCGGAAATTGTCGACGGTGCGGCGATGGATGCCCATGATATGCGCGATCTGCTCGTAGGTGGGTTCGTCCACCGAACACACCAGTAGCAGGAACTCCATTTCGCGGGGTGTGATGGCCGCCAGCACACGCTCGTGTTCGCGCTCCTGTTGGGTCTTCCACGCGGGGTTCTGCTGGCGCGCTTCCTGCATCTCCTCGGTGTAGAAGTAGCCGGTCAACATCAGCGAATCCAGCGCGGTCTTCAGCAAGCTCGGGCGTGCGGTCTTCAACACGAATCCACGTGCACCGGCGCGCACGGCCTTCACCATGGCATCGTCGTGGGCATCGAAGGTGAGTACGAGCGGCAGCACGGTGGGTGCGTTCTCGCGCAGCCAGGCGATGGTCGCATAGCCATCCATCACGGGCATGTTCAGGTCCACGATCGCGATGGCCGGGGCGGCAGCATCTTTCAGCGCAGCGATCAACTCGCGCCCATTGCCCGCCTCGATGCTTACGCGATAGCCGCCCAAGGCATTCACGGTGGCCACCAGGCCGCTGCGCATCAGGTGGTGATCGTCCACGAGGGCCACATCATGATCCATGTCGGGGTAGGGGTTGCAGCCGCCAGGAACAACCCCGGCCGGGTGCGGTGGTGCAGAGCGCTTCGAAACCGATCAGCGCGCACCGCTTGTTGATGTTCAAGAGACCGGCGTTCGATGTTCCGTTGTCGCGATCGAAGCCCACACCGTTGTCCGTTATGGTGAGCGAGAAATGCGGATCGCCCGCTACGGTGATCTCGATCGTATCCGCGCCGCTATGCTTCAGCGCGTTGGTGATCACCTCCTGGAACGCACGGAACAAGATGGTGCTGTGGTCCGCAGCCAACACGGGTGGCACACCGCGCCGCAGCAGGTGTACCCGCACACGACCCACGCGTTCCAGCCGTTCCGCTTCGGTACTGATGGCGTCCACCAAGGAGCGTTGCTGCCACAGGTCCGTGTTCAAGTCGTGCCCCAAGCGGCGCACCTCGTCGATGCCTTGCTCCAACGCATCGCGCGCTGGGCCTAGGTGTGGGTCGGGGTCGGGGCACTCCAATGCCGTGTTCAAGCCCAGTTGCGCCACGGCCAATAGCTGCCCCACGTTGTCGTGCAGCTCGCGCCCCATTTCGCGCAGGGTGTGTTTGGTGGCTTCGCGTTCGGCTTCCATCACAGCGCGTTCCTTTTGCTGTTGGAGTTCGGCCACCTCGGCTCGGTGGCGTATGCGGCGGGTGTTGTTTAGGATGAGCAAAAGCACCAACAAACTGAGGAACAACAGCACCACCATCGTGCTCACGATGATCGTCAATTGCATGGCGTCCAAGTCGTTCATCGGTTTTGGGCCATCCGTGGTAACAAGTATCCTGCGACCGTTGTCATCCCATAACGCAAGAGGAATAGAACATCTATGATCATGAACAAGTCCTTCGCCATGCGCTGGTCATGTGCATAGACCTGATTGAGCAACCCGATATATGGGATGCCACCACCCATGAATACGACAATGGACAGGTATACCCAGAATCGCTGATCGCGCCACGATCTGTCGTCCACGGTATTTGCCAATCGCACCAGAAGGACCGTAAAAAGGATAGTAAGGACAGCCCATGCAAAGAGCAGGCTGTTGGCGTATAGAATGACACCTTTGGCGCCCCCATGGAGTTCGCCGGCAACCAATGCCAGATAGGCTACAAGGGCGAGCAAACAGGAACGGGTTGCCCACTTTGTGCGGAAGCTCTGTTGTGCGAAGATCAAAAGCATGATGTATTCGATGACGACGTAGCCATTGTACAACCAGTCGTTGTATCCATTGAATTGTTTGACCAGTGCTGCGATGTTCTCAACGAGAAATGCAAGGACCACGACGAAGTAGAAGAACAACTGGTTCTTCGGAACCGTCCTCCTGCGCAGTGTCCATTGAATGAACACCGCGCAGGATAGAACGATCTTCAGCAGAGTGATGGGTTCGATAGTTTTGGGTTTGCCCGAAAATAGTCAGCCCGCCGCAGACGTGAACTATTTGCAGTTGGGGGGACAGAGATGACCGAGGTCCATGGCTTTCATGCCGTAGCCGGAATAGCGATCGGCGAGTGCTGTATCCAACAGGTCCTTCATACCATCGGAAATGTGGAGTGCAAGGAGGTGGCGGTATTCAGATGTCGGCGCTGCGCGGTCCATAAGACCCACGATCTCCGCATAGCAGAGGTCTTCGCTGATGCAGCTCATGACCAAGTGTGGATCGCCGTTGCTCTGTCTGTTATCATCGAAGAGCGCATTCACATTATCGGGATACGAGAACCACTCCGCCAACGGGTCCGTATCACCACCTCCCGTGAGGATATTGGTGTAGCCTGCGCCCGCCGATCGTTGAACAACGACGCCGTTCTTGTAAGCAGCAATGAAGTTCTTCGCTGGTGCTTCGGCGATCTCCTTGAACGTCTTGTCCGCCAGATCGAGGTGGAAGTACAGATCCTTGTAAAGGACCAGGTCTCCGGTATTTCCTCCATCGTCATACAGGAATTGAACGATGGGCTTGAAGCGATCGACGTCCATTCCGTAATGGATGTAAATGCCACGCACCGGACGCTTGAGCCTAGCTTCGACGGTGTCCTCGGCAATCTTGAGCTGTGGCCAAGGAATGCGAACGCGCTGTTCGGTAATGGGCTTGCCGGGGTTACCCGTACCCGGGCCATCGGTGTCGTACATGAAGTGCGCATCGAAGACCGCCCTTTGCACATTGAGCTCTGTTCCGTTGTACAATTTGGCCCGTCGCACGCGGGTGGTGCCGTTGGCGCACGGTCCAGAAACAGCAGCAGCCGCAGCGCGCTGCGAAGCCTGCTGATCGGCCGGTGGGCATGCCGGGCCACAACTCGTAATGAGGACGGTTAAGCCAAGCGCAAGACGTGCATGTTGCTCTACAAGAAAAGGTCGCATGGAGATGGGGGTTTGGTTTAGTGCAAAGGAACAAGACGGTGTGTTCCTTCACCCTGTGAAAAATACGTGGTTCCCTCCACAGAATTGATCGTGCCCGGTTCCGTGGTGCAGGGGATTGGTTTGCAGGATCAAAACCCAACCACTCATGAGCCGCCTAGTTAAATATGTCGCCCTCGTCAGCGAATCACAACAAGTCCCCTTCAGTGAAGTAGCCAAGATCGCCGCTGCGTTGCAGAAACAAGTCACTAGGGACTTCGGTCTGATCTGGGACATCGATGCCACCATCGACGCCTATGAGAAGCTTGAGGACGTTAGCCCTGGTTGCTGGCCGATCATTATTCGCGATGATATCGGCGTAGCTGGGGCAGCAGGCATCCACATGGACGAGGATGGGCAACCCTACGCGCTTGTGCAAGCAAGCGAACGGACACCCCTGACCTGCAGCCATGAACTGCTCGAGATGCTGGCCGACCCATTCGGAACGCGATTGGTCGCATCGGATTCGATCAAACCGGGACAGGGTCGTGTGCGTTATCTGGTCGAAGTCTGCGACCCCAGTGAGGGGGATGCCTTCGGCTACACGGTGAACGGTATCCTGCTCTCGGATTTCTACACCCCGAATTTCTTCGACCCAGTGGCAGCCCAAGGCGTGCGCTACAGCTTTACAGGTGCGATCACCAAACCCAAGCAGATCCTGAAGGATGGTTACTTGAGTTGGATGGATGAACATGGAAAGTGGTGGCAGGGCACCTTTTTCGGTTCCGCGCTTCAATTCAACGGGCCATACAATTGGAAAAGAACCGACCAGAGGAGCTGGCGCGAAGTGGTGGACATGAACACACGCCAACCGCTGGAGAAGATGCAAGGAAAGGCCTTGATGAACGGACCTGGTGCATTAACAAGCGCGGCGTTCTTCAGCAAACCGGTCACTGAAGCGGCGAACGTTTGGGCTTCGGGCCTGCACGCGCAGATCAACGCCTTGATCGCCAAAGCGCCGCAGTAACCGCAGCCCTGGACCTTTAACGGCAATGTGAGCGCATGAACGCTCCGTCGCACTGTTCACCTTGACTTGAAACAACACCACTAACATCTCCACAATGCCACTTCTCAACGCCCCCCAACAACCGTCGGTCACGCAACGGGCGGGATCCTGGCTCATCTGCCTTGGTGTCCTTGGATTCGTCGTCGCCGTCATCATGAACCTTCCCTGCGCCCCGCTGAAATGCGCCAATGGTGCCCTGCCCGCAGTATCGCTGTTCTTTATCCTGCTGGGCATGGTCTTCCATTTCCCGGAGCTGCTGCAGGACGAAAGCAAGGGCTTCTCGACCATGCGTGTTGTCGTTTTCATGGTCATCTCCGTATTCATCATCATCGCCATGAAGCTTGGTTGGCAGGTGACGACGTTCGCTGAATGGAAGGTGGAACAGACCTGGGTCTACATCCTCGGACTCGCCTTCGGCAGCAAGGTGTTCCAAACCTTCAGTGAGAAGGTGGGACTTCAAGTCGGCGCTACCGCACGAGAGCGAGCAGTGGAAGGTGGAGAGCAACCGGTCACCGGCCTGCGCACCGCGCTCGACCGACGGCCGAAGCTCATCGACTTCAGCCAGTCCGCTGCGTTCAGGACGGCAGCGGCAGCGCTCATCCCCTTCAAGTTCTCCTTCGTTGCTAGCGGGAGCTTCGGTGTCTGGGCTGTAGAATGCATGGGCGAGGACCAGACGGACCATGGAGCACGTAGCGGCTCCTTCAGCGGTACGATGACGCCCGGCCTGGTGCTGCGGGTGTACTGCAAGGTGTGGGACGGTAACTACTCCATCGCGTATTCCTGCGAAGGTCCTTCGGGTACGGTCCGTGCCGGTGCAACAGCCTCTCCCATCACTGGTAGTACCAACGGCAATGGTCCGGACATCATTACCGTCGATATCCAATTCTAGCCCGCCATGAAAACCCTGCAACAGGCTACCCTAGCCTTGGGCATCCTTCTTGGCCCGCTTTGCAACTCTGCAACTGCACAGGATTATATGGAGGATCTCCGCGGTGAAGGGAACCCAATATCCACAAGTGGTGGCAAAGGGGATGTCTACGTGCGGCTGAACACATCCGACGAGAGCATGAAGTTCGGGCTCCTCCACACCTACCACATGAAGATCAACCTTGCGGATACAGCGCTGAAGGTCACCAAGCTGAAAAAGCCGGATAGGGCATGTAAGACCGCTTTGCAGAAGTACCACAAGGCGACCATGCTTGGTGAAGCCCATGGCGAGCAGGACCTGAGTACCTGCGTTGGCGCTAGCGTTACAAACGCTATCTACAAGGATCTCGGCTGGGGTTTGTACATCAAAGGCAAACCCAGTGATGGTCTTGCCACGGTCTTCAGTGAAGGAGAGTTCAATACGGGTACTCGTGTGTCTGGCTATCTACTGTACAAACGCACCGTGATCCAAAAGGACTACTTCGCACATGCTTTTTGGATCGTCCCTTCCGTCGCGTGGCAGCAGGATGCCTTCGGCCTGGCCCACACAGCGAACAATGGTACTTACCAGTTCGCTGACACTTCGCTGGGGAGCTGGGACATTGGCCTTTCCGCGGTCTACAAAGTGTATTTGGGAAAGGAGAAGAACAAACCTGCGAACTCGCAGCTCTTCCGGCGTAACGAACTTTTCATTGGACTCTCTGTGACACAGGCCCAACCCAACAACTACGGCGACCTCACCAAGGTGGAACTCGCACAGAGCACTTCACGCACGGACACGGTGAATGGTCAGCCCGTAGTGACCACCACTGAAGTGAAAGGACAGTCGAGTTATGGCGTTGGAAGCTTGCGCCAAGTAAGTGAAACGCGCATCCGCATGAACGCCGCGATCATCCCGGAGGCACTCGATCACCGCTTCGCGTTCAACCTGTTCCCTTCGTTGAATTTCAGGGAAGAACAGGACATGCGGTTCGATGTCGGGTTCTCCGTGAACGTTCTCGCCAAAGGCGATCGCGCACTGGCCATTGGTGGGTTCTCCATGGAAATGGCCGACGTGACGAACATCGCCGCTAGCAATGGCCCATTCCTCAAACGGTCGTTCCGGTTCGGATTGAACGCTGGATTGAACATCGACGGTTTGTTCGCGAAGAAGTAGCGCAACTTGTGTCTTGCATTTGACCCTTGCTACTTTTCTATTTGGCCCTTCCTCTATCACACCCCCCCAACGAAAAAGCCCGGCACACCGCCGGGCTTTTTCGAATCCAAGTAGTACGTCCTTCACACCGCCCCCCACGGCCACGCAAAGATCATCGTCGGCCGCGTTCCCAATTCCGCGCCGCGCACCATGCGCACGCCGATGGTCTCCGCCACATAGTCCTGCTTGGTGAGGTGCTCGTGCGCTAGATTGCCCATGGGCAGCAGCAGGTGTTCCTGCACGGGGAAGTGCCAGCGTTGCAGCTCCAGGCCTACATCGGGGGCGTCGGCGATGATGAGGCCTTCGCCCAGCAGCAGCAGGGAGAAGCCGCGCAGGCGGGTGCCTTCCATGTACACCACGCCTAGGTAGCTGTGCTCCATCAGCAGGGTGCTGTGGTCCTCGCCGCTGGCTTGGCGGGCCAGGTGCAGCAGGCCGAGGCGGTGTTCCGGTTCAATGTGGATCACTTCGTCGCGTGTGGCTTGTAGAAAGCGGCCACCGGTGTAGCGGGACACGGGACCGGCGGCGGCGAATCCGAGGGCTGTCCAACGCGGCTCGTCTGCGGGCGGGGAGACCAGGGAGCAGGTGGTGCAGCCCTCTGCGTCGAGATACGCGAACAGGGCTTCGGCCAGTGCCGTGTGTACGGCGTTGCCTTCTGCGGTGGGGTGCGTGCGCATCACGGTGATGCGGCCCGTGGTGCCGTGTGTGATCGCGCAGCCGATGCCCAGCACCTCGTCGGGATCATTGTCGTGTACCATCAGCAGCGCCTGCGCATACGGCGTGTGTACGTGCCATAGCAGGCGACCGAGCAACGCATTGAATTCAGCGGACCAATGCGCGCAGGCGTTCACGCACGCTTCAGCGGTGAGGGGGATGAGTTGCATGGTGGGTGTTCCTTGAAGACGTCACCCCCGCGAAGGCGGGGGTCCCGTCAAACTTATCCAAGAGCGTTGATGTAGGCTGACTGGCGGGGTGATGTCAAACTTATCCAAGAGCGCTCATTCAATGGTGATCCGGAGGGGGGTAACGAGACTCCCGCCTGCGCGGGAGTGACGTCCGTGGGGTGGTGGTGGTCCATCTCAATTCGTATTCCGCCGCGCAACATGCAGTGCCGCCATGTGCAGGCGCACTTCGTTCATCTCCCGCGCACTCGTCGGGCGCCCCAACACGCGTTCCAGGAATTCGATGCCGCCGATCGCGAAGCCTCCGGGACCGTTGGGATCCATCAGGACATCCACCGCCAAGGTGCCCCAGGTGGGATGGTCCAGGAACAAACTGCCACCGAAGTTCCAGCGCGCACGCCGGTGCATGGGGGCTATGAAGTAGCTGTACAATTCGTTGCGCTTCCACTGCGCAGTGCAGCGTGCGCAGGCCAGCGCCAACGCCGGCCGGTCGCTCCACTGCTCCCGCGCCAGCTGTGCCAGCAACGCCGCATCGAACGGTGTGCCAACGGTATCGTTCTCGCGGGTGTACCAAGCGAGGTAGTCATGTTCATAGCCTGTGCTATGGGCGTGGTGGTCGTCGAATGTGCGCATGGTGTGTGGGTCGGGGTACTGTGTTTCTGCGGTGTGCTTCCTTAACGCCGCATCCCCGGCATCCACCGTATGGCGGACCCGGGGCTGCGGTTGTTGCGCTCGGCGGCTTACGCGGCCTTTGCGTTGGTGACTTCGCTCACCGGACTGATGCCGGCCACGCCGAGGGTCTTCACACGGAAGAAGTACACCGTGTCGCTGCTCAGATCCATGGCGCTGTACCGGTTCTTGGTGGTCAGCAACACGAACTTCCAGTTGTCCTCCACGTTGGGATCTCCCTGACATATCTCCAGCTCGTACATGCTGCGACCGCGCACACCGCCCCAGCTCACATCAATGCGGCCCGGGTGCGGATTGGCGGTGGCTACCAAGCGCTTCGGTGCGGGCAGCTCACCGATCGGCGAGGCCGACTTGCGTACGCCGCACCCCGCGCTCTGGATCAGGTCCAGGTCGCCGTTGCTCGCCGCCTGCACATAGCCACCGAGGTCGGTGACCAACCCCTTCACTTCCTGGAACGCGAGATTGCGGTCCGTTACTTCGCGCGGCCCGGGGTTCAGGTCGTGCGCATTGATCGCCTCCTCCAACGTGTCCGCAGCGGCCGTCACAAGAGCCAGTGACGGTGTGGGGGTGGGGAATGCGACGTTACCGGTCAGCTTGCTTACCATGTTGCGGGCCTTGACCAGCAATCCGGCAGGGGTGATCCGGCTAAACCCCAGGTTGATGATGTAATAAACGTTTTTCATTGTCTTGTGTGTTGTGGGCTTGTCGCCCTGTTTTTGATTTGACCTGTTTACCGTGCGGGGGTCGGAAATCGATTCATTTGTCATCCACCTAGCGTACAAAGACCCGTAGTCCTTTCAGCGTACAGCATCGCCTTGCCACCTGCGCTGGTCGAGGCTTTCAGGATCGGTAGGTGGAAATGCACCAGCGTATACGATGCTGACCGGCCTGTGCTGCAGCGACCGCTGAATAGGCGCGACCAAAGCGCCGCTTTACCCACGTTTTGCATCAACAGACACGAGACTTGCATGCCCAGTCACGAGACGTACACGGTCCTACACGGGACTGACCCGGTCAACCACGGGTCTTGCACGGCGTTACACGAGACTGACCCGGGCAACCGCGAGACCGACCCGGTCCTACACGTGTCTTGCACAGCACTGCACGAGACCGACCCTGTGAACCACGAGACTTGCTCGGTCATACACAAGACCGACCCGGTCATACACGTGTCTTGCACAGCACTACACGAGACCGACCCGGTCATACACGCGCCTTGCACAGCGCTACGCGCGGCCGACCCGGTCAACCACGCGACTTGCTCGGTGATACACGAGACCCATCCGGTCGCGCACGAGGCCTGCACGGATCTACACGAGACCCACCCGGTCACACTCGTGTCTTGCACAGCGCTGCACGAGACCGACCCGGACCTACACGAGACGTGCCCGGATCTTCACGAGACCACATGGGACACACCCGTGTACAGCCGTGCAAGTCGCGATACCTCCAGCCCCTTTGTAGGCCGAAAGACCCCCATATAGTAGGGTATCGGTGTACGCCACGGAGCCGTAGCACCATGGGTGCAACCAAGCATGAAGAGCTTACGGCCTTACCAGTCCCACCTGCATCCCGATCAAGAGAAGCGCTTTCGCACTGTTGATACCCAGCTTCGCAAAAACGCGCTGCTTCAAGGTGCGTACGGTGTTCAACTTCTTCTTCATGTGCGCAGCGATCTCCGACAGCTGCGCATGGGGCATGCTGCACTGCGTTTCGAAATAGGCCAGCTCGCACGGGCTCAGCTTGCTCAGGTCCACCACCTTCCGCGTGCGTCGGGCGGGCGGTGGCACGGCAGGGGCACCCCACGCGCGCCGCATCAGCGCGCTAATGTGATGGCCACCAGCGGCCATGCAGTCCACAGCGGTGTGCAGTTCCGCATCGGTAATGCGGTCGTCCACCAAACAGCCCATGTGCTGGCGCATGGCCCGCTGCACCGACGTGTTGGAAAGGGCCGTGCCGAAGCCGATGGTGCGCACCGCGGGCCAGCGCGCGCACAACCAGGCTTGCACAAAGAAGCCATCGGGCTTATCCATCTCCAATTCCAGGATCACCACCGCGATACGCGGATAGTGGGCGAACTCCGCCATCAGCTCCGTTCCCGTGGCCACGCTCAACACCACGTCATACCCGAACTGCTGCAGGATGCTCACCAACCCCCTGCGCGCAATGGTGCGCGGTTCCACTACCGCCACCTGAAGTGCTGCTTGTTTGCGTGCGGGCCTCGCAGATGCGGTTTGGGTGCGTGCCACGGTCGGTGTTGTGCCGTGGAATCGGATACCCACGGATCGACAGGGCAAAGCAAACGGCCTACAGCATGCGCCGTATCCCGATTAATCGGGATGCCCGTTTCTAGGAATTGCGGTAGGAAGTTGCGTAAATCGGCCCGGCCCCAAATGCGGTAGGCAAAAGCATGCGCATTACAACCAACGCACCCACCGAACAACAGTACTGCAAGGCGCACGGCACTGGGGGGCGAGGCGTGCATTGGTGTATGCAGTGCTACCCGAAGATCGGCTGGGGGGGGTAGGGATAGCGCCCATGCTATGCCGCGTAACGCGATGCCAAACCGATCTGTGCTCTGCGCACCCCGCTGAAGAATACATGGCCGCGCAGGTGAAAAAGACGTCGGGCGCGTTGGCGTACGTGCCGCTCCTTTGCGTGTACATGAGGGCGTACTAGGCACACGGGGCTATTTTACGGGGACGGGCCGTGGGCTTGGGTGGGGCGGCTACTTGAGCCGCTGATGGCGCCCCTCACCCCCGAACAACAAGCCCGCGAGCGCATCGATGCGATGCTGCTCGCCAGCGGCTGGGTGGTGCAGAACAAGAAGGAGCTCGATCCATCGGCCGCACTCGGTGTGGCGGCGCGCGAGTACGACACCGACGCGGGCCCTGCCGACTACATCCTCTTCGTGGACCGCAGACCGGTGGGTGTGGTGGAGGCCAAGAAGCCGGAGGAGGCTGAGAAGTTCACCGTGCATGAGGAGCAGGCCGAAGGCTATGCCACGGCCAAACTGCGGTGCGCCATCGGGCAAGAGCGCTTGCCCTTCTGTTACCTGAGCACCGGCGAGATCACCCGCCACTGGGACCTGCGCGATCCGAAACCGCGCGCCCGCGAGGTGTTCAGCTTCCACCGCCCGGAGACCTTGCAGGGGTGGCTTCGCGATTCCGGCTCTGGGCCCGGCATCACAACGTCATTGAGGGAACGCCTCACGCACTTCCCGCCGCTCGATCCCGCTGCGTTGCGCGAATGCCAGATCCGTGCGATCACCGATCTGGAAAAGTCGCTGGCCATGGGCAAGCCGCGCGCCTTGGTGCAAATGGCCACCGGCAGCGGCAAGACCTGTTGCGAACTGGTGGAGATACACCGGTCCGTGCAGGATGTGGCCGTGGACCTCCGCATGCGCTACGAGCTGAAATTGCCCGATGCCATCATTGCCGACACTGCCATCCACATGGGCATACCGCTGATCACGGCGGACAAGTCTTTCAGTAAGCTCAAGCCGGAATTCGAGGTGGTGCTTTACGGGAAGTGAAGGAGCATGGCCCCGATGTGGTCAGGCGCAAGCGCACCGCTAGCGCGAGTTTGTGACCCGTGGTGCAGAGAAGGGCTCAGGGCTGCACGAAGGTGGGGTTACCATGATCCAGCGGGACTGCGTCCCAGCCAATTGTCGGGATCACCGGGCCGCAGTGACGTACGCGTGACCGCAGTCCCGTACCCGTGACCGTCTCTGCGGGTCGGCTAAGTGCCGGGATAACCGGCCCTCAGTGACATACTCTGCGACCGACTGCGCCTTGCAGCGGCCTTACTGCGCCACCACGAAACGTCGGGTGCGGCCGGTGGTGGTGTGCAGGAGGTAGGCGCCGGGTACAAGTGATCGGGTGTCAAGCAGCAGAGCGTTGGTGGCGGGGGTGAGCACCACACGCTGTTCGCGCCCATCGAGGCTGGTGATGCGCAGGAGGTCCATGGCATCAAGGCCGGTGATGCGCAGCGCGGCACCACGTTGCACAGGCACAGGGTATAGCTGCAGGGCCGTGTCGGTGAAGGGCTCTGCGAGGCCTAGGCAGGGGTCCACCACCACGGTGATGGCATCCGTGGCAGAGCAGCCCGCCGTGGTGATGGTCACACTGTAGGTGGTGGGTTCCGTGGGGCTTACTTCCACAGTGGCTGTGGTGGCGCCACCGGGCACCCACAAGTAGTTATCGGCACCGGGTGCGGTGGCATTCAGCGTGGTGGACTGGCCCACGCACACCACCACGTCGGTTCCGGCATCCACCACCGCTTGCGTAACCGTGAACTGTGCGGCGATCGGTCCAGCTGTGCCGCAGGCGTTGGTGGCGCTCACCAGCAGTGGGCCAGGACCGGGGGTGGTGGTGCTCACGGTAAGGGTGTCGCTGTCGGCACCGCTCACCAGCGTCCAGCCCTGGGGCAGGGACCAACTGTAGCCGCTGGCATCGCCAAAGGCGTCCACCACGAACTGCGCCTCGCTACCGGCGCAGACCGGCGTAAGGGCGGTGATGCCGAAGGGCTCGAAGGGTGCTGCGGCGCACCAGTTGTAGCGGGCCACCACACCATCGTTGTCGCCCGTGGGCAGGTTCAAGTTGCCGCTGGTGGGGTCGAAGTCCACCGTATAGTTGTTGTTGATGGTGCCCATCACGAAGCTGCCGCCACGCAGGTCGAATCCTCTGCCGATGGGCAGGGTGCAGTCTACGCCACTGTTCAGGAAGAGGCTGAAGTCCACCAGACCGCTCACGTTCATCTTATAGAAGCGGATCTTGCTGGCCGTGCAGTTGTTGCTGTACATGCCTAGGCAGCCGCCCAGTTCATCGGCCACCACATCGCCCAAGCGCAGGTTGCCGGAGTTCACCAGCGTGGTGGTGTAGATGGGTTCCAGGTCTTGGCCGGTGGTGCTGTACTTCAGGGCTTGGAAACCGGCTCCGGTGGAAGAGCGCGCCATCAGATAGGCGGCACCGCTGGTGTCCACGCACAGTCGCGTATCGCCGAAGCTGGCGTTGCCCTGCGCAATAAAGGCGAAGGTGCTGTCGTAGCGCAGTAGGCTGGTGGTCTCGTTGAACACGTTGAACACGCCTGGACCTGGATCCACGTCGATCTGGCTGCTGAGGGGCCCGCCGTTGTCCAGTTCCTCGATCACGAAGAAGTGGCTGCCGTCGCGCATTGCTGCGATGTCGCGGGGATTGCTGAAGCCGCCGTACCAGCTGCGCACGTTGGCCCAGTGCAGGGTGCCATCGGGCCGGTACCGCGCAATGAAGGAGCCCGTGCTGAAGTCGCCCACTTCGATGGTGGAAACATTCGGTCCGGGGTCCATGTCGTAGATGCCCTCGCCCACGCCGCCGGCGATGTAGAGGTTGCCCGCATCGTCACAACTGATGCCGCCGTAGTCCTCGCTCATGTTCGTAGCGTCCTCTACGCTGAAGCCCCACTGGAACTGGCCGTTGGCGCTGTACTTGGCGTACACCTTGCCGGGGTCCACCAGGGTGGTGAGGGGCCCGGGGTCCAGGTCCAGCTGGCCGGTGGTGAAGCCCACATAGATATAGATGTTGTCGCTGGCATCCACGGCCATGTCCAGGGCGTAGAGCGTGGGCGCGCTCAGGGTCTTTGTCCAGAGCAGCACCCCACTGGCGCTGAGGCGCTGCAGCACGGCGCTGTTGGTGCCGGTGCCCAAGGCGAACACGTCCCCGTTCACCGCCAGTTTCACGCGGTTGTTGGCGGGCACGGTCCCAGTGGCCCAAGAGAGAGCGAGTTGTTGCGCAGTGGCGGCGTGGCCCACCAATAGGGCGAGCATCAGAGGCAGGTGATGGCAGCTCATGGTATTCGGTCGTTGAGCTGTCGAAGATATCGCCTCGCCGTTCACCAACGGATAGTGCGTCACGTCAGCCTCGTCCGGCACTGCGTTCTCACACGAACGTTCATCACCCCGTGAACTAAACGTGGCGGCTTGTGTTCTCTACACCTCAACCCAATTCTGGAACCCATGATGAAGATGATGTTAACGACGGGCTTCGTGCTCGCAAGTGCGTTCGCGTTCGCCCAAGATGTGGTGGATGTCGCGATCAGCTCCAAGGACCACACCACGTTGGTGGCCGCCGTGAAGGCTGCCGACCTGGTAGAGACCCTGAAGAGCAAAGGCCCCTTCACGGTGTTCGCACCCACCAACGCGGCGTTCGACAAGCTCCCAAAAGGAACGGTGGAAGGTCTGTTGAAGCCTGAGTCGAAGGCGGCCTTGGCAGGCATCCTCACCTACCACGTGGTGGCAGGCAACCTGGACGCTACCGCTGTGGCTGCTGCCATCAAGGCTGGCAAGGGCAAGGCAGTGCTCACCACGGTGAACGGCGCCAAACTTACCGCCTCCATGGAAGGCAAGAACGTGATCCTCACCGACACCAAGGGTGGTAAGTCCACCGTGACCGCTACGGACCTGAAGGGAACGAACGGTATGGTACACGTGATCGACACGGTGTTGATGCCGTAACGGCCATAGACCGGAACAATGATCGAGCCGCCTCGCGCAAGTGGGGCGGCTTTCTTGTGGAGTGGAAGGCAGCACAACAGGACGGGAGCTGGCGCCACCATTCCGCATGGCAGATCGAACGGATCTATCACGCGAACAGACCCCGGACCTCTGCAGGCTCTCCTACAATGTCATTCAGTTATAGGGACCGCTGAGCTTGGGTTGTTGGGTATTGCGATCACGCAGCCGCACCACGATCGTCACGCCGGAAGCCTGACGAAGGAAGGCTATCCGGCGTATCACCCATGCGGTGTGGGTCATGGGTGTGTCGTCCGGTCCCGGGTGCGCAAGGCGAGACTTTGCCCAGCGTTACGCCCGTTCTGGACCGGTTCTTATCCCACCGCATAGACCTATCACTATTCGCTTGCCGCCCCTAGGCCGTTCTACCCGCCCTCCTTCTTCCCGAACCAGCGGGCATGCAGTGACGGTTTCTTCGGTGAGCCGTCATCACTGCCGAGTACGAAGCCGAACGGAGCCAGTGCGGGCACACGATCGAACACCACCTTGCAGATCGCGGTGAGGGGGATGGCGAGGAACATGCCGGGGATGCCCCAGAGGGCGCCGCCGATCATCACCACGATGATGGATACCAACGCATTGATCTGCACCCGCGAAGCCACCACGTTGGGCACCACGAAGTTGTTATCCACGAACTGTACGGACGAATAGAGCACCAGCACCCAGAAGGCCGTGTTGGCGTCGGCGGTGGCCAGGGCAATGATCACGGCAAGCAGGGTGGCGATGAGCATGCCCACGTATGGGATCAGGTTGAGGACCGCAGCGATCACCGCCAGCAACAGCGCATATTGCAGACCGATGATGAGCAGGCCCACGTAGTTCAAGGAGGCCAGGATCACCGCCTCCAGCAACAGGCCCACGAGGTAGTGCTGGGCCACACCCTTGGATCCCTGCAACACGTCTTCCACCACCGCGCGGTGTTCGTCCGGGAAGAGCTTGATGACGAAGGTGAGCAGCAGTCGCTTGTAGAGCAGGAACAGGAAGGTGAACACCGGCAGCAGGAAGGCGAAGGCGAAGAGGGTGCCCATGGTGAGCAGGGCGCCGCCCACCATCTTGCTGCCTTCCTTCAGCCCTCCTTCGCGGGCCTTCGCCAGGGCATCATCCACGGCCGTGGGTGCCATGGGGGTCCTTTGCTCCACCCACACGCGCATGGTGTCGCCCAGGGCCGTGAGCTTCATGCGCAGTTCGGGCAGCGTTTCGCTGAAGTGTGCCGCCTGGGTGAGGATGAAGTAGGAGAGCCAGAAGGCGCAAGCCATGGCGAAGAGTACGGCCAAGCCGATGGCCACCACGCGAGGCAGTCGCCAGCGGGTCATGCGGTTCACCAGCGGATTCAGCAGCATGGCCAGCAGCAGCGCGAAGAGCAGGGGCAGCAGGATGGGCTGCGCCTGGCCCAACGCATAAACGAAGGCCACCAGGCCGAGCATGATCAGGCTGAGCTTCTGGTAAGCGGGTTGCCGCACTTGGGGATGCGAGGGCGTGGCGGGTTCGACCATGACGTTCAGGATTTATGCCGGGAAGGTAGCGGGCCGCCGAGTTGATCGCCCCCGGTGCGATCGGTGGAGTGCTTTGGGAGAGCGCTTTCGCGTGGCCGTGGCCCGTAGGTAAGCAAGGGTTCGATCCAGTGCGCACCACAGTGATCAGCGATCGCACGGACTCCATAGAGGGCAAAAATGCGATCCTCACGGACAACACCGGTGTACGTGTGCAGTATTCCCGCGTTCGCCTTTTTGGTGTGTGCCTACAGCATCATCCGGTTCTGGGGGCAGTTCACCGGCATTCCTGACGAAGGTCATTTTTGTTGGGTGGAATAGATGGTTAGTTAGTAGCATGAATAGCCGTGCGCCGCGAACGTTCGACACTGTCACGCTGCAGAAAAGGGGTGCGATCGAGCGGTCTGGTAGCCATGCCGCACCGGTGAATGCGATGATCGCTCGGGAGCGCGGCGATGGCATCGATGCCGTGGAAGGAACGCCCGCAGCAGCACCCACCGCACGCAGGCTGCAAAGGGAGTTGGCAAAAGAACAGGATCAGCTGGCTTTGGCCGATCGGATCACACGCACCATCGCGCACGAAATGCGCAATCCCCTCACCAACTTGCAACTCGCGCTGGAGGTGTTGCAGGATGACCTGACCACGGATCGCGAAGTCGTGCAGCCCTACTTGGATATGATGCACCGCAATGTCGCACGCATCGGCCAATTGATCACGGACATGCTGGGTGCCGCGCGCAAGCGCCAGGTAGTGCTTGTTCCTTGCCGCATGAACGATCTGGTGATGGATGCCATGGCCCGTGTCACCGATCGCTTGGCGCTGTGCCACATGATCGGCACCGTGGAGCTGATGGAGAATTCACCCACCGTGCTGGCCGATCCGGAACTGATCAACCTAGCCATCACCAACCTCGCGGTGAACGCCGCGGAAGCGATGGAGCCGGGCAAAGGCGTGCTGCGCATACGCGTGCGGTCAACGCCCGAAGGCGCAGTGATCGATGTGAGCGACAACGGAAAGGGGGTAACGCCGGAGAACATCACCAGGCTCTTCGATCCGTTCTACAGCGACCGTCCTGGCGGCATGGGGCTGGGCCTTACCACTGCCCGCAGCGTGCTCTTGGCACAAAACATTCTGTTGGACGTGCAGAGCACCGTAGGAAAAGGTTCCACCTTCACCTTGCACTTCCCGGTCTTGGAGCGGCAAGCCCTTGAGTGAGCCGACAAGCGCTCCCGGCCGACATTAAGCGCACAGGCGCCACACCGGTTCATAGCCAATCCAACAACGAAACGCCCAGGCCAATGGTGGTCTGCCGGTGGTCATAGTCCAACAGGGATTCGCCATACCCATGGAACATTTGGAGGTGCGCCTTCAGGTGACCACTGATGGTGAAGGACCAATCGCCCTGTACCGAGCCCCCATTGAACGGTGCATCTACGAACGCACTGCGCACCTGTGCAGATAACACATGGCTCCGGTGCTGGTACACGAAGATCAATTCGCCGTTGCCCAACAGCCCGGTGATGCCGGGATTGTCATCCCTGCGGTCCTTTTCCGGGAAGCGCCACCACGGCCGCAACAGCACGGTGCAGCGCCCGCGGTCGATGCCCACTTGGGCTACCAAGCGGTTCCAGCTGCGACTGTACGGGTCGGTGCTGCCATTGCTCTGGTGGTTCAGCCCCGCGCTCAGCATGCGTACACGAAGGCCAAGCAAGCGGACGTGCAAAGGCACCACGACCATTACTTCAGGTTCGAAATTCGATTCGCGGAAAGGTCGGCTGAGGCCCGCATTGTACACCTGCCAGCGGGAGCTTTGCGTGTAGCCCACCCAGATGTCGCCGGTGTTCTTGTAAAGGCCCTGCACCACCTTGGACTTGAAGCTGAACTGGAACTTGCACTCCACTGCGTTCAGCGGAATGGGTTCGGGGTCGGGCGGTTCCGAGCGGTCCGAGCGGAAAGGCGCAAGGTTGGGCGAGCTGCTCCAATTGGCGGGCAACACATACACGGGCTTGTAGGGCGAAAGCAGGAAGTTGCCGTTGCGCAAACTGTCTTCCAGTTCCCACCGTGCGGCCAAGGAGTGCGTTTCCTTGACGAGCTCGTTGTGCTGTTGCGCTGCCAGATGGCCGCATAGGGCCGCAGCCAGCCACCACACCAGGATCCGGGGTGCCGCTATGCCGTGGGCCAAACCACTCACGTGATCTTACGCCCGGTAAGCAGCCGGTACACGATCACGATCAGGGCGATCACCAATAGCAGGTGTATAAGGCCACCCACATCGGGGAAAGCAAAGTAGCCCACCAGCCAGCCGAGGATGAGCAGGACAATGAGAAGGTTGAGCAGGTTGTTCATGGTCGGCGAGGTTGAATGATCCGTTACAAGGTAGCATTCGCCTGCCGCAAGCAACTGATCATTGGCAACAGCGGGTTGCGTGTGGCGGGCAGGGGCATGAGGGTGCTGACCGATCAAGGGTAGTTGGATACCTTGCACACGTGGCACGCGAGCTGGCAAAGAGCGTACCACACAACCTTCACCACATGCTCGGCATCACCGCACACAACCGTCGCTGGATCTTCCTAGTCCCTGTTCTTTTGGCGCTGCATGGCAGTGGGCAGGACATCCTCACCGGGCCCGGCTCGTACGCGAGTATCGAACCCGACCTGGTCAAGAACATCAACCCGGGGCACCAAGGTTCGGACATCACGAACCTCTGCGCATCCAATGGGCGTGTATACTTCTCTGCGGACGACAGTACCACAACGAACGATCGCCTTTGGGTCAGCGATGGCACGGAAGCGGGCACTATTCCATTGATCAACTACGGCAAAACGCCGCCCTTCGATGCCATCATACCGTTGGGCACGTCCACCACGTTCCGCACCGCAACATCAGTCGGCCAAGTGTTCACGACCGCCAATGGTTCGGCACCGCAGCCCTTGGGCATGCTCCTGCCCCCGCCCTCCTTCAGTATGTCCGCTACGCGCAACAACGTTCTTTACTTCCCCGCAGGTCGTGACAAGCTTTGGAATTGGTCTTTCACTTTGGCGGGACAGCGCCCTTCGTTGTTGACGACCATGCCCGCGCCGGTGGCAGGCACCGCGGCCACCTTCGGCAAGATGGTGGCCTTGAACAGTTCGGTGATCTTCCCGTATGCCAGTGCCACCAACGGGTCGGAACTCTTCATCAACAACGGGCTGCCCGGTGCCGCAGCCACCACCCTGATCAAGGACGAGATCGTCGGCACCGTCGGGTCGAAACCGACCAACCTTACCGTTTACAACGGCAAGGTCTACTACCAAGCGGCCGTGGGTACGGCGGCGAACACGGAGCTCTGCAGAACGGATGGCACTGCCGCAGGCACCGGCCTGTTCAAACAGATCAATTCATCTGCCACGGTGGGCAGCGCACCGGCCGATCTTACGGTGTTCAACAACAAATTGTACTTCACCGCCAACGATGGTCAAGGGCGACGCCTTTGGGTAACGGACGGCACAGCGGCCGGGACCATTAAGCTGGAACCCAATAGTGTTGTGGATCCCAAGGTGGCCGATCTTATCGTGGTCAACGGCACGCTCTACTTCACGGCGGACCCCAACGGCGTAGGCCGTGTGTTCTGGTCCACGGACGGTGTTGCGTCACCCACCGCCAGCCCATGGAGCCCGGTCATGTCAGCCGTGCATCGCGTGGCGGTGTGCCACGATAAATTGGTGTTCTTCGTTTCACTGTCCGCCAATTCGCCAACGTACACCAGCATCCTGATAGTGGATCCGAAGGAGGCTTCTCCTGCACCACGCAGCGTGACCATGGGCGTGGTCACCAAACAAGTCCTGTTCTCCGGTGCTCCACAGCTCGCTGTGGTGGGCAACCGTATCTACTTCAGGGCGAACAGGAACAACCTAGGGGAGGAGTTGTGGAAGCTGGATCTGTAGTACAGAGCCCGGAACAGTTGCGCGGCCGTGTACGGATAGCTCCCATGGTGTATGCTGACACACGCCCATGCGAGTGTGGTATGCGACATGTACGAACTGGCCGATCATCCTAGGCACGTTAAGCCCTGCGACCCTGTACCCACTGTTAGGGACACCCAGCAAGAATGCCTGCGAAAGCGCTAGTTTGGCATGTCTATTGATCCCGGCGTTACGCAGAAAGGACGTGCCGACCCAGTAACCACTTTCCATAAACCACCAGCAGATGAGCACTTCACACGGTTCGCCTTCGAAACGATCGCCCAGACGTTTCGACATCGTAGCACAACGTCTGATCCGTTTCGGGCTGTGCACCTTCGTTGTGCTGCCCGGTGCAGTGTATATGCATGGATCGAGACCCGTGCCGCGTGTCGAGGTATTGGATGTGATGACCCCTGTGGTGATCGATCGAGGCGACTTGGGTGAAGTGAAGGAGACATTTTGCGGGTCGGGTGACCGGAAGGCCATCGCGTTCAAAACAGCCCCCTCCGGACCCGGATCCACCTTCACGTTCGAGTGGTTCTTCAAGGATGGTGACCAGCGCACGCCTACGGTTGACCTGGACCCCACGTGGACCAAGGTCGATGGCGCAACAGCCGCTACGTTCGATCCGCCCAATGTAACCGCAAGCCGAACGTTCGTAGCCCGCGTCATTCCTTCAAACGGACCAGCGGGCTTTGCACGAGGCCGCAGCGTGGTGATCATCAAACCAGTCGTTCTCACCTTGGGCACACTGACGCCGGGTGATCAAAACCTAACGGCTCCCGCCGATCCAGCGAACATCACGTTTGCCACACCACCGACACCCGGCGTTACCACGTTCACGTTCCAGTGGTTCTTTCGGGATGGTGTCAATCCACCCCCGCCCCGTCTAAGCACTGCTGGTTGGACAGCGATCACCGGTGCCACCAGCACCACCTATAACCCGCCTGCGGGACTACGCTTCCCGCGCACCTTCGCCTGTTTCGTATCGCCACGTGATTCTTCCTGTGGACCGAGCCCGAGCTTTGCTGCCGGTGTGCGCCAGATCACCATGCCCAGCACTGGTGCCATAAACGTTCCGGAACAAGGCGGCTGTACGCCGATGAACGGTACACCCATCTCCTTCTCCGCACCACCGTTCGGTGCTCCGAGTTTCACGTTCCAATGGTTCTCCCGCGACGGCGCGATCGATCCACCCGTGGGCAACAATACCGCCGGTTGGACGCGGATCAACGCGGCAACGGCGAACACCTTCGATCCACCGGCCGGCGTAACTGTTACCCGCAGCTATGCGTGTTTGGTAACCCCATCTGTAGCAGCGCCCGGCCTTTCCACCGGTTTCGCGAGCGGCAAGGGCGTTGTAAAGGTGTTCGCCGCCAACGACATCCAATATGGTCAAATGCCCTTCTCCTTCCCCAGCAGTGCCCCTTCCCCGGTGGATCCACCGCTGCTTTCCTTGAGCAATCAACCTTCGGGCTCATCCGGCACATTCACCTTTCAATGGTTCTTCAAGAACGGACAGAACGATGTGCCCATTACGCCCAGTACGGTAGGATGGACGGCCATCCCTGGAGCTACCAAGAACACGTTCGATCCCGGGTCCGGGTTGAGCGTTACCCGCACCTTCGCCTGCTTCACGACCCCAACATTCCTGTGCCCCGGTTTTGCGGGAGATTGGGTGCGGAACCCACGGGTGTTCATTGTCCAGTAGATCGACCTGATCCAAAACCCATTCGATCATGCACCCCTATCCCCAGTCCGTGTTTGTTGGTCCCTTGCGGCATGGGCTTGCTCTTTTGTGCGGCGCGATACTTGGCATCAGCCAAGCGCAGGTCAACGTCGGCATCATTAGCGGCGGTAGCCAAGCGGTCTGTCCCGGGGGCGGTGATCCGTCCAATATCACATTCAGTACGGCACCCCCAATGGATTCGCCAAGCAGTGGTATTACAAGGATGGCATCATACCCCGACCTGTTGGGCAACACACTAATGGTTGGAACAGGATATCCGGTGCGACCGGTTCCAGTTACGACCCTCCAGGTGGGTTGACCGTAGCGCGCACGTATGCCTGCTTTTTGACAGCATCCCCAATAGCTGGCGGCATGGGCAGTTGGTGCGAGGGCGTGCGTCAGATCTCCATTCTCGGGCCAGGCGCGATCGATGCCGGGGACATTTATCAGTACCGCCTTCCGGCCGATCCTACCCCGATCACCTTCGGCACCCTACCTTCCAATGTGTCGAACCCTGTTTACCAATGGTACTATAAGAACGGCATTCATAATTCGGTCAGCCGGGACACCGAAGCCAGTTGGACCGCGATCACCCAAGCCGGAACATTCGCCTCGTACGATCCTCCAGGGGCGCTGACCACCTCACGGTCCTATGCGTGCAAGGTTTCCCCGAGGGCATCGGAAACCTGTGGCTTCGGAGGTTGGGCCAGTGGTGTGCGTAAAGTACAGGTGTTCGGAATGACCGGTGGTTCGGTGATGCAATTTGATTCGCAGCGGATATGCAGTGGTGGCGATCCGTTCGCCATTGCGCTTAGATACCCCCCCACCTCCACGACCGCGTTCACGTACCAGTGGTACTACCAAGACGGTGAGGCCTTGCTCTATGATGGCTTGGGAAACTGGATCGTCATACCTGCGGCCACCGGAGCAACATACGACCCACCTGCCGGGCACGCAGCTACCCGCACCTATGCCTGCCGTCTCGTTCCCGTTTTGGGCGAATCCGAGTGGGTGTTCGGCTCACATGTCGTGTTCGTGGATCCGCCCTTTGAGCGGGGCACGGTTACGCCGAAAACGCAATTGATATCCCAAGGGTCCACTCCATCCCCGCTGAATATTCCGGACGCCACCCCGGGTATGCCCAAGACTTCATTCGAATGGTTCTTCAAGGAAGGTCTGATACCAGCACCAACAGGTACCTCCACTGCGGGTTGGACCAGCTCAGGCGTTAAGCATCCAGACCTCGTTCCCCCGGCCTTGAGCGGCTCGCGCAGCTACGCCTGCTTCGTAACACCCATCGCCCCGTTTTGCGGCACTGCGGCCTGGGCGAAGGGTAATACACAGATAACGGTGGTGCAACCGTTCAGCTTGGGCCAGTTGGCCGCGATCAACCAAGTAGACAACCAAGTGGTGTGCAACAGCACTGGTGATGGCTCTGTGATCACCTTCGGCACCGCACCCACAGGCGCACCAAGCTTCAGTTACCAATGGTACTCGCAAACGGCCGTTGTGCCAGCGCCCACGGGCAATGCCACTGCCGGGTGTGCTGGCGCCTGACATGGAAGGAAGCGCGACACGGTGATGAGGCTGCGGAGGTGACCGCAACATAGTGCGCCATCATGCACGCGGTTCGTGATCATGGCTTCCACCTAGTGGACGAGACGAGGCGATCCGCAGTTCGGCCGATCATCAGTTCCAATGCGGACCCATACCCGTGGTCGCGCATGCACTAGCACGTTGGTGCTCTGCGCACCGCCGTGAACACCTGCCTGCTTTGTCCGGACGAACCGGGAGCTGTCGGCTGGTTCGCGCACGAGACGCTTTCTCGGATCGCGAAGGCGCATTCAGAACACCTCCTCCTCTTCCGCTTCGATCGGCGTTTCATTGTCGTGGTCGACCGAAAGAATGAACAGGGACGTAAACCAGCGGCTCGGTCCTCCTTCGAGAAGGCCAACGGCATGCAATTGTGATGCGCTAGCTCCTCTGTGCAGCCGACTCGGCGTAAGTTTCCGACCCCATGGTTGCTTGATGTCGAATAAGGTCCAACGCTTTTTGAAGAAGCTCGGCCCCGGTCTCATCACCGGTGCCAGCGATGATGACCCGAGCGGGATCGCCACCTATTCGCAGGCCGGCGCACGCTTCGGGCCGAAACTGCTTTGGACGGCAGTGATCACCTATCCGTTGATGGTGGCGGTGCAGGAGATGTGCGCGCGCATCGGACTGGTCACCGGTGCCGGTCTTATGGGCACCATTCGCCGCTATTATCCGCGGCCGATCGTGGTGCTGATCTTGGTACTGAGCTTCCCCGCGATCGTGCTCAACATAGGTGCGGACATTGCCAGCATGGGCGCCGTGGCCAACCTGTTGGTGCCTTCGGTCCCGCCTTTCCTCTTCAGCGTTGGCTTCTCCGTGCTCCTTGCGGTGCTGCTCGTCTTTTGGAACTACCGCAAGATCGCCACCGTGCTGAAGTGGCTTTGCATCGTCCTGTTCAGCTATGTGTTCATCCCCTTCCTCACGAAGACCGATTGGCTCGAAGCGCTCCACAGCACGGTGATCCCCGACATCGAATTCAACCGCGATTATTTCCTTGCGCTGGTCGGCATTTTGGGTACCACCATCTCCCCCTACCTGTTCTTCTGGCAAGCCAGCATGGAAGTGGAGGAGCAGCAACAGCGCCATTTGGTGGTGGACAAACGCATCATCTCCAACATGGAAACCGACGTACGTGGCGGGCTGGTGCTCACTAACGTGGTGTTCTTCTTCATCATCCTCAGCTCGGGCACGGTCCTGTTCCATGCGGGCGTTAACAACATAACCACGGTGGAGCAAGCGGCCCAGGCGCTGCGTCCTTTGGCGGGGGACATGGCTTATGCGTTGTTCGCTTGCGGGATCATCGGTACCGGTCTCCTGGCCATTCCGGTGCTGGCCGGATCGCTCAGTTACATGCTTGCAGAAACCTTCGGATGGAAGGAAGGCCTGGACCGCAAGTTCCATGACGCGAAGGGTTTTTACGGCACCCTTATCGTATCCATCGGCCTGGGCCTGTCGATCGACTACTTCAACATCAGCCCCATCAAAGCGCTCCTGTGGACCGCCGTGCTCTACGGCGTTACCGCTCCGGTGTTGATCGGTGTGATCTTGCACATCTGCAACAACCGCAGCATCATGGGCAAGTATGTGAACCGATTCTGGCCGAATGTGCTGGGTGTACTCGCGCTGCTATTGATGGCCGCTGCCGGCGTGGCGTTGCTTGTGCTGATCTGACAACCGAAGGCGGCCACCCGTCATGTCACTTCCCGAAAGCGACCTACCACGGTTGTTCGTTCGGAGGTTGATGCCCTCTAGTCGAAAGGCTGGTTCAACAAGCGGAGCGGCCCGGCGGAAGTCGGGCCGTTCTGCGTTGTGGACACCGTTGCGCAGCATTGCAGTGCCATTCTTCAACCTCTGCTGTTTCTTCGGCCGTAAGGCGTAGACCCAGGAGGAAGTGGAGCTGCTGCGGGCTGATCAGTGCTTCCGCCGGTTGCTCATCCGCGCGCGCTGGCCCTTCAGTGCTGCTACGCGTTCGCTTTGCGCGTTGTGCTGGAAGGAGGTATGGCCGCGCAGGGGAACGTTGGTATCCGGCGTGGGGTCGAAGGTGGCGTCGGGCTGCGCTTCGAACGGGTCCACGGCGGCGGTTTCCGCTACCGGAGTTTGGGCCACCGGCTGTTGTTGCGCATGGCCAGTGGGCTTTTCGACGGCGCGTAGGCGAACTGGAGCGCTTGGGGTCTTCACGGCTGTACGCTTTGCCACTGGACGTGCGGGCTTCACGGCCTTCTTCGTCACCGCGACCTTCGTCACCGGTTTGCGGGCGACGGCTTTCTTCGTCACCACGGCCTTGGTCACCGGTTTACGGTCGACGACCTTCTTTGCCACCGCTTTCTTCGTGGCGGGCTTCGCGACAGCGGCCTTTGCCGATCTTGTACGCGTTGCTTTGGCCGATGCTCCACGCGCGGTGACCATCTTCTTTACGGCGGCTTTCGGTGCAGGCTTCCGGGCAACGGCCTTCTTCGCAGCCGCTTTCTTCGGTACGGGTCTCGCGGCACCGGCCTTGGCGGATCTCGTAGTTGTTGCTTTGGCCGCTGCACCACGCGCAGCGACCATCTTCTTTACGGCGGCTTTCGGTGCCGACTTCCGGGCAGTCGACTTCTTCGCGGCCGTTCTCTTCGTTGCGGACTTCATGGGGTTGTGTTTCGCTGTGCGCGGCGAAGTGCGTGCCATGGCGTGCTCCTTGCCACGTTGCGAATACATACACATGCCATGAACAAACCATTGCCCCTCATTCTCCTCATCGTCGGACTCGCCATCATCGGTTACGGTCTGTTGAAGAAGGACGACGGCCAGGCCGAGATAGACCTTGGAAAAACGGAGATCACGCTGGGCAAAAAGGACAGCGCCTTCAACATGTATTTCATCGTGGGCGGCATCGCTGCGGCGGCCGGTCTGGTGCTGATGCTGGGCAAGAACAAAAGCTGAAAGCGTGTAGAGGATGCCCAAGGTGGGCAGATCTTTCCTCGCAGCGTGATAAGCAACGGGTCGCTTCCCTTGGCGGCGGGATGGCATTGTACCGGCCGTCATTGCAACGCTGTACCGAACTTCGGGCCCGGTCCTTGCAATTATGCTCGTCAACCCTATCATCATGCTCCGCACATCCCTTCTTCTTCTCACCATCTCCACATCGGTCTCTCTCTTTGCTCAGGCGAAGGATCCGCTCGCCGAGCTTGTGGGCCAGCAGTGGTCCATTATCGGCAACAGTGCCGAAGGGACGTGCAAGGCAGGCGATGCCGTTTACACCTTCCAAGCCAAGCCGGCACAGGTGGTGGTGAAGGAATGCGCGGGCGGCGCGTGGAAGTCGCGCACCGAGGCTATCACTCCGTGGAGCGCGGACGGCAAAAGCGGCATCGCCTTCGGCGGAGCGAAGTATGAGGTGAAGACGCTTCCCGCAACGGCACCGGCCTGCAAGGGCAATGGGAACTGTGTGCGCTTGGTCACGGTGCCAGATGGCAAGACGGACGCCACGCGCACCCTCTACCTTGCGCACTGATGGAACAAACCCCGAAAAAGGACGGCTACCTATCTAAGGCCGTGACCCCGATCCTCACGGTGCTCGGCATCAGCGTAGGGGCCTGGCAGTTCACCAGCCAGATGAGCCACGAGAGCAAGATGGAGTTCAGCCGCAGTATGTACAACAAGAAGCTGCAGGCTTACGAGCAGGTGGGCAAGGCCGTAGGCGACCTGCTGGTGGTGCCGCATGACGAACAGTTGTGGATCAGTGCCGGTGATACATTGGCCTTCGACAGTTGCTTGGAGAAGTTCCGCACCTGCTACTGGGGTGTATTGCCCTTGGTGGAGGACAAGAACGTGGAGGTGGCGATGATCCAATTCAAGGACATGGCGCGTTTCTATCGTCGGGGCGAGAACGACTACCATGACCTGGCCCGCGAAGGCATGAGCCTCATGAACGCCTGCAACCGATCGTTAGAGCAGCATTGGCAGAAGAAGAAGAAGGATGAGTAGGGCTTGAGCCCTTGCGCAACGAACGGTGGGAGGAAGGAATATCTACGCCATGCGTGCCGTTCCATGCGGGCACGGAATGTGGTGCAGGTGATCTGGACCCTTATGCGTACCATCAACATCCAACGGCCCATGTTCCGCACGCTCTTCTCGCTCTTTGCCGCACTTGTGATCACCCTTTGCGCTTGTGGTGGCGACACGAAGCCCAAGGCCCCGCCAGAGCCGCCGCCCGCGCAACCGAACACCGAAGCGAAGGGTACTACCATTGAAATGGGTGATGCGGGAGTGAACGTGGAGAGCAAGGACCTGGAGGTGTAGCTCGGTTCGGATATGGCGCGCGTGGTGCTTTCAGGAAAAGGGAAGTAAGTGCCGCTGCGGAATGGGGTGCAGCGTGGCGCGCGTTCCTCGGCACTGCGGATGTCCATACACAGCCTGCACCAAGTGCAACTGCCAAAGGAGGATGACAGGTCCCGCGCGCAACGGGCGTTCCGTGAGGTTTTGGCGTACAGCGGGGCGCTTGGCTGGAAAATTGATTCGGTCGGGCCGAGAAACCAAACCAACGAACAATGAGAACCCTACTGATGATCGGTGCCGTCGCTTTGATGAGCACCCTTTCCGTGAACGCACAGGACAAGACACCCGACGCCATGGACAAGGCTTGGGTGGCCATGAACGCTGAGAAGCTGAACATGGAGCTGGGCTTGGACGATGCGCAGCAAGCCAAGGTGAAGGACATTGCAGAGCGCTATGTGAGGAAGCACGAAGCCCTGGAGATGACCACGCCGAAGTTGAGCGATACGGAAATGAGCGACCGCACGGCAGGCTTGATGAAAGCGCGCGATGGCGAAATGAAGATGGTGCTCAACGCCGACCAATACACGAAGTGGGACGGCATGCGCCAGAAGGGCACCAATGATCTGACCAAGGAGAAGAAAGAGGATATGAAGCATTGATGCGTGGAATGACCTGCATGGGCGACCCCGCGTAATGATGCTATCACGATAGCGAAGGCCCCAGGGATGGGGCCTTCGCCATGCTGTGTCATTGGCCTTCGCAGGAGCTCTCGTCTTCGAGGTCCCCGGCGCTCTTTGGTCACGCCGCCGCGTGTGTAGCTTGGCATCATGTCCCTCACCGCCTGCTAGGTCTATGTGGCGGAACCCTCCAAGGGCCGGATCATTTCGCTGGCTTAAACTCCGCATGTGTCCACTACACACTGAGGACGAACGAAGAGAAGCTGAAGGCCCCGCCGGGAGGATGGATCGACTACCGAGTACACTTTACTGAAGGTATTAGAGGTCGAACGAGCACCGGCGGACCTGGAGTTCGCCGAGTTCGCCACAGGGTTCGTGGCGCGTAAGCCCGGTCCACGCCCAGTTGGAGACGTTTTTCGTACGCCGAAACGACGGATCAGCGTCGGTGAGCAGCAACCTTCCGCCCAATTTCCGTCCTTCGTAAGCGATCTGCACCCAAACCCTCCACGATGCGCAACATTGCCCTCCTTGTTTTCCTGCTGCCCGTGTGGGTTCACGCCATCACCATCGGACACTCCGAGGTGCAGCCCACCTGTACCAGTAGCAATGGGTCCATCGACGTGGCCGCTTACGGGGGCGTGCCGCCCTATACCTATGTGTGGAGCGATGGGCCAATTACCGAGGACCGCACCGACCTGCCCCCCGGTAGTTACACGATAACCGTTACGGACAGCAACGGGGATCCAGCGGACGCGACCATCCTGCTGGAGGCCCAGCCCTATTTGGGCAATGTGCAATTCAGCTTTGTATTGGACGGGGATACCTACTTCCCTTGTCCGGGGCTAAGCAATGGCATCGTAGTGCTGCCCGTTTACGAAACGGCGGACTGGTCCGGCCTTAACGGCGTGTTGCCCTTCAACGTGAGTGTTCTGCTGAACGGTGATCCGGTGCAGCCCGACGGTGCGGACAGCTATGGCAATCCATATTTCATGGGGATCGCCGACAACGACATGCTGGATATCACCATCACGGATGCAGTGGGCTGCCTGGGCAATTCCTATACCATGGCGAGCGGTCCCCCCTTGGTGGGCGCAACGGTGAGCGAAGTGGTGGATGCCTGCGCCGGTGGTGCCAATGGCTCCATCGCCTTCACCCCGCACCCCGAGTTCCTCGGCTGGCTGGGCCGCTTGCATGTGTATGATGGCACGATGACGGAGGTGTTCGTCACCGATCCGTTCGCGGATCCACTTATCGCCACGGGCCTGCTGCCCGACAATTATTCCATCAGCATCACCTACGGCCCGGAACCCGCCTTCGTCTGCACCGGGCAGTTCCTCGATCCAATGACCGTCGTGGGCGACATGGGTCCGGATTGCGGCTTGGTGGAAGGCACGCTCTTCATCGACAATGATCAGGATTGCGCCCAAGGACCTGCTGAAGTGAGCCTCCCATACCGTGTCTTGGAGATCCAACCGGGCGGGCTGTACGCCATCACGGACAGCGCTGGGTCCTTCAACCGCAACTTGCCCAACGGCAATTACACGCTGGATGTGATCGGTGCTGATCTGCTGCCGCTGTGCCCCGCCGTGATGCCCACACCCTTCACCATCGCCAACAACACAGCTACATTGACCCTGGCCGACAGCAGCGTGGTGCCGTTGGACCTGGCTGCGCAATGTTGGGCCGGTGCTGCGCGCCCGGGCTTTGCACACCACGTGCATGTGTCCGTCGGGAACAGCAGCGCGCAGGTGAGCGGTGCGCTCACCACCACGCTCACCTTCGACCCACAGATAAACTTTGTTTCCGCTGTGCCCGCGCCTTCGAGCGTTACCGGAAATGTGGTGGTGTGGAGCACCGCTGCCTTGGCCGCGTATGGTTACTTCAGCGCACACGTGACCTTGCAGGTACCTGCCGATGTGGGGCTATTGGGCCTGCCCTTCGTACACAGCGTGGTCGCCGTGCAGCCGCTCGGCGAAGTGGACCTGGCGAACAATACCGACGGTTTCAGTGGAGTGTTCACCGGTGCTTATGACCCCAATGATAAGACGGCGTACACCAGCAGTGGGCTCAGCGAAGCGTTGTATTTCGTGAATGAGGACGAATACATCGACTACCGCATCCAGTTCCAGAACACAGGCACGGATACGGCCTTCACCGTGGTGGTCACCGACACCATCTCAGCGATGTTGGATCTCGCCACGTTCACACAAGGCGTGGCGTCGCATCCTTTCAGCATCGGCTTCAAGCCCGGTCGCGTGGTGGAGTGGCGGTTCACCAACATCCAGCTGCCCGATAGCAACGTGAACGAAGCATCCAGTCACGGCCTGGTCACCTTCCGGATCCGCCCCGTGCCACTGTTGGTGCCCGGCACCGAACTGCGCAACAATGCGGACATCTTCTTCGACTTCAACCCACCGATACGCACCAATGATGCGGTGCTGGTGGCGGAAGCGAGCACGGGCTTGGCCGATACTTCGGATGATGCATTGCAACTCTTCCCGAACCCCGTACACACGACCCTTACGCTGGACCTGCCCGAAGGCACGCCGACCGGCGAACTGCGCATTACCGCACCCGACGGCCGCATCGTACTGCATCAACGCGCAACACGCACCGTGGATGTGGAGCAGCTGGCACCCGGCCTCTACGTGGTGAGCTTGCGCACCGCTGCGGGGTTGGTTTACCAGACGCGCGTGGTAAAGAACTGAGCGGGCTACGGCGCTTTCGCTACACCACGATGGCGGCTATTCCTTCGTGTGATACGTCCGTCCGTATCCTTGCACGATGTCCACAACGCCGAACGTTGATGCCGTTCGCGCGCACAAAGCGCTCGTCCGTTTACTGCAACAAGCCTACTCGGCGGAAAAGGCGGCCGCCTTCGCTTACCAAGGCCATGCAGCGTCGGTGAAGGATACCGAGGATAAGGCGGCCATCAAGCAGATCGAAGAGGATGAATGGGGCCATCGCCACGAGGTGTCGCTGATCATGCGGTGCTACGGAATTCCCGTCTCGAAGTATTACGAGGTGCGCTTCCACATCATTGGCAAGGTGATCTCCGGCTCCTGCCATGTCATCGGCTGGTTCATGCCGTTCTATTTCGCGGGGCGCCTGGAGAGCGGGAACGTGTGCGAATACTTCCGCCTGATCCACTACTTCCACGAGCTCGGCATTACCGAACACGACCAGATGCTGTACGACATGGGCATCCGCGAGAAGGAGCACGAGGTGTACTTCCTCAACAGGATAAAGAACAGGAAACTCCTCGCCACCTTCGAGCGCCTTTTCTCATGGGGTGCAAGGAAGAGCCTCAACGACGTGGACCTCGCCACCAAGTACCCCGTGGAACGCTCTGACGCCTACTGCCGGAAGTAGCCGAACGGAACAGGGGGAAGGCCCTGCCGACCTCCTTTCAGCGAGCCCCCGAGAACAGCAATCTTCGTGCATCTTACCCGCGCGACCAAGCAGCTGGTCTCTTGGCGAAACGGGCTGGATTTGTGCGTTGGGTGCGGGTCGAAAAGGGTGCGTCTTGTGTTGGGCGGCGCGTTGTTCCTTTCGGTATCCTCCTTGGATGGTCCCGGTATTCCATCCCTTCCCCGTTTTTCCTGTTCATAACTGATCCCCATCCCCGGGTAGTGGCGAATGGCGTCCGGGTAGCTTCGCCCTCGACCCTACGCGAACCCGCGCGGGTATGCATGATGTGGTCCGTTGAATTCTCATTAATGGCCGGTGCGCTGGTCGTGCTGCTGTTCTTCCACGTGTTCCTGTTCGCACGGTTGGCGTTCCGCAAGCCCGGTGTGCAACCGGACCGTGACCTGCCGGTGAGCGTGGTGATCTGCGCGCGCAGCGAAGCGCGCACCTTGGAAGAGATCATCCCGTTGATGATGCAGCAGGACCATAAGGAGTTCGAAGTGGTGGTGGTGAACGACCGCTCGGAGGACGACACGTGGGAGGTTCTTCAGTGGATGAAGCCGAACTACCCGCGCCTACGGCCGGTGAATATCCAAGCGGACGAGAAGTTCAACTACGGCAAGAAGCTGGCCTTGGGTGTAGGCGTACGCGCTGCGAAATACCCGCACGTATTGTTGACGGATGCCGATTGCCTGCCCGCCGGTCGCGAGTGGATCAGCAGCATGGCTGCCGGTTTCGCCAAGGGCAAGCAGATCGTGATCGGTCACAGTCCTTATGCCTACCAACCGGGTGTGGCCAATGTGCTGGAGCGGTATGATGGCACCATGAAGGCGATGCAATATATGGCCTTCGCGATGGGCGGTTTCCCATACATGGGCGTTGGCCGCAACTTGGGCTATACCGGCGAGCTCTTCTTCAATGCGAAAGGCCCGAAGCGGCATGCCCATTTGATGAGCGGCGACGATGACCTGTTCATCAACGAAGTGGCCCGCGCGCGCAATACCGGTGTGGTTGCCGATCCGCGGTCGATCATGACCACGCGCTCCACACCAGATCTGGGGACATGGCTGCGCCGCAAACGTCGGCATTATACCACGGCGGCGCATTATCGCCTCGGCCACCAAGTATTGTTGATGTTGCTACCCTTGGCCCGCACGGTCTTCTGGGCATTGCTGCTGTTGTTCACCATACGTGGCCAGTGGCGCGAAGTGCTCATCGGCCTCGCTGTGGAATTGGCCGTATTGTTACCGATCACCGTGGCCGCCATGCATCGCTTGCACGCAGGTGCGCTGGTGTGGCTCGCAATACCCCTGGAATGGTTGTTCCTACTTTTGGATCCCCTGCTTTACGCAAGCACGATACTGGTCAAGCCCAAGCGATGGAAGTGAACGAGAACCTCAGCGAGAAAGCGCGATACGACTACATTCTCGTACGTCGCGCCGTGGAGACAGGCGATCAGAAGGCGTATGCCGAACTGATGGGCCGCTACCGCGATTCGATCTACTTCATGTTATTGAAGATGATCAACAACAAGGACGATGCGGAGGACCTCACGATCGAGGCCTTCGGCAAGGCCTTCCACCGTCTGAAGCAGTACACGCCGAACTACGCGTTCAGCACCTGGCTCTTCAAGATCGCCTCCAACAACTGCATCGACTGGATCCGCAAACAGAAGAAGAAGACTTTCTCCATCGACAACCCGATCGGTATGGACGATGGGGATGAGATGACGATCGAGCTGAAGGGCCATGGACTGGATCCTTCGGAGATCGCGATCAAGGAGCAGAAGAACGAGATCATGCGCGCCGTGGTGGAAAAGCTGAAGCCCCGCTACCGCACCCTTGTGGAACTCCGCTACTACAAGGAGTACAGCTACGAGGAGATCGCCGACGAACTCGACCTTCCCTTAGGTACGGTAAAGGCCCAGTTGTTCCGCGCCCGTGAATTCCTGCTGAACCTGATGCAGGACAGCAAGGACCACATTTGATGTCATGCCGGTCTTGGGTCAAGCCCGGGACGATACGGCGCCGCGTACGTCACACCGGAATGCGACGAAGGAGCATATCCGGTGACTCACGAATGCAGAGCCACCATGCAAGGGATCGACCTCCTCCTCAAGTACTTCCCGGAACTCACCGCACAACAACGTGCGCAGTTCACCCAACCGGCGAGCTCTATGCGCAATGGAACGAGCGCATCAACCTGATCTCGCGTAAGGATTTCGAGCACCTCTACGAGCGGCACATCCTTCACTCGCTGGGCATTGCCAAGGTGGTGCAGTTCAAGCAAGGCACACGCGTAGTTGATGTCGGCACCGGCGGTGGTTTTCCCTTGGTCCCACTTGCGATCATGTTCCCACAAGCCACCTTCCACGGCATTGATGGGATCGGTAAGAAGATCACTGCCGTGAAGGGCGTAGTGGAAGGTCTCGGCATCACCAACTGTACCGCAGAACAGGTCCGTAGCACCGAGCACCGCGGAGACTATAACGTCATCGTAAGCCGCGCGGTCACCACGCTACCGGAGTTCATCCGCGACACCAAGCACCTTGTTGCCAAAGGACGCGGGCGCATGTATTATTTGAAAGGTGGCGAGCTTGCTGATGAGATCCTGCCCGTGCGCAACGCCGTGAAGGTGTACGAACTGAAGGAGTTCTTCGCCGAGGAGTTCTTTGCCACGAAGAAGGTGGTGGAGGTGGGGATGTGAGTGCAGGCTAGGCGTGCGATAGTTTTAACCTGCTCAGCGAATGGTACAGCTCGAGTACATCCGCGATCAATTCGTCGTGTGTTCCACTCCCCAACACAATGCCTTTGTCCAACACGAGGATCCGGTCAGCATTGTGCAAGGTGACCTTGGGTGAGGCCGGTCATCCTCATTCCCATACTATCGGCACCAACGTCGTTGACGGTCCTTTTTGGCGATAGGTATCAAGCAATATGCCCTGTGGTCCCATTGTACTGAAGTGTACGACTGATGTGGCTTCCTTGTAATCGGACTCCTTGGATAGCAATGAGAACACACTGCGTTTTCCTTCGTCCCAAACGGCCAAAACGGGTAGTGAGACGTAAACGTTCGCATCAGCCTTGGCTTCCTTGCCGTCCGACAGATTTTCCAAGCTGCTCTTGGATGCCTGGAAATAGTTCACGAGTCTGCCGTTAACGCTACGGAAGTCATACCCTTTTCCGAACGGTGCGCTATGCTCCCAGAGTATCTGGCCGGATACGTCCAATTTGGTGACCTTCATGACAGTGCCATCAGCGATGTTGTAAAAGGCCCCCTTTTCATCCACTAGGATCTTCGTAGATCCGCCATTTCCACGAGCGGTCTCTGCGGGTTCGAAGGATCCATCCATCGTACCCACGATCCATTCCGCGCGGCGTTCCTTGCCTTTGCCGGTAACGGTGCTGGCCAAGAAGTGCCAAACACCATCGAGGTTGAGCAATTTGGCGTTCTCTGCTTGTACGCCATTCGGGAATTCTCCATCCCACATCAGAAAGGTCTCACCATGCAACACGTATAGCGTGATGGACCTATTGTTGATATAGGACTTGTCCACTTTGGCGCTTACGGAACCATCGGACTTTTCGCGCGTGTTGTCGGCGTCCAACACGATGGCCTCTACGTCAACGGCGACTTGTCCATCATTGAAGAAATTGACGTTGGTCTCGGCACCGTAAGCTTGAACAGGTAGGCGGTACATACCGTTCCAGACCGGTTGCATGGCATCGTCCATCACCCAGCACATTGCCAGCTTAATGTTCCCGGATTGAATGCCGTCGAAGTAGATCAGCAACTTGCTTTGATCGGGTGAAGGATATGTTTCCATACGAAGGGGAACACCTCTGTATGAACCGGCATCCAATGGAACCGTGCCGATCGGGAACGGTGCTCCATTTGCGGCGAAGGAGTCAGGATCATAGGCCTGTGCGAACAAAGAGACCTTTCCGGTTTCCTTGTCCCAACCTTGGAATATGCCCCACGGTTTGTCCTTAAAGTAGAAATAGGTGTTCGAAATGACAACACCTGGTATGGATGGCTTCGCGACAATAACCTCCGCAGTAGGCGACCCACCATCAAGCCGCATGACATACGCAACGTTAGGTTTATTCTGATTTATCGCACCACTGTAACCGATGCGATAGATCCGCTCATTGCCGATGAACGGCGCGTTGTAGCTATCCGACTTTTCCCGCGCTTCGGCGGTTAGGACTATCGGGGTAGCGGGCTTTTGCGCGAAGATGGTAACGCTGAATGCACAAGCCGTAACGGAAAGCAAGAGAGTTCGTTCCATGATGAATTAGTAGCGGGTTTCTTAGAATTTCATAAGGACGTTTGTTCCTCCACTCGTGGAGTTAAATTTAAGAACGTTCCTTTTCGAACCATCGCAGAGTCTCCGTTTCCAAACCTACGCAAGGTCTCCGTTCTTGGGACCCTGCACCCAACAGTTTGTTCATCCCGGTTCATTGGACCGCCAAGGTATTAACGCCATCTTGTTGCGCCGATGAGAAGTTGACAAACATCTTCGGTGCGACCTCTTAGGTATTGTCGATAGGGCCGCAAGGGCTACCACCATGGTGCGGCTGTTGTTCACACCAAAGTCCCCGATTGCTGCAACCGGCTAAGGCTATGGTACAACCCGTTCGCATCCGCGATCAATTCATCGTGCGTCCCGCTTTCCAGCACGATTCCTTTGTCCAGCACGAGGATCCGATCCGCATTGCGCACGGTGCTCAGGCGGTGTGCGTTCAGCTCTAACTCTTCACGACTACCGTTGGATGACCACCGGTCGGGCAAGAACTTGTCCGTGCTGCTGCACACGCACGATGTAGGATCCCTGTGCGATCCCGGAGACGTCCAACGTTGCGCGTTCGGCGAACGCTGCGCTTGGCCAGCTGCGCACTATGCGTCCAAGGCCGTCGAGCAAGGTGATGGACGTTGCACCGTGTGGCAACTTCAGGTCCAGTTCGTCACTCGCAGGTTGCGGCCAAACCAGCAGTCCGGTCCGATCCATGTCGGTATCCTCTGTTGACGTGATCAACGAAGCCTCGGCAGCCAGCAAGTAGGTTTCTGAGGTCGCGGTATTGGACCACCCTGTGATGAACAAGCGCTCACCGTCGGTGGCAATACCGTTCATGCTGGCACCGTACACCGAGCGACCGATGACACCACCGGCGGGATCGAATCCGACCAACTGTCCAGACACGGCCACATTATCCACATCCTGAACAGTGAAAGTGGTCCATGCCCTTCCGGTATCATCCACCACCAAGCCGGTCAATTCGCCCATTGTACCCACGTTGGTGGTGGTGCTGTATACCTGCGCACCGAACAGGTCGGTCTTCACCACGGTGATGTTCCCGGCGAAGTCGGCACTGGCTTGGAACACATGATCATCGTTCACCGCGAAATACTGGCCGCCTTCGGCTACGGCGATCGATGGAAGCACGGTGCCATCGTTCATCTGCACACGTTCCACTTGGCCTGTGCTGTTCAGGAGCCACGCTACACCGTTGTGTACAGCGCAAGCACGTGTTGGTGAAGCGGTGCTGTGCCTCCACTTCATCCATCCGCCGGGTTCCACGCACATCACACGTCCATCGGCTTGGATCAGTGCGCCGCCATCACCAATAGCCACCGAGAAAGCCACAGGACCGGGAAGTGGCAGATCCGCGTTCATCAGCCAACGATCCGTCTCCAAAGGTCCACCAGTGATGTACGGCGCCCAGGTGCCTTCCTGGCTATAAGAATGGGCGGCGATCACCTTTCCATCGAACACATGGAAGCCGAACGTGGCGTGACCGTTGTAGGGAGAATCGTAGAGATACTGGAACTGGGCCTTGCCCAATACGCGCGGCACTTCCGGCGTCACGTCGTTGCCCGCCGCATCGAAACTGAACACCAGTTCGTTGCGGGGCGAGAGCAGGAGGTCCTCATCACTGATGGTGCAGTATATCAACCCGGTCGCGGCATCCACCGTTACGTGGTTGTCCTTTCCGGTCGGTGCCAAAAGTGGTTGTCCATCCTGTCCGAACGGCCATGTGTTTTCCCAAGCAGGTACCAGTGGCGCTTGAGCGACCAGCCTATGTCCGGCCCAGAGCGCTGCAAAGGCACAGGCCATGCGTGCGAGGTTGCGTGTAGTGGCGATCATGGCTGGGGTGTGGTATTGACGAGGTAGGTGGAAGGGTCACCGATCGCGAGTTGGCCGGTCCAGCTGAGCCTGCCGTTGGAGAAATCGAGATCCGTAAGGGTAGCCCCGTAGCTGTAGGCCGCATCCAAGGTGCCGTCCGCTTCCACCTTGATGAGTTTGCCCTCGTTAGTGCCGTTGCCACCGATCCAAAGGCGCTCCTGTGCATCTATTGCGATGGCATTCACCGTGATGCCCGGTGCGGAACCGCTCCAAACGGAAGCACCTGTCGCATTGCGTTTTCCATAGTGTACCGTCCCATCGGCTTCGGCGGCCCAATACAGATCGCCTCCCACGATCGCCAACGCGCCACGGCCTGCAGCACCGCTGTACAAGGTGGTGCTTGATGTATGTACGCCAGTTGCGTTGCCCAGCCAATGCAGTTCAGGGAAAGCCGCTACGGCGAGCGAATCACCGCTGGCCGCCAAGGCGTGTATCGACCCGAATGCTCCGAGCGGTAAGGAAATGTCCCACAGCACGTTGTCGCTCATGTCGAAGGCGATCACACGACCATCGGCTTGTCCAAAGCTCACCTCGTGCCATGCACACAGATATCGCCGGTCCGCGGTGAGCTGCATTGCGCTTACACCATCCGCTAGCAGATCACCATTCACCGACGCGTCCGGAGTCCACGAACTGCTTGGGCTTTGCGCACAGAACAGGATGTCTTGAGGGCTTCCTCCCAAATACTGCCAACGCGCAATTCCCCAGATGGAATCGTTGCGGACATGGAAGTCGACGGGATGGTCCAAGCTGCCGCCGCATCCGATATAGGTGCTCTCTGGTGCGTTACCCGTAAGGGCCATTCCATTGGTATCGTACCGCCGGATGATCCCATCACCCGTGGTCCAGAACCCGGCCTCGTCGCCGACCATCCAGTATGTGACGCCTTGGTCCACACTGATCCGCGCCGGTGCAATACCCGAACTTCCATTGGGTTGCAGGGCTGTCCATTGCAAGGTGACGGGCGGTGCTTGGGCCCAGAGGCCGACAACCGATGTACACAGCAGGTGCGCAGTGACCGTGAGTTTCTTGAACATGGAACGGGGCGTTATGGATATAACGTACATGCCACCTACGGGTTGCCTGTTCCAGCTGCGCTGATGCGGATCAACGGGACTCACCCTGCACTCAACTGCAGCCTGCTCAACGAATGGTACAACCCGTTCGCATCCGCGATCAGTTCGTCATGCGTGCCGCTTTCCAACACGACGCCTTTATCCAGCACAAGAATGCGGTCCGCATTTCGCACGGTGCTCAGGCGGTGTGCGATCACGATGCTCGTCCGACCTTGCATCAATTGGTCCAACGCATCTTGCACGAGACGTTCGCTCTCACTGTCCAGTGCACTGGTAGCCTCATCAAGGATCAGGATGGCCGGGTCCTTCAACACCGCCCGCGCGATGGCGATCCGTTGGCGTTGACCACCGCTCAACTGGATACCGCGTTCACCGACCACTGTGTCATAGCCCTGTGGGAATGAAGCGATGAAGTCATGCGCATTCGCTTTGAGCGCTGCGGCTTTAATGGTATCCTGCGATGCGCCGGGCTTACCGTATGCGATGTTCTCGCGGATCGTTCCGCCGAACAACAGCACCTCCTGCGGAACAATGGCCATACGGTCACGCAACGCGGTCAGGTCATACTCGCGCGCATCCTTGCCATCGATCAACACGCGACCGGTCACGGGGTCATAGAAGCGCAACGCCAGCGAGGCGATCGTGCTTTTCCCTGCGCCACTGGGGCCCACAAGAGCCACACGTTCGCCCGGTCGCACGCTGAAGTCCACGTTCTGTAGCACGGGAATATCCGCTCGGGTAGAGTAGTGGAACGAGACGTTCTCGAAGCGCACGGCCCCATCGATGCGCAATGTTTGCTGGGGTGCTGCGAGGGAAACCGGTTCGGTGGGTTCCTCCTGGATGTCCATCAAGCGTTCGCTCGCGCCGATCGCCTTCAACATGCGGTTCACCAATTCGGGCAACCCGCCGATGCTGGCACCGATGAAGATGGAATACATGATAAAGGTGACGAGCTGTCCGGTGGAGATCTCGCCAGCGGCCATCAACCGCACACCACGCCATATCACCAGCACGATAGCCCCGAACATGCACAGGATGATGAACGAGACGAAGGCCCCTTGCCAACGGCCGCTCTTCAAGGCCAGCACACGCACCTCGCTCACCACTTTGCCGTAGCGCAGCGCTTCCCAGCGTTCGTTCGCGAAGGCTTTCACGTTCTGGATGCCTTGCAAGGTCTCGTCCACGATCACACTGGTCTCGGCGATCTTGTCCTGCACCTGCTTGCTCAACTTGCTCACGAAACGCCCGAAGAACACCGCGACGATGGCCACCACGGGGATCACCGAGAGCATGGTCAACGTTAACTCCCAACTCACGGTCGTAAGCAGCACGATGCCCGCGATCACCACGATGACCTGCCGGATCAATTCGGCAAGATTGGTGGTCAACGCTTCTTGCACCATGGCCACATCGGAACCGATGCGGCTGTTGAGTTCACCCACGCGGTTCTTCGCGAAGAAGATCATCGGCAGGCGCAGCAGGTGCTCATAGGTGTCCGTGCGCAACTTGTTCAGCATATCAGCCGTGATCTGGTTGAACAACACGATGCGGAAGTAGCCGAAGAAGGCTTGTGCCACGAAGACGCCCAAAAGGATCATCGCAACGCGATCGATGTCCTTCAGTAGGATCTGTTGCGCGGTTTCATTGCCTTTAGCGGCATCCACCAATTGGCCCAGCAGACCGGGGAAGAGCAGCGAAAGTCCGGTGGTGATCAGCAGCAGCACCAAGCCAATGGCAAAGGTCCACCGATGGGGTTTCAGGTAGCGGAAGATCCGCACCGCTTTCTTCAGCGTGGCCTTGTCCAACTTGGGACGTGGGGCATCATCAAAGGCTTTAGAGGAGCGTCGGCCGGCCATGGGGGCAAAGATGGCGAGCGTTCGGGTAGCTCCCGAAATGCGTTCGGTCTACGGACAGAAGATATCGTTGGTGGTGTAGGTAACCCCGAGGATGCGCGGGTCAAGTTGGTCACTGGTCACCGGTGTGCCTGTGAACGGCAGGCATAGGTTCGCGTCATAGACCATCACGTACAGATAGCTCTGCGCGGTAAGTGGCACCCCGGAAAAGGTAGTGGCCGATACGAACACGCGATAGGTGCCGCTGTCGGTCGCATCCACATCACTCCAGACCGGTTGTAGTGACTGGGAGCTGAACGCGACCTCTCCTGCAGCATCCAACACCGTGCATTGCATGGAACTGACATGTCGCCCGATGACCAGGAACTGATCGTTGATACCATCCGCGTTCGGCGTGATCACGTTCGGTGCCATGATGAAAGCGGTATCGCTGGAGACTGCGACGTATTCCATCCATGGAACACCACCGTTCACCGCGGGACCGGGTTGCTCATCCTTCTTGCACCCAGCCATGGAGCCAAGAACGAGCAAAAGGATGGCGAGTTGGGGTCGCATTGGTAACAGGCATGCCGAAGGTAGTGAAAGCACGGGACCTCGCTATTGCCTTACGCCCACGGTAACCCTTTACCCATGGATCGCCATGTACAACGCATCTATCGCCACATCCACAAGCTCCACAGCAAGCAGAAGCAGTTGGTGGGGACGAACAGCTTCGAACACACCCGGACGATCCCGATGTCATTAAGTGAAGGAGAGCGCTCTGCTTGGGTCGTTGGGTATGGAGAACACCGGGCCGCACCGCGATCGTCACGCCGGAAGCCTGAGGAAGGAAGGCGATCCGACATCTCACCAAGGCTGTGTGCAAGGCGACACTTCGCCCGGCGTTACGACCGTTCTGTACGTTGACTTATTGACATTGAAGAAGACCCTGGGCGGGGTACTATCGGTGATTTTCTACGATGTGACCACGATCTACTTCCAAGCTGAGCCGGAGGATGAACTACGCGCAACAGGATATTCCAAGGACGGCAAAGCAAGCCATCCGAAGATCCTCTTGGGGTGTTGGTCAGCGTTGGCGAATACCCGTTGGTCTACGGGATATTCAACGGTAGCCTTGATGCTGCCATCCTGATCCGTGTCCATGCCGTATACATTGGCATTCATCCGTAGTGCAACATTCACTCCCGGCGCTCACTCGCTACAAAGGCCGGATGGCCCTCTGATCGTGCATCCCGGTTATCTTGGACCGCATAACCAACCACCATGCGCCACATCTGGAAGATCCTGCTCGTACTTATTCTGGTGCTGGCAGTTGCCGGTTACTTCCGCTACTTCTGGGTATTCGGCACGGGTGTGAAGGCCGGTGAGTTGAATTACGTGGTACACAAAGGCGTGCTGTTCAAGACCTACGAAGGGAAGATGGTCCAGACGGGGATCCGCAGTTCGGGCGGCTCGCTCCAGAGCTTCGAGTTCCTGTTCTCCGTGGAAGATCCCGCGGTAGCGGAGCAAATGATGGTACATAGCGGCAACCAGTTCAACCTACACTACAAGGAGTACTTGGCGGCGTTGCCATGGCGTGGCCATAGCGAGTTCGTGGTGGACAGTATCATCTCCATGGAGGAGGTACACCGCTGATCGGTCTCCGCCACTTCATCATCTTACGAAGTGCTCCGCCGGCTTTCCCCTGTCAAGGTGCTTGGGTTCTTGCTCGTGTTGCTTGCCTTGCTCGGCTGGTGGGGGAGCGGCCTCTCCTATGCCTCCGTATCGACACACCTTAACGGGCTGGCACAGGATGGTGTCGTGGAGACCTATGATCAGCCGTTCCATGTGCGCATCCAAGGGAACCTGCGCTCCATGTCGGGTATCGCGGCGGTGGGTGTGTTGTTCCTGATCGCCTTCCGCGACCGGATGTCACCGTCCACGCCTGCAGAGAGCAGCGCACCTAGCACCGGAGTGCGCGCCGGTGCCCTCGGCGCTTGGCGCGCGTATGCCAAGCGCACATCCGGCGTCCACAAACGCTTCGTGCTTTTCCTGATCATCGGTGGTGCGGTGCTGCGCGCCATGCTCATGGTACAGCCCATCACCTACGATGAAGCGTTCACCTTCACGTACTACGGGACCCGGCCGTTGTATGTCATCGTCTCGGACTATTCCTATCCGAACAACCACATCTTCCACACCCTGCTTGTGAAGTTGAGCACCGTGGTGTTCGGGATCGGAAAGATCTCCCTGCGCCTGCCCGCTTTTCTGGCCGGCGTGGCGGTGCTGCCCTTGTTCTACTTCTTCGTGCGGGCCATGTTCAACCGCTACATCGCAGTGATGGCCTTGGCGATGCTCGCTGCTTCCGGCCCGCTCTTGGAATACAGCGCGTGTGCCCGTGGATACAGTCTTACCTGGCTCTTTATGGTGATGGCCCTGTTGCTCGGTAGGCATTTCATCAAGACCAAAAGCGGGGCGGCCGCAGCGCTGATCGGGGCCGTTTGCGCATTCGGCATGTGGACCGTGCCTACCATGATCTACATCGCGATCATGATCTACCTCTGGCTGCTGATCTCCCTTACAGCCAAGTATGATAACTCGTTACGCAGCCGGATCTGGGACCTGGTCTTATCGTTGTCGGTTTTCATCGTCCTCACCACCTTGCTCTACTTGCCGGTGATCCTGGTACACGGCTTTGATCAGCTGTTGCACCACAACACCATGCCGGAGCGCAACTGGAAGGTCTTCTGCCTTACGCACCAGGACCAAGCCTTGTACCTGTGGGCGCACATCGTGGACAGCTCTGCCGCATGGGTCGCCATCCTGGGTTTCGCGGGCATGGTACACGCCACATTCATATCGTCCAAGTTCCGTTTCCTGGTGGTGTCCACGATCTTGGGTGCGGTGCCCTTGGTGCTGATGCAAGCCGCCGTGGCCCCGCCGCGCGCTTGGCTGCAACTGTTGTTCATCTTCCACCTGAGCTCGGCCATCGCCCTGTTCTACTTGCTCAAGTTCATCCAAGAGAAGGTATGGTCCGGCTTCGGAAAGCGCCAACGGACCGCAGTGGTCAGCATCCTGCTCTTTGTCGGGTTCGCTGTGCCGGGCTACCGCATCTCCAAGGTCCGCCTGGCCGGGATGCCCGAAGCCGAGACCAGCGCCCAGTTCCTGCAACGAACGCTCCTTCCGGGCGAGAAGCTCCTCATAGATTATCCGTGGGATTCACCCGTGGAATTCCACCTGATGGCGTTGGGTGTGGACCGCGCTGTGATCTACGGCCGACCTTCGCCCACCGGCCTTACCTACGTAGTCGTTGGGCCGGACTATGACCAGACCTTGGAAAGTGTCCTGCTGAACCATGAATTGGCAAAGGAGGCATTCTCCCGGTTCGATCTGGTGCAGGATCAACGAAGATTGAGGATCTTCGCGGCCCCGTTGGCACATTGACCGTTGCCGCCAGCAGGCACAAACGCTCCCAAGAACATGGCAGAAGAAGGACGTCAGATCATATTCAATATGGTGAAGGTGGGCAAGACCCTGCCTTCCGGGAAGAAGATCCTCAACGATATCTACCTCGGATTCTACTACGGCGCCAAGATCGGGATACTCGGTCTCAACGGTTCCGGTAAGTCCACGCTCATGCGCATCATCGCAGGCAAGGACAAGAACTTCGACGGCGATGTCCACCTTAGCCCCGGCTATTCCATCGGCCACCTGGAACAGGAGCCCGACCTGGACGAGAGCAAGACCGTGATCGAGATCGTGCGCGAAGGCGTGCAGCCCATCATGGATCTGCTGAAGGAGTACGAGGACGTGAACAACAAGTTCGCCGACGAAGACATCCTGAACGATCCCGACAAGATGGACAAGTTGATCGCGCGGCAGGGTGTGCTGCAGGACAAGATCGAAGCAGTGGATGCATGGAACATCGACCAGAAGTTGGACATCGCCATGGACGCGCTTCGGTGCCCGGAGCCGGATGCCAAGATCAACGTGCTCTCCGGTGGCGAGCGCCGCCGAGTGGCCCTGTGTCGCCTGCTGTTGCAAGCGCCGGATATCCTGCTACTTGACGAACCGACCAACCACTTGGATGCCGAAAGCGTGGCGTGGTTGGAGCATCACCTTGCGGAATACAAAGGCACCGTCATCGCCATCACCCACGATCGATACTTCTTGGACAATGTCGCTGGCTGGATCTTGGAATTGGATAGGGGAGAAGGCATTCCCTACAAAGGCAACTACACCAACTGGCTGGAGCAGAAAACCGCCCGGTTGTCGTTGGAGGAGAAGGTGGAAAGCAAGCGCAACCGCATCCTGAAACAGGAATTGGAATGGGTGCGCAGCAACGCCAAGGCACGCCGGACCAAGAGCAAAGCACGTCTCGAGAACTACGAGAAGATGCAGAGCGAGAGCGTGAAGGAGAAGGAGGCCAAACTGGAGATCTACATCCCCAACGGCCAACGTCTCGGCGACAAGGTCATCGAGTTCAGTGGCGTCAGCAAAGCCTTCGGTGACCGTGTTCTCTTCGAGGACATCAGCTTCACGCTACCACCTGCGGGCATCATCGGTATCATCGGACCCAACGGCGCGGGTAAGACCACCATGTTCCGGATGATCATGGGCGAGGAGAAGCCCGATGCA
>Ga0209181_10000407_pt1 | contig 79978 bp, 74 predicted proteins | sample MAT05_FD_187208 | JGI IMG/M metagenome (GOLD analysis project Ga0209181, IMG submission 187208) | Freshwater microbial communities from Lake Fryxell liftoff mats and glacier meltwater in Antarctica - MAT-05 (SPAdes) (version 2) | ecosystem: Environmental > Aquatic > Freshwater > Ice > Liftoff...
GTAATATTCTGGGTAATATTCTCGGTAATATTGGCGTATTCATTAAATATTCCATCAAAAAGCTCTATGCTTGCCAGCATGCAAGTATTCAAGAATCTCATCAAGTCCTTTTTGTTAGTGCTCGTCTTCGCAAGCGGGGCCGTGCATGCCGAGGTGATGAAGATGAAAGTCGCCAAAATCAAGGCGGGCATCGGCACCTTGCATAATGTACAGGTTGATTTGAATTGGCCGAAAGCTGCAAGTCAAGGTGCATTGCGTATTCGGGCGACACGGCTCGATTTTCCCCTGATGTCGTATCAGGAAAAAAATCTCGATTGGCAATGTCCATTAATCCGGACAAAAAATGCGGGCTGGCAATGCAGGGGAAAAATTCGCGGCAATAATAGTCCGACTTATTTGCTGGCTTTGGATTATTCGCCATCTGGCACCTCGGTTGATCTGCGTATTAACGATAAAACAATCCGTTATGAAAATTCAGTTGCATCGCCGGATTTGTCCCGAATCGAGTTACAGAAAATTCCGGTCGCATGGTTGAAGGCTTATCTCGCTGGCTTGTGGCAAGAGGGAAAATGGACAACAGGTAATATTGGCGGTCGTATTGAAGTGCTCACACCCGTGAAGGCGCCGTTTGAAGTCATCACCGATTTGGAGTTGGCCGACGTTGGCTTGGAAACCCCCGATGGTTGGCTGGCGGCGGCGGCAATGCAGGGTCGCTTGCGTTTGAATTATCGTGAAGTCGGAAAACAAAGCAGCATTCAAACGCGTTACACCGCAAAAGGTGGCGAGTTTTTGGCGCAAGGCCTATATGTGCTGTTTCCAAAAACACCGGTAGAAATTGAAGTGCTGATGCAGAAACAAGGCGCTGGCGCGTGGATGATTCCGCAGATTTCCTGGCAGGACCCAAACGCGCTGAATTTGAAAGGCAATGCCAGTCTGAACCTGAAAGGCGAGCTAGCCGATTTGGATATCGATTTGAATTTACCTAATCTGGCCACCGCGCGTGATCGCTATTTATCCGGTTTTTTGGCACCGGCCGGTTTTCCCAATTTGATTTTGAGTGGTGGCACGCAAGCGAAAATAAGCGTGCGTGCGCAACAGCTTGACAAACTAGAGGTAAAACTTGCTTCCATCAATGCCATTGACGACAAGGCCCGTTTCACCTTTGCTGGGGTCAATGGCGATCTGCGCTGGACACAAGACCCGGCAAATATTCAAAGTGGCTTCACTTGGGACAGTGCGGCCATGTACGGCATCGGTTTAGGTAAGGCGAAGTTCGTGTTCAATAGTAGTGGCGGCAGTTTGAATTTGAGTCAGGCGACCAATATTCAGGCGCTGGAAGGCGTCATCCGGGTCGATCATTTTCGCTGGCAACCACCGAAAGCCGACTTGAGTACGCGCTTTGACCTCGGCATGAGCATGGACAAACTGGACATGGCCAGCTTGTCGCAGCGTCTGGGTTGGCCGGCATTTAGCGGTAGCATCAGCGGAAAAATCCCCAATGCCCGCTATCAAAATAATGTATTAAATTTGGACGGTGGTCTGCAAATATCGGTTTTTAGTGGCGAGGTTGCGTTGTCCAATCTGGTGATGGAACGACCGTTTGGCGTGGCGCCGACTTTATCCGCCGATGTGGCTCTGGACAACATCGATATGGAGCCGATGACCAAGGCTTTCGATTTCGGTTCGATCACCGGAAGTCTTGATGGCTACATCAGGAATTTGCGTTTGGTTGATTGGTCGCCAGTCGCTTTTGACGCCAAGCTTTATACCGATGATAAGTGGAAAGGTAAGAAACGCATCAGTCAGAAAGCCGTGCGGGATATTTCCAGTGTGGGTGGCAGTGGCTTGATGGCGGGTCTGCAAAATCAGGTTCTGAAGATTTTTGATGACTTCGGTTACGATAAAATCGGCATCAGCTGCAAATTGAAAGACAATATCTGCACCATGGATGGCATAGGTTCAGCTGGAGACGGCTATACCATCGTCGCAGGAGGAGGTTTGCCACGCATTCAAGTGGTAGGCTTCCGCCGGCGCGTGGATTGGCCAACGCTTGTTTCGCGCTTGAAAGCGGCAACGGAAGGTCAGGCGCCGGTTATTCAATAAGGTTTATTAATTGGGAGAATGGTATGCAAAGTGTCAAACGTTCGAAGTGGAAACCCGTGTTGTTTGCCACCGCATTTCTGGCGCTCAGCGCCTGCGTGACCATCAATGTCTATTTCCCGGCTGCGGAAGCCCAGCAAGCGGCGGAAGAATTCGTTGGTAAAGTCATCAACGGTGACAAGGCTGCGACCGAAGAAACTAAACCGGCGGATCCCAAGCCAATGCCGCAAGCATCGTTGCAACCGTCATTCAATCTGGCCTCATTTTTCATTAGTGATGCTGCCGCGCAGGAAGTGGATATCACCATCCGTACACCTGCGATTCAGGCTATTCAAAATCGCATGTCCGAGCGTTTCGCCAGCTCCTTGCGTCAGCATTTTGACGGTGGCGCTCTCGGCTTCAGCAATGATGGTTTGATTGTCGTGCACAATGCGACCAAGGTGCCGTTGAAAGACCGCGTTGGCCTTACCCAGCAAGTGGCTGAAGATAACCGTGACCGTAATGCGGTTTATCGTGAAATCGCGGTTGCCAATGGTCATCCAGAGTGGGAAAAACAGATTCGCGAAACCTTTGCCAAACAATGGGTTCGTGATGCCAAGGCCGGCTGGTGGTATCAAAGCACTGCAGATGACTGGAAACAAAAGTAAATACAGGATGTATTTATCGCGTGCCGGTCATGGATGGCCGACGACACGGGATCCAGTGCTAGGTTAATGCCTGAAAATAAATCACACAGAAGGGCGTGGATTTGAGAAAATTCACGCCCTTTCGTTTTATTGAAGAAGACCGTGGGCCGAAGCAGAACAAAAATTAATCGTGAATTCGAGCTCGAAATTCACGGCTTGGCCCATGACGGGCGTGGTGTGGGTCGTGTCGATGGAAAAGCGGTGTTCGTCAATGGTGCTTTGATGGGCGAAACCGTTCGGGTTAAACAAATTGGCCGCAATCGCCATTTTGATGAAGCGATTACGCTCGAAGTTTTAAAAGCATCGGAAGATCGTGTTATACCGCGCTGCCAACATTTTGGTGTCTGTGCAGGCTGCGTATTGCAGCATTTGGCCGAAGACAAGCAAATTGAAGCCAAGCAGCAAGTCTTGATAGAAAATCTTGCGCGCATTGGCCATGTCGAAGCGGAAACTATTCTGCCGCCGATGGTCGGTGATTCTTGGGGTTATCGACGCAAAGGTCGCTTGTCGGTGCGCTATGTCGAGAAAAAAGAGAAAACCTTGGTCGGCTTTCGCGAAATTGATGCCCGCTTCGTTGCCGACATTAGTGTCTGCCACACTGTCATTCCAGAGTTGGGAATGCGACTGCCTGAATTGTCTGCATTGGTGGATTCACTCGACGCCAAACGTACGATTGCACAGATTGAATTTATTGCCGGTGATGGTCCAGTCGCGCTGATTTTCAGGAATCTCGAAGCGTTGAATGAAACCGACACCGAAAAACTGAAACATTTTTCGATCGACAGCAAGTTCGCTGTTTTTTTGCAGCCGGGTGGTGTGAATTCCGTCGTTGCCTTGTGGCCGCTGGAAACCAATCTAGAATTTTCGATTCCCAAATACGATATTCGTCTGGCATTCAAACCACTGGACTTTATCCAAGTCAATGCGGCCTTGAATCAGAAAATGATCGAGCAAGCCATCGCCATGCTCGACCCGCAAGCCGGAGAGCGCGTACTGGATTTATTTTGCGGGCTCGGTAATTTTACTTTGCCTTTGGCACGCAGTGCCGCGTTGGTTGTCGGTGTCGAAGGCGAAGCGGGTCTGGTGGCACGTGCACGCGATAATGCCGTGCTGAACGGATTGACCAATGCCGAATTCTACGCAGCAGATCTGACGAAAGATGTAAGCGGCGAATCCTGGATGCAGCAAGGCTTCGACAAGATGTTGCTCGATCCGCCACGTGCCGGCGCTGCCGAGGTCTTGGCACAGATGCCACTTAAAAATATACGCCGTATTGTTTATGTCAGTTGCCATCCGGCTTCGTTGGCACGCGACGCCGGATTCTTGGTGCGCGAACGCGGCTACAAACTCAAAGCTGCCGGTGTGATGGATATGTTTCCGCATACCGCGCACGTTGAATCAATAGCACTGTTCGAGAAATAGTATGGGCATTGAAATCGAAAAAAAATTCCTGATCGTCAACGATTGCTGGAAAGCGCAGGTCTATAAAACCACACGCATGGCCCAGGGTTATTTGAACGACATGCATGCCATGCGCGAAGGTAACCAGAAAGCCTCGGTGCGGGTACGCCTAGCAGGCGAGCAAGCTTTTTTGAATATGAAGTCGCGCGAACTGGGCCACACCCGTCAAGAATTTGATTATGAAATCCCGGTCGCCGATGCCGAAGCATTATTGAAATTATGCGTGGGTGGTTTGATCGATAAACGCCGCAATTACATCAAGCATGATGGTTTTGTCTGGGAAGTCGATGAATTTCTCGGCGATAATCTTGGTCTGTTAGTGGCTGAAATAGAATTGCCCGATGCCGATGCGGTTTTCGAAAGACCAGAATGGTGTGGCAGTGAAGTCACCGATAAAATACGTTACTACAATCTGGCATTGGCCGAACGGCCGTTCGCCCAATGGACCGCAGAGGAACAAACAGAATGCTAGTCATTGGTGTTTCCGGAAAACAATTGACGCAGGACGAGCGCGAGTGGCTACAACATCCGCAATGTGCCGGCGTTATTTTATTCACCCGTAATTTTGCATCGCGCGATCAGGTCATGGAACTGACGCAATCAATACGTGATGCTGCCGCACAAACACAATTACTTTGTGTCGATCAGGAAGGTGGACCGGTACAGCGTTTTCGCGAAGGTTTTTTCCGCTTGCCGCCGCTGGTACGTTTTGGCCAGCACTACGCTCAAGATGCTCAAGCCGCTCTCGCACTGGCAAAAGAACATGCTTGGCTTATGGCGAGCGAGATTCGTGCGCTTGGACTGGATTTGAGTTTTGCGCCAGTGGTGGATTTAGGGCGCGGCAATCGCGCCATTGGTGATCGTGCTTTTCATGAGTCACCCTTGGTCGTTGCACAATTCACACAAGCTTATGTTCAAGGTATGCACGATGCCGGTATGGCGGCGACCATCAAACATTTCCCGGGTCATGGCTCGGTGCTGGAAGATACCCATTTCGATATCGCAGTCGATGATCGCTCATTGGAAGTTTTGCGCGCAGAAGATTTATTGCCGTTTGAAGCAGGCATAAAAGCCGGTGCAGAAGCGGTCATGATGGCGCATGTTACCTATCCGCAAGTGGCACCCGAACCGGCTGGTTATTCGCCGCGTTGGCTCAATGACATATTGCGCCAGGAAATGGGCTTTAAAGGCGTTATTTTTTCCGATGATATCGGTATGGCGGCCGCGACTGGCGTTGGAGGAGTGGCTAGCCGCATTGACGCCCATCTGGATGCCGGTTGCGATGTGGTATTAGTCTGCGCTCCAGCACTGGTTGCCGATAGCCTGAAAGCCTGCGAGCAGCGCGCAAAACCCAATATTTCAATCCTGCAGTCCATGATGGGCCATGATGAACAAACATTGGCCCGATTGCAGACGCAATCGCGCTACCATGATGCACGCGCCAGCTTGTCTGGCCCTGACTATGCGGTGAGCTAAATGACAAGCCCCAATTTGGCAACAGCTTTGGAAGTTTCTGACGAACTATTCGATCGCGAAACCCTGCAAGACGCGATCAGGGAAATTGCCGTGTTAATCAATCATGATTATGAAGATCGTGATCGTCCGGTTTTGTTATCGGTCATGCACGGCGGAATGATTTTTGCATCCTTACTTTCGCTTGAACTCGATTTCGATGTTGAAGTTGACTACCTTCATGCCACGCGTTATCGCGGTGCAACTACGGGCTCTGGCTTAGCCTGGCTGCATCGCCCGGCCACCTCATTGGAAGGTCGTAACGTGCTCATTGCCGACGATATCCTTGATGAAGGCCACACACTCAAAGCTGTGAAGCAATGGTGCGAAGACCAAGGCGCGATCGAAGTTAAAATTGCCGTGCTCGCAATAAAAACTCATGACCGCCGGGTGGAAGGCATTGAAGCCGACTATATTGGTGTGGAAGTGCCGGATCGTTATGTTTACGGGTTTGGCATGGACTACCACGAGCAAGGCCGCAATTTGCCTGGCCTGTATGCATTGGGAAGCTAAATGTCTGACATTGCATTCGCCATTATCGGTGGCACTGGTTTGTATCAAATCGCCGCACTGGAAAATGTGGAAACGCTCGAATGCGATACAGTCTATGGCAAGCCGTCGGCACCGGTTCGCATAGGATTTTTAGCCGGCAAAAAAGTTGCTTTCATGGCGCGCCATGGCGAGGGCCATTCGGTGCCACCGCATAAAGTAAATTACCGCGCTAATTTGCGTTGCCTGAAAGATTTGGGAATTACCGACGTATTGGCGATCAATGCAGTAGGCGGTATTACGAACGCTTTCGGCCCGCGTGTTGTCGCGGTGCCGGATCAAATTATCGATTACACCTATGGTCGTTTGCATACATTGTCTGAAGAGCCGGGCAGTGAAGTACTGCATGTTGATTTTACCGAACCGTATTGCACGAAATTACGTGCGAAAATTCTGCATGCTGCCGGAAAAATCGCGATGCCGATGGTTAATTCCGGCTGCTACGGTGCTACCCAAGGTCCGCGCCTCGAAACTCGGGCAGAGATAAGTCGCATGCGTCGTGATGGCTGTGACGTGGTGGGCATGACCGGCATGCCCGAAGCTGGTCTCGCTCGCGAACTCGGTATTGATTACGCCTGTCTGGCCATCGTCGCCAATTGGGCGGCAGGTTGTGGCGATGGTGCAGAAATTACGCTGGAAGAAGTATTGGCCAATGTAAATATTGCGACAGCTTCATTACCGCAATTGCTGGAACAACTATTGAAGGCGTAGGGGCGCTGCTTGCTGCGCCCTGCATTTCTCGATTCTAAACCATGATCACAAAATTACCTCAATGGATTTGGACGGGCGCATGGGCGCTTGCCTTTATTGCAGGTATCGTCAATGTGGTTGGGCTGCTCGGATTTGAACATCAGGCGATCACGCATTTGACCGGCAATACTTCGATGTTGGCCGCAGCGGTGGCCACCTTCAATCTGCCATCGGTACTGCATTTTTCAGCCTTGATTGGTTCATTTCTCGCCGGTTGTGTACTCAGTGGTTTTATTATTCAGGACAGTACCCTACAGCTCGGTCACCGTTACGGTGTTGCACTTTTTCTTGTTGCTGTTTTGTTGTGCATTTCGGTGCCGTTGCTCGAACATCAAAGCTCCTATGGCATGTACACCGCTGCGGGTGCTTGCGGTCTTCAGAATGCCATGGTGAGTACCTACAGCGGTGCTGTTATTCGTACGACGCATCTTTCCGGCATGTTTACTGATCTTGGTATTTATCTGGGGCATACTTTGCGCGGCATACCGGTAGATACAAGAAGATTAAAGCTTTGTATCGTTGTTATTTCTGGTTTCTTCTGCGGTGGCGTTGCCGGTGCTTTTTTGTATCATGTCATCGGCTATTCGGCACTTTATGTCCCCAGTGCGCTTACTGCATTGGTATCGATTGCGTACGCGAGCTTCCGAATCAGGCAGACCTACAAGTCTTCATGATTTAATTTTTAAAAAAGTGGCGTGAATACATTATATCCCTGAGCAATTCAATAACTTATTGAATTGCGCCTGATCGCCGCGCGACACATTCAAATCGACAAAACCCTTGATGCCGTCTATTTTTCCGCGATTAGCGTATTGCCAGAATTGCCATTCGCGGAATTTACTTTTGTCTGGTTGCCGGTATAGATCCCGAATCCAGAGCGGGTTTTGCAGGAAATCTTCTTGCAGATAAATCGGGTAAAAGTCCGGGGTGCTATACAGCACGACACGACAACCCCAAGCTTGTTCGACCAAGTCGATAAAAACCTTCAGTTCTTTGCGAAGCTCTTCGGGGCTCGGGCGTGCTTTGCAATTGCCGCCAAATTCTAGATCAACCGCAGGCGGCAATGATTTCGAGGAAGGCGTGCCAATGCGCGATAAAAAATTATTAGCCTGCTCATAACCGGTTTTGCAAAGCGTGAAGTAATGATAAGCGCCAGGCAAGATGCCCGCATCCTTTGCCGATGTCCAGTTATGTTTGAAATCCTCGTCGAGGAAATCTTCACCTTCGGTTGCCTTGATATAGGCAAAACTTACATTTTGTTTAGCAAGTTTTTTCCAGTCGATAACACCCTGATGATGCGACACATCGATACCGCGAACCGGAAATTCTTTTTTATCGGGATAATTCAGGCGGACAGCACCGCTTTTGAATAATTCATGGGCCAGAGTTCCGACGAATAAAATATTCAGTAGCAGTATTAGGCCAATGATGGTTTTTATTCGTGTCGTCATCGTTGCGTTATTTCTCAGTGATCGAATTGCAATCTCGCCAGCTCGGCATACAAGCCGTTTTGTGCAATCAATTCATTGTGAGTGCCTTGGGCAATGATACGGCCTTTGTCCATCACGATGATTCGATCGGCTTTCAAAACGGTAGCCAAACGATGGGCGATCACCAAGGTGGTCCGACCTTGCATCAGTCGTTCCAGGGCCTGTTGTACGGCGCGTTCGCTTTGGGCATCCAGCGCCGAGGTAGCCTCGTCGAGTAATAACACGGGGGCGTCTTTCAATAACGCGCGTGCAATCGCCAGACGTTGTTGCTGGCCACCAGATAAACGTGCCCCACGTTCGCCCAGTTCGCTGTCAAAGCCCATCGGAAGCTCGGAAATAAATTCATGCGCTTCGGCACTACGCGCGGCGGTTTCAATTTCGGCATCGGTCGCTTCTAGTTTGCCGTAACGAATGTTTTCTCGAGCCGTGGTACCAAAAATGACCGGGTCTTGCGGTACCAGAGCAATTTGTTCGCGCAAAAAAGCCGGTTCAAGTTGTTTAAGATCAATACCGTCAAATTTTACAACGCCGCTTTCCGGGTCGTGGAAGCGCAGCAGTAATTGAAAGACAGTCGTTTTACCGGCACCGGATGGACCTACCAGCGCAACGGTTTCACCCGGTGCAATACTTAGACTGAAGTTTTCCAGTGCGGCGCTGTCGGGCCGGCTTGGATAACGAAAGCTGACTTTATCTATATTCAAGGCACCTTTGGTCGGCATCACCAGCGTAGCCGGATGCTGCGGGCTCTTGAGCTGGCTTTGTTCGTTGAGTAAATCGTTGATGCGAGTCATGCCACCGCTGGCACGTTGTACTTCACTCCAAACTTCAGTGAGGCCTGCCACTGAACCGCCGCCGATCATGGCATACAACAAAAATTGTCCAAGCACACCGGCAGTCATGTCGCCGGAAACTACATCACGTGCCCCCGACCAAAGTACGGCGGTGATTGCTCCGAAAATGATGACAATAAAAACCGCTGTGAGAGCCGATTGCATGCCAATTCGTTTTCGAGCGGCTTTCAAACTAAGCTTAACCGCATCATTAAAACGCGAGCTTTCAAAACTTTCGCGGGCATAGCTTTGTACCGTATGCATGGCATTGAAAGTTTCACCGGCACGGGCATTGGCATCTGCAACTCGATCTTGGCTGTCTTTTGAAGCACCGCGTACTTTTCGACCAGACAAGGCCATTGGCAACACGGCCAAAGGAATGCCAAGCAAAACATACATCGCCATTTTTGGGCTGGTGTAGGCCAGCATGGTCGCGCTACCAATTACCGTTATGCCGCTGCGCAGTGCAATCGACATACTGGAGCCAACCATGCTTCGGAGTAATTCGGTATCGGCAGATAAGCGCGACAATAATTCGCCGCTGCGGGTACGCTCGAAGAAGCTTTGATCCAATGCCAATAAATGACGATAAAGTTTTTGTCGCAAATCGGCAATGACCCGCTCGCCAAGTAATGACACAAAGTAAAAGCGCGCGGCGGTGGCGAGTGCTAAAACCACAGCGACCACTAACAGCAAACCAAACCAGCGATCAATTGAGCCACCCTTGGCAAAGCCATGGTCAATCATGTTTTTAACTGCAACCGGAAAAAATAAAGTTGCGCTCGAAGATACCGCCAAAGCGATTAGCCAGGAAATCAGTAGGGTACGGTGCGGCTTCAAAAACGGCAGCAAACCGCGTAGCGAATTTACTTTTTGAATGGGGGTGTCGGAATTAGCTTCGGGTATGCTCATGGTCGCTATTGTCGCACGGGCTCAGTATGCCAGTGTCCCGGCTCAAATCATTTATTTTAGTGGTCAGAGCTGGGAGATATTGGGCCGGAATGCGGAAACGCAACGCAGCCCGGGTCATGGCTCCATCTGACCCGGGATATTGCGACCATCATTTAATTTGCAACAGTGTTAAGCGGGCGCATGTCGCGGCCCTTAAAGGCGTTCAGCTCGAGGGTGTCTCAGATTCCCCGGGTCAGATGGAGCCATGACCCAGGCTACGCCTTATTCCAAAATTCGTGAACTCAAGGGCAAACGGTGTTGTTGCCCATCCTACTATTTCAACAGGAATTGTAATTCGTCGGGAATGCGAAGTTTTGGGTAGGTTTTTTTATATAACTCCAAACTCGCTTTAGCACCTTTGATGTCATCGAGCTCTACGCGATCTTTAATGGCATCAAGCCATAAGTCGGGCTGGAGCTTGGCATCTCCGCTGATGGCCGTTTGTGCGATAGTAGCGCGTGATAGCAGTTGAGCAGGCTGGCTCGATTCGCTATCAACAGCTTTTATTCGACTGCCAGTGACAGCAACGGTGTCTAATTCTTTACTCTCACTATAATTTGCCGACGCTGCCGGAGCAGCCGATGCTGCAGTAATTGCCGGAGCGGGTGGCGCTGCAACAGATGCTACGGCACCAGCAGTTTGTGGCACCCAGTCAGCTTCTGCATTTGTCTTGTCAAAGCGCCTCTTATCTTTATCGTCACTAGTTTTTTTGGCGAGAGGAGCATCGGCCATTTCCTGCCGCTCCAAAACTTCACGCGCACGCATTTCGGGTGCTGTGGTCATGGGTTTTTCCTGAGCAACTGGCGGCGCTGCGGCACCAGCCGCGGCTGCCGAATCTAGGGCTTGTTCGGATTTTGCAATTGGCGGTGGTGGCGAAGTCGGTGCCGGTTCACGCGCAGGCAACATTTCCACCGTAATGCTGTCGCTCTTATGGCTGTTATCGGTTTCTTGCCTTGACATAACATTTTCGCTATCGGGTAATTCGTCAATGGGAGCCCCCATTGATTGAAAAACTTGCCAGCCGATGCCAATGGTAAGTACCGATGCAGCTGCGGTGCCAATCCAGAGTGCTGAAGTTCCCAATAAGCCTTTTGCCCAAAGTGATTTTTTTTGTGAGTGCGATGAAGCCACCGCATCGGTGGCTGCTTTCAAAATCAGGGCATCCAGGGCCATCGGTGGTTCGCCGCCGGGCAGTGAGCGAACGACACGAGCAAGCTCGCGCTCTTCGTCGCTCAAAACTTCATGCTGGCGTGGGGGATGGGTATTCATGATCGAAGTTTTTCTCGCAATTTGTCGAGCGCATAGCGAAGTCGTGATTTAACAGTTTCGCGTCCAACGCCGGTAATTTCTGCAATTTCCTCCAATGATAATTCTTGTTCCAAACGTAACATCACCGCTTCTCTTTGATCTTGGGGCAGTTCTTCCAAAGCCAATTGCAGTCGTCGTCGTTCTTCAAATGCCGATAGCTGACGTTCAGGTGTTTCCGGATCTGGCGTTTGCTCTGCACGCTCCATCGCATCTTCACCGACTTGTGGTCGATGTTTCTGCGCGCGCCAATGATCGGTAAGCCGGTTGTGAGCGATTTGGTAAAGCCAGGTCGTAAATTTTGCTTCAACACGATAACGCTCGCGGGCCTGAATAACTTTCTGCCAGACATCTTGATATAGCTCTTCGGCAGTGCCGTGTTCGCGACATTGCCGCAACATAAACCGAAATAAAGGTCCGCGGTGACGCGCATACAGAATCTCGAAGGCGCTGGTATCACCAGTTCCATACGCTTGCATCAATTCTTCGTCGTTACGCTCTGCCAACATAAGGCAGAGCGTACGAAGTTTTTACGATTTGGAAAAGCCGTCATTCGCTGATTTGTGCAACATCGCGGTTTTCGGTGAGTCGGCTAGCTTGCTCTATCAAGCCCATAAACTCAGCGCGATAGCCCCAAGAATCACGCAGTGACACGCTGGCAGCGAGTTGTTTGACATCATTCCACTTGAATTGCCCGCTATTTTTACCGCCGCGTAATAAATCGGCATAGGCGGCTAGCGATGCGGCCATTTTCAAGCGATCACTTGCTTTTGCGCTGATTTGCGAGCGCAGCATGGGCTGTTCAATAAGCTTGCTTTGATCAGCGCCGGGTTGCTTGTAGCGTAGTTTCAACACGGCAATTTCATTGGCTTTGGGATTGATCGCGGCCACGGCTTTTCCATAACGCAGTGGGCTGACGCTTTGGCCACCGGAGCCGACCAAAGTAATTTCATAAAGTGCAGTCACATCATGACCGGCACCAATTTCACCGGCATCAATTTTGTCATTATTGAAATCTTCGCGATTAAGCTTGCGATTTTCATAACCGATTAGACGATATTCGGCGACCACGGCAGGATTAAACTCGACCTGAATTTTTACGTCTTGCGCGATCGTCATCATGGTAGAAGACATTTCTTCGACCAATACTTTTTTACCTTCATTCAAATTGTCGATGTAGGCATGATTGCCGTTGCCGACATCGGCGAGTTGTTCGGCCATTTCGTCATTGTAATTACCTTGGCCAAAACCGAGCGTGGTCAGGGCAATGCCGGATTTACGCTGATCGGCAACGAGTGTTTTCAGCATTTCGGTATTCGAAATACCGACATTGAAATCGCCATCGGTCGCAAGAATGACGCGGTTGACGCCATTGCTGATGAAGTTATCTTTCGCCACTTTGTATGCGAGTTCTATACCCTGGCCGCCGTTGGTGGAACCGCCGGCTTGCAATTTATCAAGCGCTTGTAAAATGCTTTGCTTGTTGTCGCCACTGGTAGCGGGCAACACCAATCCGGCACTTCCGGCATAAACCACAATGGATACGCGGTCTTGCGGACGAAGCTGGTTGACCATTTCCTTGAAGCTGGAGATTAACAAAGGTAATTTATCCTGGCTCGACATCGAGCCGGAAGTGTCAATTAAAAACACTATATTCGCTGCTGGAATTTGAGCACGTGAGACTTCATAACCCTTGATGCCGACCATCATTAATTGGTGTTTTGAGTTCCAAGGTGCGGCCGCAATTTCAGTGGTGACCGAAAACGGCTGCTTGCGGGAAGTTGGCGCGGTATAGCCAAAATCAAAATAATTGATAATTTCTTCAGCACGTACGGAATCTGCGGGTGGACGAGTCCCGCTATTAAGCATGCGTCGGACATTGCTGTAACTGCCAGTATCGACATCAATTGAAAATGTGCTGACTGGGGTTTCACTGACAAGTTGAGTGGGATTGTCGATAAAGTTTTTGTATTTTTCGGTATTTTGTTCCGGTTGTTGCACAGTGGCATATCCCGCAACATTGCCAAGCCTTGACTTGCTCGGCATCACAGCCGGAGCTGGCGATGCCTCGTATGAGATAGGCGCATCCATGACAACGGCTGCTTGATCAATGCGCGATCTGCTGACCACGTGCACAGGGCTGGCTGATTCTGCATCAACACGTTTAATTCGGCCGCCGGTTACTTCAATTGCACTAAGTTCCTGCCGCTCCTTTTTATCGTTCTCTAACTTATATTTTTCCGCCTGCGCTTTGGTCTCGGCAGCAACTTCTTTTTTTACGTGCGTGTTACAAGCTGTTAACAGAATCAGGCCGATGGCGAATACGAGTGGTTTGCGGTTCATGATGCGCTCCTGTTGTTTGGGTGAGCATATGAACGCGGCATTGCCGGATTCGGGGTTAATTGGCTAAATGCCCAGTGTTCAGGGTTTATAATGCCGCCATGAAACGCTTACCGTTCAGGCCCTTGTTCTGGCTTACCCAAAGGCCGAGGCTCACTGCGGCTATCATTTTGACCGTGGGTATATTTCTTAGCTGGCGTGCCGGCGAGCTTGAATATCAACATGATTTAAGTCAGAAAAAAAATGAAATCCAGACCCAGGTTTCGGATTTTCGTGGTCAGTTGGAAAAAAAACTTAATTACAGCGTTGCATTAGTGAAAGGCTTGGCGGTTGATTTAGTGATTCGTGAAGAAATGACGCCGGAAGAATTTGCCTTGATTGCGGAAGAATTAAGCAGCACAAATCCTGCACAAAGAAATTTATCGCTGGCACCGCATTTTATTATTCGCGACGTCTATCCCATTGCCGGCAATGAAAACATTATCGGTATGAATCTATTGCTTGATCCCAAGCAAAAATCGGCCGTGTATCGTTCCATTCAATTAGACGATGCAGTGCTTGCCGGTCCTTTGGAACTTGAACAAGGAGGTGTCGGTCTGGTTTGCCGCATGCCAGTGTGGATTAAGATTGATGGTGTGCCACGCTTGTGGGGAGCAGTATCGATCACACTGGATTTTCCAGCGCTCATGAAAGAAGCTGGTTTGTCACAATTGGAACAGAGTCTGGATATTTCTATTCGTGGTCGCGATGCTATCGGCCCGGCAGGTGAATATTTTTTTGGCGACGAGAGCCTGATTTCAAAAGATGCGGTACGCGTACCAGTGTTTGTACCCGGGGGTAGCTGGCTGATTTCGGCACAACCCAAAAAGGGTTTTGAAGTACAGCCTTGGTGGCAGACCAGCGCTGGAATTGTTGGCTTATTGGTATCGCTTTTCTCGGCATTGGCGAGTTATCGAATTTTATTTGACCGCTCGCGAATCCGACATTTAGCTGATCATGATCCGCTCACGCAATTGCCGAATCGTCGTCAGGCTTTATCGGATTTGTACAGTTTGACCCATCGCGGAAAACGCAGTGGTCAACCGTTCGCGGTGTTGTCGATTGACCTCGATGGTTTTAAACCAGTAAATGACAAGTATGGCCATGATGCCGGTGATGAAGTATTGAAGACCATAGCCAGACGGTTGCAATCATCGGTGCGAACCGGCGACACAGTGGCCCGAATGGGTGGCGATGAATTCATCGTCCTGATAGATGACCCGCAAGCGAATGACGAAACCCATCTGCTTATTTATGCATCCAGAATGCGCGACATTCTTTCGCAACCCATACAGTTACTGCAGGGCCAGCTAGTCTATGTTGGCGCCAGTATTGGTGTTGCCGCCTATCCATCGCACGCAAAACAAGTCGATGATTTAATGCGCGAAGCGGATCAAGCGATGTATCGGGCCAAGCGTGAAAAAAATTCCGGCGTGGAAATAGCACACGCTCTTTGAATTATAGATGCTACGCAGGAGGGCCCTTGGGCCCGAGTACGGGAGTTCGGGCCCAAGGGCCCTCCTACGATTTAACTTCAAGAATCAACTTGCCATTGTGCAATTGTGCGACAAGTTGTTCGCCTTTTTTTACATGACGACTATCACGCACTACCGTGCCATCGTCTTGTTTGCGAATAATGGCGTAACCGCGTGACAATGTGGCTAGGGGGCTCACAGCGGATAGGCCGCGTCCGAGTTCCCTTAAATGTCCGATCTTGGTTTGTAGTTGGCGTGCGGCAGCATTGTGCAGGGTTTGATTCAAGCTGCTTAAACGAAGCTGATGGTTTTGCAATTGTTGTTGAGGATGTTGGCGTTCCAGTCTGGCCATCGCAATACGCAGTCTTGCCAGTTTGGCTTGTGCGAGTAATTGAAAGTTCTTGGCAAGGTGTTGTCGGGTTTGTAGCAGGCGCGCTCGCGCCTGTGCCATACGGGTTTGCGGGTCGTATAAACGCAGGCGCAAATAGTGTTGATCGACGCGTTGCTGAATGTTTTGCAATAAGCGTTTTTGGGCCGTTTCAAGACGGGTTTTTAATTGCGTAGTGCGTGCACTTAAATCCAGCTTATCGGGTACCAATAATTCGGCAGCAGCAGAAGGCGTTGGTGCGCGAATATCGGCCGCAAAATCCGATAATGAAAAATCGATTTCATGGCCAACGGCAGAAATAACAATGGTTTTCGATTGTGCAATATCGCGCGCCAGTGCTTCGTCATTGAAGGCCCACAAATCTTCCAGTGAGCCGCCACCGCGTGTTAGCAGAATGGCATCGTAGTGGCCGGAGGCATTTGCACGGGCCAGCATGCTGCGTATTTCTTTTGCAGCGCCATCGCCTTGTACCGCAACGGGAAGCACATCCACATGCAATAAAGGAAAACGCCGCGACAACACGCTGATTACATCGCGGATGGCGGCGCCGGTGGCGGAGGTAATAATCGCCAGACGATGGACGAATGTCGGCAAGGCTCGTTTACGAGCATCATCAAACACGCCTTCTGCGGTCAGCTTTGCCTTGAGTTCGGCAAAGGCACGTTGCAAGGCGCCTTCGCCAGCTTCTTCCATATGCTCGAGCACGAGTTGGTAGTCGCCGCGAGCTTCATACAGGGTCAGGCGGCCGCGTACCAATACCAGCATGCCGTCGCGTGGCGGGAATCTGAGATACATGGCTTTCTGTTTGAATAAGGCACAACGCACTTGCGCGCGTTCATCCTTGAGCGTGAAATACAAATGACCGGAAGCAGGGCGTGAAAAATTACTGATTTCACCTTCCACCCATACTTGGCTAAAACTCGATTCAAGCAGATCCCGCGCCAGCACATTCAATTGAACTGGTTTTAACACCCGGCGTTCGCGGACTAATTCAGACATGCCTAGACGAGATCATCAAGCTTATGGCCGCATAGAATAGCGCTTAACGCCGGGCTTGGGGTTTCGGCACGCAAAGGGCTAAACTGTGAGCCCCAAGGAGTGCTTTCATGACTGATGCCTATCGCCGCCTTCGAGAAGGTATGCCCGAGCCGGGCATGAATACAACGGGCCGCTTTCACGCAGATCCAAAAAAAGTAAAAGCCTGGGTGGCCGCTTTGCCACGCGCCAATGCGATGGCAACACAACAGGAACTCGATACCGCCTTGGCCAGTTTATCCAGCCAACGGCTTGAAGGCGGCCAGCGTTTATCGGTCATGGATGAATTGCGTAGCGTGGTCGTCGAATCGATTGCTTTGCTCGAACAGCAATTTGCCGGTAGTTCTTTGCCCTTGCCTCCGGCCAAAGCGCAGCAAGCGCAGCATGCTGAGATGTTCCACTCATGGTTAGCGCATGGTTATCGAAAAGCCGCTGTTGAAATATGTTCGCCTAGCGGCAATATTCCGATGCTGCGGGGCAACGCGGTGCTACAAGCTTTGCAACGCGCGGCCTGGCATTACAGTCGCTGTCTGGCCTTGTCGTGGCGAATTTATCGTGCGCCCAGTGCTGGTACCTGGCAAGGCTTACATCGGGTGCATCGTTTTGCTTCCGATTTGAAACTTGAAAACAAAATAGTGGAAGACAAAGTGGCAAAAGGTAGTATGGATATACAGACTTTATATATTCAAACCTTATTGATGGCGGTCAGTAATCCGTTGGCATTCAGTCAAGCTGAGCAAGATAGCTTATGGCCAGTAGCACGTGCTTTCGCACCCTTTTCGCCATTATTAAACGAGCCACCAGAAGTTAATGCACCGGTTGTACCGGAAGATGCCGATCGCGGCCCGGGCCCTGGTGCCAGTGGTGAATCGCATGCCTTGTGGCTAGACGTGCGTTCCTTTATTCGCGAAACCGAGCAAGCCTTGTCGCGTCAGCGCGATGGTTTTTCGGATTTGGTACCGGGCCGCGGCATCGGTGTGCGTTTAAGTGTTGATATGTTGATGCGATTGAAGCGCGCCTTCGGATTGTCGGCCGCACGTACCTTCAAACGCTTACAAGCCAGTCACACTCTGGACACCGTGATTGGACTCAGCGGTTTGCATTATTACTTGGCTGGTCAACGCGATTTCGATACGTTTATGCGGCAGGCATCGCAACAAACCGTGCATGTGGTGGAGCGCGCTTCCTGGGCGAATGCCAGTACCGACGCCAATCGCTTGCCACGCATTCCCGCACGCGTACTTGATCAAAGTCTTGGTGGCTATCGGATGGCCTGGGACAATGCGAATCAAATTCGTGCCAAGGTCGGTGAAATTGTCGGCATGACCTTGGCCGATGAAAATGAAGAACCCGACTGGATGGTCGGTGTTGTGCGTTGGTTACGTTATGAAATGAATGGTGGCTTGTCGGCGGGTGTCGAATTGCTGGCTCGCCGTTCCAGTGCGCTTGGTGTGCATATTCAATCGCAAGACGTGATGCAACGCGCACCTTTGCGAGGTATTGAATTGTGGGCGTCCGATGCCAGTGAACGAAGTTTTTTAACGCAAGGCAGTCTCGATGGCAATGCCGCGAGCATTGAAATCGTCCATGGCCATGAGCCTTATGCATTGAATGCCCGCGCTACCTCGGAAACCCTGATCGCAGGCGTCGATGTATTGATCAATGCCGGTGATTACACCGTGCTCAGGGAACTACGATCGGATTCGGTTGCAGAAACACAGGAAGGCGTTGAGGCATGACTGAGGCTGTTGGAAAACCACGTAAACCCACGCATAGCGTACAAATTGGCAAAGTTTTAATCGGTAGCCAGCATCCTGTCGTGGTGCAATCAATGACCAACACCGATACCGCCGATATCGATTCTACGGTCAAACAAATTTCGCAATTATGGCGGGCTGGTTCCGAACTGGTTCGCGTCACCGTTAATAATCCGGAATCTGCTGCTGCCGTGCCGCGTATTCGCGACAAGTTGTTGATGATGAATATTGATGTGCCGATTATTGGCGATTTTCATTACAACGGGCATCAGCTTCTAACCGACGAACCTGCCTGTGCCGAAGCGCTGGCGAAATATCGAATTAATCCAGGAAATGTCGGTTTCGGTAGAAAAAAAGATACGCAATTTGCCGCTATTATCGAAATGGCCTTGCGTTATCAAAAACCGGTTCGTATTGGCGTTAACTGGGGTTCGCTGGATCAATCACTTGCTGCCATGCTGATGGATGAAAACGCACAACGCGCCGAGCCTTGGGATGCACCGCGAGTATTACGCGAAGCGCTGGTGCGCTCGGCAATTGATTCAGCGGAAAAAGCAGTTGACATTGGCATGGCACGCGACCGTATTATTTTGTCGGCAAAAGTTAGTGGCGTGCAGGAGTTGGTCGCGGTGTATCGCGATTTGTCGATGCGTAGCGACTTCCCTTTGCATCTGGGCTTGACCGAAGCCGGCATGGGCAGTAAAGGCATTACCGCATCAGCGGCTGCGCTTGCCATTCTTATGCAGGAAGGTATTGGCGACACCATTCGTATTTCTTTAACACCGGAGCCCGGTGGTGCACGAACTCAGGAAGTTATCGTTGCTCAAGAGTTGTTGCAGACGATGGGCTTACGAGCTTTCACACCATTGGTGACGGCATGCCCCGGTTGTGGCCGTACCACGTCGGAGTTTTTCCAAGAGCTGGCGAAAACAGTTCAGGAACATGTTCGTAGTAAAATGCCGGAATGGAAAATCACCAACCCCGGCGCTGAAAATTTAACGCTCGCCGTGATGGGTTGCATCGTCAATGGCCCCGGCGAATCCCGTCATGCCAATATCGGTATTTCATTGCCGGGCACTGGCGAATCACCCGCAGCGCCGGTGTTTATTGATGGCAAAAAAGCCATGACCTTGCGTGGTGACAATATCGCGCAGGAGTTTGTTGCATTGATTGATGATTACGTCGCGAAGAAGTTTAGGTAGCCAAATAATTTGGGAGCCACTTCAGTGGCGATTAGATCTATACGATGGATTAACTTGGGAAGTCTTCGAGTGTTAACACTTGTGCAGACAGGGAACCAAAATATTCCTTGAGTAAGCATTTTCGAAATATCAAGCGTCCAATCGCCACTGAAGTGGCTCCCACATTTTTTTCAACGTTGTTGTGTACTTGAATTGATATCCGGATCGGTCACATTGCGACGCGCCAGTTGTGCTTCGCGTCTTGCGATATAGACGTTCGCGATGAAAATAATGCTGGCACCGAGGAATGCCATCGCACCGATTTTTTCATCGAAGATCAGCCAGGCACCAACGGCAACCACGGGTACCTGAAAGAAGCTGATTGGCGTCAACATCGAGGCATCGCCGAGCTTCAACGCGCGCGTCCAGCATAGATGGGCCGTTGTTCCAAAAAAACCGGCAGCAATTATCCAGAGCCAGGTAATACCGACCGGCCACTGCCAAACAAATAATGCCGGTACCAATGACATTGGTACCCACAACATCGTGGTGTAAATGACTATCGCATCGGCTTTTTCGGTACGTGATAAGACCTTGATACTGATGGCGACAATCGCACTCATTACGGCGGCCATCAAGGCAATCATCATGTCGGCACTGAAGGTATGCGAACCCGGTTGCATGATGATTAACACGCCCAGAAAACCTGCCAGCACGGCCGACCAGCGTCGTATGCCAACCACTTCACCCAGAAATAAAACCGCGAGAATGGTGACAAATAAAGGGGTGGAATAACTAATCGCCACCGCTTCTGCCAAGGGCAAATGTACGATAGCCCAGAATCCGCACATCATTGAAATGATTCCGATAAGGCAGCGGCCGGTGTAAAGATGCAGTTTGTCGGTTTTTAGAATGCCAACGCCATGCTTGAAAAATAGCGGCAAAGTAAACGCGAATCCAAAAAAATTCCGGAAGAACGCAATTTCAAAAGCATGCAACTGTTTTGATGCGAGTCGAATCACGATGGCCATGCAGCCAAACAAAATCGCACTCAACACCATGAAAAAAACCGCCCTAGGGACGTCGCCTTTCGGGATGGAGGACTCAAACATCATGATGTTTCACTCGTCAAAACTGGCGCCGATGATGCGGGGTTCGGGTTCGATAGGGACACCGAATTTTTCGTAAACCGACTTCGCAACCCTGCGCGCCAAGCCCAATAATTGCTGGCCGGTGGCATTGCCATAATTGACCAATACCAAGGCATGTTGCTCGGCGATACCGGCATCGCCTTCACGAAAACCTTTCCAGCCAACGTGTTCAATCATCCAGGCGGCCGATATTTTACGTGTCACATCGCTGTCGCCTGGAAAGCTTGGCAAATTCATGTATTGCGATTTCAATTGTTCTGCCTGCGCAGCCGAAATAATCGGATTCTTGAAAAAGCTGCCGGCGTTGCCGAGTATTGCCGGGTTCGGTAATTTTCGTGTGCGAATACGACTGATCGCTTCAGCGACATGGACTGCACGTGGAGTGTCCACCCCCATGCTGGCAAGCTCTTCACGAACACCGCTGTAGTCGAGTTTCAATTCGCGTGTTCGCGGCAATAAAAATTCGACTGCGCAAATCACATAACGATTTAAATCTTGCTTGAACAGACTGTCACGATAGGCAAATTCGCATTCGGTTTTACCAATGCGTTTTATTCGTTGCGTCTGGCGATCAAAGACTTCGACTGTGTCGATAAACTCGCCGACTTCAACCCCATAAGCGCCGATATTTTGAATAGGGCAGGCGCCCACAGTGCCGGGTATTAGTGACATATTTTCTAAGCCAAGCAAACTGCGGCCAAGTGTCCAGCCAATAAAATCATTCCAGTTGACACCGGCATCGGCCCGCACCACAGCAAAGTCGCCGTCATCTTTGATGATATTAATTTCACTCATGGTCAGACAAACCACAACGCCGGGCACGTCGGCAGCGAATAAAATATTGCTGCCCTCACCGAGCACCATCACTGGGCCATTTCGCAACATGGCAAAATCAAACAACTCTGCGAGAGCATCGGAATTATTGACATCCGCAAGAATTTCGGCGCGAGCAGGAATACGAAACGTGTTGCGACCGGCAAGTGAAACATTCTCGCCGAGTTGGTATCCGCTCATGCTGCGCCTTCGACACATTGATTTGTGCTCACGCTACGCCCTCACGACGACGGCGAATGGCGCGTACGCTTTCTTCAATTAAGTCTGGCCCCTGGTAAATCAGACCGGTATAAAACTGTACTAAGCTGGCACCAGCAGCAACTTTGCCGGCGGCATCGGCGCCGCTCATGATGCCTCCTACGCCAATCAACGGGATGCTGTCGTTCAATCGTGTGCGCAAACGACGCAATACAGCAGTCGAGCGGCCATACAAAGGTTTACCGGAAAGTCCGCCGACTTCGTATTCGTATTTATTGCCCTTGATTTCCAGACGATCAATGGTGGTGTTGGTCGCAATGACGCCATCGACTTGTGCGGCATTCAAAACCTCGGCCATGCCATCGAGCGCGGCTTCAGTTAAATCCGGCGCAAGTTTGATCAGCATCGGTGTTTTGAAACCATTGACGCCAGATAATTCTTCCTGCACTTCACGCAGTTCACCGATAAAGCGCCGGAAATATTCTTCGGTTTGTAAATCCCGCAGACCGGCGGTATTGGGCGATGAAATATTGATCGTCACATAATCGCTAAGTGTGTAAACCCGTTCCAGGCAATAAATATAATCTTCAATGGCTTTATCGTTCGGAGTGTCTTTATTTTTGCCGATATTGATGCCAACAATGCCTTTGCGTTTAGCTTTTTCGACATTTTTTACGAGCGCGTCAACACCGCTATTATTGAAACCCAATCGGTTGATCACTGCTTGTTTGTCGGACAAGCGAAACATCCTGGGTTTTTCATTGCCTTCCTGAGGCTTCGGCGTCGTCGTACCAATTTCAATAAAACCAAAACCTAGGCCAAGCAGAGCATCGATGTATTCGCCGTTTTTATCCAGCCCTGCGGCAAGCCCGACCGGATTGGGAAACTCAACGCCGAAGGCTTTGGTTTTCAGTACCGGTGTCTTGGAAGCCAGTAATGGATTTAGGCCGAGACGATAAGCGGTTTCAATTGCCTTGAGGCCCACACCGTGGGCCGTTTCAGCATCCAGACAAAACAGAAAGGGGCGAGCTAGTCCGTACACTCATTAGCCGCCGTTGGCTGCTGCAATGCCCAAGGCAGCCAGAATGCCGCCGAAGAACAACATGATGACGATCACGGTTAGAATCGAAACAATCATCATTGCCCAGCCCATGATCAAACCGGCGAGTGCGAGACCATCGCCTTCTTTCGTATCCGGATTTGCACGAATTTCTTTGCGTGCCATGTGACCAGTAATGATGGCCACGATGCTGCCAAGCCATGGAAGCAAGGTCCAGCCCAAAATGCCGCAGACCAAACTGGTGATAGCTAATACGCTGGTTTCTTTTGCAGTAGTGTTCATTTGCATGACCTCGTTGAATGACTGGAATGAAATTACTTGGCTTAAATTAAATATCGAACTTAATGCCTTGCGCCAACGGTAAAGAATCAGAGTAATTAATCGTGTTGGTTTGGCGACGCATATAAATTTTCCAGGCATCCGAGCCTGATTCACGACCACCACCGGTCTCTTTTTCACCACCGAATGCGCCACCGATTTCCGCACCACTGGTACCGATGTTGACGTTGGCGATACCGCAATCGGAACCTGCCGTTGACAGGAATTGTTCGGCAGCGCGCAGATCGTTGGTGAAGATGGCCGAGCTCAAACCTTGTGGCACGCCATTTTGCATATCGATGGCTTCATCAAGAGTCTTGAATGGCATCACGTACAAAATGGGTGCGAAAGTTTCGGTTTGCACGACATCATCGGAATTTTTAACGCCGGTCACGATAGCGGGTGTCACGAAATTACCCTTGCCCTCGATTGCGCTGCCACCGGTACGAACACTGCCGCCGTTTGCCTTAGCTTTTTCGAGAACACTAAGGAAGCGTTGCACTGTGGCTTTGTCGGTGAGCGGGCCCATCAAGGTGGTAGCAAGCGTTGGGTCGCCGATTTTTGTTTCGACTTGTTTATAAGCGGTGATCAATTTCGCCAACACATCTTCGAAAATATTTTCATGGATGAAAACGCGACGTGTGCTGGTGCAACGTTGACCGGCAGTACCGACGGCACCAAATACAATCGCGGGAATCGCTAATTTCAGATCGGCAGTTTCATCAACGATCATGGCGTTATTGCCGCCGAGTTCCAGCAAACTGCGGCCCATGCGTTTGGCAACGCGTTCGCCGACCATGCGGCCGACAGCCGTCGAGCCGGTGAAGCTGATCAAGGGAATGCGGTGATCATCAACAAATTGTTGTGCGATATCGGTACCGGCATCGTTGAACAGATAGAACAGATCCGGAAACCCGGCTTCATTCAAAGCTTCATTGCAGATTTTCATCGAGGCAATGGCACTGAATGGTGTTTTCGGTGATGGTTTCCAGATGCAGATATCACCGCAGACGGCGGCCAGAAAACCATTCCAAGCCCAGACCGCGACCGGGAAATTGAAAGCCGAAATAATGCCGACAATTCCCAGTGGTTGATATTGCTCATACATGCGGTGGCCGGGGCGTTCGGAGTGCATGGTCAAACCATAAAGCTGGCGAGCCAAACCGACGGCGAAATCGCCGATATCGATCATTTCCTGAACTTCGCCATCGCCTTCGGGTTTGATCTTGCCCATTTCGAGCGCAACTAATGAGCCGAGTGCATCTTTGTGTTTACGCAATGCGTTGGCGCAAAGACGAATGGCTTCGCCGCGCTTGGGTGCCGGTGTAGTGCGCCAGATTTTGAAACCGGCCTGGGCGCGTTCCATGATGATGTCGTAATCGGCTTGGCTGGAGGCATAAACGCGACCGAGCACTTCGCCATTGCTTGGATTGATTGGTTCCAGTACGCCCGCATCCTGTGTTTTGGACCATTCTCCGTGGCCGAGATAGGTGCCGGATTCGTTTTCGCTCAGGCCGAGCGCGGCTAAAACTGGGTGAGTCATGTGAAGCTCCAAACAATAAAAAGAATGAGGTGCGACCCCGATACGATTTGAACGTACGACCTGTCCCTTAGGAGGGGACCGCTCTATCCAGCTGAGCTACGGGGTCAAGACTGCGAATTATCTCAAGAAACGGGAGGATTTACTGCCCCTAAAACCATGGAAAGTCGAAAGATTGTGGTAATTCCGGCTTCCGTGCTCATCGAAAGCGACAATTAATTCGTCCCGCCGCTATGCGATGATGCACTCCCCTCAAGGAGCACACCCATGACACAGCCTATGTATGACGCCACGATTCCCGCTTTCACCCGCAGTTTGAACGCCCTTGATGCCTGTCTCGATAAAGCCCAAGCCCATGTTGAGAGCTTGAAATGCGATGTCGGCAATATCCTCGGAGCTCGCCTGGCACCAGATATGTTTCCGCTGAGCCGCCAAATTCAAATCGCCTGCGATTTTGCCAAGAGCATCAGCTCGCGCATGGCCGGAGTCGAAGTGCCAAGTTATGAAGACAATGAAGTGACATTGGCGGATTTCAAGGCCCGAATCGCGAAAACGATTGCCTATATCAACACCATTACTTCGGAACAATTCGAAGGTGCGGAAACTCGTGCGATTTCAATTCCGATGCGCGATGGCAGCAAGCGTGAGTATGTCGGTGCGCCCTATTTGCATCATGCCGGTCTGCCGAATTTTTATTTCCATCTGACTTCCTGCTACGCCGTTTTGCGCCACAATGGCGTGCAGGTCGGCAAGAAAGATTTTATCGGTTCTGTCTGATTTTTTTAATTGTAAGGGCGCCTGCTTGCTGCGCCCTATGTCAGATTGTCGCAGATGGGCGCAGCAAGCAGGCGCCCCTACGAAAGTATTGGAGAGCGGCATGAAATTCCTTTCAATCAGCATGCTGAGCTTAATGCTATTTTCATCGATGGCATTGGGCCAAGTAAAATCGCTTTATACCGGCTTGACAGCCAAAGATTGCAAAGCCTCCAAACAGCCCGTGGAAGATGGTTACATCGGTATGTGTCCGGGCGTCGCGGGTTACGCCCTCGAGTTACTCGAGGGTGATTTGCGACAAACCGTGAATGTTATTGCCCCCGATAAAAAGAAATACGAACTTGAACTTTGGACCAATGTGTCGAATGGTTTTTCAAGTCTCGGCGCAAAAGCCGAATGGCGAATGCAGGGGAAAACGCCGGTCGCATTGATCATTCGATTTAATGCCAGTGAAAATTCCGAAGATTCTACGAAGATCACTTCGTATTTAGTGGTGGTCAAAATAGCCAAGACTGAAGTCTGTATTGTCGATATTCTGAAGCCCACTAAAACGCAGAATATAGATGCCAGAAAATTGGCAGACACGCCGGCAAAAAGAGTTTGCCAGCAATTTTGAGACTGAATTAAATCGTAGGGGCGCCTGCTCGCTGCGCCCTGTGTCAGTTGGGTCGCAGAGTGTGGGCGCAGCAAGCTGGCGCCCCACGGGTTTAATCGTAACTCAGATCGGTTGCCTTGCCCCAGAACACGCGATACGAATACGCGGTATAGAACAAAATGGCGGGCAGGGTAATGGCGACACCAATGAACATAATAAACAAGGATTCCGGCGCCGATGCCGCCTGGTCATAGCGAAGTTTATCCACTACAAGATATGGAAACAGGCTGTATGCCAAGCCGATAAAGGCCAATACAAACAGGCTAATGGCACAGGCAAACGGTAGCCATATTTTTTCGTGCAAGCCGGTCGAAAGTTTTTTTAAGCGGCGTTCGCAAACGAAGAAACACACTGCAGTTAATACAGGGATCGGTAGCAACCACAGCAGCTCCGGTAACGCGAACCATTTCTCGAAAATACGCGCGCTGACCAGGGGCGTTGCAATCGAGACGGCGGCAATGCCCAGACCCGTCAGCCACAAACTTCCGTATGCCCAACGCACGGCTCGCCGGAATAATTTTCCTTCGGTTTTCAGTAATAACCAGCAAGCACCGAGTAGTGCATTACCAGCGACCAGACTCAGACCAATAAAGATCGCGAAAATGGTATGTGTTGGCGTGTATTCAAAACCCAGAATATAAATGCCGAGCATGAAGCCTTGTGAAAATGCCGCCAGTACGGAACCGCCATAAAATGCCTTGTTCCAGAGATGTTTGTGATTGGCGTGAGCCTTGACCCGGAAATCAAAAGCAACGCCACGCAAAATCAGACCGATCAACATGAAGGTGACGGGTAAATAAAGTCCGCCCAGAATAATGCCGTGTGCTTCCGGAAACGCCACCAACAAAATGCCGACACCCAATACCAGCCAGGTTTCGTTGGCGTCCCAGAAGGGTCCAATCGAGGCAATCATGCGATCTTTTTCGCTGTCTTCTGCGCGCCGCAGTAAGATGCCAACGCCGAGATCATAGCCGTCCAATACCACGTAAATCAGCATCGCAAGGGCCATCAAGCCCAGAAAAATCAGCGGCAATAGATCATTCATATCTGTGACTCCTCAATGGCAATGGGAGTAAACTTTTTATTGGCATTTCGCGCCATATAAAACAGCACACTGATATACGAAATAATCAACAAAACATACAGCGAGAGATAAAGCCCAAGCGACAAACCAATAATCGGCGCAGCTGTCGCCGAGGCGGCGTCCTTAGTCAGTAATACGCCATAAACAAGATACGGCTGACGACCGATTTCAGTCACGTACCAGCCGGCTAAAGTAGCAATCCAGCCTGAGAAACTCATGGCGACCAAGATGCGAGCGAGCCAGGGTTTCGGCATACCCTGCTTGCGCAATTGCCAGGAGCTTAGCCATGATATCGCCAGCATCAGCATGCCGATACCGACCATCACACGGAAGCCCCAGAATACTGGCAATACCGGAGGATGCTTTCCTTCAAATTCATTCAGGCCTTTTATTTCGCCATTCATGTCATGAGTCAGAATAAAACTCGCTAATTTAGGAATGCCGATGGCATAGTCATTGCGTCTTTCTTGTTCATTAGGTATGGCAAATATTAGCGCAGGTGCACCACGTTCGGTTTCCCACACGCCTTCCATCGCCGCTACTTTCGCAGGCTGGTGTTCGAGGGTGTTCAAGCCATGCATGTCACCGACAAAAATCTGGATTGGAATTAAAGTGGCGGCTACAAAAATGCCAGTACGTAATGCTGCAAGCACTGCCGCTCTGCGTTCTCCGCGCAAATATTGATAAGCCGACAAGCCTGCAATCAGAAAGCTTGCCGTCAAGCCGGAGGCCAGCAGCATATGCACAAAGCGATAAGGAAACGAAGGATTAAAGACAATCGCCAACCAATCGGTGGCATGCGCCTGTCCATTGATCATTTCAAAGCCCACCGGCGTCTGCATCCATGAATTCAACACCAGAATCCAGACCGCTGACATGGTGGTGCCGAAAGCGACCAGAAAGGTGGCGATTGTATGCATTCTTTCGGATACGCGTTGGCGTCCGAAAAGCATCACGCCGAGAAAAGTCGCTTCAAGAAAAAATGCGGTGAGCACTTCGTAAGCGAGTAAGGGCCCGGCAATATTGCCGACGGTTTTCATAAAGCCCGGCCAATTGGTGCCGAACTGGAAGCTCATGGTGATGCCACTCACTACGCCCATTGCGAAAGTGAGCGCGAAAACCTTTACCCAGAACGCATAGGCCTGCATCCATTTTTCGTCCTTGGTCTTCAAGAAACGTAGCTTAAAAAATAGTAAAAACCAGCCCAGTGCAATCGTGATGGTCGGGAATAAAATATGAAACGAAATATTGGCTGCAAACTGAATTCTTGCTAGTGCGAGCGCGTCCATTTTCCTCTCTCAATTTATAAATAATGGTCAAGTAACTAAAAAACATATGTCATTCGCGAAAACTCTTGTTGGGGATCCAGTGGCTTCAAGCATCACGACAGAGTCGCTAGATTCCGGCTTGCGCGGGAAGGACGAATAATTTAAAAAACATTCCTTCGTTATCCCCGAAAGCTCTTGTCGGGGACCCTTTGACTTTAAGCATCACAACAGAGTCCCCAGATTCCCGGCTGCCCGGGAAAGACGAATGATTTTTAAAAACATTCCTTCGTCATCCGCGAATGCTGTTGTCGGGGAGCCAGTGGCCTTTAGGCAAGTCAAACAAAAAAAATCGGATGCAAAAGGAAATTTGTTTGGCCGGTAGCGAGCTAGCCATAAATTAGGCAAATAGAATATTTGAAGTTATTACAGGGTTTTCCAGCCCAAAAAATTCAATCTTTTTTACTTCCGCCAACGAGAGAAATCTTGTCTTTCATTTCCAGCAGTTTGTTCACCTTGCCTCCCAGCGCCATCAGGTTCACCAAAGTTTTGGGTGAAAGTTTTCTGACATCGGCAAACCAGGTCGTCATCAATTCCATTAACTCGTACATTTCACGCATACGCGCTTGTGCATGCTGTTCTTCGGTCGATTCGGGTGTTTCCAGTAAAGCGCCACGGAGCATGGAAAGCGTGGGCTCGACTTCACGCCGCTGCCTTTCCTCGGCCAGTGTGGTGAAAATGTCCCATATATCGCCAGGAGCACTGAAAAAATCACGCCGGTCACTCGGTAAGTGTTCAAGACGGACCAGACGCCATGCCATTAACTCTTTTAGGCTCATGCTGACGTTTGAGCGCGAAATACCGAGTTTTTCGGTGATTTCGTCGGCATTTAGCGGCCTGTTAGCGACAAATATCAAAGCGTAAATTTGCCCGACCGTGCGGTTAATGCCCCAGCGGCTGCCCATTTCGCCAAAATGGAGGACAAAACTTTGTGTCAGTGGACTCAGGTTCATTCTGAAGTTTCAGTAATTGTTGAAATTAGTGAAACGATACGCCCCTGCAATTTGGATTGCAATAAAGAGAGTGTGAAATTTGACGGATGAATTCTCGAGTGATGCCAGTGAACAAGAAGCGGATCAAGGAGAAGTGCCGAGGGTGACAGGAGAAACGCCAAGCAACGATAAGCGAGACAACTCAATACAAAACCAGCTTTCCCGTTATTTCCCAAAGCTTTTCTCATCCGTTCTCTGTGATCTGTTTTTGATTTAAGTTGTTCCAAAAGCTTAGGGGCGCATGCTTGCTGCGCCAAAACAGTGTCCAGGCGTTCGGGCGCAGCGAGCATGCGCCCCTACGAAAATGGATCAGGCCACCGCAGAATGTCTAATCCATATTCCGGAATTGCTTCGATTTACCCGCCACCAGGGCTTTGGCAAGCCAATCAGGCAAGTATTTACAAAGCAGGGCGATTAGCCTGTTAGTACGTCCGCTGATGACTTTTGTCTTGCCGCTTTCGACGGCATCAACGCCAATTTTGGCGACTTGCTCGCTGCTCAACCAGATAAATTTGGGTAATTTCGAGATCGAAGACCGCATTCCGTTCACATCATGGAATTCCGAATAGGTAAAACCCGGGCAAAGTGCCGTGACGTGAACACCTTTTGCGGCCGTTTCAAGTGCCAGGCATTCCGAAAACCGGATTAGCCAAGATTTCGTGGCGCCATACATGGTATGCCCGGCAGAGGCAGGCGCCAAGCCCGCCAGCGATGCGATATTCAAGATGCGGCCATGCTTGGCTTTTTCCATCGCAGGGAGATAAAGATGAGTGAGCTCGCCGACGGCGTGGATCATCACTTGCAAGAAATCGGCATGGGTTTTCCAATCCGATGACAGGTACCGTCCGGGTACGCCGTAGCCAGCGTTATTGACTAAAGTATCAACGATCAAACTGCGTGTTGTGGTTTCATTAAATAAGGTTTGCGGCGCGGAACGTTCTGCTAAATCGGCGGCGATCACCACACAAGGAGCGTTCGCCGATAACTCTTTTGCGAGCGCTTCCAGCCGCTCGGTACGCCGCGCAGTCAATATCAAAGGCTTGCCGCGGCGGCTGTACTCGCGCGCTATGGCCTCGCCAATGCCGCTAGATGCACCGGTAATAAGAGCGTATTTTTTAGTGTTCATTGCTAATCCCGATTTTGCCGAAGATGTCGCAGAGAGTATAATTCACGACTTGAGTGACCCTTTGCAGAATTAGGATTAGACCATGCGCAAGAAAATTGTGGCAGGTAATTGGAAGTTGCACGGCACCCGCGCATTCGCCCGTGAATTAATCAATGCGATCATCGCACAGCCTGCGCTGGAAGGGGTTGAAGTGGCCATTTTGCCGCCAATGCCTTATCTAAGTGAGTTAACCGAGCATTACGGAAATTCTGGTCTCATATTCGGCTCGCAAGATCATAGCGTAAACGAACAGGGAGCTTTTACCGGTGAAGTGTCGGCAAAAATGCTTCTTGACGTGGGCTGTCGTTATGCTCTGGTCGGTCATTCCGAGCGCCGACATATTCATGAAGAGAGCAATGATTTGGTCGCTGAAAAATTTGCCATTGCGAAAAAAGCCGGTTTGATCCCGATATTTTGTGTCGGTGAGTCATTGCACCAGCGGGAAGTCGGGCAGACGGAGTGGGCTATCGAAAGACAAATCAATGCGGTGCTGCATATTTGCGGGCCGCAAGCCTTTGCCAACTCGGTTCTTGCTTATGAGCCGGTATGGGCGATAGGGACCGGAAAAACCGCTTCTCCAGCACAGGCTCAAGAAGTTCATGCCTTTATACGTAGCGAATTACGTGCCCACGATGCTAAAATCGCGGATTCGCTACCAATCCTATACGGAGGTAGCGTTAAACCCGCCAATGCAGCCGAGCTATTTTCACAGCCGGACGTAGATGGAGGCCTGATTGGGGGAGCTTCGTTGGTCGCCCAAGATTTTTTGGCAATCATTTCTGCCGCAGCGCAGTAAATGTTTGATTTAAGGTTGATTTGAATATGTTGGATATATTTTTAAAAGTATTATTTGTTCTGGTTGCATTGACCATGATCGTCATGATTCTGATGCAGCAAGGCAGTGCCTCGGCCGGTGGTTTGGGCGGCGGTGCGTCAGCTACTGTTTTCGGTTCGCGCGGTTCTGCAAACTTTCTTTCTAAATCGACCCGTAATCTGGCGATTGTATTTTTCTCGTTGAGCTTATTTATGGCATGGAAAGTCAGTCACGAAAATAAAGCACCGACGACGGCTGCTGGTGTTATTTCAGCCGAACAAGCCGCGCTAAAAGCTTCAGCCTCGGAAGTACCTCAAGCTCCGTCGCTTTCGCCAAACGCAGCAAAACCAGACCTAACGCTTCCTAGCGTCGTGCCAGCAGCACCTGTAGCAGTGCCTCCAGCAGCTCCGGCAACAACACCGGAAAACAACAAAGAAGCTGCAAAACCTGTCGAACAGGGAAGCAAATAAGCTTTTGCGCTGATATAATTTGTCGGCTTTGTCGCTTCGGCAACAAAGCCAACCATGCCCAGATGGCGGAATTGGTAGACGCACTACCTTGAGGTGGTAGCGATTTAGGTCGTGGGGGTTCGAGTCCCCCTTTGGGCACCATATTTATTTCACAACGACATTGTTATTGTTACGGACGCATCGCCGTTTGCTGTTAAGCGGCGAAATAAAGGGCTCTTCTATAAATTTTTTTTTGTTGGGTGTGTATCGCAAAAAAATATAGGTTTGTAGAAGTGAGCTAAACGCGCTTTAGGGCGCAAAGCAGGGGATTCTAGTGCTAAGCGAATATTGGCCCATACTTCTGTTCTTGGCGGTGTCATCCGTCATTGGTATCGCATTGATGGTGCTGGGCAGTCTATTTGGACCGCAACGGCCTTCCAGCGAAAAACTCTCTCCTTATGAATGCGGCTTCGAAGCTTTCGAAGATGCCCGTATGCAATTCGATATTCGTTACTACCTGGTCGCTATTCTATTTATTGCCTTTGATCTAGAAATTGCTTTCGTATTTCCGTGGGCGATTATTTTTAGAAGTCTCGGCGTTGTTGGTCTGGTTGAAATGGGTATCTTCATGGGCCTGTTGGTGCTTGGCTTTGTCTATATCTGGAAAAAAGGAGCGCTCGAATGGGAGTGATACAAACTATCTCGCGCGTAATGAACAACCCGGAGCCGATTGCTTCGGTTGATGACATCCTTCGCCCCGAAGGCGACAACCCGTTGCTGGAACATGGTTTTGTCACCACCAATATCGATACCTTGGTTAACTGGGCACGCACCGGTTCCATGTGGCCGATGACATTTGGTCTTGCCTGTTGTGCGGTAGAAATGATGCACGCCGGTGCGTCGCGTTTAGACCTTGACCGTTTTGGCGTTGTGTTTCGTCCATCGCCACGGCAGTCTGACGTCATGATTGTTGCCGGTACTTTGGTCAACAAAATGGCACCAGCGCTGCGAAAAGTGTACGACCAAATGCCGGAACCCAAATGGGTTATATCGATGGGCAGCTGCGCCAATGGCGGCGGCTATTATCATTATTCGTATTCAGTCGTTCGCGGTTGCGATCGCATTGTACCCGTTGACATATACGTACCGGGTTGCCCACCAACTGCCGAAGCCCTTGTTTATGGCATCTTGCAATTGATGAAAAAAATTCGTCGCACCAACACGATTGCACGATAAGACAGGACGCAGAGCAAATCATGGTAGAACCAATCTTATCGCTGACAGAAAAGCTAAAAGTGCGTTTTGGCGAAAAAGCCTTACGCATTATCGAAGCGCGTGATGAAACAACGCTTGAAGTGGCTGCCGCCGATTTTAGCGTTATTGCAAAAGCACTGCGCGATGAAGAAGATTATGCCTTCGATTGCTTAATGGATGTATGCGGTGTCGATTACCTGAGCTACGGCGATGATGAATGGGAAACCACCGATGTTTCTTCGGAAGGTTTTTCACGCGGCGTCGATGCCGAAGGTCCTGGCCGTTTTACCTGGGCAAATCGTCCGCAAGGTCTGGGTCCCGATAATCGCTATGCAGCTGTCGCGCATTTATTATCAATTAAACACAATAAACGTTTACGACTAAGATGTTTCGCGCCTGACAATAGCTTGCCGATCGTGCCGTCCTTGGTTGATCTGTATCCGGTTGCCAACTGGTTTGAACGTGAGGCCTTTGATTTGTTCGGCATCGTGTTTGAAGGTCATCCGGATCTACGTCGTATTCTTACCGATTACGGTTTTGTCGGGCATCCGTTCCGCAAGGATTTCCCTTTGATTGGCAACGTGGAAGTACGTTACGACGAAGAGAAAAAACGCGTCGTGTACGAGCCGGTATCTATTGAGCCGCGCGTTACTGTGCCGAGGGTTATTCGCGAAGATTCACGTTGGCAACAAGCGGCGACCGAACAAACCGCACAGGTGAAGAAATGAGCGGGCTGCAGGAAATTCGTAACTACACGCTGAACTTCGGCCCGCAGCATCCGGCGGCCCATGGCGTATTGCGCCTAGTGCTGGAAATGGACGGCGAAGTGGTGCAGCGTGCCGACCCACATATCGGCTTATTACATCGCGGTACCGAAAAATTAGCCGAATCCAAACCATACAATCATTCCATTGGTTATATGGATCGTTTGGATTATGTTTCGATGATGTGCAACGAACATGCCTATGTTCGCGCCATTGAAACCTTGATGGGTGTTGAAGTGCCAATACGTGCGCAATACATCCGCACCATGTTCGATGAAATCACCCGCATTCTTAATCACTTGATGTGGATCGGTTCGAATGGTCTGGATCTTGGCGCCATGGCTGTGTTTTTGTATGCCTTCCGCGAACGCGAAGAATTGATGGATTGCTACGAAGCCGTTTCCGGTGCACGTTTGCATGCCACTTATTACCGTCCCGGCGGCGTCTATCGTGATTTGCCGGATGCCATGCCGCAGTACAAGGAATCACCTTGGCGCAAAGGTGATGAACTCAAGCGCGTGAATGCTTGGCGTGAAGGTTCGCTGCTGGATTTCATTGAAGCGTTTACCGATGATTTCCCGCGTCGCGTCGATGAATACGAAACGCTGCTCACCGATAACCGCATCTGGAAACAACGTACCGTCGGCATCGGCGTGGTTTCGCCAGAGATGGCGAAAGCCTGGGGTATGAGTGGTCCGATGTTGCGCGGTTCCGGCGTTGCCTGGGATTTACGCAAGAAACAACCGTATGCCGCTTACGATAAAGTCGATTTCGATATTCCGGTCGGCGTTGAAGGCGATTGCTACGACCGTTATCTCGTTCGTGTCGAAGAAATGCGTCAATCCAACCGCATCATTAAACAATGTGTTCAATGGTTGAAGCGTAATCCCGGTCCGGTAATGACAAAAAATTTCAAAGTCTCGCCACCATCACGCGAAGAAATGAAAGATGACATGGAAGCCATGATCCATCATTTCAAATTATTTACTGAGGGTTATTCAGTGCCGGCTGGCGAAGTGTACAGCGCTGTTGAAGCACCAAAAGGCGAGTTTGGTATCTACATGATTTCCGACGGCGCCAACAAACCTTTCCGTTTGAAAGTACGTGCACCGGGCTTTGCCCATCTTTCATCAATGGATGCCATTGTGCGTGGTCATATGCTGCCTGATGTGGTGGCAATGATCGGTACGTATGACATCGTGTTTGGGGAGATAGATAGGTGAGTATTTTAAGAACAGGAGCGGGGTTAGGGGCTGGGGACTCGGGACTAGATAGGCATTCGATAGAATTTTATGTAGCTGAATTCTTCTCAAACATTTTTTCTAATACTTTCAATATGAACATCCCTGCTTCATGCCAATTACTACGAGCTGTTAGTCCCATGCCTCAAGCCCCAAGCCCCGCTCTGGAGTTACTGGCATGAAGGCTACTGGTAATTTCGCAGCGTGTCTTGATGTCGATCCGATCGTCGCGCTGACTGCGCATACGCGTGAACATATCGATCATTGGGTGGCGAAATTTCCCTCTGACCGCAAACGCTCGGCCGTGATCCAAGGCCTGATGGCGGCGCAAGAGCAAAATGGCGGCTGGTTGACCGACGAGTTGATGGCGGCGGTTGCAAAATATCTCAATATTCCGCCGGTATGGGCATACGAAGTTTCTACTTTTTATTCGATGTTCGATCTGGAACCGGTCGGTAAACATAAAGTCGCGATCTGTACGAATATTAGTTGCTGGTTGAATGGTGCCGAAGATTTGGTCAAGCACGCCGAGAAAAAACTCGGTTGTAAAAACGGTGGCACCACTGCCGATGGCCGCATCACATTAAAAATTGAAGAAGAGTGTCTAGCTGCGTGTTCTGCTGCGCCGATGATGGTCATTGATGGCCATTATCACGAGCGCCTAACGCCTGCGAAGATGGATGAACTCTTCGACGGACTGAAATAAGGACGATACGATGGCTCATAACGAACATCTCGGCCCGGTTGGCCCAGCGCCGCAAGAACACAGTGTGGTTTACACCACGCTGCATTTCGACAAGCCATGGTCTTACGAGAATTATCTCAAGACCGGCGGCTACGCGGCATTGAAAAAAATTCTGACCGAAAAAATTCCGCCCGAACAAGTCGTGGACATGGTTAAGCAAAGTGGTTTGCGTGGTCGCGGCGGCGCAGGTTTTCCAACCGGCTTGAAGTGGAGTTTCATGCCACGTTCGGCACCAGGTCAAAAATATATTTTGTGCAATTCGGATGAATCAGAACCGGGCACTTGCAAAGATCGCGATATTCTTCGTTACAACCCGCATTCAGTTATCGAAGGCATGGCAATTGCCTGTTACGCGACCGGTTGTACGAAAGCCTACAACTACATGCGCGGTGAATTTCATCACGAACCTTATGAGCATTTCGAAGAAGCATTGAAAGACGCTTACGCCAATGGCTGGTTGGGTACGAATGTTTTAGGTTCGGGTATTGATATCGATATCTGGAGTGCGCTCGGTGCCGGTGCTTATATTTGTGGCGAAGAAACCGCAATGATGGAATCACTGGAAGGCAAAAAAGGCCAGCCGCGCTACAAGCCACCGTTCCCCGCCAACTATGGTTTGTTCGGCAAGCCCACCACGATTAACAACACCGAAACCTACGCCTCCGTGCCTGCGATTATTCGTAACGGGGCAGAGTGGTTTTTGAATTTGGGCAAGCCCAATAATGGCGGTCCAAAAGTATTTTCGGTGTCGGGTCATGTGAATAACCCCGGCAATTTCGAAGTCCGTCTGGGCACATCGTTTGCTGACTTGCTGGCATTAGCCGGTGGAGTGCGCGAGGGCCGTAAATTGAAAGCAGTTATCCCTGGTGGTTCATCCATGCCGGTTTTGCCAGCTGACAACATGATGGCCTGCACCATGGATTACGACTCGATTCAAAAAGCCGGTTCCGGCCTCGGTTCGGGTGCCGTCATCGTGATGGATGACACCACTTGCATGGTGCGCGCTTGCCAACGCATCGCACGTTTTTACTACAAGGAAAGTTGCGGTCAATGCACTCCCTGCCGTGAAGGCACCGGCTGGATGTATCGCATCCTGACTCGCATCGTTGAAGGCAAGGCGACGATGGACGATCTGCATATGCTGAAAAGCGCTGCAGGTCAAATCGAAGGTCACACCATTTGTGCATTCGGTGAAGCCGCTGCTTGGCCTGTGCAAGGTTTCCTGCGTCATTACTGGAACGAATTTGAGTACGCGATTGTGAATAAGCGTTTCCTTGTTGATGACGAACAAGCCGGTTTAGTGGAGAAAGCGGCATGAGTGCGGAAGTTTTAAAGGCAGGGCTGGTGGCTGGAGCCTGGGGGCTAACAACAGATCCCAATAAATCCATCGTATCTGTATTCTTGCGAGCTTTTAGCTCCGAGTCCCGAGTTCCGAGCCCCGTTGTCGGCCAGTTGGGAGTTCACCAATGAGCGCACAACCAACCAACTCAACAACTGCACCAGATTCTGTCAACATCGAAATAAACGGCGTACCAATGATTGCGCCGAAAGGCTCGATGATCATCCATGCCGCTGACAAAGCCGGTATGGCGATTCCGCGTTTCTGCTATCACGAAAAATTGCCGATTGCCGCCAATTGCCGTATGTGTCTGGTCGATGTCGAAAAAATGCCGAAACCCGCACCTGCCTGTGCCACGCCGGTGATGGAAGGCATGAAGGTTTACACGCAAACCAAACGTGCGCTGGATGCCCAACGCAACGTGATGGAATTCCTGCTGATTAATCATCCGCTCGATTGTCCGATCTGCGATCAGGGTGGCGAGTGCGAACTGCAAGATGTTTCGATGGGCTACGGTCGTTCAGTGTCGCGTTATTCTGACCGAAAGCGCGTCGTTAGCGATGAAGACATGGGCCCGTTAGTGGCTACCGATATGACGCGCTGCATTCAATGCACACGCTGCGTTCGTTTCACTGCCGATATTGCCGGTACTTTTGAATTGGGCGGCATGAATCGCGGTGAGCATCTTGAAATCGGCACCTATGACGGCAAGCCTTTGATGACCGAGCTGTCAGGCAATGTCATTGATGTTTGCCCGGTCGGTGCTTTGACCAATAAAGTCTATCGCTACAAGGCCCGCGCCTGGGAATTGACTGCGCGTGATAGCGTCGGCTATCACGATGCCTTGGGCTCGAATATGTTTTTACATGTTCACCGCAATGAGGTTGTTCGCGGTGTACCGCGTGACAACGAAGCGGTGAATGAATGCTGGTTGTCGGATCGTGATCGCTATTCGCATGAAGGCTTGTATGCTGCAGATCGAGCAACGCAGCCAATGCTGAGAACCGGCGACGAGTGGCGTAGTGCCACTTGGGACGAAGCCCTGAATGCAACGGCCGAGATCCTGAAAGCCACGCAAGCCAATGATGTTGGCGTGTTAGTGCATCCGGCAACTTCAAATGAAGAAGGCGCCAGTCTGGCGGCTTTGAGTTTTGCCAATATCGATCATCGTTTGAAACAACTCGATTTTGCTGACAACGCCATTGCCGAGAAATTCGAGATGTCGGTTGCCGATATCGAAAATGCAAAAGTTGTCTTGCTAGTCGGCTGCAATATTCGTCACGAAATTCCTTTGTTGCATCAGCGCCTGCATAAAGCCTCTAAACGCGGCCAAAAAGTATTCGTGATCAACCCGGTTGATTTTGAATTTACTTTCTCGCTCGCCGGTAGAAAAATAGTCAAGCCATCGCAGCTTGCGAAAACAGTTGCCAATGTTGCGAATGAAAAAGCCGCATTGTTTGAAGCTTTGAAAGCGGCAGAGGGCAATGCAGTTATTTTGCTCGGGGAACTTGCCGAGAATCATTTACAGGCTTCGCAAATTCATGCAGCAGTACGTGAGTTAGCTGCAGCAACGGCTGCAAAAATTAATCGCATTCCTCAAGGCGCAAATGCTGTTGGTTTGTCCCAATACGGTGTATTGCCAAGCGCGAATGCAAAAAATGTTTCCGCGATGTTGGAAACATCAATGCCGGCATATGTTTTATATGGAATCGAGCCACAATACGATTTCGCCAATAATGCACAAGCATTAAAAGTCTTGTCGAACTCGAAAGTGATTGCTTTTTCTGCTTATGCATCTGAACATCTAAAATCCGTTGCGCAGGTAATTCTGCCAATCGGTGTGTTGCCGGAAATTGAAGCATCGCTCACCAATCTGGCTGGAACGACTCAGTACACCTCGGCGGCCGGAAAATTACCAGGCGAAGCCCGCGCCGGTTGGCGTGTGCTGCGTGCATTGGCGGAAAAATTAAATTTGCAAGGATTTGATTACACCGATTTGAACGGTCTGCGTGCCCAACTAAAACCACAAACACAAAAATCAGGCACGGGTATTTCTTCGCAAACGGCAGAACTCAAAGCCGATGAATTGGAACGTATTGTGACTACTCCCATTTATCGCGCTGATGCAGTATTGCGCCGCGCTACTTCGCTAAATGAGCATTTGCTAACACTGGGCGCTGCCGCAATCTTGCATCCAGAAGATGCATTGGCTCGCGGAGTGTCTGAAGGTGCAATCGTGAAATTAGGCGATGGAGTTGGTTCGGCTGCTCTGCCCGTCAAAATATCGACAAGGGTTCCGCAGGGCGCGGTCTGGATTGAATCGTCATACGAAGCCACCGCACCGCTATCAGCGACTGCCGGTCTAAGCTTGGTGAGGGCATAAACGTGCTTGAATTATTTGCCCCCATGCGCGAATTCTTTTTAACTTTTGGCACATTCGGTTTGCTGGTCTGGACCCTGATCAAAATTATCGCGATTACATTGCCATTAATTTTGTCAGTGGCTTTTTATACATTGTTCGAACGCAAAGTGATTGGCTGGATGCATGTGCGCAAAGGCCCGCAGTTTATTGGCGGAGTTTTTGGTATCGGATTTATCCAGGCCTTTGCCGATGTCTTCAAAATGCTATTCAAGGAATTGATTCTTCCGAGCAGTGCCAGTCCATTTTTATATCGTTTGGCGCCCTTAATTGCACTTGCACCGGCGTTCGCCGCCTGGGCCGTCATTCCATTTAGCGATGGCATGGTGCTCGCCGACGTCAACGCCGGTTTGTTGATGTTGCTGGCACTGACCTCGATGAGTGTTTACGGAATTATTTTGGCCGGCTGGGCATCCAATTCCAAATACGCCATGCTCGGTGCATTGCGCTCGGCGGCACAAGTAGTGAGTTACGAAATTGCGATGGGGTTCGCTTTAGTCGGCGTACTAGTGGCCGCTGGAAGCATGAATTTGACCGACATCGTCAATGCACAAGCTGGTGATCAGGGCTTTCTGGAATGGTTTGCGGTGCCTTTATTTCCGTTATTCATTATTTATTTTATTTCGGGTGTGGCTGAAACCAACCGCGCACCGTTTGACGTAGCCGAAGGCGAATCTGAAATCGTCGCTGGCTTCCATGTTGAATACTCGGGCTCGGCTTTCGCGATTTTCTTCTTGGCCGAATACGCCAATATGATTTTGGTCAGCTTTCTGGCGGCCTTGTTATTCTTGGGCGGCTGGTTGTCACCGTTTCCTGCGTCTTGGGGCTTTTGGGGTCAGCCTTTTATTGGCTGGCTATTTATTAAAGCGCTGTTTTTTGCCTTTTGCTTTATTTGGTTCCGTGCCAGCTTTCCACGCTACCGCTACGATCAAATTATGCGCTTAGGCTGGAAGGTCTTTATTCCATTAACTATTTTCTGGATTTTCGTGACAGCACTCATGGCTTACAACAATATCTTCGTGATCGGGAGCTAAGACAATGTCTCGTACCCTTAGCTACCTCAAAAGTCTGTTGCTGATTGAATTTATCAAAGGCATGTGGTTGACCTTGAAATACATGTTCAAGCCAACCTACACCGTGAATTATCCGTTCGAAAAATTTCCGCAATCGCCGCGCTTCCGTGGTTTGCATGCCTTGCGTCGTTATCCTAACGGTGAAGAACGCTGTATTGCCTGCAAACTATGCGAAGCGGTTTGTCCGGCGCTGGCAATTACTATTGACTCGGAGCCGCGCGCTGATGGCCAACGTCGTACTACGCGTTATGAAATCGATTTGTTCAAATGTATCTACTGTGGTTTTTGCGAAGAAAGCTGCCCGGTAGATTCCATCGTGGAAACCCATATTCACGAATACCATTTTGAAAAACGCGGCGAAAATATTCTCACCAAAGAAAAATTGTTGGCCATTGGTGATCGTTTCGAATCCGAAATCGCAGCCCGTCGTGCTGCCGATGCAGCTTATCGCTGAGGACATGACAATGACTCCTGAATTAATCGCCTTCTGGGCATTTTTTACAATCACCGTGCTGGCAGCGGTGGGCGTGATCAGTTTTAAAAATCCGGTGCATGCGGTATTGAGTTTGGTGCTGACATTTTTCACCACTGCGTGTTTGTGGTTATTGCTGCAGGCCGAGTTCCTGGGCATTACGCTAATTCTTGTCTATGTTGGTGCGGTGATGGTGTTATTCCTGTTCGTGGTAATGATGCTCGATATCAACACCACACCTTTGCGCGAAGGCTTTGCAAAATATTTCCCGATCGGCATGCTAGTGGCGGCTGTGATGTTGCTGGAAATCCTGGCCTTACTTGGCTTGAAAGAAGGCGGCAATTGGCCAAGCTTGTCGGAAACCGATCCTGCAACGGCCTTGGGCAAAAGCAATGTTGAATGGATAGGTGAAGCTTTATTCACCCGCTTCATGCTGCCATTTGAAATTGCGGCGGTTATCTTGACGGTAGCAATAGTGGTAGCAGTATTGCTGACCTTGCGTCGTCGCACCGGCACCAAAACACAGAATCCATCCAAGCAAGTCATGGTCCGCCGCGAAGACCGCGTGCGCTTGGTCAAAATGAAAGCCGAATCCAAACGGGAGTCATCGCCATGATTGGTCTGAACCATTATTTATTACTGGGTGCAGTCCTGTTTAGTTTGAGTATTGCTGGCATCATCATCAATCGCAAAAATGTCATCGTGCTTCTGATGTGCATTGAATTAATGTTGCTAGCTGTAAATGTAAATTTCATTGCATTCTCACGTTTCAATGCCGACGTGTCTGGCCAAGTATTCGTATTTTTTATTCTTACCGTGGCTGCCGCCGAAGCTGCAATTGGTCTGGCAATCTTGGTCACCTTGTTCCGTAATAGCCGCACGATCAATGTGGCCGAAATGGATTCTCTGAAAGGCTGATGCTGATGGATTCTTTGCAACTCTCCACCCTGCATTTATTGATAATCGCGTTGGCGCCATTGCTGGGCGCAGCGATTGCAGGGCTATTGGGAAAACAGATTGGTCGCAACGGTGCGCATGCAGTCACCATTGCCGGCGTTGCAGTGAGTTGCGCATTGTCATGTCAGGTCTTGTTCAAGCTAGTCACTGGGCAGGCACTACCATTCAATCAAAATCTTTATACCTTTTATGAAATCGGACAGTATTCCGCGCATATCGGTTTCATGATAGATAATTTGACCGCCATGATGATGGTGGTAGTGACTTTCGTGTCCTTGCTGGTGCATGTGTACACCATCGGCTACATGAAAGACGATGCGGGTTATCAGCGTTTCTTTAGCTATATTTCCCTTTTTACTTTTTCGATGTTAATGCTGGTAATGAGCAATAACTTCCTGCAGCTGTTTTTTGGCTGGGAAGCCGTGGGCCTGGTGTCGTATTTATTGATTGGCTTTTGGTACAAGCGACCATCGGCAATTTTTGCGAATCTAAAAGCCTTTCTGGTAAATCGCGTTGGTGACTTCGGTTTCTTACTGGGTATCGCCGCCATTTTGTATGCTTACGGCACTCTGGATTACGCGGAAGTATTCACCAAGCTAACCAATAGTGCACAGGCAGTAATGACTTATATTCCGGCCTGGAATCCTACCGTGCTAGGACATACCTTCAATATTCTTGATGGCAATAGCACAACGGTGATTACCTTTATTTGTATTTGCCTGTTTATTGGTGCGATGGGTAAATCGGCGCAAGTGCCATTGCATGTGTGGCTGCCCGACTCGATGGAAGGCCCAACGCCTATTTCTGCACTGATTCATGCTGCCACCATGGTGACTGCCGGTATCTTCATGGTCGCGCGTATGTCGCCGATGTTTGAACTGAGCGAAACCGCTTTGCAGTTTGTATTATTTATTGGTGCAACCACCGCCTTCTTTACCGGCTTGATGGGTATTGTGCAAAACGATATCAAACGCGTGGTGGCCTATTCGACCTTGTCGCAATTGGGTTACATGACGGTGGCGCTCGGTGTATCGGCATATAGTGGTGCGGTTTTCCATTTGATGACCCATGCGTTCTTTAAGGCCTTATTATTCCTAGCTGCGGGCTCGGTCATTATCGGCATGCATCACGAACAAGACATGCGCAAAATGGGCGGCCTGAAAAAATATATGCCGATCACCTATTGGACTAGTTTGATTGGCACCCTGGCATTGACCGGATTTCCGTTCCTGTCGGGTTATTACTCGAAAGACATGATTATTGATGCAACCCATCTGGCGGCAGAAGAGGGTGGCTGGATAAATCAATATGCCTATTGGTCGGTATTGCTGGGTGTGTTTATTACCAGCTTCTATAGTTTCCGTTTGTTCTACTTGACCTTCCATGGTGAAGAGCGCTTCCGCGACAATGAGCATGCGCATGAATCGCATGCTGATCAAACGCATATTGAAGCGAAGCCGTCACATGCTGTGGCAGATGACGAGCACGCTCATGTCGAAGATCACGATGAACATGCACACGATGACCATCATCATCATGGGCCACATATTCCGCGCGAATCCCCCTTGGTCGTCACCTTGCCATTGATTCTTCTGGCCATTCCATCAGTGGTTGTGGGCTTCTTAACCGTCGGCCCAATGTTGTTTGGTGATTTCTTTACGGGCGCGATTACGGTCAACAGTTCGCATCAATGGTTCAAGACGATTGCCGAAGAATTCGGTGGGGTGCCGGGCATTGCAACCCGTATTGGTCTGCACTTTTTCATGGCGCCGGCATTCTGGCTTGCATTCTCGGGCTTTGCTCTGGCGACCTACATTTATTTGTTCAATATTAATGTCGCTAAGCGGTGCCAGAAAATATTCGCACTACCTATTCGCATTCTTGAGAACAAATACGGCTTCGACGATTTGTGGATCAAGGGTTTTGCCGGTGGTGGTATTGCACTGGGTAAGGCCGCCGCGAAATATATTGATACCAAAATTATCGACGGTTTGTTTGTGAATGGCACCGCCGTATTGATTGATAGAACCGCAGGTTTGGTGCGCCAAATCCAAAGCGGCCGTTTGTATGTTTATGCCTTTGCCATGATTTTGGGTCTCATCGCCTTGTTGGCGTTGCTGGCTAAAAATCTTGGCGTGTAAGCACTGGGGAAGTTCGGATGGATTTTAAATTGCCATTGCTAAGCCTGTTAATTTGGCTGCCAATTATTGGTGGCGGGCTGACGCTTTTTTTCAGTGATAAAAATGCCACTCAGGCCAAATGGTTTGCTTTGTTGATTGCGCTTATCACCTTAGCGCTGGGCGTTCCTCTTTATCAACAGTTTGATTTGGTCACGCCGGGCATGCAGGCACTTGAGTCGCATGAATGGATTCCAAGCTTCGATATTTTTTATAATCTCGGTGCCGACGGTATTTCGATCGCACTTATTTTATTGACGACATTTACTTCGGTGCTGGTCTTAATCGGTGCGTGGAATTCAATCGACAAGCGGGTGCCGCAATATTTTGCCGCCTTTCTGATTCTTGAAGGTTTGATGGTCGGTGTGTTCTGCGCGATGGACGCCGTGCTGTTCTATGTATTCTTTGAAGGCATGCTGATTCCGATGTTTATTATCATCGGCGTCTGGGGTGGCCCGCGTCGGGTTTATGCCAGTATCAAATTCTTCTTGTTCACCTTTCTTGGTTCGGTGTTCATGTTGATTGGTCTGGTGTATTTGTATCTAAAATCCGGCAGCTTTCAGCTGGCCGATTGGTACGCGCAATCTTTGAGTGCCGAAGAACAAATGTGGTTGTTCTTTGCCTTTCTGGCGGCATTCGCCGTGAAGATTCCGATGTTCCCGGTCCATACTTGGTTGCCGGATGCTCACGTCGAAGCTCCTACCGCAGGTTCGGTTGTGCTGGCGGCGATCATGTTGAAAATTGGTGGCTACGGTTTTATTCGTTTTACGCTACCGATTCTGCCGGACGCCGGCCATGAATATGCCTGGGTCATTATTTTATTGTCGCTGATTGCCGTGGTGTATATCGGTCTGGTCGCGCTGGTGCAGCAGGACATGAAAAAGCTGATTGCTTATTCATCGATCGCGCATATGGGTTTTGTGACGCTCGGTATTTTTATTGCCTTCAGTCTGGTCAAAGACAGCGGCAATACCGATGCCGCAGAACTCGGTTTGCAAGGCGCGATGGTACAGATGATTTCGCACGGCTTTATTTCGGGCGCCATGTTTAGCTGCGTCGGTGTGCTGTACGACCGCATGCATAGCCGGATGATTAAAGATTACGGTGGTGTCATCAATACCATGCCTTGGTTCGGCGGCTTATTTGTGTTCTTTGCCATGTCTAACGCAGGTTTGCCGGGGACATCGGGTTTTGTTGGTGAGTTCATGGTGATTCTTGCTGCTTTCCAGCAATCACCGGTAACGGCTTTCTTTGCCTCGATGACCTTGATTCTTGGAGCGGCATATACCTTGTGGATGGTTAAGCGCGTGATTTTTGGCGAGGTTGCCAATCATCATGTGGCCGAGCTTAAGGATATTAATGCGCGTGAAGCGTTGATGTTATTGCTGTTTGCTGCCGGTGTATTGGCACTCGGCGTGTACCCAAAACCACTTACCGATTTAATGGATAGCTCGGTCACTCAACTGGTTGCCCAGTTGAGCGTCAGCAAGCTGTAAGGATAGATACATGTTGCCTTCCACATTCGTCATGGCTGATTTGCATACCGTCACCCCGGAAATATTCATCTGCGGGGCAGCGTTTGCATTATTAATGCTCGATTTGTTTATTTCGCCACAGCGTCGCGGTTTGATTCATTTTCTTTCGATTTTGGTACTGGTCGCAGCAGCAGTGTTAACAGCACGGGACATGGCAACGGTGCAAACCTTCGCATTTAGCAATACGTTTGTGCGCGACATTGCTAGTGATGTATTGAAAATGAGTTTATATCTGGTATCGGCATTTGGTTTGATCTATGCCAAGCCCTATTTGATTGATCGTGATTTATTCAAAGGCGAGTTTTATGCGCTCTCGCTGTTCTCGGTCCTAGGTATGATGCTAATGATCTCGGCTGGCAGCATGGTGACCTTGTATCTTGGTCTGGAATTGTTGGCACTAAGCTCCTATGGCTTGGTGGCAATGGATCGCGACAATCGTCTGGCCTCTGAAGCGGCAATGAAATATTTTATCCTGGGTGCTTTGGCTTCCGGTTTATTGCTTTATGGCATGTCGATGGTTTACGGGGCAACCAATAGTCTGCAATTACAGGAAATTTATGCGGCCTCCAGCATCACTGCGCATCAGAATATGTTGTTGCTCGGCGTTGTCTTTATGTTGGTTGGTATCGCCTTTAAATTCGGTGCTGCACCTTTCCATATGTGGCTGCCTGATGTCTATCAGGGTGCGCCAACGGCGGTCACTTTATTGATCGCGGCAGCGCCTAAACTGGCAGCCTTCGGCATGGCGTATCGTTTGCTGGAGTCGGGGGTTGGCACTACCGATGTGCAATGGCGCGACATGGTGGCTTACCTGGCGGCGATTTCTTTGGTGATGGGTAACTTGCTGGCGTTGGTGCAAAGCAATCTAAAACGGCTACTCGCTTATTCCACCATTTCACATGTCGGCTTTTTGTTCATGGGTCTGGTGAGTGCCGACAATGCCGGTTACAGCGCCGCCATGTTCTATGCGATTTCATATTCTGCAATGTCGGCTGCGGCTTTCGCAGCGATCATTACCTTGTCGCGCAAAGGTTTTGAAGCCGAAGAAGTCTCCGATTTTCGTGGTCTGTGGCAACACAATCCATTGCATGCCTTAATGGTGCTATTTGTCATGGCATCGCTGGCGGGAATTCCGCCATTCCTCGGTTTCTGGGCCAAACTTGAAGTGATCAAGGCTGCCTTGGCAGGTGGTTACACATGGCTCGCCATCCTCAGTGTGGTTGCTGCCGTGGTTGGTGCGTTTTATTACCTGCGTATTATTCGCGCCATGTTTTTTGAAGAGCCCAAAGGCGAGGCGCCACGTATTCATCCTGATAGTCATTTGCGGATCGCATTCACCATTAATGCACTCGCATTACTGGTGATGGGAATTTTTGCCGAACCTATTTTGCACTGGTGCCGTTTAGCGTTCCCAGTTTGATGTTTTTGAACCGGCGGAAGTCGGGGAATAAGCATGAGTATCCAATCCGCCTGCGATCATTGGTCGTCCACATACGATCACGACCGGAACCTGACGCGCGATCTTGATCAGGTGACGACGCGAAAAGTTTTCGCTGATACACGTTACAGAAATAGTCTGGAACTGGGTTGTGGTACGGGTAAAAACACCGTGTTGCTTGCCGAAATTTCCGATGCCGTACATGCGATCGATTTTTCCGAAGGAATGATTGAGCGAGCCAGACAAAAAGTTGACACAGGCAAGGTGCAGTTTAGCGTTGCTGACTTGACGCAGGTTTGGCCGATCAAAAATGACAGCCACGATTTAATCGTCTGCAATCTGATACTCGAACATATCGAAGATCTTGCTTTTATTTTCAGGCAGGCTTTTCGTGGCTTGAAGTCGGGCGGGACTTTTTTATATTTCCGAATTACATCCATTCCGGCAGTATCCAGGCGGTAAAGCGCATTTTCAGCTCGGTGAAAAAATAATAGAAGTACCAGCCTATGTCCATCATGTGTCGGAATTTTTACAGGTCGCATCCGACATTAATTTGAGGCTGGAAAGCGTTAATGAACATTGGCATCGAGATGATCAGGGTAAACCACCACGACTTGCCGATTTCATGTTCAAAAAACAATAAAAAGCGCGCAGCCTGTAGATTATTCATGAGATGTGCCAAGCGCGTCGCTGAAATTACAATGTGCTAAATGCAGCGCCTGAGCTCATCCAACGGGGCTATCGGTGCGCTTGAGCGCGCCCTGAAATACCGATATGTCCGGCCCGCTTAACTTTTACTTGCGTGAATTTCTGTCAAGCCGCTATAATCGCGGTTCACTGCTGCGGGGTGGAGCAGTCTGGCAGCTCGTCGGGCTCATAACCCGAAGGTCGTAGGTTCAAATCCTACCCCCGCTACCAGTTTCTAAGTAATCGAGCGTATGCGACATTACTCGGGCTTATTCCTGATGTTTGTTTTGCATCAAGAAAACCGGAACCTGGATGTACCGGAAAGGGGCCTTATGGCCCTTTTTTGTTTCTGTAATTTGGCAAGCGTGTACGTGAGAAGGATTGATGAGTAGTAAAGCTGACGAACTAATCGAAATGCTGACACCCACAGTGGCAGCGCTGAAATTGGAACTGTTGGGCATTGAATTTGCCCAGTCGGGCAGTCGTGCTTTATTGCGTCTTTATATCGATGCTGAAGGCCGTTTGATCAATATCGAAGATTGTGAAGCGGTGAGTCGTGAAGTAGCAGCGATCCTAGACGTGAATGATCCGATCAGCAGCAACTACACACTTGAAGTATCTTCGCCAGGCCTTGACCGCCCTCTGTTCAAGCCTGAACATTTCACCCGCTTTATGGGTGAGCAAGTCAAAGTCAATTTGCGCTTGCCACAGAATGCTCGTCGTCGCGTACAAGGTCGCATTGCCAAGGTTGAAGGTGAAATCATCACTATCGCCGAAGAAAAAGCCGAGTTTGAAATCGACTTCGACAACGTTGAAAAAGCTCGTTTAGTCCCTGATTACGTGGCGATGGGTCTAGCCGAGTCGAAAGAAAAGAAACCCGAGCGCGGTTCACGCCGTCGCAAAGACCCAAAAACTGATTAAGTTCAAGGCAGACAGCCTGTGATGGAGCGGTTACATGAGTAAGGAATTATTGCTGGTAATGGAAGCGGTCGCCAATGAAAAAGGCGTAGCGCGCATCGTCATTATCGAAGCTATGGAAGCAGCCCTCGCATCGGCTGCTAAAAAGCGTTATCACGACGAAGATGTCGCGGTGCGCGTTTCCATCAATCCTAAAGATGGTACTTATGAAACTTTCCGTCGCTGGGAAGTGATCGCTGACGATATAGTCATGGAATCGCCAGACCGCATGACTCGCATGATGGACGCGGTTGATGAAAAAGAAGATGCACAAATCGGCGATTTTATCGAACTGCAAATCGAAAACCCCGAATTTGGCCGCATCTCGGCGCAAGCAGCGAAGCAGGTTATCGTGCAGCGCGTGCGTGAAGCCGAACGTGCACAAGTTCTTGAAGCCTGGGCTGATCGCGTTGGCGAATTGATCAATGGTGTCGTCAAACGCACTGAGCGCGGCAATGTCTATGTTGATCTTGGCGGTAATGCAGAAGCTGTCATTCCAAAAGATAAAGCGATTCCACGCGACGTACTGCGTCCGGGTGATCGCGTACGTGGTTACTTACTTGAAGTGCGCCCGGAAACCCGTGGCCCGCAATTATTTATCTCGCGTAGCGCTCCTGAATTCATGATCGAGTTATTCAAGCTCGAAGTGCCGGAAGTTGGCCAGGGCTTGGTAGAAATTAAAGCGGCTGCACGTGATCCAGGTGATCGGGCGAAAATTGCCGTATTGGCGCACGATCACCGCACCGATCCCATCGGTGCCTGCATCGGTATGCGTGGTTCGCGCGTGCAAGCGGTCTCGAATGAATTGAATGGCGAGCGCGTCGATATCGTTTTGTGGTCGGATAATCCTGCCCAATTCGTAATCAATGCCATGGCACCGGCCGAAGTGCAGTCTATTATTGTCGATGAAGAAAAACATTCGATGGACATCGCTGTTGCCGAAGACAAATTGGCGCAAGCCATCGGTAAAGGTGGCCAAAACGTGCGCCTGGCCAGTCGTTTGACTGGCTGGCAATTGAACGTGATGACGCAAGATCAAGTCAGCGCGAAAAGTGATGCCGAGCAAGCGACTGCCCGTCAATTGTTTATGGCCAAGCTTGAAGTCGATGAAGAAATCGCCGGTATTCTGGTCGCGGAAGGCTTCAGCACCGTTGAAGAAATTGCCTATGTGCCAGCAGCTGAATTGTTGGCGGTAGAGGGTTTTGATGAAGACATCGTGGAAGAACTCCGCGCCCGCGCACGTGATGCCTTGCTCAATGATGCTCTTGCCGTTGAAGAAGAAATTGAAGACCACAAACCGGCAGAAGATTTGCTGGCAGTGGAAGGCATGGACGAAGCAACGGCCTACGTTATTGCGGGTCATGGCGTCATCAGCCGACAAGACCTTGCCGATTTGGCGACGTTCGAATTGCTGGAAATGGTCGAAATGGACGAGGCGCAAGCGGCTGCTTTGATCATGGCAGCTCGGCAGGATTAATTTGTTGAGTTGCTGCTATTTTGTATCGATTTGCGTAGTTATAAAACGGGCCTCGGCCCTACTTAGGAAACAAAAAACATGTCTGAAGTCACCGTAGGTTCACTGGCCAAAGTGCTTGGAATGCCCACCGAAAAGTTGCTTGAGCAACTGTCAGGTGCCGGCATGACATTCAGCGGGCCGGATCAGGTGGTCAGTAGTACTGAGAAAATGAAATTGCTCGGTTTCCTGCGCCGTACCCATGGCAAAGATGAAAAAACCACCGAAGGCGAAGCGCCGAAGCAAATCACACTCAAGCGCCGCAAAGTGGAAGAACTAACGGTTAGTGCCGGTAAAGCCAAAACGACCGTGTCCATTGAAGTACGTCAAAAACGCACTTATATAAAACGCGACGCGATGGAAACACCGCAAAGTGATGAACGCGATGACGCTTTGCGTAAATTGGAAGTTTCCAATTCGCGTAATCAGGCCGAAAATGCTGCACTGAACGCACAAGATCAGGCTCGTCGTAACGAAGAAGCGCAACGCCGTGCCGTTATTGAAGCTTCGGCACAAGCGGCTCGTGCCGAAGCTGAAAAGCTGGTGGCTGCGGTTGCCGTAAAACCCGATGAAGATACCGGTTCAAAAGTCGCTAAACCGGTTGATAAACATACTCCGCGTCCACCAAGAACCGAAGCCCCGCGTCGTGATGACAGTAAAGTGGTCGCACCAAAAAATGCGCCAAAAACAGCCGTCAAACATAAGCCACGTGGCTCGCATGCCATGGTTGATAACGAAGGTGAAGACAGCTCGGCTGCCCGTTTTGCTGCTGGCCAATTACACCTGACTGCTGACGAGCGTGCGCGCCGTTCTGCCGGCAATCGTCGTAAACCAAAAGTAAAAGTAGTGGAAGCATCGCGTTCGGCGACCGGCCAACATGGTTTCTCGAAACCGACCGCACCGGTCATGCGTGAACTGTTCATTGGCGAAAGTATTCTGGTTAGCGAACTTGCCAATAAATTGGCAATGAAGGGAACTGAAGTCGTGCGCGCACTTTTCAAAATGGGCGTGATGGCGACTATCAATCAGGCCATTGATCACGATACTGCCGTACTTGTTGTCGAAGAACTCGGTCACAAAGCCACAAAATCGCAAGAAGACGATGCTGAAAGTGCATTGGAAGCAGTAAAAGTTGAAATTCAGGGCGAACAAAGAGCACGTCCGCCTGTCGTCACCATCATGGGTCACGTTGATCACGGTAAAACCTCCTTGCTCGATTACATTCGCCGCACCAAAGTGGCGACTGGCGAAGCCGGTGGTATCACCCAGCATATCGGCGCCTATCATGTTGAAACCGAGAAAGGCGTTATTTCCTTCCTCGATACACCGGGTCACTCGGCGTTTACATCGATGCGTGCCCGCGGTGCAAAACTCACCGATATCGTGGTGCTGGTTGTGGCGGCCGATGACGGCGTCATGCCGCAAACCATCGAAGCGGTGAATCATGCCCGTGCTGCCAAAGTGCCCTTGCTGATTGCTGTTAATAAAATGGATAAACCCGAAGCTAATCCCGATAACGTCAAACAAGGTTTGGTCGCATTGGAAGTAGTGCCGGAAGAGTGGGGCGGTGATGTGCAATTTGTTCCGGTCTCGGCCAAAACCGGTATGGGTATTGATGCACTGCTAGATGCTATTTCGGTGCAAGCCGAAGTAATGGAATTAAAAGCAGTCTATGACGCGCTCGCAACCGGTGTGGTGATTGAATCGGCACTCGACAAAGGTCGCGGCCCGGTCGCTACTGTGCTCGTGCAGCAAGGCACCTTGAAGAAAGGTGATTACCTAGTGTGCGGTGTGCATTACGGTCGTGTGCGTGCCTTGTTCGATGAAAACGGCAAGCAAACCGACACTGCCGGTCCTTCTATTCCTGTTCAAGTGCTGGGTCTATCGGGCGTGCCGGATGCCGGCGATGATTTCGTCGTCGTGGCTGATGAGCGCTTGGCGAAAGACGTTGCCCAGCAACGTGATGCCAAGCGTCGTGAATCACGCTTGGTCACCTCTGCCGGCAGTCGTATGGAAGACATTATGGCTTCCATGGGACAGGACAATGGCATGCAAACCATGAACATCTTGGTGAAAGCCGATGTACAAGGTTCGGTCGAAGCGCTGCGTCAATCACTCACGGGTTTATCTAACGAACTCATTCGTATTAATGTAATTAGTTCCGGTGTTGGCGGTATTACCGAATCCGATGCAACACTGGCCTCGGCCGCAAAAGCGGTGATCATCGGCTTCAATGTGCGTGCCGATGCAACGGCTCGCAGAATCATCGAAAGCAATGGCTTGGATCTGCGTTACTTCTCGATTATTTACGATGTTATCGATCAAGTTAAACAAGTGGCTTCGGGTTTACTGGGCAAGGAAATTCGCGAAGAAATTATCGGTATTGCCGAAGTACGCGATGTCTTCCGCAGTTCGAAATTCGGTGCGGTTGCCGGCTCGCTGGTTATCGAAGGTTCGGTCAAGAAGAACAAGCCTATTCGCGTGTTGCGTAATAGTGTTGTGGTATTTGAAGGCGAGCTGGAATCGCTGCGTCGCTTCAAAGACCTCGTTGAAGAAGTCAAGAGTGGTACCGAATGCGGTATCGCGGTTAAAGCCTACAACGACGTACAGCCTGGCGATCAAATTGAATGCTTCGAACGCATTGAATTTGCACGGACGCTGTAAGACTTTGGGTGCCTCTAAAAATTCAAAGATCTAAGCAAGACAAGGCGCAAGGAAAAAATAATGACGCGCATATAAATAATATGTAAGGAATTATTTTTTCTTGCAACGCAGTATCGCAACGATATTTGGATTTTTAGAGGTGCCCAAATGGCAAAAAAGAGCTTTCATCGTACCGACCGCGTCGCATCACAACTGCGACGCGATTTGGGTCTTATTGTTCACGCCGCCGTGCGTGAACATGGCCTGCCATCGGTCAGCGTTTCCGATGTTGAAATAACCCGCGACATGGCGCATGCCAATGTCTATGTGACTGCTTTATTGGGTGATAAAGGCCCGGTCGCCGTTAAAGCCCTGAAAGAATTGGCACCGCAACTTCGCTACAAACTCGCGCACGCCGTGCGCATGCGTCACGTTCCCGAGTTACATTTCATGTATGACGATTCGGTGGATAAAGGCGAAAAAATTGAAGCCTTGCTGCGCGAGCTGCCGGAGTCTGATCGAGTAGCGCCGAAAGAACCGGATGCTTCGGACGAACCGGACACTGAATCCGACCCGTAGGGGCGCTGCTTGCTGCGCCCTGACTCTGCGACGTAATTTGGGCGCAGCAAGCGGCGCCCCTAAGAAAGGTTGCAGACACCATGCAAAAACGCCCACGCACTGTGTTTCGCCAACTTGATGGCATCGTCCTGCTCGATAAGCCGCAAGGCCTGAGCTCCAATCAAGCATTGCAACGTGTTCGCCATTTATTTCGTGCAGAAAAAGCCGGACACACAGGCAGTCTGGATCCACTTGCGACCGGGTTACTGCCGATTTGTCTTGGCGAAGCGACAAAAATCGCCGGTGTTTTGCTGGGCAAGAACAAAGCCTACGAAACCGTTGCGACATTAGGAGCAACTACCGATACCGATGATGCCGATGGTCAGGTTCTGATTGAACGCGTAGTCCCGGAATTGAATGCCGAAAAAATTAAAAATTTACTACTAAGTTTTATCGGAAAAATCCAGCAGCGACCGCCGATTTATTCTGCATTGAAACAAGGTGGCGAGCCGCTTTATGCAAAAGCACGCCGTGGCGAAATTATTGAAGTACCAATGCGTGAAGTCAATGTCGAAAATATCGAAATAATTAATCTCGATAAAAACGAAATTTCATTACGCATCGTCTGTGGTTCCGGAACTTATATCCGAAGTATCGTGCGCGATTTGGGCGAACTAATGGGTTGCGGCGCGCATGTGAGTGCACTGCGCCGTCTTTGGGTTGCTCCCTTTCTAGAACCACCGATGCTTACGCTGGAGCAACTACAAATTCTGGCCGAACAGGGCGATGAAGGATTATTGCCGCAAGTTTTGCCACTTGAGATCGGCTTAACGGGCTGGCCCGTACTTTGCCTGGACGAAGCTCAAATCAAGCGTTTCGGCCAAGGCCAGCGCCTCGTCATTGCAGACTGCCAAATACTGGGCGATGTGAATGTTTGTGACGAGACCGGGCGTTCGCTCGGGTTGGCTAGCTTGGACCAATACGGCATATTGCAGGCAAAGCGGCTGTTTCGCTGGGCTACCCAATAGATAGAGCGAAAACGTGACGGGTTGTGGAAGGGCTGGAGGCCAGAATTCTCTCCCGTTATTCGGGCCTTACAGCCCTCTTGCAGGCTCAATCCTCTTGTCTGTAAAGCTGCTTAACCGTTATAATTGACAGGCTTGATTGGGACTTTTCCTGACAAGTGCTCCCTTAACCGGCGAATGTTGCGGTGCGGTCATCTTTGCTTGATGAGCGCTTCTGCGAATTACGCATCTATGAATGAGATATTGAAAATGGCAGTTGATAACCAAAAAATTATGGCCGACTTCGGTCGCGTTGCAAACGATACCGGTTCACCAGAAGTGCAAGTAGCTTTGTTGACTGCACGTATCGAACACTTGACCGAACACTTCAAAGCACACAAGCACGATAATCACTCTCGTCGCGGTCTGCTGAAAATGGTCAACACACGTCGCAGCCTGCTGGCTTATCTCAAAAAGAAAGACGGCGAACGCTACAAGACTCTGATTGAGCGTTTGGGTTTGCGTCGTTAATACAGAAATACCGTGCGGCGCAGAAATGCGCCGCATTTTTTTGAAACAAATTTTTTAGAAATAAATCCGGAAGACGGGGTGTCTTCCGGAATACATTGAGAAAGGAAGATAATCGTGGCGAAAGTAACTAAAACATTCCAATACGGCCAACATCAGGTCACGCTTGAAACGGGCGAAATTGCACGTCAAGCCAGTGGCGCAGTGATCGTCAAAATGGCTGATACCGTGGTGTTAGTCACCGCTGTCGGTAATAAAAATGCGAAAGAAGGCATGGACTTCTTTCCACTTACCGTCGATTACCAGGAAAAATTCTACGCCGGTGGCCGTATCCCGGGCGGGTTCTTTAAACGTGAAGGCCGTGCCACTGAACGCGAAACACTGACCTCGCGTCTTATCGATCGTCCGATCCGTCCGTTATTCCCAGAAGGCTTTCGCAACGAAGTCCAAGTGATTGCTACGGTGCTTTCGATGAATCCGGAAATCCAGGCTGACATTCCGGCCATGATCGGAACCTCGGCGGCGTTGATGTTGTCAGGGATTCCATTCGCCGGTCCTATCGGCGCGGCTCGCGTAGGTTTCGCGAACGGCCATTATTTATTAAACCCCAGCATCACCGAGCTGACTACTTCACAACTTGATTTAGTCGTTGCCGGTACCGCGAATGCGGTCTTGATGGTGGAATCGGAAGCGAAAGAATTATCCGAAGAAATCATGTTGGGTGCCGTTATGTTCGGTCATCAACAACAACAAGCCGTTATCAATGCCATCAACGAATTCGTTGCCGAAGTCGGTGTCGATGCCTGGAAATGGCAAGCACCGGTAGCCAACGACAATATGATTGCCACTTTGAAAGAAGCTATTGGCGACCGTTTGGCAGCCGCTTTCCAGATTCGCAACAAGCTGGAGCGTCGCGATGCTATTTCCGCTTTGAAAAAATCGGTAATGGAATCCATCAAAGATGCTGCAGAAGCCAATGCTTGGAATGCCGGTGAATTGAGTAAAGAATTCGGTGAACTGGAATACAGCACCATGCGTGCTTCTGTTCTGAACACCAAAATTCGTATCGACGGACGTGACCTGAGCACAGTGCGTCCAATCACAGTACGTACTGGCGTATTGCCGCGTACCCATGGTTCGGCTTTGTTTACTCGTGGTGAAACCCAAGCACTGGTTGTATTAACACTCGGTACTGCACGCGATGGTCAAATTATCGATGCTGCCGAAGGCGAATCGAAAGATCATTTCCTGTTTCATTACAACTTCCCTCCGTACTCGGTCGGTGAAGCTGGCCGCATGATGGGTCCAAAACGTCGCGAAATCGGGCACGGCCGTCTCGCTAAACGTGGTGTGCAAGCTGTTATGCCTACCATGGAAGCCTTCCCCTACACGGTTCGTTGCGTATCGGAAATTACCGAATCCAATGGTTCATCCTCGATGGCATCGGTTTGCGGTTCCTCGCTCGCCATGATGGACGCCGGCGTGCCAATCTCGGCACCAGTAGCGGGTATCGCGATGGGCTTGATCAAAGAAGGCAGTGACTACGCCGTGTTGTCGGACATTCTGGGTGATGAAGATCATTTGGGCGACATGGACTTCAAAGTCGCCGGTAGCCATAAAGGTATCTCGGCACTGCAAATGGACATCAAGATTGACGGTATCACCGAAGAAATTATGAAAGTTGCTTTGGCGCAAGCTAAAGATGGCCGTATTCATATTCTCGGCGAAATGGCCAAAGCTATGACCGCTCCGCGTGCAGAACTTTCCGAATTCGCCCCGCGCTTGCTGACCATGAAAGTGCATCCGGACAAAATTCGCGAAGTTATTGGTAAAGGCGGCGCGACAATTCAAGCCATTACTAAAGAAACCGGTACACAGATTGATATTAAAGACGATGGCACTATCACCATTGCTTCGGTCAATTTGGCTGCAGCAGAAGCCGCCAGAGCCCGTATTGATCAAATCGTTTCCGACGTTGAACCTGGCCGTATTTACGAAGGTAAAGTTGCCAAGATTATGGACTTCGGTGCATTCGTTACCATCCTGCCTGGCAAAGACGGCTTGGTCCACGTATCGCAAATTTCCGATGAGCGCGTCGAAAAAGTTTCCGACAAGCTTAAAGAAGGCGACATCGTTAAGGTGAAAGTATTGGAAGTCGATAAACAAGGCCGCATTCGTTTGTCGATGAAAGCAGTTACCGAAGGTGAAGATCAAGCGGCAACTGAAGCCTGATTTTTAAATAAAGATAGCAATAGGAAATGCGGACTTCGGTTCGCATTTTCTTTTAGAAAATAAGAATAGATGAGAACGCAATGAAAATAATATTAATCGCACTCGCCATTACTATTGTGCTTGCCGTGCTTTACAAAGAAAGCGGAAGTGGCGGCGTCAGCCTGCCATTCATGCGCGTGCAGATGGAGAACCCGTTGCCGCAAAGTTCGCCTATCTATCAGCAGCATCAGGCATTTGTTGACAAGTTTAATGCCAACGAAAAAATCATCGCAAAATTCGGTGGCACGATCTCAAGCAAGGGCCTGTTTGCCATTCAAAAAGAAATGCATCGGCGCGGTGGGGTGACTTTGCCGCGCAAACAAATTATTGCCGAGAATAGAGCTATGGTCGCCATGATGGCGCGCTTGCCGCAAGCTAGCTGTGCAAAGCTGGCCAGGCCACGCGATGATTATGACGAAGCACTGACGATGGATGTGTTGAGTGCACTGGAAAGATTGCCGGCTAAACATCATAAGTCGATGACTGATTTTATGTACGACGCCATGGTGGCTGATGTGGAAAATGCAGCTGCTATTCCGGTAAATGAAGATAATTACCAAGCGGCATTGCGTGACCTTGGCCGTACTTACCATGGCGAATCAGCGGAAAAACTTACGCGTGTTTTCGGCAATGTTAATGCGGCAAACGATGCCGATGCGTGCTGGGCAATCAATAGTTTGATGACTGCTGCAGAAGCGATGCCTGCAAACTATACTGAAGCCCTGATGCGACATTCCTGGAGCAAATAGCTATGGCGCCAGCCAAAATAAAATTCAAGAAGCTAATTTCTTCTGTTTTATTTATGGCTGGCGTACTTTGGGCTTTACCGATGAGTTTCATAGGTTTGACGGTCGGGCTACTCACCATGCTGCTTGGGTCACGCTTGCGCTATTCAGATCATGCACTGGTGTTCTCCCGTTTTCCCTTCGGTCCCGGTGGTGCGATCACTTTTGGAAATGTGATTCTAAACACGGCGAAAGATCTTGATGCCGTCGTCACCACCTATCAATGCCGAGCCGATGGCAATCGCAATGATTGCATTCGCATCGGTAATCACGAGCGGGCTCATGTTTACCAATACATGACACTAGGTATATTTTTTCTACCGATTTATTTTATCTGCGGCGGCATCAGCGTAAAAAACCCGATGGAACGTGCGGCCGATCGCTATGCACTGACCGGAAAAGGCTGGTGGCCATGGAGCTTTTCATAAGTCCACAGCAGGATCACCTTAGGAGCACTCACGAGTACGACCAAGCAGGCGGAAGGGCTGGCTTTAAGTGATAAAACTGCGATGATATTGGTAGGATGCGTACTGAGGACATCATCCTTGTCACTCTAAATGTCGTGGGAGATTTGTTTGCATACTCGTTGCAAAAACTGCGAAACGATCATGCGGGGTGATTACTGTCATATTTGTGGCCAAAAAGACATCCTTGATCATGATCGGCGCTTCCGCCATTTAATCAACTTGTTCCTGTCCGAATTATTTTCGCTGGATGGAAAGTTTTGGCGAACGGTAAAAGCTATCTTTAGGCCGGGATTTTTGGCAAGCGAATACCTGTCCGGACGTCGAACACCCTACCTGTCACCGGTATCAATATTTTTGCTGGTCAATGTACTGTATTTTGTTTTTCCGGTTCTCACTGATTTTGATTTGCCATTCAGTGATCAGATTCCGGGGCGCATCTCGGTGCAATTGGAACAATTCAACAATCTGCCAGCAGAACGTTTGGAACAAATTAGAAATTCCGATGGCCAGCTGCATAGCCGCTGGACTGCCCAGTGGATCGAAAGACGCTTGCAACAGCGTCAGGCTCTTGACCCAAATTATCAATTGAATACATTGGCCAACGACTATAATTTAAAGTCGGCAGAGATCAGCAAGCTTCTCATCGTCATGCATGTTCCTTTTCTGGCCTTTGCATTGATGCTGATGTTTTGGCGCAGTAACAGATACTATGCTGAGCATTTCGTGGTAGCGCTAATTGCATTTTCAACGCTGCTATTGGCGATTCAACTTATTTTTCCGATTCTCGATATGATTCCATTGCGCGAATGGTTATCCGACAAAATCATGAAATTTAGCGGTTGGTCAACGCTTGCAGCATTTACGGGATTGGTTGCGGCCATGTTTCACCGCATATATAAGTGCTCCCTTTGGTACAGCACACTTTGCGCACTAGGGTTTCTTTTTATTCTAGTTCTGATAAATATCTCGGTTTATCGCAGCATACAGTTTGCAGTGATTTTCATGATGATTTAAGTGAGGAAAATAACTTGCGAAATGGCGGCAATGGCCAGCTTACTGCTCGCGCCAGTGCATTGAAAATCCAGTAAATACCGACCAGGAAAACCGTCGCTGCCGAAAAAAATGTGCTGAGCTTTAATTCAGGCCAGCAAGCTCTACAGCAGCTGCTGGCATAACAGTCATCAAGGTGTTGCTGACCATGTTGCTTGGGTCACACTTGCGATGTTCAGATCATGCATTGGTGTTTTCCCGTTTTCCCTTCGGTCCCGGTGGTGCCATCACATTCGGAAATGTCATTCTAAACACGGCGAAAGATCTTGATGCCGTCGTGACAACCTATCAATGCCGAACCGATGGCAATCGCAATGATTGCATTCACATCGGTAATCACGAGCGGGCTCATGTTTATCAACAAATGGCCGTGGGGAAACATGTAGCCCCGGTCATGGCTTTATCTGACCCGGGAAATCTGCCGTGTCGTGGACAGCGCACAGGTTCATTAGTTTTTTTCCACGAACATGATTATTTCATGGGCTCTAATCCCGGGTCAGATAAAGCCATGACCCAGGCTACGCTTTTGATAATAATTTGTGAAATGGCAATAAAAGTAGAGCCATCATTCTTGCCAGCAAACTGAAAAGCCAATAGATGCCAACGAGAAGCAAGGTAGCTATCGCAAAGAGGGTGCCCACTAAAATAGAGAAAAAAGACTTCATCATGATCAAAAAATAGGGTGAGCTTAATTCAATAGAGTCGTATTGAGGCGGAAAGGGTTCGTCGCACATCTTGATTTTACTTAAACAATATAGGGGCGCTTGCTTGCTGCGCCCCATGATGCATAAGATAAATCAAAATCGTAGGGGCGCATGCTTGCTGCGCCCAAAGATTACTGAGGCGTTAGGGCGGAGCAAGCATGGGTCCCTACGTTTATATCCGCCACAAAAAAAGCGCCTGTCTATCATGGCGCTTTTCAGTTCAGCTATTAGCTTTCCAGTTTCTATTTACCATTGCTGCCTTCGGCTTGAAACTCGAGACTGCGATATGCCTATAAAATGCTGGTGCCGAAGGAGAGAATCGAACTCTCACAAGGGGTTACCTCGGCGGATTTTGAATCCGCTGCGTCTACCGTTCCGCCACTTCGGCACGAAGTGAGCGCGAATTATAGCAAAAAAATCTCAAATGTCAGCGACATTCCACAGTATCCAGGCAAAGAGTTTTCTTTTTCCGCTGATACCAGTCGTTACCCTGTGGCTCGAAGGTGGCGCAATCATTCATGGCTGCTTGATAAATATGCAGCGAAATGGCGATCTGTTTTTCGTTCGGATTACGAATCGTATGGTATTCGTGTGGTGGTAATAGGCTGCCAGCGGTACCGGTACCTGCAGTCAGGATTTCGTGCATCGAGAATCGGTATTGATCTGCATTGCTCTCTTCAAGCTCATAACGGACTATTTCAAGCTGTCCTTGCCAGACGCCTTCGACACACCACAAGCCACAATGATCGTGAATCGGGGTGCCTTGGCCGGGAGCCCAGGTCATGGCTACTACACTGATGCCGCTTTTCGGGCAGGTATGGAGCTCGCGGCGCGCGTAATGGCCCTCCACAGGTTCAAAGACGCAGTCGGGCAGGAATACGGTTTTATCGCGAATCAGACGGCATAGGCCATCTTGTAATGCTTTCGTGATTGCATCGTGATCGCCGAGTGCTAAGGCTTCGTCAATCATGCCGAGCAGCGCATCGCGGCCGGTAAAGCTGGGGTATTCGTCCATGGCCATAGTCTATAACTTTGCTAGGAAGCCGGCGATAGCTGGACTGAAGCGTTCGATGTCCACCAGAAACGCATCGTGACCCTGCGGCGAGGGCAGTGGAGCGAATTGAGCTTCGCAGCCGCCTGCTCGCAAGCCTTCGGCAATTTGCTCCTGCTGCTGCAGCGGGAAAAGAATATCGGTATGAACGCCGATTGAGAGCGCTTTATCAAGCTGGATTGATGCCAATGCGCGCATGGCATCACCTTGGCCGTAATCAGCCACGTCAAACCAGTCCATCGAACGGCTTAAATATAAATAGCAGTTCGGATCGAATTGGCGGACGAACCGGCGTGCGTGACCTTCGAGGTAACGCTCGACTTCAAATTCCAGACTAAACGGATCATCATCCAGGAATTCACTATCAAAACGAACCCGTCCAAAACGGCCGTCCCATTCCATGGCTGAACGATAGGTCACTACGCCCAGTTTACGTGCCATGCGCATACCGTTTTCAGGATATTGCTCGTCGCTGTATTGGCCCTGGTTCCAGTTTGGATCAAGACGAATGGCCTCGCGCTGCAAGGATCGAATCGCAATCGAAAATGGCAAGGCACGGGCACTGCCGGACACGTTGATGTGTGAGCGTGCACTGCCGGGGTGTAGCAGTAAATAAGCCAGCGCCGTCATGCCACCCATTGAATTGCCGATGACGCAGGCAAGCCTGGTGATGCCTAATGCTTTCACGACTTCAAATGCCGCATTGGCGCCGTCTTCAATCGAGAGTTCCGGGAATTCAAGGCAATAGGTTTTATTCGTGAGCGGGTTGGTTGAAGCCGGCCCGGTTGAGCCTTTGCAACTACCTAGTGAATTCACGCAGACCACAAACCAGCGGTTAGTATCGATGGCCTTGGCTGGGCCAAGCATAGCTTCCCACCAGCCTGATTCGGCATTTTTTGAATTTGATGCCGCATGCGCATTCGGCGACAAGCCGGTTAGAATTAATACCGCATTATTGTTTTCGTTATTGAGTTCGCCCCATGTTTCATAAGCCATATGGGCATCAATTAATTCGCCGCCCCGTTTCATTTTAAAAGGTGAGGGCAGGGCAGTGTAACTCGAATTTTCTGGAATAAATTCGGTCATTTTTTTACTCGTGATAATTTTATTTCAACAGTATTCGTCGTAGTGGTTTCGACGATGACCGCATCGGCTTCAATATCGCCGACTTGTGAATTGGCGACGCCTTGCAAAGAAATTCGTGCTGAAAGTGATACTTTCTCTTGTGATGACAAATTGGCGGTTGGCATCAAGCTGTCAGAATCGCTTAATTCAAGTTGAATCGGGAAAGTAGTTGTTTCTATACGTTTCGCGGCCACCGGTGGTCCGCCACCAGCAATAGATTTTGCAAACACAAATAATACCGCACCTGGCTTAACAGCAGAGGCGATAGAGTTATCGAGAGATACCGTTACCTTGATACTCGGCGTATTTGCATGCTCTTGTGCGATGCTGGCTTCAATTTGCGGCTTGTTTTGCTGAGCACGCGCGATATTAATTTGTTCGCGCAGGGCAACGGCGGCTTCAGCGTCTAGTTTCGGCAGCAATTTATTCAAATAGATTTCAGCTTGTGTCGAATCGCCTTGTTGTAAATAATGCATGCCGATAAAAAACAAAGCGCGCTCGTGTTCCGGATTTTGCGCTAGCGCTTGCTGTAGCAGTTCGACGGCTTCGATGGGGAATGACCGTTCTTTTGATGAACGCAACATCGCCTCGGCGAGCTCTGCCTTAAGGTCTGGATTTTCAGGCGCGAGCGCAATCGCTTTTTTGAAAGCGGTATTTGCCGCTTCAAAATCACCCATTGCCATTTGCGTACGTGCCAGTAACACCCAGCCTTCAAGATTATCGGGCTTGGATTTTAATTCTTCCTGCAAATTACTCAATGCCGTATTGATGTCGGGTGCCGGTTTGTTTTGTGCAATGAACTGCGCGTCAAGCGCCTTAGGGCTGCCGGTAAATCGGTAAAGCCCCAAAGTCAGTAAAGGAAAGCCAATGATAAAAACAATCGCTAATGCACGGTGCTTTTTAAAAAACGGATAAATCGTAATCACGATTGCAATGGCAACCAGAACAATGGCAATTAAAACAAAAGTAGTCATTACCATTCCTGCTTGTCGTCAGCTTGTGCGTTAATTTTAGGCATTGCGGCACTACGTTTTTTGATAGTCATGAAAATAACGGCAGAACCGACCAGCACCAATACAAAGGGTCCAAACCACAACAGCCAAGTGCTCGGACGCATGGGCGGTTCATACAAAACAAAATCAGTGTAACGGCTCACCATGAATTGTTTTATTTCATCATCCGATTTTCCCTCGCGAATTAGGCTTACTAATTCGAGCCGCAGATCTTTTGCAATCATCGCATTGGAATCGGCCAGGCTTTGGTTTTGGCACATAACACAGCGTAGCTCAGCAGCAAGGGTACGAAAACGCTGCTCTTCTTCCGTGCTGCGATATTCGATAGGGTCCATGGCAAATAATGCATGGCTGAAAAAAAATATTACCAGCAAAGTCATCTTTTTCATTGTGCCGATTCCAATAAGGGCAGTATTTCTTGTTGAATAATGTCTGGCGTAATCGGGCCGACATGTTTCCAACGGACAATGCCTTGGGCATCAATCAGAAAAGTTTCCGGTGCGCCATAGATACCCCAATCTAGGGCGGCACGACCGGCTTCATCGGTCAAAATCAAATCATACGGATTGCCAAATTGTTTTAACCAATTATTGGCTGCTGCGGTTTCGTCTTTATAGTTATAGCCAATGACGCGGACTTTACCGCTTTGAGCAAGCTCGGTAATTACCGGATGTTCTATTTGACAAGCAGGGCACCAACTGCCCCAGACGTTTAATAAATAGGCACGACCTTTTAGATCATCAGTTTTAATTATTTGCTTTGGTTGATTGAGTACGGGTAATGAAAATTGTGGTGCTGGTTTGCCAATCAAGGGTGAAGGAATCGCGCTATTGTCTTTACCAGAATTTATTAGCACACCGGCCAACAATAATGCAGCCAGGCCAATAAAGGCGATTAATGGCAGTAAGCGCGTGCTCATGGATTTGCCTCGATGGCATGGCGTCGCTTGAAGCGTTTATCGAAGCTGACAATAAAGCCACCGATCGCCATTAAAAGCGTGCCAAGCCAGATAAAGCGAATAAACGGTTTTACATAAAGTCGCAGCGCCCAGGTTCCTTTGTCATCCAGTGGCTCGCCTAGTGCGACATAAAGGTCACGATGAAAGCGGGAATTAATCGCTGCTTCGGTCAGGCTGTTGCCGCCGCTGGCGTATAGGCGTTTTTCCGGGTGCAGGGTGGCGACTAATTTATCGCCATCTCGAATCTTTATTGTTCCACGGTCTGCCAAGTAATTGGGACCTTCTACTTCTTCCACCCCTTCAAAGCTAAAGTCGTAGCCACGTAAGGAAAAATTGGAACCCGGTTTTGCGGCAACGTCTTTTTCAATACTCAGACTTTCCGTCATCAATACACCAAAGAAGAACAAGCCGACGCCAATGTGGGCTGTGATCATGCCAATCATTTCAGCGGTGAAGCGATTGCCGGAATTTTTAAAACGTGAACGCGCAAACACCAGCGTTCCCAATAAAATCCAGACGGCTGTAGTAACGCCCACGGCTGATTTGAAGTTTCCTTGGGGCCAAAAAAAGAAACTAAGGACGCCAGTCAAAATTGCCAACACTGCCCAAGGCATCAGTAACTTCATCGGCTTGCTAATTTTTTCACTTTGCCAGCGTGTGATGGGGCCGAATGGCAGCAGCATGACCAGTGGCAACATGAGGATGGAAAACAATAATCCAAAGTAGGGCGAGCCGACCGATATTTTTCCGAGTTTCAAAGCATCCGCCAACAGTGGCCACAAAGTGCCCATCAAAATCATGAAGGCAGCGGCAGTCAGTAATAAATTATTGACCAGTAATAAGGTTTCGCGTGAATACGCAGTAAAGGGCTGGCCGGAGTCTTTTCTCGGGGCGCGTAGGGCGAACAGAACTAACGACCCGCCTATTACCAGGACCAGAAAAGCCAAGATAAACAGTCCGCGTTCCGGATCAGAGGCAAAGGCATGCACGGAAGTTAAAACACCCGAACGTACTAAAAATGTGCCTAGCAAGGACAGCGAAAATGCTGCGATGGCGAGCAATAAGGTCCAACTTTTAAAGCTGCCGCGCTTTTCCGTCACCGCTTGCGAATGGATAAGTGCGGCACCCACTAACCAAGGCATGAAGCTGGCGTTTTCGACCGGGTCCCAAAACCACCAACCGCCCCAGCCCAGCTCGTAATAGGCCCAAAAACTTCCCAGTGCAATTCCTAGCGTCAAAAATGCCCAGGCAATATTGGTCCATGGCCGGGACCAGCGGATGCACTGTGCATCCATTTTTCCATCCAGCAATGCGGCAATGGCGAATGCAAAGGCAACGGCAAAACCGACGTAACCGGCATAAAGTAGCGGCGGGTGAAAAATTAATCCGATATCTTGCAGTAAAGGATTTAGGTCTACGCCTTCGGCCGCGATGGGGAATGCACGAGCAAATGGATTCGAGGTGAATAGAGTAAAAGCGATAAAGCCAAGGCTAACCATGCCCATAACGGCTAAAACACGTGCAATCACAACGTCTGGCAATTGTTTGGAGAAAATAGCGACCGCGCTTGTCCATATTGCAAGGATCATTATCCAAAGCAGCAATGAGCCTTCATGCGCGCCCCACACCGCTGATATCTGATAGGCAAATGGCAATAGTGTATTCGAATTTTTTTGTACATAAGCAACAGAAAAGTCATGCACCGTAAAGCTGTAAGTTAACAGTGCAAAGGCCAATACGATAAATAATAATTGCGCATGCGCCAAAGGCCTGGCAGTTTTCATCAATGCATTATTATTTTTATGTGCGCCCCATAGCGGCATGCAAGACAGTAACAGAGCAATAAGCAGCGAAAGAATTAAACTGATCTGACCAAGTTCGGGAATCATTACAGAGCCCCGCAGGATTTGGTGTGAAGATCTCTTGCTTTTTTCATCGCGTCCTGCACTTCTTTTGGGGTGTAAGTTTCATCGTGCTTGGCCAATATTTCACTGGCAATAAACTGCTTACCCTGCATTTTTCCGGTCGCAATAATACTGGTACCTTCCTTGAACATGTCGGGAAGTATGCCTTCGTGTTGTACGATGATTTGATTAAAGCGATCGGTTACTGAAAATGAAATGGCAAGCGTGCCCTTGGTGCGTTTAACGCTGGCTTCGCACACCAGACCGCCTAAACGAAACCTTGAATGCTTTGGTGCTTCGTTGTTTTTGACTTGCGTTGGCGTAAATAAGTAAGTCATGTTTTGCTGCATGGCGAAGGTTACCAATGTGCCGGCAATGGCGGCAACGACAAGCAATAAAACAACGAGCCATATTCTGCGGATGCGTGTGGGGTTCATTGAATCTGATCTCGATAGTTATTTGTTATTGCGGCGCGTACGTAAAACAATATTACGCAGGGTTTTCTTGTAGCTGAAGTGAGGGGCTAGAAAATCCCACATCAAAGCTATGGCAAAAATAATATAGGAGGCAATCACGAATTCCATATGCAAGTGGGTCATTGGTCTGCGCCCGCCAATTTTTTTGCCCAGTCTTTATTGGCTTCGTGTTCGATATTCATGGCGCGTGCTCGTTGCAAAACTGAGCCGAGAAACCAGAACTTTGTGGCTAATGCCATAACAAGAAGCGGCCACATTAGTTCGGTGGCCATTTTTGATTCGCCGACCAGGCGAATGGTTTCACCTTGATGCAAGGTGTTCCACCAAGTCACGGAAAAATGCACGATCGGCACATTGATCACGCCAATCAATACCAGAAAGGCAGCTGCTCGCGCGCCAGAGCGACGGTCTTCGATGGCGTTGTAGAGACCAATGATGCCCAGATAGATAAATAGCAGAACCAATTCCGAAGTCAGACGCGGGTCCCATGTCCACCAAGTACCCCAGGTAGGCTTGCCCCAGATTGAGCCGGTGATCAAGGTAATTGCGGTAAACATCAAGCCGATATGTGCGCAGGCAATGGTAAGAATTTCGCAAATTTTAATTCGCCAGACTAAAGCGATAAATGCCTGCACCGCCATCGCGATGAATACGAATAAGCTCATCCACGCGGCGGGGACATGGATATAGATAATTCTGAAAATTTCGCCCTGCTTGAAATCTGCCGGCACCAAAAACAAGCCACCAATGGCCCCGATTAACAGACATAAAAATGCCAATGCAAACCAGATCGGAATCCAGCGCGCAGCGAAGCGCTCGAAGTTAGGCGGTGAACCGGTTGTATTAAACCAAAGTATTAAAGAGTTCATGTCAGGGAAATTTTTATGGCCGCAGCGGCAGCGATTGGAGCCAGCACGATAGCAAGCACCAAGCCGGCACCGAGCAAGCTAATTGCTCCTAGCCAGGCAAGGCCCTGCGATGCTGCCACGACAGCACCCGCACCAAACACTAAAATCGGTACGTAAAGCGGAAGTGCCAACAGAGCCAATAGCATACCAGAGTGGCGTATTCCCACTGTCAAGGCGGCAATCACGGCACCCACCAAACTGATCAATGGCGTCCCGACAATGAGCGAGAGCATTAAGGGCGGCAATAAATCGCTAGGCAGAAATAGCATCTGAGAGAAAAGCGGAGTCAGGATCACCAGTGGCATCACCGAACTTAACCAGTGCACGAAAATGCGTGCACCAATCAGTAGCGCAAGCGGAGCGGGTGACATCAACATTTGCTCGAGGCTGCCATCTTCAAAATCACTGCGATAGATGGAGTCGAGTGATAGCAAGCCCGATAACAAAATCGCGACCCAAATAATGCCCGGTGCCAGCTCTGCCAATTTTCTCGGTTCTGCACTAGTCGCTATCGTGAATAAGGTGATTACCATGATTGCAAACAATATGGGTTGTGCGATATCGCCACGGCGACGCAATGAAAGTCTCAGGTCGCGTCGGCATTGGGCAACGAATAAGGGCAATAACTTTTGATTTGAGTTCATCGACTGCCACCGATGTCTTCCAGCACCAATGTTTGGCAGGGAACAGCAGGCGCGGCGTAGGCACCATGAGTCGTTAATAAGACAGCACCGCCCGTCTGCGTGTGCCCTGCAATAAGCTGGTTCACCAGCTCTATTCCTTGCAAGTCCAGATTGGCGTAGGGCTCGTCCAATAACCAGCAGGGGCTATGACAAAGTAGCAGTCGAGCCAGACCCAGCCGCTTGTTTTGCCCGGCCGAGAGTTTTTTGGCGGGCGTATCTTCCAAGCCCGCCAATCCGACTTTGGCAAGTGTTGTTTCGATGAGCCCGGGTTTGTGCTCGTGGAAAATAGCTTGGAGGTAGTCCAAGTTTTCCAGGCAGCTAAGTTCAGCTTTATGGCCTGCCTTATGGGCCAAATATGCGCAAAAATGAGAAAGATCTGAATGTGTACTGCCAGCTTTGTTGACGATAATTTCGCCAGATTGCGCTTTTAATAAGCCGCTAAGAACCCGTAAAAGTGTGGTTTTTCCCGAACCGTTGGCACCGGTCACCAATAAAGCGTTCCCGGCAGCGAGTGTGAAGCTGACCGGGCCGAAAATTTTGTCTTCATTTCTGAAATAACTCAGTTCTTTGACTTGCAGAACGGCAGAACTGGCAGGTAAATCATTCATTTATGCGCAAATATTAACTTTTATCGCGATACCAGTCCACGGATGGCACTTCGTAGCGTTCAATACTGCTATGTATGGCCAAGTAATAAGCAAGTAAAAATTATTTTTGTGATGTTACTCACGTTTTTACTTTCGTCATCTATCTAAATCAACGGAACTTCTTGTTTGCAGTGTTTAATTGTAGAATCGGGAAGTAATTCACACTTCACCAGTACAGGATAGCGAACATGCGTGCGTCTCCCTTAGTTTTAGCCATTGCAATTGGATTGGGTTTGAGTCTCCCCGCGAATGAAGCGGCTAATGCAGCCTCTAGCAAAATAGAAGCCGTAAAAAGCTCAAGCATCAAGACTTATATTGTGACCTTTGAAGAGGTTCCACTTGCGAGCTTTCGTGGCTCCGATGGTAAGAAATCTGGTGGCATGCCTAAAATGTTGGCTACCAGCCCAAGCGTTACGGGTGAGTCTAAATTCAATATTAATTCGGCTGCTTCGCAAACCTACCGCAAGTATTTGGCTAAAGAACGCAAAGAACGTTTGGAACTCGCTTCCAGCAAGCTTGGCCGTACCTTGACACCAACCTTTGTTTACGACGTGGTGACGCATGGTTTTGCTGCTCCCATGACAGAGGCAGAAGCCGCGCAACTCCGCGCGATTCCCGGGGTTAAGCGCGTTCAACAAGAAGTCATTCGCCGCTTGATGACCGACCGTGGTCCGGCTTGGATCAAGGCTGATCAAGTCTGGGCTGGTGGTGGTACGCCGAGTATTATAGGAAATAAAGGCACTGGAATTATCATTGGTGTGATTGATACCGGTATTAATCGTACGCACCCATCCTTTGCTGCTAGTGGCTTAGTGGGCAATACCTTCGCCGAAGCTTTCACTATTACCAACCCTCGCGCACCTACAAAGTATGGTAATTGTGTTGCCAATCCCGCCAATTGCAATGGCAAGATAATTGGTCTGTGGGACTTCACCGCTTCTGGTTCCGGTCTAACAACGGATGCACCCGATACCGATGGTCATGGCACGCACACCGCAAGTACGACTTCTGGGAACCCCATTAAAATTACCATTCCTGGTGGTTCGATAGCTTATATTCCAACAATGTCCGGCGTTGCACCGAGAGCCAACATCATCGCATACAAGGCTTGTGATGCGACAGGTTGCCCAGGCACTATGACGTTGGCCGCGATCAACCAAGCGGTAACCGATGGCGTGAATGTCATCAGCTACTCCATTGGCGGAGGTCCAAGCGACCCCTACGGTAATTATACCAATGGCACTATTGACGAAGATGGCGAAGCATTTCTGGCCGCGCGTAATGCAGGTATCGTTTCATCGGTAGCTGCAGGTAATGATGGCCCATCGCCAGGTACTTTGGGTAGTCCATCGAATTCGCCCTGGGTCATGTCAGTTGCGGCCACCTCGCACGACCGTGCCCTGGTCAGACCACTAGTGTTGACCGGCGGCAATACAGCGCTTCCTGGTGGAGGCACACTTTTGGGTTCGGGCAGTACGGCAGGAACCTTGGCACAAACTCCATTATCGAAAGATGCTGCTTTTCCATTATGTGGATCTGGCACAGACTCGGACGATAGCTTTTCGGGAGTTAGCAGACCTGCTTCATGGACGCCAACGACATTTTTTGCCGGTCGCCTTGTCGCTTGCCAGCGCGGTTTTTACGCTCGACGTGCGAAGTCAGTAAATGTTGAAATTGCTGGCGGTACCGGTATGGTTTTATACAACCAACAATCGGAAGGTGATAGTTTGGTATCGGATACATACAGTATTCCGACCGTTCATCTGACTTATGCAGATGGTCAGTCCTTTCTTGCCTGGTTGAATTCAGGTACAGGGCATACCGGACAAATTTTGGCGGCAAGCTGGAATAATCAAGCGAGCTTTGGTGACAAACTTGCATCGTTCAGTGGTCGTGGTCCAGTCATACCAACAGGCATAATCAAGCCCGACATTGCCGCACCCGGCGTTGATATTTATGCAGCGGGATTAGGCTCCGGCGCAGCTTGTACAGCAAATAGTTCAACGGGTACCAATTGTGCTGCTTCTGAAAGTGGTACTTCGATGGCAACCCCGCATGTTGCAGGTGCAATAGCCTTAATCAAGGCGGTTAACCCTTCCTGGACACCAAACCAAATTATCTCTGCTTTAAGCTTGACTGCACGTGCAACGGTTACCGTCAATGGTGTGATTGGAACGCCGCATGAAATCGGCGCAGGTCAAACCGATGTATCGAAAGCCGTGCGTGCTGGTTTATTCTTGCCGGTTACCGATGCTCAATTCAAAGCCTCGACAGCCACAACGGCCAATACTTTGAATTTACCTAGTTTGGGCAATAGCAGCTGTTTCGAGTCCTGTGTATTGCCACGTACCTTTACCGATATGGTGGGTGGTGGTGCTTATACGATTGTCAGCAGTTTGCCAGCAGGGGCCACCATGACCCCGAGTGCCAGCAGCCTGACATTTACCAATGGCCAAACGCAATCGGTCAACTTTACTTTCAATGTCAATAATCCAGCATTGACGGGCAGTTGGGTATATGGCTCGGTGACACTTCAAAACAATACCCCGGCCAATGGTCGCCCGAACTTGATCTTGCCAGTGGCAATTTATGCGAGCGCATTCTCGAATCCATTGACAGCGCCTACCTCGATTGAAATTGCGGCAACCACTGAACGCGGCTTCTTTGACTATACCTTTAGTGGGATGGCTGCTTTGCCTGACGCGCGTTTTGTAGCAGGTGATTTAGTTACACCTAAGGTCAGCACCCCGTCATTAGCAGAAGACCCTACTCCCGCTAGTCCTTACGACGCTTTAACTACAGGTATTTTTACTGACACTTTCACTATTCCCGCCAGCCCTGTGGGCGGTCCGGTTGTTTACAAAGTGAAAATTAACACTTCTTCACTTACCGCCACCGATGCTGACTTGTTTGTAGGAACCGGAACTACCCCAAGTGAAGCAACACAAACTTGCTCATCAACTTCAGGCACCGCAACGGAAGTCTGTGAATTTGAAGTCACCACTTCTGGCAGCCCTCAAACCTATTGGTTGATGGTTCAGAACTACGATGCTGGCAGCAGTCCTCCCGATATTGTTAGGATCGAGTCTTACCAGGCTCCTGTGCAAGCGGGTACAACCGGCACGCTGGTAGCGACAGGGCCTGGTAAAGTGATATCGGGAGCTAGTTTCAAAGTACGTATTGCTTGGGATGACCCGAGTTTTGTGGGTGGCCAAAAGCGTATTGGCTTTTTGCTGGTTCAATCCACCAACGGTCATACGGCATTTAGAATTCCAGTAAACCTCACAAGAACCGGAACAACGGTTGAGCCGTTTGCATTAACCAATAATGTGGCACGTAATGTGACGTTAACTGCGAATGGTGCTCAGGATAAGTTGTTCTTTATTGTCCCTCCGCATGCCACATCGGTCACATTCAGTACTACTAGCGCAAGCAATGTCGATCTTTATGTGGCTAAAGCGACTGCTGCAGATGATCCGAATGTGTCTGCCATTCCCGCGGCTCCGGCCAGAGGCTTGGCTCAGTTCGGCCAAGTCAATGCGACTGGTAACGAAACCGTTACCGTCACCGGTAGTGGACTATTGTCAGGTGGGCGTTGGTACGTTACGCCCGTCAACATGACGGCTGGCACCGTGGCCTTGACGGTTAAGGCAACTGTGAACACTCAAGGCACGCCACCGGCTTTCTTGTCTGGGCAATATGTAAATACTAGTCGCGATGGTCACGGTATGTTTGTTGATTTTGCCGGACCTATTGGAAACCCTGATCAGTGGGTTACGGTTTGGTACACCTATTTGGAAGACGGCACACCGACCTGGTATTACACACAAGCACCGGTGCCAACGGCGAACGGTATTTGGCGTGCAAATTTGTTGCGTGTTGTCTGGAATGGAAGTGCGGCTTCTGCAACTGATGTAGGTGATTTGATTATTACTGAAACCGGGGCTAGTACGATCACCGTTAGTTACAATATCGACGGCAAGACCGGCTCTGAAACCATGGCGCGTGTCGGTGGTGGTAGTTGCCCTTCGTTTAACACACAAAACCTCGACGTGACTGGCCACTGGTATTCCCCAGATAAATCAGGCTTCGGTTACAGCTTCATCGCGACCGGTGGCGGAAGCCCGCAAGAAGTGATGATTCCCTATGTTTATGACAGCGTCGGATTTCCGCGCTGGATTTATGGGCAGAAAGGTTTCGATTCGGCAGCCAATAGTACCCACAGCTTCCAGTGGTTCAGCGGTTTCGGACCAATTGCGCCTAAAGTAGCTTTGACTGGAACTGCCGCAGGTTCTGGCACACGCACCTTGGCGACCAACAACATCACCAATATGTCAGTCAACACCAGTTTTACCGGTTTGTTGACGGGTACTTGGATTGAAAATCGTGCAGTCGCGCAGTTGTCGCAACGGAAAAACTGCCAATAAGCCATACGACCAATTGATAAATGAAACGGGGCCCTTGCGGCTCCGTTTTTTTTCTACAAGAAAAAATGATTGCGATGCATAATTAGCCTTATCTACATACCAAATTTAATGGCGATATGAATCCGGTAACTAAACTTCCAAAAGTCGAAACCACTATTTTTACCGTGATGTCGCAGTTAGCGATGGAGCATCAGGCGGTTAATCTGGGGCAGGGTTTTCCTGACTTTGATGTGCCAAAGCTTTTAGTAGATGAGTTGGCAAAAGCCATGCAGCAGGGCAAAAACCAGTATGCGCCGATGCATGGCGTTGCTGCCCTGAGACAGGCGATCGCAGATAAAACATTGCGTTGCTATGGTAAACAGGTAAATATCGATTCCGAAATAACCGTCACCAGCGGAGCCAGTGAAGCAATTTTCGACGCCGTACTTGCGGTAGTGCATGCCGGCGATGAAGTCATCGTGCTGGATCCTTGTTACGACTGTTATGAGCCAGCGATAGATCTTGCTGGTGCAAAAGCGGTACATGTCGCCTTAGAGCCAGGTACGTTTGCCGTGGATTGGAACAAGGTAAAGGCCGCTGTCAGTCCCCGCACCCGCATGATATTTATCAATACTCCGCATAACCCTTCAGGAGCGATGCTGAGCTCAGAAGATATGCAGGCCTTGTCCGATATTGTGAAAAATACCGAAATTGTGATTTTGTCGGATGAAGTTTACGAACACATTATTTTTGATGGTCGCCAGCACGAAAGTGTTTTGCGCTATCCGGAACTGGCAGAACGTAGTTTTGTTATCTCGAGTTTTGGCAAAACCTATCACTGTACCGGTTGGAAAATTGGCTATTGCATTGCCCCGCTGGCACTGACAAAAGAATTTCGCAAAGTGCATCAGTACAATACTTTTTGCACCTTTGCCCCGGCACAGTGGGCCTTTGCCGAAATGATCCAGCAAGAACCCGAACACTACGAGCAACTAGGAGAGTTTTACCAAGCCAAACGCGACGCCTTCAAAACCCAGTTATTGAGCACGCGCTTGCAGCCACTGGCAGTGCCTGGCGGCTATTTCCAGTTGGTGGATTATTCGGAAATTAGCGATAAGCCGGATCTTGAGTTTTGCCGATGGCTAACGATTGAAAAAGGGGTGACTGCCATTCCCTTGTCACCGTTTTATGAAAAAGCGCCGGCAGGGCAACGTTTAATACGTTTATGTTTTGCAAAAAACGCCAACACGCTTGATGCCGCGATTGAACGATTGGTGAAAGTTTGATGCAAGACTTTCTACGTTTAAGCTTGGTACAAGCTAATACCCGCTGGCATGATCCGAAGGCTAACCGCGAATATTATGACGAATTATTAAAGCAGCAAAAAAGCGCGACGGACATTTTTATTCTTCCGGAAACATTTACTTCAGGCTTCAGTAATGAAGCCATTGCCGACGCAGAAACTATGGAAGGGCCAACCCTTGCATGGATGCTCGACATGGCCCGACAGCTTAATGCTGTCGTCACCGGGAGTGTGCAAATACGGGAAGCGTCGGAGGTATTTAATCGTTTGATCTGGGCAATGCCCGATGGCAAGTTTGAATACTATGACAAGCGACATTTATTTCGCATGGCCAATGAACATCAACGTTATGCATCGGGTAATCGAAGATTAACTATCGAATACAAGGGTTGGCGAATTTGTCCGCTGGTTTGTTATGACTTGCGGTTTCCGGTCTATTCCAGAAATCGTTTTTCACATGAGGCAAAAAACCGTTTTGACTATGATCTGTTGCTTTATGTGGCCAATTGGCCATCCACACGTCGTCAGGCATGGAATAGTCTGCTACCGGCACGCGCCATCGAAAATCTGGCTTATGTTGCTGGAGTGAATAGAGTGGGCACTGATGGAAATTCAATCAATTACGCAGGCGACAGCGTGGCTTTGGATTACCTAGGGCAAGCCATTGTCAGTGGCACAAATCAGGCCGAAGTTCTATGCTGTAGTTTGTCCGCCAGAGATTTGCAGGATTATCGAACCCGGTTTCCTGCGTATCTAGATGCTGATAAATTTGAAATTATTGATTGAACCATTTCAACCACCTATGGAGTAGTGCTTGTCGCTAATTCGCACCGCTTGCATTGTCCTGTTGATACTCTTAAGCCAGGTGGCATGGGCGGACGACCTGCCGATTTACCTCAGATCGACTCGCGTCTGGGACAGCACTAATGGGCTGCCACATAATACCGCCCAGTCAATTGCGCAAACTGCTGATGGTTATATCTGGGTCGCTACCTGGGAAGGCTTGGCGCGTTTTAATGGGCGTGAATGGAAAGTATTTGATCGTAATGTTATTCCGGGTTTGTCCGACAACGGAATCCGAGTTCTGCTCGCCGCCAAAGGCGGCCGCTTGTGGGTAGGTTCGGCCCGCGATGGTTTATATAGTTATCTCAATGGCCATTGGGCTGCTATACCATACGAAAACGAACCAGGGCAGGCACAAATAAGCGCCTTGTTTGAAGATAAGCAGAACAGAATCTGGGTGGCTGCTGCCTCACAGACCATCATGCTGCTGCAGCCAGACGGAAGCTTGAAAAAATATCCTTTACGTTTGCCCGGTGCCTTGAATAGTGCGCTGGGTTTTGAACAAGACGCAGCCGGTGATATTTGGCTGGCGACCCGAGCCGGTCTTGCGATGCTCAAATCCGATCACTTTGAACTGGTTCAAACTTTTTCAGTACCCATTAAATCAGTGACTGCATTGGCTAAAAATATCGATGGTAGTTTGCTGGTCGTTACCGATCGCGGCCTCTTCAAACAGCAAAATAAACGCTTCGTGCCTGTACCTGGTGGAGAGAAGCTGGGCAGTGAACATCCGGTGGAATCGATTGTAGTGGAAAGCAGCGATCGCATTATGTTTGGCACGCAAAGTGACGGTTTATTTTGTTTATGCAAAGGACGGCTGGAACATTTCGATACCAAAAACGGTCTGGTGAATAATCGAATTGCCGCTTTGTTTCTGGATCGCGAGAAAAGTCTATGGATAGGCACTAATCTCGGGGTTACCAGAATCAGAACCGGACAAATAACCCGTTATGCCCGTCATAACGGTTTAAGTGATGATTATGTCCGAGCAGTTCTAAAAGGTGCCGACGGAAGTATCTGGGTAGGGACAAGCTCGGGCCTGAATCGCATCAAAAATGACGAAATTCAAAAATGGGAACGTGCCGACGGTTTGCCGAGCGACAGCATTTATTCCTTGCTGGAAAGAAAGCCGGACGAATTATGGATCGGCACCGCCGATGCCGGCATCAGTATTTTTCAGTCCGGCAACATTCGCCAAATAGCACGTGCGCAAGGTTTGCCATCCAATCAGGTTAGAGTTTTGGTCGCCGATGGCGACAAAGTCTGGGCTGGATTAGGCGCAAGATCTGGCGGCGGTGTTGCATTGATCGAGAATGAACGTGTGAAGGCTGTATTTGGCGGCGACCTTGACGTGCGTGCCCTATTTCTGGATTCCAAGAAAAGGCTCTGGATTGGCTCAACCTCGGGTATTTACACCATAGAAAATAATGAATTCAAGCCCTGGAAAAGACCCGATGTCAGTTTGCAATATGCCTTTGCATTCCATGAAGATGAGCGAGGCGTTTTATGGGTCGCGGCCGATAACGGGCTTTATCGTATTGAAAACGAGCAGGTGACATCAATTGGTTTGTCACGGGGCATTCCCAACGTACCTATTTTAGGCGTAGTGGGTGAAAACGAGAACCTCTGGATTTGTACCAATAAAGGCGTGGTGCGTCTAAACCGAAGGCAACTCGATGGCATTGCAATCGGCACCGAAAAAGAACTTTCCATCAGTGCAATGGATCAATCGAAAGGGCCACTGGCTCGTCTGCAATGCAATGGTGGCGGCAATCCCGTGATGATGCTCGATTCTCGATACCTATGGTTTGCCACCTCGAGTGGACTGGCATTGATGGACCTGAAAAAACAGGAGCAGATAAATTCCAAGGCACGTACTTTGATTGAATCCATCGCCATTGATGGCATTCCAGTTTCCGATCCAGTGCAAAGTAGCTTTGGCCCGGGCCTCAGACGAATCGATTTTTTATATGCCGCGCCAACTTTTATTGCTCCCGAGCAAGTGCAATATCGTGTTCGGCTAGATGGTTTTGATGACGCATGGCAGAACGCCAGTCCACTCAACCGGGTGTCCTATACCAATCTGGCGCCGGCCAAATATGTATTAAATCTTGAAGCTGATGATGGCTTTGGTCGGTGGTCTGGACAAGTGACGCAGTACCCGTTTGAAGTGCGGCCTTATCTGTGGCAACGCACCGGTTTCTGGTTTGTCCTAGTTGCATTGTTTGCTTTAGGTATATTGGCGGCCTATCGCTATGCTGTAGGTAGCGCGCGCGCGCGCGAAAAAGGACTTGAAAAAGTAGTCACCGAGCGAACGGCTGAAATTCAGAACTATGCCAATAATTTGGAAAAAATAAGCCAGGAACGCGAAGACTTGCTGGGCGTTCTGCAAAAACAAACCGATGGACTCGCCAAACTGGCCAGTGAAGATGCTTTAACTGGTTTGGCGAATCGACGTAGTCTAGATATGAGCTACAAAAAATTATTCGAACAAACGCGGATCGAGGGCAGACCTATCAGTGTGGCTGTAGCCGATATTGATTTGTTTAAATCGATCAATGATAATTTGGGCCATCACGCGGGTGACGATGTCATTCGACAGGTTGCCTTAAAACTCAAACAGGCCACTCGCGGCCGTGATTTAGTGGCGCGTATTGGAGGCGATGAGTTTGTACTGATCTTCCCCGGTATGTCAGCGCAGGCAACGGCAGAAATTTGCGATCGCTTATGCCGCGATATTGCGTCACTGGATTTCGGTGTTGTCTATGGTTCTCTGAAAATCACCATGAGTATTGGTGTCAGTGATTGCGCGACCGCGATAAGTTTGGAAAGATTAATCGCCGATGCGGATCGTGCACTCTACGAAGCAAAAAATTCTGGCCGAAACCGGGTGGTAGTACGTTCAAGCTAAATGTCCTGTACCATTGCGTTTACACGTTTATTTAGCCAATCCATAAGTAAAACGGTGAGTAAAATATTATGAATATCAAATCCTTCGCCTTGTTTGCCGCCATAGCCTGCGTTTCAGTAACCAGCTTTGCCGCAAAGGAAAAGCCCGCTCCCGCACAGTCCTTGGGTCCTAAAAAACCCGTTATTGCGGTTGCAGAGTTCAAAAATGAAACCTCGGCGAGCTGGTGGAGCACTAGCGTGGGTAAAGATTTAGCCGGTTTGTTAAGTAATGAATTGGCTGCTACCAATGAATTTCGAGTGGTAGAACGTCAGAAAATGGACGCCATAATTCAGGAACAAAACCTCATGGCATCGGGCCGTGCCAAACTAAGTAACGCCGCGCAAATGGGTAAATTATTTGGTGCGCAATATCTGGTCATGGGCACGGTGACTTCATTTGAAGAACAAACCAAATCCAGCGGCTCCGGTTTGAGTTTTGGCGGCATATCAGTCGGAGGGAAGTCGGCTCAGGCCTATGTCGCCGTGGACATTCGCGTGGTCGATACCACCACCGGTGAAATCGCTTTTGTGCGGACCATTGAAGGTAATTCAAAGAGCGGCGGCAGTAATCTGAATTTTTCGAAATTCGGTGCTAGCGGCGGCTTTCAAAATGAAGAAAACAAACCGGCCGGCAAGGCTATTCGTGCTGCGATTGTAATGGTCAGCGAATATCTTGAATGTGTGATGGTACTTAAAAATGGTTGCGAGTCCGGTTTTGATCAGCAAGACAAGCGCCGTAGAAAGAAGACCTCGGACAGTCTGGACATTGACTAAATACTCCAGCGATTGAAGAAAAGGCCGCACTACGCGGCCTTTTTGTTGAGTTGATTTTGGCTGATTAATTGTTGGCAATAATGCCCAGACTCGCAGTCGATTTTTGAATGATTTGTTTTTGCGGGAACCGTCCATAAACTCTCCCTTTG
>Ga0209181_10000408_pt1 | contig 79750 bp, 68 predicted proteins | sample MAT05_FD_187208 | JGI IMG/M metagenome (GOLD analysis project Ga0209181, IMG submission 187208) | Freshwater microbial communities from Lake Fryxell liftoff mats and glacier meltwater in Antarctica - MAT-05 (SPAdes) (version 2) | ecosystem: Environmental > Aquatic > Freshwater > Ice > Liftoff...
CGGCCGGCCAGGACTTCCCCGCCCACCTCAGGCACGCATCCACGGGAACGGCAGTTATGCCTACCGTTCTGGGCTGGATGGACACGTGGCCGCAGTCGGCGACCGTGAGACTCCGAGGTGAAGGCAGCACGCAAACACCTGCGGGGGAGCGGCGCGACAAGGCCACGTCAAGTCAGCCAAGGCGTTGGCGAGACTAAAGGCAACGACGGCGCGCCCGGGCGCCAAGCGGCGGCGGTGAACGCGGGCTGGAACAACTGAGAGCGCGCGCTATAAAGCATCCAGATGCTCTCCATCGGTCTGGGTGAATTTATTCTGCTCGGCGGCTGCGCGCTGGTGTCGTTCGGCGGCATCGTCGCCGTGGTGCTTTTGATCCAGCGAGCGTCGAAGTCGAACAAGCAGAGTTGAGCCGAAGGTCCGCCGACCTGAACCTCGCGCCCGCACCGCGAATTCGTTTCACGACGGCCGTCTTGATTGCTCCTCACTTTCTGATCTGACAGCCTGTCGTTGCGTGTCAGAAGAGTCCAAGAGACACACTCCGCGTCGATGAGCAGCGCAACGCGTCCCAGCCCAAAAGCAACACGCCGCGCCCACGAGCAGCGCGGGGCGCGTCCCCTTAAGGGGTCCTCAGACGGCGAAGCCCTGGTTGCAGCCGCCGAAGCCGGGGTGGCAGACGAGCGTGGTGTCGTCCGGCTGGAGTTTCTTCAGTCGCGCGGTGAGTTCGACAATGGCCCTTGCTACGCAGATCGGGCACGCGCGGAGGATGTCGTCCTCGGCACACCCTGGACGGAGGAATGCCTCGGGAAGGACTGGTGGAAGAAATGAAGACCTAGACGGGCGTGCGCGGCAAAACACGGGCTCGATTTTCGGACAAGCTGTAGCTAGCGCTCGGGCGTCGAGCCGATGAACCGGGCGGTCCATCTCACCTTCGGCGAGCTGCTCGACTGGCATCAAGAGCAGTTCGGCCGGCACCACCGCTCCGACGCGATGCGGCAGTTCGCGGACAAACACCTTCGACCCGCCTTCGGGACCCTTCCGCTGGTCGACGTGCCAGCAGGCCGCATCGACCAGCTGCTTACCGAGCGAAGCGTCGACCTCGCCCCGAAGTCGATCAATCACCTCCGCTCGATCGTCCACACCCTGTTCTCGCGCGCGATTCAGCGCGAGCTCTGGCGCGGTGCCAACCCGGCCAAGGGAGTGAAGCTGCACGCCTGCCACGGTGGCCCTCGAGTTGCGGAGCGACGAGGTGCTCGCGCAGATTCTCGATCGGGGTGCCCATTTCGCGGCCTCGGAGAAGACGTCGACGTCGGACAACCAACCCCTTCGGGTGAGCGCGGTTGGTTGTGAGCAAAACAACAGTCGAGCTTCCCGCCAAAGCCCCAAACGTGAAGCGCAAAAGCTAAATCAACGCGCAGAACTCGAGAAACGCTTCCTCGTGAAGCACCGCGAGGCGCCGCGCAGACTTAAGCAGGCCGCGAAGCTCAGCCGGCGTCCACCGCTTCAGCCGCGAGCGGGCGAGCCGCTGGTGCACCTGGCCCGACATCGCGCCGAGGAACCGCATCATCCCCGGCAGCTGCTCGGGCAGCAGCGCGTCGAGCGCGAGCTTGTCTTCGCCCGCCGTCAACGCGCGCACCACCAGCTGCTGATGCCCGAGCTCGGCGAAGCCCAACAGTGCGGGCGGCTTCTTCACCGCGCCCCGCATCGCCTCGACCACGCGCTCGGCGCTGAAGGCGACTTCCTTCACATCGAGCAGCCACGGCCCACTTCCATCGCCTTCGAGCAGCACCACCAACCGCTCTACTCCCAGCGACCCGGTTCCACTGATTCGCCGGCGCACGTCGAGAAGCTTCCCCGGAGTCGCGGGCTTCTTCATCGACGCAAGCCACTGCGCGAGCACGTTCGGCACCTGCTTGAGCAACGCGGCCGGAGCCGCCGGGTGCTTGTCGTCGCGCTTCAGCTTCCCGTTCTCGACGTGCTTCTTGAGCAGCTTCTCAGCCGGCGTCGCCGCGGCTTCCCGGCACATGTTCAGCACGAAGGCAGGCGGAGCGACGCGTTGCCCGGCCACGCCCAGCTGGTGCCCCTCGAGCGCGACGCGGGCGAGCTCCTGCGCCTGGGTGCCCGAGACCTTCAGCTCGGGCCGCGCGAGCAGCACGCTCGTCAAGAGCCGCAGCACGTCGAGCCGCCACGGCCCATCGCGCAGCGCATCGAAGTCGTTGACGTGGAAAATCGCCGCTCCGCCGTCTGCGCGGAAGACGCCGAAGTTCTCGAGGTGCAGGTCGCCCACCAGCGAGCCGCCCCCGCTGGGGCCCTTCGCGAAGCTGCCTTCGCTGCGCAGGCACGCGTCGAACAGCTGCAGGCTGCCGCGAAGGAAGGCGAAAGGAGACGCCGCCATCCGCTTCCACTTCCGCGCGAGCAATTCCGGACGGCGACCCAGCCGCTGGCGATCGAGCGCGACCTGGCCCGCCGCCAGCGCGTGCCCCAGGCTCGCCGAACGGGACGCGGCCTTCGGAAACGGCTGACTTTCGGGGAGGGGCCGGCACCACCCGTCGTGGTGCGCGTGCGCGGTCAGGCGGTTGCCATCGGCGCGGTTTCCGGCGCAGTCGCGAAGGGCTTCAGGCGCGTCTTCAGCAGCACCACCACCTCGTCATCGGTGCGTTCGACGCCGTCGAGCCGCACGTAGCGGCGGGCGAGCACCTTGTGCTGCTTGGTGAAGAGCAGCAGCGAGACCAGGAAGAAATCCAGGCCGTGGAACACGACGCAGCCGGCGCGCGCGTAGGTGTCGATGTTCGCCTGGAAGTCGGCGGGCATCTCTGTCCAATGGCGGTTCGACTTCACGTGGTGGCCGATGTGGTAGCCGTCGTTGAACGCCTTGTGGTTGTAGCCGGCGTTGATGCACGTGATGGAGTTGAGCAGGCTGTTGCCCGGGTCTTCCTGGTGGATGAACGCGTGCTGGCCCCAGTTGCCCATCATCATCAGGAAGCGCACCGCGACCAGCGGGAACAAGAAGCCAACCAGGCCAGCGCGAAGGTTGATCGAGCACGCGACCGCCACCAGTCCCCAGTGGCAGAACTCGGCGATCAACATCCGGCGCGCCATCCCCCCCCGCGACTTCTTCTTCGCGAGGTAGTGGGGCACTTCGTAGACGCCGAGGAACAAGAACCGCGAGAAGTAGTGGATGAAGTGGAAGACGTTGTCGCGCTGGTACCGCATCGTCGACGACAGGTCGGGCGGCAGGTTGTTCTCGAGGTGATGCATGCCGACGTGGTGTTCCATGTAGCCCGTCGGAATTCCGTAGAGCGCCGACATCGCGTACGGGTGCGCCTTGTTCAGCCAGCGCGGCCTGCGGATGAACGGCCGGTGCATCGTGTTGTGGAGCATCAAGATGACCTGCGGCAGCAGCCACACCCACGCCGCCAGGTACACCGCGACCATCCACCACTGAAACCGGTACAGCAGCAGCCCAAGAATCGGCGCCATCACGAAGGTCGCCTTCAGCGTCAGGCGGATGAAAACCTCGTCGCGGGGGTCGTAGAGCGCCTTCAGGCTCCATGAATGCAGCGGCGAAGGGCCGTAGTTGGGGACGTCGGTGGGGTCGGTAATCGTCAGGGCCATGCGGGGTGCGACGCGGTTAACCACGGGAGGTGGCCCCAATGCCAGTGCGGGTCTGGAAACACACGCAAAAACGCAAGAGTCCCGAGGATTTACCGCGTCTCGCTGGGTCACGATTCATCCCCTTTTTCATGGCCGGAACTGGTAGGAGTTCGACGCTTTTCTCAGGCCCTTTTTCCGGACTTCGATGGACAACGCAACCCCAACACCCGTCGTCCCCAATCCTGCCGAATATGGCGCCGCCAGCATCACTGTGCTCGAGGGCCTCGAGGCCGTTCGCAAGCGGCCCGGCATGTACATCGGCGACACCAACGTCTACGGGCTTCACCACCTCGTCTACGAAGTCGTCGACAACTCGGTCGACGAAGCGCTGGCCGGCTACTGCACCGACATCGAGGTCGTCGTTCACGTCGACAACAGCATCTCGGTCACCGACAACGGGCGCGGCATCCCCGTCGGCCCGCATCCCACCGTCATCGGCATGGACACCGTCGATGTCGTGATGACGAAGCTGCACGCCGGCGGCAAGTTCGAGAACTCGGCGTACAAGGTGTCAGGCGGTCTGCACGGCGTCGGCGTCTCGTGCGTCAACGCGCTTTCCGAGATGCTCACGCTCGAGATTCAGCGCGGCGGCAAGGTCTACCAGCAGAAGTACGCCAGGGGAGTTCCCCAGCAGAAGGTGGCCGAGATTGGCGTCACCGACAAGCGGGGCACCAAGGTCACCTTCAAGCCCGACACGACCATCTTCGAAGCCACCGAGTACAACTTCGAGACGTTGTCTGAGCGCCTGCGCGAGCTCGCCTTCCTCAACGCGGGCCTGCACATCACCATCAACGACGAGCGCAACGGCAAGAGCCACGACTTCCAGTTCGCCGGCGGCCTCTTGAGCTTCGTCGAGTTCCTCAATCGCGCGAAAATCGGCCTGCATGACAAGCCAATCATCGTGAAGGCCGAGAAGGAAAACGTCAGCCTCGAGCTCGCCCTGCAGTGGAACGATGGGTACGACGAACGCATCTTCACCTTCGCCAACAACATCAACACCCACGAAGGCGGCAGCCACCTGTCGGGCTTCAAGTCGGCGCTCACCCGCACCATCAACAGCTACGCCGAGAAGAGCCAGCAGTGGAAGGACCTGAAAGAAACGCCCACCGGCGACGACGCCCGCGAAGGCCTCGCGGCGGTCATCTCGGTGAAGCTGCCCAACCCGCAATTCGAAGGGCAGACGAAGACGAAGCTTGGCAACTCGGAAATCAAGGGCATCGTCGAGCAGTTGGTGAACGAAGCGCTCTCGACCTGGCTCGAAGAGAACCCCGCCAACGCGAAGAAAATCGTCGGCAAGATTGGGGATGCGACGCGCGCCCGCCTGGCTGCCCGAAAGGCGCGCGAGACGGTGCGCCGCAAGGGCGTGCTCGACGGCAGTGGACTTCCCGGAAAGCTGGCCGACTGCCAGTCGAAGGACCCCAGCGAGTGCGAGCTCTACCTGGTCGAGGGTGACTCCGCAGGCGGCACCGCGAAGCAGGCCCGCTTCCGCCGCAACCAGGCAATTCTTCCGTTGCGCGGCAAGATTCTGAACGTCGAGAAGGCGCGCTTCGAGAAGATGCTCACGTCCGAGCAGATTCTGAACCTCATCACCGCGCTCGGCACCGGCATCGGCAAAGAGGACTACAAGCCCGCAGACGTCCGCTACCACCGCATCATCATCATGACGGACGCAGACGTCGACGGCGCCCACATTCGCACCTTGCTGTTGACGTTCTTCTATCGGCAGATGCCCGAGCTGATCGCCAACGGGTACCTCTACATCGCGCAGCCGCCGCTCTACAAAGTGACGCGCTCGAAGAAAGAGAGCTACCTCAAGGACAACGACGCGAAGGACGAGTACCTGCTCAACATCGCCGCCGAACGCACCCGCCTGCTGCTGGGCGACCCGGCCGCGAAGACGCGCGAAGAAGTCACGGGTGAGAGCCTCAAGGCGCTGCTGCGCGAGGTCCGCACCTACCAGCACCGGCTGAAGAAGCTCGCCGCCCGCCGCGACCAGCGCATCATCGATGGCCTGGTGCAGGCGACCAAGATGACGAAGGAAGCGCTCAGCGACAAAGACGCAAGCCAGGCCGAGGTCGACAAGCTGCAGGACTACCTCGAGGCCCGGGCGCCCGACATCCTCGACCACATGAAGGTTGAGCGCCTCGACGACCCGCAGCACTCGAGCAAGAAGCTCATCTTCAAGACCGAGGTCAACGGCTCGCCCCGCGAGACGCTGGTCGACACCACCTTCCTCGAGGGCGCCGAGTTCAAGCAGTTGCTCGCCCTGCGCGAGAAGCTGCAGGCCTTCGGGCCGGCGCCGTACACCGTGATGCTCGGAGACACCGAGCACACCGCCCACACGTACCAGCAGGTCTACAGCCTCGCGACGGAAGAGGCGCTGAAGGGCATCACCCTGCAGCGGTACAAGGGCCTCGGGGAGATGAACGATGATCAGCTGCGCGAGACGACGATGGAGCCGAGCAAGCGCACGCTGCTGCAGGTTCGCGTCGGCGACAGCGTCGATGCCGACGAGACCTTCTCGCTGCTGATGGGCGAAGTCGTCGAGCCGCGCCGCGCGTGGATCGAGAAGAACGCCCTCGCCGTCGACAACCTCGACATCTGACGCATGCGCCGCACCGGTCTGCTGCTGGGGTTGCTGTCGCTGTCGGCGTTCGCCGCCGAAGGGAACCTGCTCGCGGGCCGGGCGCCGGTGCAGATATCGAACGTCACCGAGCCGCAGCGGATGACCGATGGCGTCGCTTGCCCCGAAGGCGACAACTGGACCTCGACCCGCACGTCGATTCTAGCGGTCGGTGGCTCGGTGGTCTGGGACCTGGGCGCGCCGACGAAGATTGGCGCCGCGATGCTGCAGGGCGACAACAACGACGACTATTTGCTCGAAGGAAGCCCCGACGGGAAGGAATGGACGCCGCTGTGGCGCGTGCACACCGTCGGTGAAGCGGGCCTGCGGCTGCGCATGGTTCGCACCCTCGACGCCACCGCGCGCTTCGTGAAGCTGAGCGCGTACGGCGGCGACAGCGCGTACAGCGTCAGCGAGCTCGAGCTCCACACCTCGCCCGACACGATGAAGGACTCGGGGCTGAAGCGGCAGCGCGGCCGGCCCTCGGATGACGTGCCGGCGGCGCTGTGGCTCGCGACGCTCGCGGCCATCGCGTACCTGGTGCAGCAGAAGCAGAAGGTGTTGTGGCTGGTGAGCGCGCCCATCGTCGCGGCCCTGGTCTGGGCTTCGCTGACGGCGGTGCTCGATCGCTTCGTCGGCTGATTCACCTCCGCGGCTAGTTCTCTCCGCCTCTCCGCCTCTCCGCCTCTCCGCCTCTCCGCCTCTCCGCCTCTCCGCCTCTCCGCCTCTCCGCCTCTCCGCTCACGATGCGTCGAGCTCGCGTCGAGCGTGGCAGTGCACTTCGGCATGAAGTCGCCCGGCCTTCGGAGTTAACCGCCCGCCGACTCTGCGCTTTCGATGTTCGATCAAACTCGATCGAACAGCTTTGAGGGCCTCCAGCGGGCTTTTCGGAGTTCGATATCGGCCGATGCTTCCGGTCATTGGCGGTGGGCAGGAGGCTGGGCCTCGACCTGCAGGATTCTGCGGCCTCTCGTTCGACTGCGGGTCCCTGCGGCACCGCGACTGCGCCTCTCGCTGGACCGCACCCGCAAACCCCTTCGCTCGAATCTGGCGCAGTGCGTCAATCGGCCATTCGAAAATCTCGGCGCAGTGCGTCTAAACATCTTCGATCGAATTCGATCGAACAGGCGAAAGGTCGTGCCGGCGGGGGGTTGGGAGGTCGACGCCAGAGTCTGCGACGCGGGGCGTCATCAATTCGACGCGGTAGAGATGGCAGAACCCGCGCCTGCCGACGCGCGCCATTTTCGCAGCCATGGTCGCGAGTCTTCCTTGCGCTCCAGCTGCGGCGTCGTCGAAGCGGCTGCTGGTTCGGCCCGAAATCAGCGAGGTCGTTCTCGAGCAATCCGACTGGCCGACGACCTGGGCCCCCCCCGGGTTCGGAGCTTCGGCAAACCGTACCTCTGGCCCTGTTTTTTGCGGCCTCTCTAAAGGCCTGGGTCAGTTACAGAACGTCGCGGAGCCGAGGTTCGGGTAGCCCGAGATGGCGTAGCCGAGCCGACCCACGTTCGCCTGATTGAAGCCCGCGTTCACGTAGCTGCTGGGCAGCTTCTCGAGGGTGCAGGTCGAGCTGTCGGTAGACCAGAAGAGCTGAGGGCCGCCGTACGACTGGCCACGGCCCTGGCTCCATGGAACGCGAAGCTTCGCGGGCGCGGCGAGCACGAGTTCGGCCGGCTCGACTCGGAAGACAGGCGACCAGTCGACCATGCCCGCCGGAGGAGGAATCGACGTCTCTGTCACCGTAATCAGCGTGTCCGTCGCAATCGCCCCTGGAGGGAACTCGATCGAGAACGCCACGCCCGACGCCTTGCCCTGCTGCCCCATCAACGTCAGCGTGCCGCCTGCGGCACCAATCGTCGCCGAGGCCGTTTCGTTCGCGCCCTTCGCACAGCTGCCGTTCGGAACCGCGTCGCGCCGGGTGCAAATGCAGATCTGCGCTGGCTGTACTTCGGTGCCCGAGAAGGTGAACCCGTTGCACGCGCTGGGGCCCAGGTTGTTGCTCGAGCCACCCGCACCGCCCTGTCCACCCTGCAGCCCGCCTTGCCCGCCCTTGTTTGCATCGCTCAGCTCATCAATCGGTTGAAAGCAGCCAACCAGACACAACGAACTCAGCACTGCAGCGATTTTGGTTTTCATATTTAAAGATGTCCCCACGGCCCTCGAACTACTCAAGCACGGTGGCGCGGCCTTTCAAAACGGCTCAGTGGGTCTTGAACCACCCAGGCACTTCCCTCGGTGCCGAGTCGAGCCACGCGTGCCCCGCGTCCGCGTCCGTCACCACCTTTGTCGCCGTGCCCTGCGCCGTGAGCGCGTCGGCATAGGGCCGCATCGTCGAAATCGGCACGATGGCGTCCTTCTCCCCATGCATGAACAGGGTCGGCGGGTGGTCCGCCGGCAGCGTCGCCGGCACCGAACAAATCGGGCCGCTGCAGGTCGCCCACGACGCCGACACCACCGCCAGCGCGCGGAACTTCCCCGGGTACGACAGCGCCATGCGGCTCGTCATGTACCCGCCGCTGGAAATCCCGGTCGCGTACCACTGCGAGCCGCTCAGCCGGCCGAACGTGCCCGCCTCGATGCCCTCGAAGACTTTCAGCATCAGGTGGTGGTCGTCGGTCGAGGTCCAGGTGTCCGCGAAGCCGACGACGTTCGTGTCCCAGTAATACGCCCCGTCGAACCGCGTCTTCGGAGTCACCACCGCGAAGCCCTGGTCGAGCAGCGCGCGCGTGACGTGCGCCTGCCACCAGCCGCCGAAGCCCACCGTCGGAGCGCTGTCCCAGAACGTGTCGGCCGAGAAAAACGAGCCCTGAAACATCACCACCACCGGCCAGCCGGCATCGGGCGCCTCCCCAAGGGGCACCTGCCAGTGCACCCCGCGCGCGCCCAGCCCGAGCCCACCGGGAGAGATGACCGTCGTGTGGTGCGCGCAGTGAAGGCTCTGGGCCGTCTCGTCGCAGCGGCTGCCCGCGCTTCCTCCGTCCGCTCCGGGAGCGTCAACCTGCAGAACGGACGGCCCGCAGGCCGCGAGCAGAATCAGGAACCAGCGCACGCAGGGCACCCTGTCAAACCGGGGGCGTTGCGGGCAAGGTCGCGCGTGAATTGCTCACCGCATTGCTCCTGCTCTCCCTTCCCGGAGAGTTCCCCGCCCCGCTGCCGCCAGACGACGCGCCGGTGGTGGTGCGCAGCGCGAAGCTGCTGACCGAGCAGGTCGCGCTCGAGGCGTCGCGCCCTCGCCTGCTGGCCCCGATTCTTCTCACCAGCGGCGGCATCGTCCTCGGGCTGGGCGGTGCGGCGTTCCTGTGGAGCGGAATCGTCACCGGCATCTACTACGCGTTCAGCTTCGCGGTCGGCAGCGTCGTGCTCTTCACCATCGGCGCCGTCTTCGTTGCCGCGGCGATTCCGTTATTCCTCATCGGCGCGGTGAAGTGGCACCGTGCGCGGAAAGAGCGGGCGCGCATCGACGAAAGGCTCGAGCAGCTTCAGCTCGAGCTGGCCACCTTCTAGCCATGTACCGGGGCCTGCGCGTCATCGCGATCGCCCCTGTCTTGAACGAGGAAAAGAAGATTGGCGAGGTCGTGCGCCGCACCCCGCGCGACGTGGTCGATGAGGTGCTGGTCATCGACGACGGCTGCACCGACCGCTCGCCCGAAGTCGCGAGGTCATTCGGAGCGAACATTCTTCCGATGGGCTTCGTCGCTGGCGTCGGCGCCGCGCTGCGGGCCGGCTACGCGTACGCGGTACAGCACGGCTACGACGTGGCGGTGGTGATGGCCGGTAACAACAAGGACGCGCCGGAAGAAATCCCCTCGCTGTTGGGCCCCATCGCCGACGGCCGCGCCGACTTCGTCCAGGGCAGCCGCTTCTTGAAGCGCGACGCGAACTTCGGCCCGATGCCGCTCTACCGGAAGGCCGCCACCCGGGTGCACCCGCTGCTGTTCTCGTTGGCCGCTCGCAAGCGCGTCACCGAGTCGACCAACGGCTTTCGCGCGGTGCACCGGCGCGTGCTGATGGACCCTCGAATCGACCTGAACCAGGCCTGGCTCGACCAGTACGAGCTCGAGCCGTACCTCTACCTGCGCACGATTCAGGAAGGCTTCCGCACCGTCGAGGTCCCCGTCACCAAGGTCTACCCGCCGAAGCTGCTCGGGCAGACGAAGATGAAGCCCATCACCGGCTGGTGGAGCATTCTCCGCCCGCTCGTCTACGTCGGCCTCGGGCTGCGCAAATGAAAGACTCCAAACCCTTCATTCACGAGCGGGCACTTTGCGAGTCCGACGACATCGGCGCCGGGACGCGCGTCTGGGCCTTCGCGCACGTGATGAAGGGCGCGAAGGTCGGCTGCGACTGCAACATCGGGGACCACGCGTTTCTCGAGGCGGGCTGCGTGCTCGGTAATCGCGTCACCGTGAAGAACGCGGTGCTCGTCTGGGACCAGGTCACCATCGAAGACGACGTCTTCCTCGGGCCGAACATGGTCTTCACCAATGACCCGAACCCGCGCGCCGCCTTCAGGAAGGCGCCCTCGGCCTTCAAGCCGACCCGGGTGAAGCAGGGCAGCAGCATCGGCGCCAACGCGACCATCGTCTGCGGCGTCACCCTGGGCGAGTGCTGCTTCGTCGGGGCAGGAAGCGTCGTCATCCGCGACGTGCCCGCCTACGCCCTCGTCGTCGGCAACCCGGCGCGCCACCTCGGCTGGATGTGCGCGTGTGGAGAGAAGCTCGGCCGTTCGCGCACCTGTTCCTGCGGGCGGCGTTACGCACTGCGCGATGAGAAGGTGGGACTTGTGCCGCTCAAGTAATCCCGTCTGGCGAAGGGAAGTTGTTGCCGCCCCGGGAAGCGCCCTGCAATCATCGCGGTGAAAATTGGGGCGTCGTCCAAGGGTAGGACATCAGACTTTGACTCTGAATATCCAGGTTCGAATCCTGGCGCCCCAGCAGGATTCGTGGGGCCGGCGCACGTAGGTTTTCTTTGGGGGTGCGGCATGGCGGGCAAAGAACTGCAGTTGGTCGCCGTGGGTGGAATCACGCCCGCGATGTTGAAAGAGCTCGAAGAGCCGATCGCCACGCTGCTGAGCGTGACCGTCTTCTCGGGCAAGGCTTTGCTGCCGAAGCCGCAGTACGCGTTCAACAAAGACCGCAACCAATTCCACAGCAACGCCATCATGCGGCGGTTGATTACGGTGAAAGAGCCGGGCGCGTTGATGGTGCTCGGCGTCGCGGACGTGGACCTCTTCGTGCCCGACTCGCAGTTCGTCTACGGCGAGGCCGACCGCGAGTCGCACTCGGGGGTGCTGTCGACCTTCCGGCTGAAGAATGAGAACGACAACATCAAGCGCCGGCTGCAAATCGAAGCGGTGCACCAGGCGGGGCACCTCGTCGGCCTCTCGTACTGTGAAGACGTGCGCTGCGTGATGTTCTTCGCGACGAGCCTCGCTGACTGTGACCGTCGCAACCTCGCGCTCTGCAACAACTGCCGCAACGAGCTGAACAAGCTGCGGCGCTAGGCGAAGCCTGTCGCTCCTCCCTTCCGAGTTCGAGCTGCTGTTGAAGGTGCTGTCGTCGCCGGACGACGACGGCCCGCGCCTCGTCTACGCCGACGTGCTGCAGGAACGTGGCGACGCGCGGGGCGAGTTCATTCCCCTGCAGTGCGAGCTCGTGAAGTGGAGCGTTCGCGCCGACGCCTCCCGTTTCCAGGCAATGCGCGAGCGAGAGCGCGAGCTGTTGGCCGAGCACGGACAGGAGTGGGTGGATCAAGCGATTCCCTTCCGCTGCGATGGCTTCTTTCGCCGCGGCTTCGTCGAAGAGCTGCAGTGCCTGCCCGGAGCGATTCTTCACCGCGGCCTCGAGGTCGTCGCTCCCGTGCGCGTGCTGCGGCTCGAGGGTGACACCTCAGCCGAGGTCGCCCAGCGCGTGATGGCGCTGCCGCTGGGTGCGCGCGTTCGCGAGCTGACGCTGCGGCTCGTCGACAGCCCCATCGATGGAAGCCTTCGCGCGGCCGGCGCCGGGCTCTCGGTGCTCAAGCAGCTCTCGGCCGACGCCAACACCATCGAGCTGCTCGACCAGCTCGGCTGGCTCGCGCGGCTGAGGCGGCTCGACCTGCCGCTGACGCCAGACGGCGGCGCGCTGCTCGACGACCTCGCGCGCTTCAAGCCGAAGCAGCTCGCGCAGCTGCGCCTCACCCGCCAGGCCGGAGCGATGTTCGGCCGCGACATTCTCACCGCCATCCGCGGCATCTGGGCCGAGCTGCCTTCGCTCACGATTCGCTGGCGTGGCGTCGACTACCTCGCGGCCGACGAAGCCGCGCTGGCGGGAGCGTTCGAGCCCTTCCGGGTGCAGACGTCGGTGTTGGCGCCCGCCGTGGCGATGGGCGCCCTCAACCTCGTGCTCGCCGACCCGCCCGACGGCGCGGTGCGCCTTTCGCCGATGGCTTTCGTCCCGCTGCCGAAAGCCCCGCCCACCACCGACCCGTGGGACCGCTGGTTGAAGCCGGAAAAGATTCTCGCCCGCGGGTTTCTGCCCCGCGCGATTCCGCAGGCGGTGACGTTGATTCGCGCGGAGGAGAACGCGATTCCCGTGCTCGTCGCCGTCGGCCCGGCCGATACCTTCGGAGCGGTTCCGTTCGCCGAAGACATCGCCCGCTTGATGGCGCTGCCCCGCGTGGCGGGCCTGATGCGGGTCGAGCGCACCGCGATGCTCGAGCACGCGCGCTGGGCGATTTTTGAGTCCTTCGAGGGCGTCTCGCTGTGGGAGCTGAACCGGCTTCACCCCCGCCTTCCGCCAGGCCTCGTGCTGAAGATTCTCGGCGAGGCCGCGCTGGCCGGCGCGCACGTGCCGGGGTGGAGGCCGACCGCGGATGACGTGCTCATCGATGCGCTGGGGCGGGTGCGGTTGCTGCCCGGTTTTCCCGGCACCACCCGTGCGGAAGAGCCGAGCTACACCGGGCGCGAAGAGGTCCACCCGCTGGGCGAGCCGCCCCCTGATGACGACCCGGGTGGCGTCGTGTTTCAGCTGGGCACCGCGCTGTTCGAGCTGCTGACGGGGACTGCGCTGTTCGGGGTGTCCGGGCGGCTGGTGCTGGTGAGCGACCGGCTGCAGCTGTCGCGGCGGCTCGACCAAGGCGGGCTCTCGCTGGCGCGGGTAGATTCAGCGCTCGCCTCGTTCGACCCGCTGCTCGAGCGGGCCTTGACCCATGCGCACTCGAAGCGATTCGCGGGATTGGCAGGGTTCGGTGACGCGTTGTTGGCCCACGAAGGGGTGGCGTCGACAGAAAGCCTGGCGCTGGTGGTTCAGGCGGCGGTGGGGCAGGTTGCGCGGACCCGCGACGGGCGGTGAAGGCTTTGCAGTCTGGTACGTCGAAGCAGCGAGGCGAAACGACATGAAACAGCTGGCTCTGGCATTGGTGGCTTGCGCGGTGGTGGCGTCCGGCTGTGACTTGATTGGCGGCGGCGGCGGCGGCACGGGAGGCGGCGCAGGCGGCGGCAGCGGCGTCACCTTCAGCAAGGGCTACGTCTTTATTCGTAAAGACGACCGCAACGTCTACATCGCCGACGAAGCGGACCTGCAGACGACGGCCCGGCTCACCACGTCCGGCGGCGCGCGCACGCCTTCGCTGTCTCACGACGGCAAGCGCGTCACCTTCGCGCGGGTGACAGCGGCCAACGACACCGAGCTCGTTACCGTGCCTTCGGCGGGCGGCACCGAGAGCGTGGTGCTGTCGGCGAGTACGGCGGTGAAGAACCTGAGGACTCCGATTTTTTCGAAGGACGATGCGCAGCTGTACTTCGCGTACGACGTCGGCCCCGCGAGCGCGGTGGGCGTGGTGAACCTCGACGGCACGGGGTTCAAGTCGATCGCCGGCTCGTCTTCGCTGAGCTACTCGAGCCCCTCGCTGTCGGCCGATGGCCTCACGCTTCTCGCCGCGGCGGGTGGCTCGCCGAGCACGCTGTCGCAGCTCGAGCGAATCACGATTTCCACGGGCATGCCGGTCAACGTCACCAACGCGCTGGGTGTCGGCGCGGAAGGCGGGGTGGTGGTGAACCGGGTGGTGATGTCTCCCGACGGGACGAAGGCCGTCTACGACGGGCGCGCGACGGGCGGCGGCACGCGCATCTTCGTCATCAACCTCTCGACGAAGGTCGTCACCAAGGCGACCGAGTACACGGCCGACCCGAACACCAACGACTCGTATCCCTCGTGGGTCGGCAGCGACAAGTTCGCCTTCTCGTCCGACAACGGCGGCAACGACCAGGTCTACGTGCTCCCCGCCACCTCCTCGAGCACCTCGGGCGGCCTCACCCTGCCCAAGGCGGTCGAGCCGTTCTACGGGCCGTAGAAACTGGTCTGCTGCTCGGCCTCGGCATGCGCCAACGATGTCGCCACGGTTGTGGCGATGTTGCTCAGAGCGACGCCTCCCAGACCGTTGAAAACACGTCTCTGGGCCCGGCACATCCGATGCTCAACCCAAGGGCATGAATCCCAAAGAAAGACTCGCGATCGTTCACCCTGAGAAGCACATCCCCCTCGCCATCGAGCGCGTCGTGGGCGGCATTCAGCCCCAGAACTCGCTTGAGACCCGGGAAGCCTGGGCCGCCGAGCCGAAGCCCGACGAAGAGAGCCCCAAGCCCAAGGAGGTCATCCGCACGGCCGTTGAGGTTGCGATTGGCTACATCCCCGGTGAGGATGATCCGGATCCGTCGAGGCCCTGACGAGCCGGCCAGCCGAATAGAATCAGGGCGCGCGTCGGCGGCGCCGGGCCGCGAAGATGAGCCCGATGCTGCCGTAGCCAACCAGGATTCCGATGTCCCTGGCCACACACCCTGCTCAGATCGAACCGCGAACCACACGGCTGAGCCGCCGCCGGCAGGCCGGTGCAGATGCCCGCGCCCGCGCCGCCATCGGTCGCGAAACAGACCGAGCAGGGCGAGGCGCACGGCGCGGGCTGAGCTGCGTTACCGCCGACCTCACCGCAGGGCTCCCCGTCGTTGGCCGGCGCGGCGCACAGCGCGTTGGTGCCGCCATCGGGGAGCAGCGGGTTGGCGAAATTGCGGATGCAGCGCAGCTGCGGCTGGCAGCTGGGGGCCGTGGCGATGAACTCGCACGGTGCTCCTGCGCCAGCGTCGCGTGCCGCGTCAGTCAGGCAGCGGTAGCCCGCGTCGGCGAGGGTGCAGTCGCCATCGCGGCACACGTCACGGCTCGGCTCGCACGCGGTGCCCATCGATAGCCGCAGCGCGCACTGGCCCCCGCAGCTGCCCACCGCAGCGCGTTTGCAAAACGCGTCGGGAAAGCACTCTTCGGTGCGGGCGCAGGCGCCGCCGGTCGCGACCAGCGGCTTGAAGATCTGCCGGCACTCGCTCGCGAGGCCACCGTCGCGGGTGCTCCCCGCTTTGCAGCGCGCGATGTTGGCGGTGTCGTAGGCGATTCGTCCGGCGTCAACCGACTGCTGGAACACCCAACGAGCATCAGACACAGCAACAGCGACAGACCCGTCAGGTGGTTTCGGCGCATGGCGTTCCCTCGAGGCGCACCGAGGCCGGTAGCCCATTGAATTCGTTGACAGTTCCCAGGGTGTTCGTAATTAAAAATGACATCGCCGTTGGTTTTTGGCGCATTGGGGGGCAACTTGATGGACCCGCGCGCCGAGAACCTGGATCAAAACCATGCCCCCAATCACTCCAAAGCTTACCGTCACCCCGAAGCCGAAGCCGGAAGTCACTCCCCTTGCGAAGAAGCCGGCGCCGGTCGTCGAGTCTCCTTCGAAGCCGGTGAAGCTCTTCGGCGCAGACCAGTTCGGCGGCACGCCGGCGGTCGCTCCGGTGGCGTCACCTGCGACGGCTGGGAAGGCGGTGGAGCTCAAGAGCCCGCTTCTGAAGAACGACCCGACCCTTGCCAACATCGCCAACGGCAACGCGGTGATGAACAAGGGCGTGAAGGGCGACTCGGTGAAGCTGGTTCAGAAGGCGCTGCAGGAAGCCGGCTACCCGCTGCCGAAGTTCGGGGCGGACGCGGACTTCGGAAACGAGACCAAGGCCGCGCTCCAGAAGTTCCAGACGGCTTCGGGCCTCGAGCCGTCGGGCACGCTCGACGCACAGACGATTCAGCGGCTCGATGCGGCCGCCACGAGCAAGGTCCGCTACCCCGAGTACGACAAGATGTTCAAAGACGGGGTCCTCAACACCACCATCGGCATCGGCTACGACGAAGACGGCAACGACATCGCGCAGCGCAAAGAGATTGTCGAAGGCTTGACGACCCGCGGCTTCGAATCGCTCGACGTCGCCAACAAGTCTGACGCAGACCTCCAGAAGCTCGGCCTGGATCCGAAGACCATCGACCGCGACGCGACCTACTACACGAAGACCTTCGACAACGACGGCAAGGACGTGCGGGCGCTGGTGAAGCTGGTCGACCGCAACTCGACCAACCCGAAGAAGCAGTTCGGCGACGGCATGGAGAACAGCGAACTGGTCATCTACAGCGGCCACGCGCGCTACGGCTCGGGCCCGGACTTCGATGACATCAAGTCCTCGAAGGGCAACTACGTCATCGGCCAGCCCTACGAGCAGGGCCACGTCACCCTCGGCAGCAATGACCTGAAGAAGGCCAAGATGACCGACGGGTACCAGATGATGATGTTCGATGGCTGCACCACGAAGAACTACGTCGACGACCTGCGCGCGATTCCGAAGAACAAAGACGCCTCGAACCTCGACATCATCGCGTCGAACAAAGAGCTCCCCTGGAGCACCGGCACCGCGGACGTCTTCACCACGCTCGATGGCGTGATGGCGAAAAAGAGCGTCGACGACATGAAGTCAGACCTCGAGAAGCGCAACGACGCAGGCTTTACGGCTGACGGCTTCAAGTCGAACACCTATCGTCCGCGGCCTGATTGAATCGTCTCGCCGTGTGGTTCGCGATTGCCGGGTTGGGCGCCTGCAGCCCAGCCCAGGCGCGTGCGCCCAAAGCAAATGAGGCCCCGATGAAGCTCAATGACTCGTCTCGTTCCATCGAGGAACGGGTGAAGGTGGCCGAGGCGCTGGGCGCTGCCGGCGACAAGACCGCAATCGACTCTCTGCTCAAGGGGCTCGACGTTCGAAACGACCACCTTCACGCGGCCATCGTCGCCGCCCTCGACAAGCTCGGTGGCGCCGCACAGCTGTTCAAGCGCGCGAAGAACCCGAGCGAGCCGATGGCCAGTCGCAAGCTCGCGCTGCTCGGAGTTCGCGCGCTCAAACCGAAGGACGCGGGCGGCCCCCTCGCCGAGCTGCTGACCGCACCCGAGCCCGAGCTTCGTGCCGATGCGGCCCTGGCGCTGGCTGTCATCGGTGCTGCCGACGCGCAGGGCGCGTTGATCAAGGCGCTCGATGACGAATCGAAGGACGTTCGGTACTACGCCGCCGAAGCGCTCGTCGCGGCAGGTGGTCCCGAGGCGCTGGCGGCCGTGAAGGCGCGTCAGGCCAAAGAAACCGACGCGGTGGTGAAGGATGCGCTGTCGCAGGCCGCCCGTCGGCTCACCCCGAAATAGGGTTCCGCGTACCCGACCGACAGCGCTGCCGTCTCAGCCTGCCATCTTCTGCAGCTGTTCCCACCGCTCGTAGAGGCGGGTGATTTCCGCCAATGACGTGTCGAGCTCGAACGACAGCTTCGCGCTCTCGGCCGCGTTTGCGTAGACGTCCGGAGCGTGCAGCCGCATCTCGATGGCCGCCTTCTTCGTCTCGGCCAGCTCGATCGCCGCTTCCATGCTGTCGAGCTCGCGCTGGTCTTTGTACGAGAGCTTCACCACCGGCTTCGCGGCAAGGGCCGGAGCGGCCTTCTCTTTCGAGACCGCCGCTACCTTCGCGGGCTCCTTCGCCAAAAGCTTCGCCGCCTTTGCGTTTTGCTGCGTCAGCCGGCGCCAGGTGTCGTAGTTGCCTTCGTAGCGGACGACCTTCCCGTCGCCTTCGAACACCAGCAGGCTGGTCGCGACCTTGTCGAGGAACGCGCGGTCGTGGGTGACGAGCAAGACGGAGCCGGTGAACTGAACGAGCAACCGCTCGAGCACCGTAAGGGTGACGAGGTCCAGGTCATTGGTCGGCTCGTCGAGCACCAGCACGTTGGCGCCCTCGAGAAACAGCTTCGCCAGCAGCAGGCGGTTGCGCTCGCCGCCCGACAGCGCGGACACCTTCTGCCGCTGCATCGGCACGGGGAAGAGCAGGTCGTCGAGGTACTCCGCGACGCGAATCTTGCTGTCGCCGAGCATGATCCAGTCGCTGCCGTCGGGGCCCAGCGCGCTCTCGTAGACGGTGAGCGTGGGGTCCAGCGACTCGCGGTGCTGGTCGAACCACGCCACCTTCGTGCGCGCGCCCGTCACCACCGTGCCTTCGTCGGGCGGCAGCTCGCCGAGCAGCGTCTTGATGAGCGTTGTCTTGCCCGCGCCGTTCTTCCCCATCAGGCAGACCCGCTCGCCCGGCTGCAGGATGAAGCTCACGTCGTTGAACACCTTGCGGCCGTCGAAAGACTTCGAGATGTGCTTCGCCTCGATCACGATTTGCGACAGCCGGGGTGCCTTCGCAATCTGCAGGTCGGCCACCTTCGGGCGCACGAAGCCGCGGTCGGTCAACAGCTTCGCCGCCCGTTCCATGCGCTGCTTCGTCTTCGTCCGCCGCGCCTGCGGGCCACGCCGCATCCACGCGATTTCCTGCGCGATCCACCGGTCGCGCTTGTGCGCCTGCACCGATTGGGTTTCCTGCAACGCCAATTTCTGCTCGAGCCACGCCTGGTAGTTGCCCGGGTACGAGACGAGCCCGCCCGGCTGCTGCTCGGAAATCACCGGCTCGACTTCCACCATCCGGTCGACGAGGCCGTCGAGGAAGTAGCGGTCGTGGGTGACCAGCAGCAAGGCGCCATCGCGCTCGTCGAGCTCTTCTTCGAGCCACTCGACCGTCTCGGCATCCAGATGGTTGGTGGGCTCGTCCAGCATCAGCAGGTCGGGCCGTGCGAGCAGCGCCTTGGCGATCGCGACGCGCTTCTTGAGGCCGCCGGAAAGCTCGGCGACGGGGCGCTCCCACTCGTTGACGCCGAGGCGATCGAGCAGCTTCTTCGCTTCGTGGCCCGTGTCCCAGCCACCCAGGTGCTCGACTGTGTCGGCCAGCGCCGACAGCTTGTTCATCTCTTCGTCGGTGCCCGTCATCGTCGCGGCCAGCGCTTCGTGCGCGGCCAGCGCAGCGCGAAGGGGCGCCTGGGCGACCTCGAGCTCGCTCTGCACGGTGGCTCCCGGCGGGAACTCGGGCTCTTGCGGCAGGAAGGTGACCCGCGCGCCGCGCTGCAGCTGCAGCGTGCCCGAGTCTGGCTTCTGGGTGCCGGCGAGAATCTTCATCAGCGTCGACTTCCCGCTGCCATTCACGCCCACCAGCCCGACCCGTTCGCCCGCCTCGATGACGAGCTCGACGTGAGAGAAGAGGGTGCGGCTGCCGAAGGCCAGGGAAACGTCGAACGCGCGAAGGAGGGTCATGGAGTAAAAGGCTCGAATCGATGCCTAACACTTCGCGCTGTGCCGTGGTCGCCCTGCTGTTGCTGGCCGCCGTCATCGCCAGCGGAGGCAAGTGATGGAAGCCCACGTGAAGCTCGGGCGCGACTGGCTGCAGGCCTTCAACGCGCACGACATCGAGGCGCTGGTCTCGCTGTACGCAGCCGACGCGACGCACACCTCACCGAAGATTCGCGCGCTGCACCCCGACACCGGCGGCAAGCTGCACGGCCACGCGGCGCTCAAAGCGTGGTGGCTGGACGCGCTGCAGCGGCTGCCCACCCTTCGCTACGAAGCGCTGACGGTCACCGCGAACGAAGACCGCGTGTTTCTCGAGTACACGCGCCACGCCCCCGACGGCCCGCCGTACCCCGTCGCCGAGGTGTTCGACGTGCGGAACGGCAAAATCGTAGCGTCCCGCGTCTACCATGGTTGATTGGGCCGCCCTTCAAGGAGCGTTCATGTCGAAAGTGCTGATGCTGTCTGCCGTCTTGCTCACCCTCGCTGGCTGCGGAGGTGCTGACCCGTGCGGCGATTCGAAGTGCCCCAACGACGCGAAGAAGAGCGCCACCGAGTACCAGAACTGCGTCAACGACCATCAGAACCGCTCGAGCAACAAGTGCTACCAGCAGGAACTGCAGTACGAGGTGTGCCTGAAGAACGTCGTTCAGTGCGACAGCAACGGCCGCACCGACTTCTTCAAGACGCTTTCCTTCGTCGGCGACTGCAACAGCGTGTTGAACACGCTGAACTGCTGCCAGCAGAACAAGTCCTGCTGATTACGGCGCCTTCAGCAGCGTGAAGTTCTCGGTCAGCGGCGAGCCCTTCGCGAGGGTAATCATCTTCGTCTGCGGCAGGTAGCCGACCTTTGACGCCGTCGCTTCCCACTGGCCGACGAAGAGGTTGCCGCTGAACGTGTAAGTGCCGGCGCCCGTCGTCGGCTGGGTGAAGAGCCCGCGGTTGATGGAAATGGTGACGCCCGACAGCGGCGCGTTTCCGTTGCTGCCGTCGAACACCGAGCCCGACAGGTTGTCCACGTCCAGCGCGGGGCCGACGTAGACGACGTGGTGGCTCGCGGCTTTGGTCACCGCTCCGCGCGTGTCGCGGTTCAGCAGGTGGAACACCCAGATGCCGTTGGTGGTGTTGGCGAGCAGCACCTGCTTGCTGCTGGTGAAGTTCGCCTGCACCGTGGGCGGCAGGGTGTCGGCGTACTTGTCGAGCAGGTAGTAGTAGCCGTTGAAGTTCGCGTCGGTCTGGGGGTTCGCCCACGTGAAGTAGAGCGCGTTGTTCTGGTACCAGGTGCGCTGCGTGGGGTGGCTGCTGGACGCGATGGCCGGCGGCTGGGTATTGATGTTGGTGCTGAACGTCGACTTCACATTTCCGACGTTGAAGCCCGAGTCGACCGTGACGAGGTGGATGTAGTTGACGCCCTGCACGAGGTCCGCTGCTTTCACGACGTGCGTCTCGGCCTGGTGGAAGGTGCCCATGCCGTTTGCCTGGCTGGGCAGCGTCGCCGCGCTCGTCGACACCTTGTAGTAGTAGCCGTTGAGCGTGGGAAACGGCTTGCTCCAGGCGAGGAACCAGTCTCCGAGGCCGTCGTTGTACCAACGCGCCGGGTCGGGGTGGCTGCCCGAGACGAGGTCCAGGGGCGGCATCGGCGAGTCGGCCTTCACGCCGGTGACGCTGCCCGAGAAGGTGTTGGTCGAGCCTCGCAGGAGCTTCACCCGGCCATTGCCGCCGGTGGGGCTGGTGGCAGCGCCCGACGCCTGCAGCGCCCCGTTGCCGGTGATGGTGTCGGCCGCGATGAGAATGCCGCCGCCCGACGCGCCCGAGCCCGTCGCGTTCGCCGTAATCTGGCCCTTGATGTCGATGTTGGTGGCGATGAGCTGAATCAAGCCGCCACCCTTCGACGTCATCCACTTGCTGCCTTCGCTGATGGAAAGGTCGTCGCTGCGGTCATACGGCGCCAGCGCCGCGCCCAGCGTGCAGCTGCGGGTGGCGCCGTAGCTCGGGCAGTAGGCGCTAACCGTGCCGCCGGTGGCGCCCATGGTGCCGTAGCTCGCGCCGGGGCCAGGGCCCGTGGCGGTGCAGTAGCAGGTGGCGCCGCTCATGTACGTGCAGCAGGTGTTCGAGACGCCTGTCACCGAGCCGCGGGTGTCTTCGCCGACGTCGTTGCCGTTGATGTTCGATGCGCCATCGATGGTGATGGTCTTGGCGCGAATCTTCAGGATGCCCGTGGGCCCCACCCGCAGCGAGCCGCCGTTGTTGATGACGACCGAGTTCGCGTAGGCGAGGTCGCCTTCCATCGTCTGGGTGACGCCGGTGATGAGCAGGTCGGCGCTCATGCAGTCGCCCAGGTAACAGCCCTGCGTGCAGCTGGCAGCCGCCGTCCAGCCCGTGCCCGCGGCGTTACACGTCTCGGGCACCTGCGCGTTGCAGCGCTTCGCGCCAGTGGTGCACGGGTCGGTGCAGACACCCAGGTTGCAGCCGACGTTGCAGCTCTGGCTGTAGAGCCACGCGCTGCCTGAGCTGTTGCAGATTTCGACGTTGTTCGTGTTGCACCGCACCGCGCCCGGCGTGCACGCCGCCGAGGTGGTGCAGGCGCCCATCGAGCAGGCCTGCGGGCAGCTCTGCGTGTTGACCCAGTTGGCGGCGCCATCGCAGGTCTCGACGAAGGGAGAGGTCGCGTTGCAGCGCTTGCTGCCCATGGTGCAGGCGGGGGGCGCGGTGCACGCCGTCGCGGGCGCCGTGCACGTCTGGTTGCCGCCGCACATCGCGGGGAAGCTCCAGTCGGTGCAACCCGACATCAGCTGTACGCACTGCTGAATCTGGCCGCCGGCCGTGCAGCGCGTCGCCGCCTGGGTGCACTGGTTGGTGCACTGGCCCGCCACCACGCAGGCGCCGCCGCTGCACGCCTGCCCTTGCGCGCAGGCGGGCTGCAACACCCAGTCGGTGCAGCCGCTGCCGAGCAGCTTGCACTCGACCACCGAGCCCGAGCTGCTGCACTGCTTCGCTCCGGCGGTGCACTGGTTGGAGCAGGTCGCGACGCAGCCGCCGCCGCTGCACAGCAGGCCGCCGTTGCACGCCACCGCAGGGGCAAAGCTGCGGCACTTGGTGGCGGGGTTCAGCGCGCAGGTGCGAACGCCGCCGGTGTCGCAGATGCTGGTGCCGTCAGAGCAGAGGTCGAAGCAGCACTGGGCGAAGCTGAAACACTCGGGGTCCGAACAGTCGGTCTTCCCGTCGTTGTCGTCGTCCATCTGGTTGTCGCAGACTTCGCCGCCGGTCGCGCCGCCGCCGGTGCCGCCGCTGCCGCCGCCTGCTCCGCCGCCCGCGCTGCTGGCCATGCCGCCACCGGCGCTCGACGTGCCGCCGCCCGAGCCGCCTCCGACGCCATTCATGGTGGCCGTGCTGCAGCCGGAAAGGACGACGAGTGCGGAAGCCGCGAGTGCGCGAATCATGCTGGGTGACCCCTGAGTGAAGACAGACGGCGCGTTGACCCCGCATCCGGGGGGTGTGTGCAGAACGTCTTTAATCAGGGCTTTTCGCTTAAGCGTTTGAAGGCGCTTAGCTCGTCACGTTGAAGCGGAAGTGCATGCAGTCGCCGTCCTGCACGACGTACTCCTTGCCTTCCATTCGAAGCAGGCCCTTCTCGCGCGCGGCGTGCTCGCTGCCGAGCTCGACCAGGGTCTTCCAGCCGATCACCTCGGCCTTGATGAAGCCCTTCTCGAAGTCGGTGTGGATGACGCCCGCGGCCTGCGGCGCCTTCCACCCGCGGTGAATCGTCCACGCGCGGACCTCCTTTGGGCCGACAGTGAAGTACGTCTGCAGGCCGAGCAGCTTGTAGCCCGCGCGAACCACCTTGTTGAGGCCCGGCTCGTCGAGGCCCGAGGACTTGAGGAACTCGGGGCGCTCTTCGCTGGGCAGTTGCTGAATCTCGGCCTCGAGGGCTGCGGCGAGCACGACGAGGTCAGCGTTTTCCTTCGCGGCCAGCGCGCGCGCGGCCTTCACGTGCACGTCGGCTTCCGCGGTGGCGAGCTGATTTTCCATCACGTTCGCGATGTAGAGCACCGGCTTGCTGGTGAGCAGGAACAGCTCGCGGATGAGCAGCATCTCGTCTTCGGTGAGGCCGTGCGCGCGCACGGGGATGCCCTGGTCGAGCTTGGCCTTCACCTTGTCGAGCACCACCATCTCGGCGCGTGCGGCTTCGCCTTCTTTGCCGGTGGTCTTCACCAGCTTCTGGGTGCGCTCTTTGCGTTTGTCGACGGACTCCATGTCTTTGAGGCAGAGCTCGGTGTCGACGGTCTCTTTGTCGCGCACGGGGTCGATGCTGCCTTCGACGTGGGTGATGTTCTCGTCTTCGAAGCAGCGCAGGACGTAGAGCACGGCGTCGACCTGGCGGATGTTGCCGAGGAACTGGTTGCCGAGGCCTTCACCTTTGCTCGCGCCGCGCACGAGGCCGGCGATGTCGACGAACTCGAGGGACGTGGGCAGGATTTTTTCCGGCTTGGCGAGGTCAGCCAGCGCCTGGAGGCGGTCGTCCGGCACAGGCACCACTCCGATGTTCGGCTCGATGGTCGCGAAGGGGTAGTTGGCGGCCAGCGCTCCGGCGTTCGAGAGCGCGTTGAAGAGGGTCGACTTCCCGACGTTGGGCAAGCCGACGATTCCGATCGAAAGTCCCATGTGCGGGCGCATGTACCATGGCTCTTCGGAGGCAACACCATGGGCGGTTGGTCGGTGAAGGACCTCGGCAGTCAGCAGGGACAGGGGGCCATCGTCACCGGCGCGAACAGCGGCATCGGGTACTTCACGGCGCTGGCCTTGGGGCGGGCGGGGCCGAGGTGACGCTCGCCTGCCGCAGTTCGGCACGAAGCGCTACGGGCCGATGCGCACCTATGGGCAGACGAAGCTGTCGAACCTGCTCTTCATGCTCGGGCTCAACGCGCGCGCGCCGTGGCTCAAGGTGCTGGCGGCGCATCCGGGGGGCGGTCAGACGGAGCTTCAGCGGCATGGGCTGATGAACAAGCTGGCGATGAAGGTGGTTGAGCAGTCGGCGAGCGAGGAGGCGCTGCCGTCGCTTCGCGCGGCGACAGAAGACGCCCCGGCCGGCACCTACTTCGGACCCGGTGACGTGCGCGGAGCCCCGGTCGTGGTGACGCCCCCCTTCGCGAGGGCTCGACGTCGAAGTCGCATCGAAGCTCTGGGAAGCTTCGGAGCGGCTGACCCGTGTCACCTACCCAGTCGACTGAGCCGCGCCCGCCTCCAGGCCATTCGATCGAACGTTCAAAGCCTTGAGGTGGCGGGCAGTTGCTTCTGAGGCCGCCACCGGTTCTGTCGCAGCGCGTCACGTTTTCGGTCGACCGCAGCTATGCTGCGGCGCGTCATAAATCTTCGATCGAATTCGATCGAATGGCTGGAGGAGGCTCCTCCAGCGCGGGGAGGTCGGATTTCACCCAGTCGCGAGAAGTGGGAGGAATGCCGGGTTCACGGCTTCTCAGCGTGCAGCTGAATCAGCGCCTCGACCTTCGGAACGCCCGGGTCTCCAGCAGGAGCCCGCTTCAGGTACTCGCGATACGCCAGCACCGCGCGCTTCGAATCACCGAGCCGGTCGAGCACGGCCCCTCGCAGCTTGTGGCACTCGAAATCGTCCGGCGTCGACGCCACACACTCATCCAGCTTCGTCCGCGCCTGCGGCAGCTTCCCCTGCTGCACCAGCGACAGCGCCTCATCGAACAGACCCAGGTCGATCGTCTTCGGCGTCGCCGCGCGTTCCTTCTTCGGAGCCGCCAGCGCCCGCTTCATCGCCTTCGCCAGCTCCTCCGGATCCGGCTTGCTCGATGGCTCACCAGTGCCGAACACCTCGACCAGCGCCGAGTCCTTCTCGTCAACCGCGAGCGGATCCGCGAAAACGAAAGCCAGCACCGTCGCGTGCTCGAGCACCAGCGGCCTTCCTTCGGTGAGCACCGCCCGGTCGACCTCGTCGGGCCAGTCGCCTCCGGGGGGCGGCAGCAGCCTGCCGAACGCCCGCTTCCACACCACCAGCACCGACGCCGGCCGCGGCCGCCCCGACCACGCCGTCGGCTCAACCGCGCGCAAAATCAGCCTCACCTTCTCGTCGGCCGGCAGGTTCTCGACCGTGAGCCAGGTCGCTTGCCGCGGGCCGACCAGCGCCTCCACCGCATCAAAAGACAGCGCCGTCGCCGGCTCACCCACCTCGACCGTTCTGCGCGCGACGCGGGCCGGGACGTCGAACGGCTGAAAGTCGAAGAGCCGGCCACCCGTCACGTCGGGCGTCGCCACCGGCCTCTGAAGCACCAGGCGAATCGACCCATCCTTCGCCGGGTCCTCCGACCCCGCGAGCAGGAACAGCGGCGAGTCCTCGTCTGACGCCCCACGCTCGACCAGCTGCGCCCGCGTCTTCGCAGCGAACTTCACCTCCGGCAGCGCCACGCCCTCGAGCTTCAGCCGGTGCCGCGGCGCCCTCACCACCACCGTCGCCGGGTACACGAAGGTGTCCGACGTCGCCACCACCGCCGCTGCCGGCCGCGATGGCGGAGGCCCCGCGAGCGCAGGGGGACGCTCGGCCGGGCGCGGCACGGGCGCAGCTCCGGAGTCCACGTTCATCGCGATGACCGTCAGCACGCCCAGCAACACCACCCCCGCCAGCGCCGCGAGCGCAAACGTCTGCAGCTTTCTGCCCAGGTCGAGCGGCACCGGTTCCGTCCCTCGACTTCTCTCGGGATGAACGGGAGACGTGCTCTCGGGATGAACGGGAGACGTGCTCTCGGGATGAACGGGAGACGTGCTCTCGGGATGAACGGGAGGGGCGGAGACAGCCACAGGAGCCGACGGAAGCGCCTGCACTTCGCGCGACTTCGCAACCTTCCTCGGGGCCGAACCTTCCTTGAACAACCTGGCGAGCCAGTCGCGCACGGTCTCGCTCGAGAAGGCGGGGTCTTCCCGGTAGAGCAGCTGGGTGAGGGCCTGCTGCATCTCGAGTGCGGTGGCGTAGCGGTCGTCGGGCGCCCGGGTCATCGACCGGGCCACGACCTCGGCGAGGCGCGCAGGGACGAGCGCGTTCACCTGCTGCACGGGCGGAAAGTGCGCGTTCTGAATCGCGTGAATGACGACGTGCATCTCGCCGGAAAACGGCAGCGTCCCGCAGAGCATCCGGTACAGCAGCACGCCGAGGGAAAACACGTCGCTGCGCGCATCGACGGGAAGCGCGCTGGCCTGCTCGGGCGAGAAGTACGTGTACTTGCCTTTCACCAGTCCCGGCTCAGTGGGCCTCTGCCCGCGCAGCACCGCCTTCGCGAGCCCGAAGTCGATCACCTTCACCTGCCCCTCGAACCCCACCAACACGTTGTCGGCGCTGACATCGCGGTGCACGAGGTTCAGCGGCTTGCCGTCCTCGCCGGCCCGCGTGTGCGCGTAGTGCAGGGCCTTGAGCGCCTCGATCGCCACGAAGCACGCGATCGACGGCGGAAAGAACGCCAGCTGCTTCTCGTGCATGCGCTCGAAAATCTCGGCCAGCGACTTGCCGTCGACCCACTCCATCGCGAGGAAGTAGTCGTCGTCGAAGCGCCCGAACTCGAAGACCTGCGCGATGTTTCCGTGGCTCAGCGCCGACGAGAGCTTCGCCTCGTCGATGAACGCCGCGATGAAGTCCGGGTCTTTCGACAGCTCCGGCAGGACCTTCTTGATCACCACCTGCTTCGTGACGCCGGCTGCGCCTTCGACGCGCGCCCGAAACGTCTCGGCCATTCCGCCCCTGGCAATCCTCGAGATCAGCTCGTACTTGCCAAGACGCGACGACAACGAGGGACCTCCCGCGGAAGACCCCTGATTAACACGCTACTGACTTGCTGGGGCCGTCGGCTCGCCCGCGTGCCCCATGCGGGGCCCGCCAAAGCGGCTCACCTTACCGGCGGGGCTATGCCGACGGGCGCTTGGTGGCGAGCTCACTGATGAACTTGTCAGCGAGCGCCTTGTGCTTCGCGTCGTCCAGCTTCTCTTCAATCAGCTTCTCGGCGACCTGAATCGCGAGCGCCACGGCCTGCGCCTTCAAGTCAGCGATGGCCTTGTTCTTCTCTTCTTCGATCGAGCGGCGCGCGTCGGCCTTCAAGTCCTCGGCCTCTTTGCGCGACTTGCCCATCAGGTCTTCACGGAACTTCTCCATGTCGGCCTGGTTCTTCCGCATCATCTCGGCCGCTTCAGCGCGGGCGCCGGCGATGGCGGACTTCTGCTCGCCCAAGAGCTTCTCGGCCTCGGCGCGTTCCCGCTTCGCGGCGTCAATCGAGTCGCTGATCGCCTTCTCGCGCGCGCCGACCGCCTTCAGAATCGGCCCCCACGCCGCGCGGCGCAGCACGAACGCGACAATGAAGAACGTAATCAACGTCCAGAAAATGAGGCCGGGCCGGACATCCGTAAAACCAGCGCCGCCAGCGGCAAGGACGAGAAAGTTCATGGTGCTCTCTTACTTTGTTAGTTCGAGGAAGGACTTAAATCCCGGGCGACGCACGCTGCCCCGCCCGGGACGAGACGAAGCTTTAGACCGCCGCCTTCACCGTCAGAAGGATGCAGATGATGAGCGCGAAGAGCGCGGCGCCTTCGATGAGACCTGCCGCGATCAGCATCGAGGTACGGATGTCGCCCGTCGCCGACGGCTGGCGAGCGGTGCCTTCGAGAGCGGCTGCCGCGAGCTTGCCGATGCCGAGGCCGGCTCCGATGATGGTGAGGCCGGCGCCGATTCCTGCAGAGAGGTATGCGAAAGCAACTGCGTTCATAGTGTCCATTTGCCCAGTCAGTGAGGACTCGTCTTGAGGGGGAGTCGTGAATGCCCTTGGGTACTACCTCCAGCGCGGCGATGACGTATCCGCGGGGTGCTTTAGAAAGTCGTCAGTGGTGGCCGCCCTCGGCGTGCTCGGCGTGCGCGGCGTCGTGGCCGTGGTGTCCCATCGCCACGCCCATGCCGATGAAGAGCGCCGACAGCAGGGTGAAGATGTACGCCTGCACCAGGCCGACGAAAATCTCGAGGAAGTAGATCGCCGTCGCCATCGGCACCGACACGACCGCGAGCGCAGGGTGCAGCATGAAAATCAGGCCGAGCAGGAAGAACAACACCATGTGGCCCGCGAGCATGTTCGCGAAGAGACGCACAGTGAGCGCGAAGGGCTTGGTGAACAGGCCGAGAATTTCGACCGGAATCATGATCGGCCACAGCCACATCGGCGTGCCGCCCGTGAGGTGCTTGAGGTAGCCACCGATGCCGGCCGAGCGGATCGACGCAATCTGCGTCAGCACGAAGGTGCACAACGCCAGCGCCGCAGTGACCGCGAGGTTACCGGTCGCGCTGCCCAGGTTCGGAATCAGGCCGAGCCAGTTCATCGTGAGGATGAAGAAGAAGAGCGTGGTCAGAAACGACGTGTAGCGGGGCGCCTCTTCCTTGCCGATGTTCTTCACCGCGATTTCGTCGCGCACGAAGAGCACCAGCACCTCGATGATGTTCGCGCCCGCGCCGTTGGGCACCAACTTCGAGGCGTCGCGGTGCGAGTACACGAAGACGAGAATCAACAGCAGCGCCGCCGCGATCCACATCATGAAGATGCTCTTCGTCGGCCGCATGTCGTAGCAGCCGTTGACGAACCACGCGCCCAGACCCGGAGCGGCCGAGAACGACGCCGGCGATTCCTTCGCGCACGCACCCGGGGTGCCTTCGAAGACGAGGGGCGCGAAAATCTCGCCCAGGCGCAGGGTCGGGTTGTGCTCGACGCCCGGCCACGGAATCTCGAACTCGTAGTCCAGCGAGTCGCTGACGTGGTGGATGATGACCGTCGGCGTGTCGTTGCTGTGGTGCTCTTCCTCACTCGCCCACGCGGTGACCGCGACGAGGCACGAGAGGAGGCTTGCGAAACGCTTCATGGAGTCTGCACCTTGCGAAGGGAGTGACGCTTCTGCTCTGCCATCAAATAGCTGATCTCGAGCCACTGCTGGCCCAGGTAAACGCCGAAGAATCCGCAGACGAAGCCCATCGCGCCGTCGCTCTGCCGGGCCACGTAATAGAGCCCCGCGGTGATGAGCATCGCGCGCATCGTCATCACCATCGCGAGCGTCTTCATCCCGCTGGCGACCGCCTCGAGGCCGTCGCTGGCCATCGCGCGGCGCTTCAAGAGCAGGGCCACCGCTCCGGACATCGTGGCGAGGGCGACGCCGAGCCACGCCGCGCTCCGGGAGGCTTCGGTCGCAGGCACCAGGGCCACGACCAGCGCGGCGACGGCGGCCACCGCGGCGCTCACTCCGGCGTAGAACGAAAACTGTCTCACTTCTTTTTACCCATGTTGATGACGCCGCGGATGAAGCCCCAGAACCCGGCAAAGAGCCCCAGCGCCGAGCAGATGATGATTCCCCAGTGCTGCTGTTCCCAACCCATCGCCTTGTCCAGGCCCCAACCCGCCACCACTCCGAAAATCGCACCGCCCGTCAGCCTGGAAGTGACCTCCAACCAGGGCCCCGCCTGCCGCATCGACTTCGCCAGCGGCGAGAGTCCTTCGTCAGGGTCAGACAAGGCAGCGCGCCTCTAGCAGCCCGCCCGGTGCGAGAGAAATCATTAATGCTTCAGCATTTGATGACCCGCGGCCGACTCCAGGCCGTGGCTCATCACGAAGAAGGCGACCGGCAGCGGCTCGTCTTTTCCACCGCCGATAATCTCGAACATCCAGTGGCCCGACTGCGGCGCTTCGACGTCGATGGACGACTGAACGAAGAGGGCCGAGGTCTTGTCGATGACGAGCTCACCGACGAGGTTCTTGCCCCGAATCAGCGCCGCAATCGCGTGGCCCTCTTCCTCTTCGTGGAACTCCCAGTGGTAGTCCTCGAAGTCGAAGAGCGTCGAGTCGGGAGTGCCCGCGCGGATGACGCAGTTCGGGTGCTCCGACAACCACCGCCAGAAGCGTTCGAGGGTCAGCGGCGCAGACTGGTTTTCCGAGGACATGCCGCGGGCCTTACTAGATTCGCAGCTGAACACCACCTGCGTCCTACCGCGCTTTTTTCGCCGTCGTCTGGGCGCCCAGCACGAGCTCGTCGTCGAGAATCTTCGCGATGGTCTCGGCGTGCCCGCGGTAGGTCGCGTACTCGGCCGACGAGATGCGCTCGCACTTGAGCTTCACGTCTTGCGTCACTTCCACGCTCTTGCCGTCGGCCGACAGCTTCACCTGCCGCTGGTAGCTGAGGCACGGCGCGTCAACGGTTCCGCCCTGCGGCAACTTCTTCACGCTCAACCCCTCGGGCAGCGCGAGCTCGGTGCGGGTCCTGTACTGGGTGGGTGCTCCGAGGACGAGAGGGTGGCGGCGGGTCGCGAGGTTGTACGAGTAGCGCGGGTTCCAGTCGGAGGGCATCCGCACCCGCAGGGTGTCGCCTTCCTGCCGGGCAAAGCCGCGGGCGACGACGTTCGTCTGCAGCACCGCGGGCTGGGTCAGCGACTTCACCTCGACGACCTTCGGCTCGGAGCTGGCCGAGCCAGGCAGCAGCGCCACTGAGACGCGCTGAAGAAACTGGGCGGTCGTCTCGGCATTGCGCGCGGTGCGCCGCAGCGAAGAGCCCGTGCGCCCGACGCCCGACATCGTCAGCGTCCCGGCCACCGCGCCTTCCTTGTCGAGCGCGAGCTTCAAGTCAAAAGCGTCGGAGTTGAACTCGGGCCCCTGGAAGGGGATGTCGCGCCAGGTGTGAGTGTTGTTCTTCGGGTCGAACACCAGCGAGCGCGTGCCTGTGTCGTCACTGCGCACCACCGACAGGTCGAGCGCGTCGGCCGTCGGGTCGAAGAAGCGCGCGCCGGGGAAGCCCTTCTGCTCGGGCACGTAGACGATGGCGTGGTTGAACTGCTGCATCGGCACGTCCTGCTCCACGGGCCCCGCGTCGCGGGTGCGCACCAGCGCGAAGTGCGCGTCGAGCCCGAGCTTTCGCGCGAGCGTGATGAACAAGACCGCCTTGTCTTTGCAGTCGCCGAACTTCCGCTCCAACGTCATCGGGGCCGGGTGCGGCTTCACCCCTGCGATGAAGCTCTCGTAGTCCTGCTGGTAGCGAATCTCCTGCATCACGTACTCGTGGATGCGATCAAACCGCGTCTTCTCGTCGGGGTTCCCTTCACCCAGCACCTTCGCCACCGCGTCCGTCTCGGGGCTCTCGCGAAAAGCGCCGTCGAGCAGCGCCTGTTCCCAGGACAGCCACACCGTCCAGTCGGGCACGGTCGACAGCTTGATGTTGGCGGCGAGCTCGCTGACCGTCGGCATCCCTGGCTCGGGAATCAGCGGCGGCATGTTGGTCGACGTCCACTGCAACCGCAGCTGGCCCTCGCGCTTGCTCTCTTCGCGCTTCACCTCGCCGACGCGGCGCTCATGAAGCTGGGTGCCATTGGGGACCCACATCACGAAGCGGCTCTGCACGCGCTGATCGCCGACGCCCTGGAAGCTCCAGCTCTTGGTGAGGTAGCGCGACAGGTAGCCGCTGGGTGGGGAGTCGACGCGGTACTGCATCACCACGGTCGAGCCTGGCTGCAAGCCGCGGAAGAGCACGCTGCGCCCGCGCTCGGACGCGGCTTCCGTGCGCGCGCCCTTCTCGTCTACCGAGTACGACGCCAGCATTCGCACCCGGCCGTTGCCCGCCACGTTCTGCCGCACCAATCGGTCGCGGCCCGCCGGGTTGAACGCGTGCATCACCAGCGTGACGACGTTGATGCTGCTGCCGTCCGAGTTGAGCTGGGTGACTTCGTGGTCGAGCAGGTACGCCACGTCGGCGCCCGGCTTCGGAGGCACCTTCGTCCGCAGCGCCACCGCCGCCTCGAGCGCCGCTTCGTCGGGCACGTCTTCGGCCCAGGGGCCCTTGGCTTCCGGCGCCACGTAGTCGAGGCGGTTCGCGAGCCGTTCGTCATCGGGGTTGAAGGCCAGCGCGTCGCGCCACTTCGAAATCGCCTTCTCGCGGTCGCCTTCCGTCCAGTAGAGGTTGCCCGCGTTCTGGTGGGCCAGCGACGCGTCAGGGTTCAAGTCCATCGCGGCGGAGAGGGCCTGGTGCGCTGCGACGGAGTCCAGCTTGCGGCGGCGCACTTCGGCGAGCGCAATCCACCCCGCATAGTCGGTGGGCCACGCAGTGAGCCGGCGCAGCAGAAAATCTTCCGAGCGCACCAACTGGCCCGCTTCGAGCGCGAGGTCGGCCAGGCGGCGCAGCGCCTCGCCGTGAAACGGAACCTCGTCGAGCACCTTCTGCAGCTGGGCGATGCCTTCGTCGCGGCGCCCGCTGCGGATGAGGGTGCGCGAGTACTCGAGCCGGTCGTTCGGTGAGACGGGGAACCCCTTGAGCCCCTTCTCTTCGATGTCGAGCTCGTCCTCCGTCCACGACTCGCTGCGGTAGTACTCGGCCAGCAGGTCCCACGCCTCGCGCACCCTCGGCTTCTGTTTCGTCAGCGCGGTGAGCTTCTCGCGCGCCTTGAGCCGCATGCCCTGCTGCTGGTGGAAGCGCACCTGGCGCAGCCGCACGAAGGGCAGCGCATCGCCGACGTCCTTATCGAGGCTCGCCAGCAGGTCGGCGGTGCGGCCGCGCTCCTGGTTGAACCACAGCGCTTCGGTTTGTCCGAGGCGCGCTTGCAGGCTGTTCGGAAACGCGCGCGCGAAGACGTCGGCGGCGCGAACCGTGTGGCTACCGCCGGCGCCAAGGTGGGCCCACTCGACGAGGTGGTGGTGCGCGCGGGCGGAAGGAAGCACGGGCAGGTTCCTCGAGGGCCCGATGACCTGCGCGAGCGGCGAGGAAGAAGGCGCGGCGGGAATCAGGCGGGCCGAGAGCAGCCACGCGTCGTCGCGGTGCGCGCTCTTGATGGTGACGTTGTGCGCGCCAGCCTTCAGGTCGAGCGGAATCGCGAGGTGGTCGAAGACGCTGCGCTCGAGCTCGCTCAACGAGAAGGCGACCTTGCCGTCGACCCAGACCTTCAGCGGGTCGGTGGTGGTGACGAGCAGCAGGTACTTGCCCGCCGTTTCGGCGTTCACCTGTGCCTGGGCGTAGGCGACGGCCCAGCGGCCAGGAGACATCAGCGCGCCGAGGTCGAGGCGGCCGCGCGCGTCGTGCGGAGGACGCAGCCGCCAGGAAAGCGGGTGCGAGCGGCCCGGGTAGTTCTGGTCGAGGCCGGGTCGCGATTCCGGCGGCAGCTCGAGATCGAAGCCCTTTCCGCTGTCGTTGTCCCACGTGCCCACCACGGCGAAGTCGAGCGCGCCCGGAATCTTCCCCAGCAGGGCCTCGCGGCCCTCGAAGTCGCCATCGTTGTTGAGCAGGTACGCCAGCTGCCAAGCGGCGATGGCGCGGACGAAGGGGTCTGGGTGTCCGTCGGTCAGCGCGCCAAGCAGCGCCTTCACCCGGGTGCGTTCTTCGAAGCTCCACTCGAGCGCCGCGAGCTGATGAAGGTGCAGCTGCGCCGCGTCGTCCTTCGTGTCCTGCAGCGCCTGGAAGAGATGCTCGAACGCCGTGGTGTCGTCGCCCTCGAGCGTGGCGAGGTCGGCGGCGATTTCATGAAAGCGCGCGGACTCGGGCGCGAGCCTCCCCGCCGTCTTCACGGCTTCCCGCAGCGCCTCGGCCGTGGTGGCGCGGTAGAACGCTTCGACGGCCTGGTCGAGCGCGGCATCGTCTGCCACCGGCGCCTCGCGCAGGCCGGGCCGCGGCGCGACAGTGGCGCACGCGGACGCGAGCAGGCAGACGAGGAATGAGGCTCGACGGAACACGGGCGACTCCTTGGGAAGCGGCGAAGCGGCGAAGCTTATGCCGCCTGGCCATCGTCCCCGAACCCGCGCCGGGCCGAATTAGTCCACCCGCGGCTCGCGCCAGACGTCGAGGTCGATGCCTGGGGTCGTGGTGGCCGCTTCCCGCTCTTCGAAGCCGCCCATCGCCCGCGGGGCCGCGCCCGAGCCGCGCACGAAAGGGTCTCCGAAGCTGCTGGGCCACGGGTCGTAGACCACTTCGCGGCGGGCGTCGGTGACGGCGGCGTCGGTGCCGAGGATGAAGTGGTTGAGGCCGCCCTCGCGCGTCCCACTGAAGTTCACGTCGACCGAGTGGCCATCAGAGGTGGTGGGGTGCCAGTCGCCGCCCCAGACGGTCTCGCGCAGGTGGCTCATCTCGACGCCGTTGAGGCCGGAGGGCAGGTTGGTGCCGTCGGCCGCCATCTCGGCGCGCCCCAGCCGGTAGGTCGCCTCTTCGAAGCGGCTGATGTCCCGGTGGGTCCAGGTCGAGGTGTCGCGCGGCAGGCCGTTGAGCAGGCGGCGCGACTCGGAGGCGTCGGCGAGGCCCGTGAAAGACGTGGGGCTGCGGCTGCTCCACTCGGTGCTGGTGCGGTCGATGAGGCGGCCACGCACCTCGCCCAGCCGGGCGTCGACGCGGCCACGGGCCTCATCCAGGCGGCGGGGGGCCTCGGCGCCGGACATCAGCACGCCGCCGACCAGCGCGGTGGCTCCGCAGCGCTCGGTGTCGCCGTGGGTGCGGGAGTCGCTGTCAATCTGCGTGTGCCGCATCAGCGTGCCTGTCGGGTCGGCCCAATCGGGGCGGGCGCTGGCGCTCTCTGCCGCGCGGCCGCGGGCAGCCATCACGACCGGGCTCTCGACGCCGCGGCCGGTCGCGTGGTCCATGCGGGCGCGCGCCCCCGAGTCCGGCTCGAAGCTGTCGCGCAGACGGGCGGGGGTCGCCCGGGGAGCAGCGGCGGGCGCGGGAGCCGGGGCCGGACGCGACGCTTCGGGCGCGCGGTGAACGGAAGGGGCCGAACGGGGAGCAGAGCCTGAAATCGGAGGTGCCATGCCGGACGAATTTGCAGGCTTCAGGCCAGCGGCCTGGCTAAGTCTTTACAGGGGCTTGGCGCGCCCTTCTGTAGCCGCGCAGGTTACGGCACGAACCCGCTGGGCACACCAACGGTGAAGCTGAAGGTCGGGGTTGGCTGGTTCGCCACCCCCGTGGGCCGCACCATCACCTCGATGCGCTTCACCTTCTTCAAGTCCGCGCCCGAGCCGTTGCCCTGCACCCACTGGTTGCCCGCAGCGATGGGAATCGTCTCATCGAAGCTGCCGCTGGCCGTCTTGAGCAGGTAGCCGTCGGGGTTGACCCCGCCATCGGGGGCGGAGTGAACGTAGCGACTGAAGCTGCCGTTCTCGGCGCAGAGGAAGACGACCGGCTGGCTCGAGGCCTGCCACGGCGGCGTCATCGGGGTGCCCATCGTCCAGCCCATCGCGAGGCGCAGCTTGAGGCCCGGCTTCGAGAGGTCCCAGGTGCTGGCGCCCGGCGCTTCGAAGTACAGCAAGTGGTCCGAGCCGCCCGAGCCCGTCCACGTCGGCACCGACCACGACTCGCCCGCCGAGTTCGGTTGGTCTTTGTGGCAGCTCGAGGTGAGCTCCATGAAGGTGAGCGACTTCTTCATGTCCTTCGCTCCGCCGACGGAGCCGGGGCCGACGCGCAGCGAGACGGGGCCGCCACAGTCGGGCTGCTCGTCGACGAGGCCATTGCAGTTGTTGTCGACGGTGTCACAGACCTCGGGCTTCGGCGGCACCTTGCTCTGGCAGACCTTCTTTCCAGCGACGCAGCCGATGGCGCCGAAGTAACACTCGCCCATTCCCGCGTTGGCGCAGTCGGCCCCGACATCGACGGGGCTCTCGTCCTTCACGCCGTTGCAGTTGTCGTCCTCGCCGTTGCACAGCTCGTCGGCCCCGGGGTGAATCGTGAAGGCCATCGGGTTGCAGTCGTTGTTGCTCTCGACCCAGCCCTTCGGAGCGGCGCACGCCTGCAGCGTCATCAGCGGGTCGCCGTAGCCATCGCCGTCTTCGTCGCGGAAGTACGTCTTCAGCGGCACCAGGCCTTCGTCGATGGTGCCGTCGCAGTTGTTGTCGAGGCCGTCACACTTCTCGGAGCCCTTCGGGTTCGCCTCGGCGCTGGTGTCGTCGCAGTCTTGCGTGTTTCCGACGTACGGCTCGACCACCGGGACGCTGCAGAGCAGCTTCGAGGCCTTGGGGTTTCCGTAGCCGTCACCATCCAGGTCTTCGAAGTACAGCTTCGGGGTGCCGCCGCCAGTGCAGGTGCCGCCGTCGAGCACCAGCGTGGTGCACGCGGGGGTGGCGAACGGCAGGCAGCACAGGCCGTCGTCGCAGACGAAGCCCGACGGGCAGCTGCCGCCGTTGCACTGGTAGGGCCCGGTCAACGGCCAGGCCTGGTAGCAGCCGGCGGCGACCAGCGCGGCGAGGACGAGCAGGCGCCTCACTTCGCCCTCACCAGGTCGAAGGCAAAGAGTCCCGCACCAGCGCCCGCGAGCACGACGCCGCTGGCGAGGAGGATGTTGCCGGTGGTCGCGTACGCCTGGGCCTGCCGCTGCCTTTCGGTGGCGACCTCGAGCGTCGAGCACGCGCGGCTGCCGCCGACGCAGGGGTTCTGGCCGGCGCCGGTCTGCCGCGAGAGGCTTCCGGCGACGAGGCTCGCGCCGATTGCGACTGCGCCCGCCGTCCAGAGCGCGAAGCTGCCGATGCGCAGCGCGGCGTTTCCTTCAGGCGCGGCGCTCCTGAGCGTGATGGGCTGCGCCTTCAGGTCGACGTGGGTGCGGTGGCCTTCGGGGACCTCGACCTTGTGGAGCACCGCGTCGCCGCCGACGTAGACGACGTCGACCTGGTGCCCGCCAGCGGGCACGCTCAAGAGCCCGTTGCCTTTCACCTGCATCGGGCGGCCGTCGAGCTTCACCACCGCCAGGGCCGGCGCCTCGACGCGCAGCGCGCCCCAGCCACGCTTCGCCCACGCTGGAAGCACGGCATCGAGCGCCGGGCGAAGGCCGACGTCGGGCGCTTCGAGCTCGGCATCGCCCAGCTCCACTCCGAGCCGCTGGCCTTCGAACCAGAACGAGACGTCGAAGGCGACGCCGCCTTTGGATGAACGCAGAGAGAGCAGGGCGACCGCATCGGACTTCGCGGTGGCGACGAGGTCGCGCTGGCACTCGAGCTCGCCGCACGCCTTGCGCGGGCCGGTCTTGAAGACGGGGCCCTCGCCGACCTGCAGGCCCGACAGCTTCTTCAGCAAGGCTTCTGATGTCTTCTGCACCTTGCGGGTCACGGTGTCCGGCACGCCCTGCGCCTCGAGCACCTGGACCACCAACACCCCCCGCTTGTTCTCGGCCAGCGCACCGGGCGCCAGCAGAGCGACCAGCAGCCAGAGGCACCGTCTCCACATCACGAAAGCCTTGTTACCACGCTCACAAAAAAACGCGGGGGCCGGCACCGACGCCGACCCCCGCGGGAACTGCGAGTTGAAACTCAACTCACGGAGGGCAGCCGTCGAAGTTGGCCGCGGGAGCGACCTCCGCAGTGGTGGCGTCAATCGACCAGATGTACTGAATCAGGTCTGACTTCTTGGTTGCGGCCTGCGGGTCACCGACCAGGAACGCCGAGTTCGCGGCGAGCAAATGGTTCTGCCACTTGGCGTTGTCGAACAGGTCGGCCAACGACGCCGCCTGGCCGTGGTGCAGCAGCGGGGCGGCGACCTGCATCCCGTACAGCGAGGGGATGTTGTAGCCGCCGCGGCCCTGGGCGCGCGCGGTGCCACCCGGCTTGAGCTCGAGCGCATCCGTCGCCGCCGTGTCGCTGGGGACGCCGAAGGTGCCGATGTTGCGCACCGAGCAAGCCACCTGCGGAGGCGCCACTGCCGCCACGTTGAACGGCGCGACTTCCGCCGCAGTTGGCTGCGCCGCAATCTGGAACGTGGTGTGGGAGTTCCAGGTCAGCGGCCACACGCCCGGCCTCACGAACGCAGTCGTCGTCGTGAGCTCCGCATTCTTTGCCGTACCCGGGGTGTAGAACCGGCGCGACAGCGTCCAGCCTGCGCCACCGTGGCAGTTGGCGCAGTTGCCTTCGACGAACGCCGCCTTGCCGCGCGTCACTGCCAACGCATCCAGCGCCTTGCGGCCCTTCGGCGGGCGAATCGTGCGCGCGTAGGCGTCGATGTCGTCCCATGCGGCGGGCACGCACTTGATGGCGAGACCATCGGCCAGTTCCTTCGACGACTGGGCGAGGTTGTTCGGGGGCAGCGCCGCCGCCGTCTCGTTGGCGAGGTTTCCGCAATCGCCCTGCGTCGCCGCGGTGGTGATGGCGCCCTTGCCGCCTTGCACGCCGCGCGTGTTGCCTTCGAAGTCATGCATCTCGTCGATGATTCCCGACCAGTTGAAGATGCGCTGCTTCTGCGCCCCGGCGCCGTGCGAGTAGCTGCCATCCATCGACGTCGACTGCCGCGGACCTGCCGCGAAAATCCACGTCATGTTGTCCGACAACCCGTCGGGGTGGCACGAGCCGCACGACGACCAGGCGCTGTTGCTCCACCGCGTCCGGCCGGTGAAGAAGAAGTGGCGGCCGCGGTTCACCGCGATGTCTGAGGGGACGGTGGACGCTGGAACCGAGACCACCGCGTCGGTGAGCGTCTGCGACGCGAGGTCGACGACGCCCAGCTTCTGGTTGCCCCAGCAGTTGACGTACGCCTTGCCCGTGACGACTGCGATGCCGGTCGGGTTCTGACAGGCCGCTCCGCCCATGCCGTTGAGCAGGTCAATCTGCTTGTTCGCCGTCGAGCCCAGCGCCAGCGTGGTGCCGGTGCCGTAGTCGAGGCGCTGCACCGCTTCACCGCCACGCGCGACCGCGTAGGCGACGTTGCTGTTGCCGAGGAAGGCCAGGTCGACGAGGTCGGCGAGGAAGAGCTTCGGGTCGGGGAAGGCGTTCACCAGCGGCGCCAGCGACTGCGAGCCGGCCACGCCGGTCACTTCCGTCTTCGTCGCGAGGTCGCCAACCAGCACCACGGGAGCAACGTTCTGGTCGAACTTCGGCGCGCCACCCGGCGAAGCGCCGATGGCCGCGACGTAGACCTTGCCGTTGGCGACTGCAGCGCCGAACAGCTGGTTGGGGCTCACGCCCGCTCCGAAGCCACCATCGGCCATTGGAGCAAAGGTGATGGCACCATCGGCCGTCAACGCGCCCGCCGCGCTCAACGTGTAGACCGCGACCGCGCCCGTGCGGCTGAGGTCCGTGCCTTCGGCGGCGGTGTTCGTGCGGCCGTAGAACTCGGTGACGATGACTTTTTCGTCGGTGTCGTCGGCGTCGCCGTCATTGGTGATGACGACTGCGCGCGGGTTCCGCAGGACGACGGAGCTCACGATTGTGTTGGTGGTGGTGTCGATGACGCTGACGCGCGCCTCTGCCCACTCGGTGACGACGAGGAACCGGCCGCTGGGCGACAGCGCGAGGCCCGTGGGCTCGCTGCCGACGTTGATCGCCGCACCGACCGTCGGGCTGGCGGTGTCGAGGCCGCTGATGAGCTTCACCGTCGCATCCGCGCGGTTCGCGACCCAGGCCGACTTGCGGCTTGGCGTGTAGACGACCGCGCTGGGCTCGCCACCCGTGTTGACGCGCGAGAGCAGGGTCTTGGTCGACGCCGAGAAGGTCGAGACCGTGTTGTTTTCAGGGTTCACCATCGAGATGAGCGCGAGGTCGTCAGACACCGAGACCGTGCTCGACTTCGAAGCGGCCAACAGCGTCGCGCCGCCCGAGCCACCACCAACGCCCGAGCCACCACCGACTCCAGCGCCGCCGCCGACTCCAGCGCCGCCGCCCGCTGCAACGCCACCACCGGTTCCCGAGCCGCCGCCCGCTGCAACGCCACCACCGGTTCCCGAGCCGCCGCCGGCCGAACCGCCTGCGCCACCACCGGTGTTATTGGGGTCGCCGCCGGTACAAGCGGACAAAACCGCCACGGCCGTAATCGCCGCAGCGCACAGCTTTCCAACGTTCTTCATGTGTGAGTTTCCCCCTCTGGCCGAGATGGCCAGGGAAATGCGTTTGAGGCGCGGGGCAACATAGACGACTACTGGAACTGGGCCCAGAGCAGAATGGCGAGAAACCCGAGCCCTGCCGCACCAACGAACACACCTGCTGCCAGCCAGACGAAGCGGCCTTCGAAAGGGCCGTACGGGCGGGTCAGGTATTCCTCCTGCGGCTCTTCGCCCGACACCGGCTCGATTTCCTGAATCAGCGAGTCTTCGAGGCGCGGCTCGTGGCGGGTGTCGTAGGTGACACCGAAGCTCATCCGCTGCGCCAGCGTCGAGGCGGCCAGCGGCTGCGTCATTCGGGGGTCCTTCACCGGCATCGGGGTGAGGCCATCTTCGATGGTCATCACCGGCGGCAGCGAAGGCCCCGGCAGCATTCCGGGGCGCCCCGGGTCGGTGACGTCTTCGTCGCGCGACGAAATGTAGCCTGCGGGCGCAAGCACCGCGGTGTGCTCGAAAGCCAGGGCCGTGGGCGGCACGAACTGCATCCGCTTCGTCTTGTCGGTCGGGACCTCGGAAATCGCCTTGCCCTGCATCGTGTACGCGAGCACTTCGTCTTCCGATTCCTTCTCGCGCTTGAACACGCGCTGCAGGAGCTCGGCGAGGTCCTTCTCGTTCGTGTCCGGCGCATGGCGCAGGCGGACCTTCTTCATCGCCTCACCGAAAAATTCCGCCGACGGGTAGCGGTCGCCAGGGGCTTTCTTCAGCGCCTTCAGCACCAGCTCGTCGACCTCGCGCGGCAGGCTGCCGTGGTACAGCGAAGGCGCTTCCCAGCTGGGGTTGGCGGCTTTGCGCCAGCGCTCGATGGGGTCGCCTTTCTGCGGCAGCGCGTGCCACGCGAGCAACTCCCAGAGCATCACGCCCACCGAGTAGACGTCGGCCCGGCGATCGACGAGCTGCTTCTTCGCCTGCTCGGGCGCCATGTACGTGAGGTTGCCGATGACGACGCGCGGCGCGGTCTGCTCTTCCTTCAGCGTCGACTGCGCGGCGCCGAAGTCGATGATTTTGACCTCGCCCTTGTACGAGATGCAGACATTCGCCGGAGACAGGTCGCGGTGCACGAGGTGCAGCGGGTCGCCCTTCTCGTCCTTCGCGTTGTGCGCGTACTCGAGGCCGGTACAGACCTTTTCCCCGAGCAGCAGAATCAGCCCCAGTGGCAGCTGGGTCTTCCGGTCGCGCAGGCGGCGGGTGAAGCGCGACACCGTCTTCCCTTGCACGTATTCCATCGTCAGGAAGTACTCGCCGTTCACTTCGCCCATCGCGTAGACGCGCGCGATGTTCGAGTGCTTGAGCCGCACCACGACGCGCGACTCGTCGAGGAAGCGGCCCACGAAGGCGCGGTTCTCGAGCAGCGACGGCAGCACCTTCTTCACCACGCACGCGCGCGGTGCCTGGCCTCCGATGCCCTGGCCTTCGCGAGCGAGGAAGACTTCACCCATTCCGCCCGCGCCGATGCGGCGAATCAGTTCGTACTTGCCGAACGGAACCGGTGCGTCAGGGCTCGGGTCCTGCAACATGGGGGGGCCAGCTTGGGGTCGAGTCTTCAACGGAGCAAGCAGAGTCCGGGTGGGCTGCACGTCCCGCGGCCGCAGAAACACTGCCGGGCCAGTGACGACGTCGATGTCGAATGGGTTCGGAGAAAGAGAAGACACCGCTTCAAACCGCCGCTGAACTTCCCCTTTGCTCGCCCGACGCTCTAGTGGGGAATGCCGCAGCGCGTCAACCTGCAGGTCGGCCGGGAGTAAACCGGGCCTTGACGCGGTGATAAGCCCAGCTATCGGCCGACGCGGATCGAAAAACCGAGCAGCTCTCGCCCGCCCGGCCTCAGCATGTTCTGCCCGGAAGTGCCTGCTGGCGCCGTCCACGGCTCGACGCAGATGAAGGGCTTTCCGGGCAGCGTCCAGAGGACGAGGGTCTGAAAGTTCTCGCTCCACTCGAGAGAAATGGGGGGCGCGCTGCCGCGGTGAAGCACTGTCTTTCCGCCGCGGTGGTCGAGCAGGTGCACGTCGAGCTCGTCGCCGCCGAAACGCAGCGGGGGGAGGGGCCCTGTCGTGCCGGCGCGTTGATTAAAGGCGCGCGTCGCGTTCGTCTCGACCCACGCCGCCTGCTTGTCGGTCACCGCGAAGTACGGGTGCAGCCCGAAGTGCAGCGGCATCGGCACGTGAGCCCGGTTCTCGAGTTCGAAAGCGAGGGTCAGGGCGCCTGGCGTTACCGTCACCGTGAGCGTGAGTTGGTATGGGTACGGAAACCCGGGATGAGCAGACGCCAGCCGGCAGACCAGCTGGGTCTGGGTTACCTCCGTCAGTTCCCACGCCTCGAGCCGGGCGAACCCGTGCTGCTTCAGCGCGATGCCGGGCGGAGGCCTGCCCGGAAAAGGAAAGAGCACGGGCACCCCACCGCGCACGTTCTTCGTGGGGTCTTCCAGCGTCTCGCGGTCGAGGAACAGCAGCGGCTCGCCATCGACGATGAACCCCGTCACCAGGCCGCCGCGCTCGGGCACCACGGTCGCGCTGCTGCTGCCGCCGGCGGCGGTGAGCGTCACGGTCTTCACGGGTGCGCGTCGAGCCAGTCGCCGACTCCGAGCAGCCCCAACACCACGACGACTGCGCCCACGCCGGCGATCGACAGCAGTACTTTCTTCATGGGCGCGGACCTTAGTTGAGCAACGCCGCCGCGATTGCCGCCGCGAACACCTGCAGCGTGCGCGGCTCGTCCCACCTTGCCCGCTCTTGCAGGTCCAGCGCGTGGTGCGTCTCGATGATGAGGCTCGGAATGGTGGGCCTCTTCAGCATCCACACCTTGCGCCGCGCGATGAAGCAGCCCGGTACTTCGTCGGGCACGTACAGGCCCTGGTAGTCCCACCCGCCGTAGGGCGCGAACCCCGCCGCCGCCATCGACTTCGAAATCTGGCGCCCGAGGCGCGCACCGCCTTGCCGTTCGGGGCGTTTGGCCTGGTCCTCGTCGCTCCACAGCACCGAGAAGCCGCCCGTCTCTTCACCCGGCGCCTGCAGCAGCGGCGTGCGCCAGCACTGCTTTCCCGGCTCGGGCTCCCAGAGGATGGCCGAGCCCCGCACGTCGAAGTGGATGCCGAGAATCACGTCCGCCCTCCACTTCTCGGCCTCGGCGACCCGCGCCCCGTACGAAGGCCGCGCGTCGCCCGACCGCGAGAGCTTCACCTCGAACCGCCCCGTCGCCGCCAGCGCCTTCGCCAGCGCGTCCGCGGTGCGCGCGGTGAAGTCTTCTTCGTTCTCGCAGAGGGCCGACACCGCGCCGTGGTTGTCCTTCGCGCCATGCCCCGCGTCGACGTACACGCGCAGCTTCGGTGCCCGCCGCGCATCGGCAGCCGGCTTAAGCGGCAGGAGCTTCAGGCCATCGGAAGACGACGGCCAGGAGGTGAGGACCAACAGCAGCAGCGGCGTCATCGGTGTCGGTTGAGACACCCGGGCGCTGCAGTCTGTTTCAGTACTTCACCGCGTAGTCGATCGGCCCTGAGGGATACGGGCGCGGGCCGAAGCTCCATCGCCCCGCCAGCGTCGAGATGCAGTTGAAGAGCGTCGACGGCCCCTCATCGCGCACCAGGTGCAGCACTGTCACCTTGCCGGTCACGCCGATGTGGACGTTGAGCAGCATCGTCCCGTGAAGCTTGGGCGCGCGCCGATTCTGATCAACGACGCATCGACTGATTGCAGGGCGCTGCTTGCCTATCTCCTGGACGATGTGCTTCAGGTCGTCTGGGTGGTTCGTGGGCGAGTCGACCATTCCGGCCACTGCCGGCAGCCCGAAGTCCCTTCGGGTGAAGTGGTTCCTGCCGTTCTCCACTGGCAGCGTCGCCTGGGAATACTTGTTCGTGGTCAGGTCGGTGAGCTCGAACACCTGCAGGCCGGCATTGAGGTAGGTCACCGCGTTCGAGCTCAACGGAAGTCTCGCCTCGCCCCCCCGTGGCGCCTTTAGACGAATCTCGTCCGTCGGGCTCACCTCGAAGGTGACCGCCGCAGTGCCGCAGGTGATGCCCCGCATCCTGGCTGCGCGGCCGGGGACGACGTTGTCGGGCAACTGCAGCTTCGCAGCGAGGCCGAGGTCGATGGTCTGAAGCGCGAAGTACGCGGCCGTCTTGCAGTCGAGGTTCCCGGTGCCCTTGAAAGCCCCGCGCTCGAGCAGCAGCTCTACCAGGTCGCCCCTGGCCAGCTTCGCCGCCGCCATCAGCGGCGTGCGGCCATCCTCGTCGTCGATCTCGACCTGCACGCCGGCGCGGATCAGCTCGGGCACCAGGTCGGGCAGGTGGTCGATCGCCGTCAGCAGCAGTGGCGTTTCGTCGTCGCCGCGGTAGCTGTGGTCGAGCAGCGCGCGAAGCACCGCGCGGTCGCCCTCCCGAACCGCCTCGAGAATCGCTTCCTTCGCGTCGGTAGGCTTCGCCCCGGCGGTCAGAAGCGGAGCCACCATCGCCGACTGGCCGCCAGCAATCGCCAGCGCCAGGGTGTGCACGCCCATCACGCGGGCGCCCCCGTCGCTGAGCTTCTTCACGAAGGCCACGTCTCTCTCGAGAATCGCCGCCTCGTACAGCCGGGTGAAGTCGAGCTTCTCGAGCATCGCCTGTTCAATCATCAGGTCGGTGGTGCGGTTGACCCGGGCGCCGATCGACGCGCGCAGCGCCGCTTCGAAGGTCAGCGGGGTCGGGCCGATCGACAGCTGGCGCTGCAACGACTCGACGTCATCGGTGGCCAACAGGCGAAAGAGCTCGGCCACCTCGGTGCACGGGCTGGCCACGGCTCCGTTCTCGTCGAGCAGCCCGACCATTCGGTGGTGGTTGTTGGCGATCGCCAGGCAGCGCGCATCGGCCAGCGATTCATCGAACTCGGGAAGGAGGACGCTGGCGTTGATGCTGGCGCCGCTGCTGATCAGGATTCTGGCAATCTCGAGTTCGCCTCTTTCGGCGGCCAGCATCAACGGCGTGCGCTGCTTGCAAGGACCAGCAAGAGCCATCTTCTCCAGGTCTTCCTGCGGGTCGACGAAGCCCAGCAACCGCCTTCCCGCCAGCCGCCGCACCTCGGGCGCATCGAGCCGCCAGACCGCGGCCTGCAGCGGAGTGCAATCGGAAGGAGACGGGAGTCCCGTCGGCGTCACCATCGACACGACCACGAAGGCAGCCAGCATGGGTTCGAGTGTAACGTGGGTTGATGCAACGCGTTTTGATCCTCGGGTTTGTGTGGGTGGTGGCGTGTGGGCCCCCTCCGGAAGTCTGCAACATGGGCGGCGGCACCGGCGGCTTCAGCGGGGCCCCTCCGTTCAACCAGGACGCGGGCTTCGGTGGCGCAGGCGGAAACGGCTTCTTGCCAATGACGAAGGTGGGCGTCGCCGGCAAGCCGATGCAGGTCATCCTCAGCCAGCCCCAGTTCGTCACCTGCGGCGCCGGCAGCAAGGTCCTCGAGGTCATCACCGAAGTGCTCGACCCGATGAATAGGCCCGTCGAGCACACCCGCACCGCCGCGCCCGGGTTCAGCACGACCGTCACCTTCACGCCCAAAGAGCCAGGCGACTACCACCTGAGCGCGCGCTTCGAGCCGTCCCTCGGCACCCAGCAGGTCGATGTCGTCGTCGCCAAAGACATGACCGCCACGACGACGACCGCGCTCAACACCTCCGTGCCTTGCCGCGCGCTCGAGGTGATGCCGTCAGGGCTCGTGCTCTGCCAGACCAGCGCATCCCTTCGCGTGTACCGCGACGGCGCCTTGCTGCAGAGCCTCGAGTCCGACGAGTTCGCGGTTTCGGGCAACGTGGTGTGGACGACCCGCCTCGGGGTGGTGCAGCGCCAGGTCGACCTGGGTGGCGCGATGCCGCTGGGCAACCCGGTGAAGCTCGACACCATGATTGGCGATACCGCGATGAAGCTCGTGGCGACGGCGGATCAATTGGTGGCCAGCGGCAGCAGCGGCACCGTGCGCATCGCGCTGCAGGGCGGCGCGCTGGTCGAGACGAAACGCATGTACCGCTACATCGGGCAGGGCGCAGGTCTGGTCACGGGGGACCTCAACCTGCTGTTGTTCTGGGAGCCCCAGGGCACCTCGCAGGGCAGGCTTTGCAGGTACAACTTGAACACCAGCAACGACCTCGGCTGCCAGGAGCTCGGCCGCGTCGAGCTGCTCGGCTCGGACGCTGCCGGACACTGGTCGCACGGCGACTCCACGCTGCGCGTCGACAGCCTCGGCGCCGACGGCAAGGTCCAGTCGGCCACGATGGCGTTCAACGGCATCCCCTTCACCGGGGTGCCCTTCACCAACACCCACGTCGAGGCGAGCCCAGCGATTGCCACCACCGAGGGCTTTCACCTCGTGCCCCGCCTCACGGCCACTGGCATCATCCTCGACGCCTACCAGCTGCCCGAGGGCTTCGTGCCCAAAGGGGGGACCACCACTGCCCTGCGCGCGGAGCACCCTGACGGCCGCCAGCTGCTCTTCGCCCGCTAACGCCGCCGCCAGCCGCAGTAGGCTCCACCCGCCTTCATCTCGCCCGGAGCACCACCTCGTGTCGGAGTCGTCGAGTCAGCACTGGCTGGACCTGCTGCCGTTACCGGCTGTCATCATCAGCAACGCCAGGTTCCTTCACGTCAACGAGCCCTTTCTTGTGCTGCTGAAGCTGAGCCGAGAAGAAGCGGTGGGGATGCGGTTCGACGAACGCGTCGCTCCCGAAGACACCGAGCGCGTCTCGTCTCGCCACCGCGCGCGCCTGGCCGGCGAAGCGGTGCCCGACTCGTACCAGCTGAACATTCTGCGCAGCGACGGCGAGCGCCGCACCGTCGAGATTTTCGTCTCGCAGGCTGGCGAGCAGACGCTCTTCCAGCTGCTCGACGTCACTGGCCGCGCCACCCACCAGGAACACCTGAGCGCGCTCGCCCGATTGGGCGCCGCCGTGCAGCGCGGGCAAAGCGAGGCCGCCATCTTTGCTGCCGTCGTCGCCGGCCTTCACTCGATGGACGCCGCCGTCTTGCGCGTGCGCCCCATCGAAGACGGCCTGCAGGTCATCAGCGACGGCCCGCCCGCGCCCATCGAGCCGTGGGGCCCGGGGCTCAAAGAGGCGTGGCTCACCGGCTACGCGTTTCTCGACGACCTCAGGCTGACGCCCTTCACCGAGCCCTGCACCTGGGTTCGCGGAGCGGTGGTTCGCCTCGACGTCGCTGGCGTCGGCCGCGAGCTGATGGTCATCGGGGCGCTGTGGCTGAAGCCGGAGGACGCCCCGACGCTTGCGTTGTTCGGCGCGCAAATCAGCGCGGCCCTCGAGGCGAACCGGCTCATCGTCGACCTGCGCCGCAGCTACGACGAGCTGTCGCGCGCGCAGGCCCAGCTGGTTCAACGCGAACGCCTCGCCGCGCTGGGTGAGATGGCGGCCGCGCTCGCGCACGAGGTGCGAAACCCGCTCGGCGTCATCTTCAACTCGCTCTCGTCACTGCCGCGCGAAATCTTGGCGGGCCATGACACCACGCAGCTCGTCTCGATTCTCAAAGAGGAAGCGCACCGCATCAACCACCTCGTCGGTGACCTGCTCGACTTCGCCCGGCCCTCGCTGCCCCTGCTTTCCAACGAGACTGCGCTGCAGACCCTGGTCGTCGAAGCCGTGGGGGCCGTGCTCGGCTCGACGCCGGTGAAGATTCTCTTCGAGGTCAGCAACGCGTCGGGCGTCGACCTGGTGACGATGGATGCGCGGCTGATGCGGCAGGTGTTCCTGAACCTCGCCAACAACGCAGTGCAGGCGATGCCGCAAGGCGGGACGCTGGGCGTGGTGCTGACGCTCGACAGCGCGGGCACCGAGCCGTGGGTGCAAGTGACCTTCAGTGACACCGGCGACGGCATCCCTGCCGAGGTGCTGCCCCGCGTGTTCGAGCCCTTCTTCACCACCCGCGCGCGCGGCACGGGCCTGGGGCTTGCGCTGGTGAAGCGCATCGTCGAAGGCCACCGGGGCCGGGTCGATGTGCGCAGCGGGCAGGGAAAGGGGACGCGGGTCGTCGTCGCGTGGCCGATCTAGGTCGCTCCAGACGTTGCGGCGCCCTATGTTCACCGGCCGATGAACTGGCTCCCTGTCCTCCTCAAGTCCGCTACTTCCCGCGGTGCTGGCGTTCACCCGAAGACGTGGCCCGCCGTCGCCCAGCGCTCCCCACTCCCCGTGCCCGACGACGTGCGCGCCCTCTACGAGCAGACCGACGGCGCCCGCTTCTCGGGCGAAGTCGTGTTGTGGACGTGGAAGGAAGTCGAAGAGCGCACCGCGAAAGGACTCGGTGGCCTCAAGTCCAGCGACGTCTGGCTGCTCGGCACCAAGCGCGAGACTGGCATCTTCTTCGCCGCCCGCTCGCGCCCGCTGCTTCGCGCGCTCCCCGCTGCCGCCCGCACCAACTGGCTGCGGTCCGTCGATGCCGACAGCTTCGTGTATGGCCTCTGGCGCGCGGTCGACGACGTCTTCGTCGTGCGCTCGCTGCAGGAGCTGCTCTCGATGAGCGTCGCCCGGCCCGGCGAAGACTTCGGCGAAGTCACGTACGTGCGCGCGATGCACGCGGTGAAGAACGCGCTCGCCGAGCTCGAGCCGTCGAAGACGAAGCCGCCCCGGCCGTCGCGGCCGACGGGAAGTCACCCCGCGCCGAAGCCTCCGGCGAAGAAGAAGCCGGCGGCCGCCACGAAAGCCCCAGCGAAGAAGAAACCCTGAGGGCAGATGGAACCGTTCGACCTGCTCATCCACGGAGGCACCTGCGTGACTCCAGGCGGCACTGTGGTCGCCGACGTGGGAATCCGCGCGGGCCGCATCGCCGACCTCGGCGCGCTTGGCGCGCACCCCACCGCCGCGAAGCTTGATGCGAAGGGCCTGCATGTGCTGCCGGGCGCCATCGACTCGCAGGTGCATTTCCGCGAGCCGGGGCTCACCCACAAAGAAGACATCGGCAGCGGCAGCGCGTGCGCGGCGCTGGGCGGCATCACCTGTTTCTTCGAGATGCCGAACACGACGCCGAGCACGGACTCGGCCGACCGGCTGGCGTGGAAGGTGGCGCGCGCGAGGGAGACGAGCTGGGTCGACTTCGCTTTCTACGTCGGGGCCACGCGCGAGAACGCAGACACGCTCGGAGACCTGGAGCGGCTCGAAGGCTGCGCTGGCGTGAAGGTCTTTCTCGGCAGCTCGACGGGGAACCTGCTGGTCGACGACGAGCCGACGCTGATGCGGGTGCTGCAGTCGGGGCGGCGGCGGGCGGCGTTTCACAGCGAGGACGAAGCGCGGCTTCAGCTGCGCCGCCCGCTGGCCGAAGGAAAGACGGTGCACTTCCACCCGCAGTGGCGCGACGAAGAATCCGCGGTGATTTCGACGCGCCGGCTGCTGGCGATGGCGAAGCGGTGGGACAGGCGCGTTCACGTGCTTCACGTCACCACCGCGGGCGAGCTGCCGCTGCTTCAAGCGGCGCGCGACCACGCGACCTTCGAAGTCAACCCGCAGCACCTCACCTTTCACGCCCCCGAGGTCTACGACCGGCTGGGCACGCTGGCGCAGATGAACCCTCCGATTCGCGATGCGAGCCACCAGGCCGCGCTGTGGCACGCGGTGCGGTCGGGGCTCGCCGACGTGCTGGGCAGTGACCACGCGCCGCACACGCTCGAAGAAAAAGCGAAGCCGTACCCGGCCAGCCCGTCGGGGATGCCCGGCGTGCAGACGCTGCTGCCGGTGATGCTCGGCCACGTCGCCGAAGGGCGCCTCTCGCTCGAGAGGCTCGTCGACCTCACCGCGCACGGGCCGGCCCGCATCTTCGGCCTCGCGCGCAAGGGCCGGATGATTCCCGGCAACGACGCTGACCTGACGCTCGTCGACCTCGCCGCCAAACGCGTCATCACCAAAGAGTGGAGCCGCAGCCGCGTCGGGTGGACCCCGTTCGAAGGACACGCCGTCACCGGCTGGCCGATGGTCACCATCGTGCGCGGCAACGTCGTGATGCGCGACGGCGCGTTGCAGGGCGCTCCGCATGGCGAGCCGGCGACTTTCCTGCCGTAGCGCCCAGGCGCGCTAGATGAGGTTCGCGAGCGGCCCGGTGCAGTGGGCGGGGTCTCCAAACGTGTTCCCCGCGACGCCCATGCCGTTCATCAGCGAGACGAGCAGGTTGTTGTGCGGAACGTCGTTCGAGAAGGTGAGGTAGCGGTTGGTCTGCCACGCGCCACCCGCGCTGCCGCAAAGAAGAAACGGCGCGTCCTTGTGGCTGTGCGTGTTGCCTTTCGAGAGCTCGCTGCACCAGACGACGACCGTGTTGTCGAGCACGGTGCCGGTGCCTTCGGGAATCGAGTTCAGCTTATTGAGCAGGTACGCCAGCTGTTCCATGTACCACTTGCGAATCACGGCCAGCTTTCCCCACGCGTGGGTGTCGGAGTCCGGCTGGTGCCCGAGAATGTGCTCGTCGTCGGTGATGGGCTTGTTGCCCGAGCCGTCGTTGTACTGAAGGAAGGGGTAGGGCCGGTTGTTCGTCGAGGCCGACCACTGCAGCGTGACGACGCGCGTCAGGTCACACGCCAGCGACATCGACACGAGGTCCATCTGCAGCTTGCCGATGGCGCCGTAGTTTCCGGGGTCCGTCAGATTGATTTGAGCTCCAAGCATCGGCTGGCTGCACGCGCTGCCCAGCGTGCCGGCGGGGTTGTCGAGCCGCATCTCGACGTCGCGCACCGAGGTGAGGTGGTTCTCGAGCTTCTGCCGGTCTTCTTGCGACAGCTTCGGCGAGAGCTTCGCGAAGCGGTCTTTCACCAAGTCAATCGCCGCGTGCCGGCGCCGGCGCTCGCGGGTCAGCGCCGCGAGGTCCGTGCCCAGCTGCGAGAAGACCCGGTTGTAGAGCGCGTACGGGCTCGTCTCGTTCGCGACGGGCTGGTCATTTCCCGCGTAGCTCAACACCGTGCGCACTTCGGTGCCGCCGTACTGCGTCGACTGCACGCCCACGTTCAGCGACTTGAACCGCGTGCCGGCGCCAATCGTGTTGCCCAGGTGCTGGTCGAGCGAGATGTGCGAGGCCCAGCCCGCCAACGAGCCGTCGCCGCCCACCTGGCCACCCGTGTTCAGCTTCTGCCCCGTCAATAGCGCCATGCCCTGCTGGTGCGGCTCGCCCGGCCCGATGTCGTTGGCCAGCAGGTCGAGGCCCTTGATGACGACCAGCTTCTGCTTGAACGGCGTCAGCGGCTCGAGCGCCGAGCCCGTGAAGTCCATCGACGGGGGCAGGAAGAGGTTCCCGTTCGGCGTGTAGAAGAAGACAATTCGCTTCGGGAAAGTCAGCGCCTGCTTCGTCGACGACTGCGCCACCTGCGACGGCGCGAGCGACGAGTCCACGCAGCCGAGGCTCTGCATCAGGGGCAGGGCGAGCGCCGCGTGGCCGGCTCCGCGCAGCAGCGTGCGGCGGGTGAGCTTCACGGTCATGGCGCGACTCCGGTGCGGCGGTACAGGAAAGCGTCGGTCTGCGTCAGCGCGAGGACGAGCTTCTTGATGTCGTGGCGGTCGTGGGTGAAGGCGTCGTTGACCCGTTCGATCGAGCACGCGTCTTCCGCCAGCTCGCCGCGGCCGTACGCGAACCGGAACCACTGCTTCACGTAGCAGCGCTGCGCCTGCTTGCTGCTCGTCAGCTTCGTCGCGAGCCCGCGCACGCCCTTGAAGGTGCCCGGCACATCGGTGCCGAAGACTTCGCCGCTGTCGTCGATGACGCGGCCTGCTTCCTTCTCGCGGTACACGCCCACGCCGTCGAGGTTCTCGAGGCCGAACCCGAGCGGGTCCATCATCCGGTGGCAGCCCTTGCACGAGTTGCTCGCCGAGTGCGCCGCGAACCTCTCACGCGCCGTGCTGTCGGCCTTCGGCTCGGGCACGGTGATGTTCACTTCCGGCGGCGGCGCGTCGAGCACCTCACACAGGAACGCTTCCCGCACCAGCTTGCCGCGGTGCACGGGCGAGGTCTGGTTGGTGTGCGCGTTGATGGCCAGCAGCGTGCCCTGCGTCAGCAGCCCCGCGCGGTGCAGGGGATCGAACGCGACCTTCTGGTAGCCGCTGCCCGTCGTCGCCGCGGTCACGTTGTAGAACGCCGCCAGCGCGGGGTTCAGCATCGAGTACGGCGCCGACATCAGCGACTCCCAGCTGCCGTCGCCGTCGAAGACGACCTGCTCGATGAAAGCTTCCGATTCTTTTTCCATCAGGCCGGCGATGGCGGGCGTCCACGTCGGGAACACCGTCGCCGACTTGCCGACGTTGTGAATGCGATCGAAGTCGAGCCACTGGCGGTGGAACTCGACCACCTGCGCCCGCGCCTGAGCGACCTCGAGCATGCGCTCGGCCTGGGCGGCGACCTGTTGCTTCGTGCGCAGCTCGCCATTGGACGCGGCCAGAAAGAGCGCCTCGTCGGGCATCGAGCCCCACAGCATGTACGAGAGGCGCGCGGCGACCTCGTGGTCATCGAGCTTCGCGAGGCCTGGCGGCAGGCGGCGGTCGAGCACGGGGGCGCTCGAGACTTCGACGCGGTAGAGGAAATCGGGCGCCTGCAGCGCAGCCTCGATGACGAGCCGCAGGCCAGCGATGAAGGCGGGCTGGGTGACATTCGCCGCATCGATGGAGCCCAGCGCTTTGCCCTGCGTGTACGCGACCTGCAGCATCGCGCGCGTGTCTTCGTCCAGCGGCCGGCGGAAGACGCGAAGGCCGAAAGCGTCGATGAACTTCGCCGCGCACGCGTCATCCGACAGCGGAGCGCCACAGCTGTACCAGGGCAACGTCCCCAGCCGCGACGTCACGCGCAGCGAAATCCGCTCGGACGCTGACATGTGCTTCTCGACCAGCGCCGAGGTGGTGGTCAGCGCCATCGCGTTGTTGTTGAAGCCCAGCCCTTCTTCTTCGGCGTTGAACTCTGCGGCGGGGTGCGTGTCATCGCCCAACAGGTCATTGACCGTTCGGTCGTACTCGGTGCGCGTCATTCGCCGAATCGGCGACGGGCCGGGCATCACGTCATCCGTGCAGGCGGTCTTCACCGGTGGGGCCAGCTTCGCGGAAGGCTTCACCACCACCACCGGCGGTTTCCCCGACACAGTCGGGTCCTCGCTCTCGGGGGCGAAAATCTGCGCCTCGCACCCCACCAACAGCAGACAGACGAGGCTCGAGATTCTTCTGGGCAACATGCTCCGCCGACGTGCCGGATCCATGCCGCTTTTTTCTGCTGTAACCCGATGGAACCAAAGGGACTTTTCGACGGCATCAAGGGGTTACGTGGAGCACTGACAGTCCACTGACTGAAGCCGGGTCATTCGCAGCGAAAACCATGGCAGTGGGTTGGTTCGGCGGCGTCGCTCGGTCATCACGGGGAAACCCGTCGCCGGCGCGCCCGAGCTCGGCGCATCGCGTCGCCCCTGCCCGCTTTCTCGGTGCGACACGGCTGAATGAGCGAGTTCAAGGCTCAGCTCTTTTGAAAGACGAAAGACGCTGGTCTTCTCAGACCTCATCCCTCCGTCAACCCGGAGCTCCGGACCTCGCAAGTGTGTACACGGACCGCTCCGCGCGTGGCGCGGCGGCAGAGACGGCCGGTGCGGGAGTCACCACACCCATGCCTGACCTTCACCACTACCCTCGGCTGCCGCCGCACCAGGTGCAAGGATTCGACTGTACGACGCCTCTCGCATCGAGATTGCCGACGGCGCCGGAACTCGAATTAGCCTCACGCCCCCTCGCCGTTTTGTGTTGGGTGACGTCATTACTGCGGTGCAGCAAGTAGGGGCTTGTGTTGGGACGACGGGGGACGACGGGGTACGAGATTAAAGCGCGCCCTGGGGAGGGGGCCTCCGGGGCCTCCGGGGGCTCGAAAGAACCGAATCTCTTAATGTCTTGATTGTCCGGTCCACGGAAAAGCTGGAGAGCCTCGATGGCCTGCAGGGCCTTCGCGCAGTGCGCGGAGGTCTTCGGGGTGGAGCAGTGGCGCGTATCGCGGCTGGGAACTGAGAATGGCAGTAGTGTTCGGCCGCCGTTCGGAAGGGGGTGCCCATGGCGATTCACGTGTTGCTCACGGTGCTGCTTGCAGCCGGGCCGGCGGAAAAGTCGAAGCTCGCGGTGCTGTCGTTGACGTCGGCAGGCGACGTCGAGCCAGCCGTTGCCCGCAGCCTCACCGACCTCGTCACCGCCGAAGTCGACGCGCGCGGCTACTTCGACCCCATCTCCTCGAGCGAAATCGAAACGATGCTCGGCGCCGAGCGTCAACGCCAGCTGCTCGGCTGCGGCGAAGACTCCACCAGCTGCCTCACCGAGCTCACCGGCGCACTGGGAGCCGGCTTCATGCTGACGGGCTCGCTCGCGAAAGTCGGCGGCGTCTTTCAGCTCAACCTCCAGGTCGTCGACACCCGCAACGCCCGCACCCTGGGCCGCAGCTCGAAGCTCGCCCGCGACTTCGAGAGCCTGCGCCTGCAGGTCCCCTACGCCGTCGCCGAAGCGTGCGGCACTCCGCTCCCCGCCCCGCCCTCGCGCGTGCTGCCGTACACGATGATTGGCGTCGGAGCGGGCGCTCTCATCGGTGGCGGCGTTCTCGGCATCGTCGCGCTCAACAACGAGAGCCTCGTCCGCGGAGAGCTCGCCGCCGACGACATGAACCCCAACGTCCAGCTCAACTACGCGCAGTCGTACCGCGACAAGCTCTCGAGCGCCGCCACCCAGAAGACCGTCGCCCTCACCGCGCTCATCGCTGGCGCCGTGCTCGTCGGCGTCGGCATCTGGCTCATCCCCCCCGAGGCACCGCAGCCCGGCCAGAAGGTCGGCCTCGTGCTCACTGGCAACGGCCTCGCGTTGGTCGGGACGCTGCCGTGATTCGCCGCGCCTGCGCGCTACTGCTGCTCGCTTCATGCACTCCGGGCCCGCTCGAGGGCGGCGCCTACCGCTGCGACTTCGGTGGCCCAGTGGACCAGTGCCCCGAGAACTGGCGCTGCGGCCTCGAGAGCTACTGCCACTTCCTCGGCGACGTCTCGCGGCCGTGGCGCTGCAACACCGCCGCTCAGTGCGAAGCCAACTACCAGTGCGGCCTCGACAGCGCGCGCGATGGCGGCGAGTGCCACAACCCTGCCGTCGGCGTTTCATACCCATGCTTCGCCGACACCCACTGCACGGCCGGCTGGCACTGCGGACCCGAAGGCCGCTGCTATGACCGCTCGATTCCCACTGACTTCGTGTGCCGTCCGAGCGCGGGCGACTGCGCTGACGGCTGGCGCTGCGGGCTCAACGGCCGCTGCCAGAACCAGGACGCCGGAGCGCCGTACGCGTGCCGCACCGATGCCGGCCTCGACGACAGCTGGTGCGAGCAGGGCTTTCGATGCGCGCCCGAAGGCCAGTGCCTCGACCCCCGGCAGGACGCGCTGCGCGAGGTGTCGTTTCAGCCGCCGACCGCAGCCGCGAAGATTCACCCGCTCGTGCGCCAGCCGCTCGAGCGCTTCTCGGTGGGGCAGTACTACGACGCTGGCTTCGGTGAGGGTCGGCAGATGGTCGCGTGGGTCACCGGCGGTGAGCTCTTCGCGCGGGTCACGGGCCTGGCTCCTGACGGAGGAGCCGTCGAAGTTCCCCTGGGCACGTGGGACGCAGGCACCGCGCTGCTCGCGATGGGCAGCCGCGGCGAGACCGCCGACAGCATCGCCATTTTCTACGACAACGTGCCCCGCCTCATCACGCTGGGGGCTGCCGGGCTCGAGACAATCCAGGTCCTGCAGTCCGGCGCCACCCTGCGCGAAGAAATTCAGGTTCCGCACCCGGTCACCCAGCTGCGCCAGGGCTCCGTCTTTGGAGACGAATCGCCACACGTCGCCGCTTTCAGCGAAGCACCCGACCGCTACTCGCGGCTGATGGGCGGCCCTGCGACTGCGCGCTTCGTCGGAGACTTTCTCGAAGACGGCTCGGGGACGAGCTTCGCCGCCGTCCCCAACAACAAAATTGTCGAGATGGCCCTCGTTCGCGGCAGCTTCCAAATCGAGTGCGCCTTTGCAGTGGATCGCCGCGGGCTCTGGGTCGCGCAGAACAGCATCAACGTCAACGACAGCTGGGACTTCGCGCCGATCGAGGTCCCGGGCCTCACCAACGACAGCTGCCGCGCGTCTGCAGACAACAACGAAAGGATTTCGCAGCTCGTGCCGCTGGGGCGCGATTGGCTCGGCTACCTCTCGACCGTTGCCGACGCCGGCACGAGGGCGAGCATCCTCGACTTGCGCGGGCTGTGGAACCGAACCACCCCTTCGTTTTGCTCGACCGACAACTTCCTCGGCTGCACCAACGCCGACCGCATCCCCATCGATCGCCGAATGGGCCCCTGCGTCGTTTGTTCCGGCGGCCAGGTGCTCGACCTCGGGTTGGTGGAAGACGGGGTAGGCAACCCGCACCTCGAGCTTCGCTGCGGCAGCGCCGACGGCGGCACGACTGGCTTTTTCACCGCCACACCCCGCCCGCAGGGCACCGGCTGCGACATCGCCATCGCCGGTGGTGACAGCAGCCTCTTCACCCGGCCCGCCTTGATTCGCGCCGAGCAGCCGGCGCCCGGCCGCGTGGCGTGGGGCAGCAGCGACGGCTTCATCTGGAGCGGCGCCTCGGCCAGCGGCGCCCGCTCTGAGCTCCTCGATCGCGCCCCCGCTGTCGTCGCGCGACGCTCACCCGCGACCACCGACGTTCGCGTCTTCACCGGCGACAGCGCCGCCACCTTCCAGCCCGACTTCGGTCTGCTCACTTCCTTCAGCGCGGGCGTCATCTCGGGAATCGCCAACGCCCCTGAGTGGGTGGTGACGCGCGACCGCCTGCTGCTGAACCTCGCCGGCAACACGTCCAGCGTCGGCGACCAGCTGGGCGTGGTCGGCCTCGTGAGCAACATCTTCGTCGCTCCGTTCAACGGTGTTCGCGTGACAGCGTCCAACGCCCATAGCGCACTGCTTGTCTCGGCCGGCTCCAACATCTTCAGTGGAGAGGTCGAAGGCCTGCCCCCGTACCCTCCGCTGACCCTGAAGGCCGTCGCTCCCAGTCAAATCGACTCGCTCGCCGTCTCGACTAAGGCCCCGCCAGGCGTCTACCTGCGCGGCTATGTCGTCACCCCCAACGGCGTCCTGCGCCTCAATGCGGTCACCGCCACCCAGTGGGGCTTCGAGCCCATCTCGCTTCCCGCGTCGCTGCTTCCGCGAGAAGTCTGGTTCGAAGATGACCGCGCGCGCGTCGGGTTCGCCGATGGCACCGTCTACTCGCTGCCCAGCCGCGTCCCCATCGCTTCGCCTCTCACCGACGGCGTCGAGGACTTCGCCCAGCTGTGCGGCCAGCAGCTCGCGCTCGGCGCCGGCGGCCTCTTCAGGCTCGAGGCAGAGGCCGGAAAGTCGCTGGGCCAGTGGAAGCCCATCGCCCTCGGTGTTTTTCAGGCGGGCGGCTTCACCGGCGCCCGCCTTCACGCCACCGGCGCCACGCTCTACGTCTTCAAGCGCACCGGAGAAGCCGCCCGCCTCGACTTCCCGGGCTGCACCGCGCCTTAAAAACCCGAGCCCGTCAGTTCGCAGTTCACTTCGTCGGGCGGAAGTCGGACTCGACCCTCAACGTCCACGCGCGCTGCTCGCCGCCCCGGGTCCAGGCCAGCATCGTGGTGGCGCCGCGGCTCTTGCCGACCACCAGAATCTGGTCGTTGCCGATCGTCTTCACGTCTGCGATCGACGAATCGCCGACTGCGATCCGCACCACGTCGGGAAGGGTGACGACTCGCTGGGCCCCCACCCTCAGCTTGACGGTCGACGACTCTTCGGGCGGTGCGGGCGCAGCGGCGCCGCCCGCGACAGTCACGTCCCACTCGAGGCGACCCAAATCCGCGGGAGGGGTCGCCTTCGTCCAGACGATGAGCGACGTCGTCCCCGGCCCAGCGCCGACGACCAACAGCTGGTCGTTGCCGATTGTCTTCACGTCCGCGATCTCTGAGTCGCCAATCGCCACCCGCGTGATCCCCGGAATCGTCAGCACCAGCTCGCTGGCGACGACCAGCTTGAGCTTCTGGCGCATCACCTCGGGCTTCGGCGCCGGCGTCAGCTCTTGCCACGTGACCCCGGCTCCGGCGTCAAGGATGACGGCGAAGGCCATTGCCCCGAGCGCACGTCGGCGACCAGGCCTTCCAGCTGCTCGGGCGACATGTATGCAGGAGTGCCCAGCAGCGAGCCTTCACGGGTCAGCTCGATCGACCCCGCGTCGACGCCGACGCCGGGAAGCGGAACATTGGGGCGGGCGAGGCCGAGTCGGTGACCTGCGCTCGGCCATCAGCGCCGACGAGCACGTTGCCCGGCTTGAAGTCGCGGTGGACACGCCGGCCTGGTGCGCCGCCTCGAGGCCACGGCCCGCCTCGAGGAAGATCCGCACCACCTCGCGCCAGTCGCGCTTGCGCTCGCGCAGCCAGGACAGCCGACCCCGCCCGCCATGAGCGCGATCATCGCAGATCCTCACTGCACGACGTGCACGGTGATCTCGCGGCGCGGGCTTTCGCTCCAGACGATCAGCGTCGTGCCGCCGGCTTCCTTCCCGGCCTGCAGCAGCAGTTGCCCATTGCCGATGGTCTTCACGTCGAGGATCTCGGCGTCCCCGACGGCGACGCGCAGCATGCCGGGGAAAATAAGGATCCGCTGCTCGCCAGGCTTCAGCGTCAGCTCGCTGCTGGTGAAAAGCTCGGGCACGACGCCCGGCTTCGGCTTCAGCTTCACGACGCGGATCTTGATGTCGATCGGCCCCGGGCTCTCTTTCTGCCAGACGCGCAGCGTCGTCTCACCCACCGAGGCGCCGATGATCAGCACCTGGTCGTTGCCCAGCGTGCGCAGGTCGGCGATCGCCGAGTCGCCCACGGCCACCTTCAAAACCCGGGGCACAGTGAGGACCTTCTGGTGCCCGATGTTGATTTCGAGCTCGGTCGGGAGGCTCCCCTCAGACTGGGCGGCCAGAGCGGCGATGGGTAGAAGCAGCGAGAGGCCAAGAAGGGTACGCATGGAAAGTCTCCTCAAGAAAGGCGGGTTCAAATCCCGGACACAGGGTCGTGCGCGGCGTTGCACCCCCATTTCGGCTTCGAGAATCCGAGGCCCTCTTTCCGAATTGTGCAGTTTTGAAATAGCGACCGGTTGTCCGCGTTTCTATTTGGCCGTATGTCTCGCCCCGTGATGCACGCGCCTCCACCGACCATGCCGCCCGCGCTGCTGACGCAGAAGCCGACCCGCCGCACCTTGTTGAAGGCCTTCGGCGTCGGTGGGGTCGTGCTCGCCGGTGGCGTCTGGGTCTGGAACACCGTCGGCCGCTTCGGGCCGCCGGCAGAAGGCCGCCTCGTCTTCGACGCCGACGAGTTCCGCATTCTCGAGAAAATCTGCGAGGCCGTCTTTCCAGGCCCGCCCGAGTACCCGTTCTCTGCGCACCAGGTGCAGACCGCCGAGTTCGTCGATGCGTACGTCTCGAACCTCTACGACGATTTGCAGTTGCTCTTCCGCACCCTCATTCGCACCATCAACGTCTCGCCCATCGTCACCCACGGCCGCAGCTTCTATTGGCTCGGGCTCGAGAAGCGCAAAGAGGTGCTCGAGCAGTGGGCCGACAGCGAGCTGCGGCTGCGGCGCGCCGGCTACCAGTCGCTCACCTTTGCCGTGAAGCTCGGCTACTTCGAAGACGACCGCGTTCGCGCGGCCGGTGGCTTCGTGCCCGGCTGCAATCTGCCCCAGGACGGCCGGCCTCAGGGGCTCGGGACGAGGAACGGTTGATGGACTTCCCCGCGGGTCAGACGCTGCGCTGCGATTCCTTCGAGCGCGACGAGACAGTCGAGTGTGACGTGGCCATCATCGGCTCGGGCGCCGGCGGCGCCGCGGCGGCGTGGGTGCTGTCGCAGGCGGGCCTGAAGGTCCTCATCATCGAGGAAGGCAGGAAGTGGGAACCGCACCAGCTCTCGACGAAGCAGTCGTGGGCGCTGAGAAACCTTTACGGCGAGCGGGGCACCTCGGTCGCCCAGGGCAACGTCTACCTGCCGATGCCCCGCGGCCGCGCGGTCGGTGGCTCGACCCTCCTCAACTCTGCCATCTGCTTTCGCACGCCCGCCGCGATCTTGAAGAAGTGGCAGGACGAGTACGAGATTCCGTGGGCCGACCCCGCGCATTACGACCCGGTGTTCGCCGAAATCGAGCTCGCCATCGGCGTCGCGAAGACACAGCCGCACAACGCGCGCGCGCACAACCTCATCTTCAAAGACGGCGTCGACGCGCTGAAGCTCGACGGCGACTTCATCAGCCGCAACGCGCCCGGCTGCATCGGCTGCGGCCTCTGCCAGCTCGGCTGCCCCGTTGGCGGCAAGGGCAGCGTCGACCGCAACTTGATTCCCGTCTCGCTCGAGCACGGCGCGGCGCTCTTCACCTGCGCGCTCGCGACGCAGGTCATCACGCAAGACGGCGTCGCGAAGGGCGTCGAGGTCTACGCTGTCGACCCGATGTCGGAAGACCGCAAGCGCCGCATCGACGTGAAGGCGAAGAAGGTCTTCGTCTGCGCGGGAGCCGTCGGCTCGCCGATGCTGCTCTGGCGCACCAAGCTCGCGAACTCATCCGGCCAGGTCGGCAACAACCTTCGCGTCCACACCGGCACCGGCGTGGCGGCGCGCTTCGACCGCATCATCGACCTCTGGCAGGGCGTGACGCAGGGCTACTACACGCGCATCCCCGACGAGAACGCGGTGCTCGAGACCTTCAGCGCCACGCCTGAGATTTATTCGATTCAATACGAGGAGTATTCGAAGCCCATCAACCAGCTTCGAAACCTCGCCTCGTGCGGCTGCATGATTGGCGACGTCTCTTCCGGCACCGTTCGCCCCCACGACGGACCCAAGGCCAACCGCAGCACGATGACCTACAACGTCGTCGACGAAGACGTCCGGGTCCACAAGAAGGGCCTCGTGCAGATGGCGAAAATCTACTTCGCGGCCGGCGCGCTCGAGGTGCACCCCGGCGTCATCGGCGGCGGCAGCTTCAAGTCGGTCGACGCGCTCGAGAAGTTCCTGGTCAACGTCCCCGTCGACAGAATGAGCATCTACGCGTCACACCCGATGGGCACCTGCCGCATGTCGGGCGACAAGAAGAAGGGCGTCGTAAAGCCCACCGGTGAGACCTGGGACGTCGAAGGCCTCTACGTGTCGGACGCGTCGGTGTTCCCGACGTCGCTGGGCGTCAACCCGCAGATTACGGTGATGTCGACCAGCGTTCAGATTGCCCGGCAGGCCCTGCAGCAGGGCTAGCGCCTCGGAGCCGAACCCCGGCTGAGCACGTGTGGGCCCTTCGCAGTACCGTTGTCGTTGAAATGCCGATCTCGCTCGACGCCTTCAGGGCCGCTCAACAGTCTCTCCACATGCGCGTGATTCAGTTCTTGGAGTCACGGCCCGAAGAAGCGTTCTCGCTCCTCGAGATAATCGAGGCGGTCGAGCAAATTGCCGCCGAGGACATTCCCCTCCTCGTCGCAACCCAACGGAGGGCGCTGCTGGAAGAGGTCGAACGCCGTTTGCTCGGCTTGAAGGGCTCAGGGTGGGTGCGCTTTCGGCAGCTCGCAGCCGATGTTCCGGCAACTGACCGCTCCCTTCGGGAGCTTCTCGACGCACAGTACGTCCGCGGAGCATGACGTGCTGTACGTAGACACCAGCGTCATCGTCACGCCCTTCTTGAAGAACAGGTCCGCCGAGGTCATCGCCCGCTGCGATGCATTTCTGGAGGCCGTGGCCCAGCGAGATGAGCCCGTCGCGACGAGTTGGCTCACCTGGGATGAGGTGGTGTGGAGTCTCGGTAGATCCGCTGCGCAGTTCGATCGCCGGCGCGCAGCCGAACTGAGCGACGCGCTGCTCCAGGTCGAGTTCCTTCGCTTCTTGCCAGTCGACCGCGCAACGAACACCTGCCGTCCGACGGGCAGGATTCGCAGGTTGCAAGCCAGTCTAAGCGACGGGGGTGTTCGGCGGCGCGTGACGTCATGGGCACCTGCGAAAGACGCCAGAAACACATCGAAGCAGTGGAGGCCAGACACGTCTGACTAAATCTGCGCGGGACTCTGCGCAGCGTCGACGCGGTTTCCGCCTGCTGCGTTGGGCACAGGCTTTGCTCTGGGTTTGCACCCATGAAGCTGACCTGCCTGATTGCAATCGCCGTGTCCGCGACTTCCGTTGATGCGGCTGAGCGCGCGGACCCAGTCGCGATCGTCTTCGGGGAAGAGGTGTCGCTGAAGGCGCTGATCCCAGCTGCCGACATCGCAGAACAGAAGGCGAAGCGACCCGCCTCGGAGTTTGCCGCGTGGCTCGAGAAGACCCAGTGCAGCGCGATTCGCGGAAAGGTGTGGGGCGCGGTGTTCGACGACTTCATCAAGAAGAACTCACTCGAACCTGCTCCGAAGGAGGTCGAAGCCTGCGCGAAGTCGTTGCGGGAAATGGTCTCCAAAGACTGGGACCCGAAGGACGGCCCGGTTCCGATGAATCTCGAGTTCGCAGGCGGCATCGTTCGCGACTGGAAGCGCGATGTCGCACTGCACCGAAAGTACGGGGGCAGGGTGATCTTCCAGCAGTTCGGCCCCGAGCCGATCGATGCGTGGCGCAAGGTGCTGGAGGAGTACGAGGCGAAGAAGGCGTTCGTCGTCACCGACGCCAGGCTGAAGACCTGCGTCTACGACTACTTCTCGTTCAAGTTCTACGACGTCGGCGAGAACGAGACGAAGCAGTTCCTCTCTCAGCCGATGTGCGATTTCTGATCGTTGGAAGCCTCATTGCTGCGTCCGAAGCGTCCTAAGGGTCGGGAAGAGGCGACGCTTCGTCGGCGTTGGGATCGCGGTGAACGGTGATGGTCAACGGCGCAGGGGGACGGACGTCGACCGTCACGTCCGCCTGGTGGTCGTCCGCCGCCGTCACCTCGATGCGGAACCTGCCCGCGCGCAGCGGCAGCCCCTTGCGTTCGGGGGCGAAGTCGCTGGTCCAGCCTTCGGCGGGAATCGGCGTCGCGGTCGCGGTGTGACACTCGAGCTCGGCGCCGAGGCCGTCGACCAGCCGCAGCGGCACGTCGATCAGCTCGGGCGGAAGCACAACGACCACCGCCGTGCTCGCTTCCTCTGTCAGGGCGAACTCGGCCGACCCTTTTCGTAAGCCAAGGGTGGCTTCGACGCTGTTGGTGTGGGGCGACAGACCGGCCAGGGCGAAGCGGCCTTCGGGTCCGCTGATCGTGGACCCGTCGCCCCCCTCGACGGTCGCGCCGTTCACGAATCGCCCGTCGGGCGTCCGCACCACGCCCGTCAGCGCCGCCGGCCGATCGAGCTGAATCACCGTACGAAGCTGCCCGCGCCAGTGGGTGCTGGGGTCCCTCGCGTACGGCAGGTAGCCGGCCTTCGACGCGCTGACGGTGACCTGTCTTTCCCACTGCGGCACCTCCCACTTTCCATCGGGGCCGGTGAGGCTGTGCTCGGCAATCACACCAGTCGACCACGCCACCGCAGCGCCTTCGATTGGCTTGCCTTTGCTGTCGACCACCGTGCCATCCACGAACCGCGCGGCCTCGAGGATGATGAAGACGTCTTCCAGGTCCTCGTGCTGGTTGAACCACCCCAACCCGAACAGCCCGTCTTTGCGCGCTCCGATGTGACCGAAGCCGGCGGCGACCGTCAGCTCGAACTTCCCGTCGGGGCCGGTGACCGTTTGGGTGAATGGCGGGGTCGTCGTGCTCACCTCCGCGCCCGCGACCGGGCGCACCTCCAAGGGGCCGTCAGTCCGCACCATCACTTCGCCGCGCACCGTGGGCAGCCGTTCGAGCTCGACGGTGTCGCCAAACCCGAAAGTGCCTTCGCGGGACCTCATGAACGCAGCGGAGATTTCAAGCTCGTGGTCCGCCCACGAAAAAACGACCGCGCCGCGGGCGTCCGAGGTCGCGGCCCCCGCGTACTTCGCCCGCAGAACGCGTGCCCCCGCGATGGGCTCGCCCGTGTCGGCGGCGATCACCCAAAGACTCACCGCGTTCGTGCCTGCGTCGATTGGCGTGCGCACCATGGGAGCGATCCGGCGCCGGTCTTGCTCAGGGCGGGCACGCGTCGGTGGCGCCGGGTGGACGACGGCGGACTGCGGGCCTTCCTTCGGCCAGAGCCACCACCCCGCGGCACAGGCGCAGAGCAGCGCGACGAGCGCGACGACGTGGCGAGCCTCCGGGACCATGCGGCCATCGAAGTCGGGAGGCCGGGCACTTGCAAGCACACATCTGGTGTGGCGTCCCACGATCGTTCCGAATCCGCGAAGCGGTGGCGCGCTTCCAGGTCGTCATCGCCATCGACGCCCCTCTCGGCTTCCCGATGGAATTCCGAGCGCTGGTGAACGGAGGCAAGGGACCAGCCACCTGCCCGTCAACCGAAATCCAGAGCCCGCTCGCGTACCGTTGCGGCATTGTCGACAGCGTATTTGGTGTTGAGCGCGCCGATGTCGATCGCCTTGAAGCGCGGCTGAGCGACCAAGCGAGGGGCGCTCTGAAGTTTGCGCATGGCCGTGTCCCGTCATACCTTTGGGTCGATGCGTCATACTCGAAAAAAGCTCGCGCTCAGGACCTTGTCGGTCAAAGTCCCCCCGGAGATCAGCGCAAAGGTTGTTCGGCTGGCCGCCGAAAGGCAGACCACCGTCTCAGCCGTGGTGCGCGACGCGATCGAAACCTACGACGCTCCGATGAAAGGGTCCTTCGTCGAACAGGCGCGAAAGTTCATCGGCGCGGCATCGGGTGGGCCTGTGGACCTGGCGACGAATCCGAAACATCTGAAGGGCTTTGGCACCTGGCGACACTGACAATCATCGACACGGGCCCGCTCGTTGCCCTGATCAATTCAACTGAGCGGAATCACGCCGTGGTGGTCGCGGCGGCGACCCGACGGGCGGGCCCCTTCCTCACCGTCGAGCCGGTGCTGACCGAGGCATGCTTCCTCCTCCAGCGGGTCAACCTCGGAGTCCAGACGCTGCTTGGAATGGTTCGCGACGGCCACCTCCGCGTCGGACTCGCCCTCGAGGCGGAAGTACGTCCCATCGAAGCGCTGATGAAGCGGTACGTCTCGGTTCCGATGTCGCTCGCCGATGCGTGCCTGGTGCGGCTCGCTGAGCTCCGCTCCGGGGCACAGCTCTTCACGCTCGACAGCGACTTCCACATCTACCGCAAGCACCGAAACCGGCGCATCGAGCTGGTCGACCTCGGTTGAGCCGCACGAGTCGAGTGTTTCAATCGCTGCTGGGCGAGGCTAAGCGACCGCCACCCTTCCCTTCGTCAATGCGTCCGGCACGTAGAGGCCAGTGAGCCACGACGCCTTAAAGGGCGAGCCGTTCGAGGTCTTGGGTGTGGTGCCGGCTGCTGCAGAAAGGGCTAGGTCAGAATCGCAGCTGGCGTCGTCGAGGCGCCCTGCGCCGCGCCCGCGCTCGTAATCTGCGGCCCGATGACCGCCTTCATGCACGAGAGCAGCACGTTGGTGGTGTTCGGCCCGTTGGTGCCGCGCAGGTGGATGCCCGAGTTCAGCGCGCCGCCCGCCTTGCCCGCGACGAGAATTGGGTAGTCGTCAATCGAGTGGTCGAGCCCTTCAGAGACGTCAGACGTGCAGAGCACGCAGGCGTTGTCGAGCACGTTGCCCGTGCCTTCCACTGACTTCTTCATCGCGTTCAGCGTGTACGCGAAGTTCTGCATCGTGAAGGTGATGCCGTCTTTCACCTGGCCCTGCGCTCCGGCGTCGTGGGTCAGCGAGTGCTCGGTGTCGCGGGGCGTGTTCGGCGACAGCGACTTGAAGCACTGGCCTCCGACCGAGCCCGAGAACTGGTAGGTCGCGACGCGGGTCAAGTCACAGGCGAAGGCGAGGGCGAGCAGGTCGCTCATCACCTTGCTGACGGCTTCGTACGGCTCGACGCCGCCCTGGTCGTTGTTGGTCTGCGTCGGCGCGCTCGGCTTCACACACGACGACGTCACCACCGGCGGCAGCGCGAGAATCTGCGAGCGCAGTTCCGAGATGGCCGTCAGGTGCGCGTCGAGGCGCGCGCGGTCGGCAGTGCCCAGGCGCGGCTTCAGGCGATTGGTGTCGTCCTTCACCGCGTCGAGCACGTTCGTGCGCATGCGGTCGCGTGGATCCGTCGGGTCCTTCGGGGTGAAGCTCGAGAAGAGCGTGTTGAAGATGGTCGCCGGGTTCGTCACCTGCAACATCGGCTGGTCCGGCCCGCGGTGAGACAGGTACTGCAGCGTCGGCCCTTCACCCGTCGTGTACCGCTTCGAAATCGCAATCTGCAGCGACTTGATTTGCGTCGGCCCACCGATGGCGTCCGCAATCACCTGGTCGACGCTCTTCACCGAGAACTTCGACGAGTAGCCGGCGCCGCCCGGGTCCAGCGGAATGAAGGGAGCCCCCGACATCATCGCGCACACCCCGTTGTGGTGGCCGCGCAGGTTGGGCGTCTTGATGTTGTGGCCCGAGACGACGCTGACGTAGCTCTTCACGTCGACGCCGCGGCTCGCATCCACCAGCGGCTGCAGCAGCGGAGTCAGCGCCCAGTTCGGGCCCGTCGCCGTCGGCGTCCACTGGTTCTGCAGCACGCCGTTGCCGAAGAACCACGCGACGTACCGCTTCGGAAACGCCATGCCCTGCGCGAACGCAGTGCCGTGCGAGTTCATCATCGCTTCCATCGCCGGCAGCGCCAGCGACGCGCCGAATCCCTTCAACAGCGTGCGACGAGCAAGCTTCATGGCGTCACCCCATCCGCGGCCCGCGCGAGGCGGAACGCGTCTGAAGCGACGAGCTCGACCAGCAGGTCCTGGTACTTGTAGCCAGACGACGCAAACGATTCAGAGAGGGCTTTCAACGGCCTTCCTTCGGTGGGCAGGTCGACGTGGCCTGCGGCGTGGCGGAACAGCGTGCGGGTCAGGCAGGCCATCACGCGGGGGTCGTTCTTCAGCACCTGGCTGAGCCCCTTCGCGTCCGTGAACTTCACGTCGTCGAGGTCGCCCGAGGCATCGATGGGCATCCCGAGCTCGAGCGTGCGGTGCATGCCGATGGAGTCGAAGTGCTCGAAGCCGAAGCCGATTGGATCCATCGCGGCGTGGCAGTTGCGGCAGCCCGCATTCGTCATGTGCTCCGAGAGCTTCTGGCGCAGCGTCCGCGGCATCGTCGGGTTGTCCGCCGGAATCGTGGTGCTGACGTTGATGGGCGGCGCGGCCACCGTCTCGCACAGCAGGCGCTCCCGAACGAACTTGCCGCGGTAGGTCGGCGAGGTCGACGCCGGGTGCGCCATCAGCGCGAGGAAAGCGGTCTGGGTCAGAATGCCCGCGCGCGGCTGGTTCGATGGCAGCGTCACCCGCGCAAAGCCCGAGGCCGGCGCCGTCATTCCGTAAAGCGGGGCGAGGTTCGCGTCGACGTACGTGTAGTCCGCGTCGAAAATCACGCGGGTGTCGAGGTTCTTCACGAACAGCACCTCTTCGAGGAAGAGCTTCGTCTCTTCGCCCATCGCCGCCGCCATCGCCGGCTTGTAGGCCGGGTAGCTGATCGGGTCCTTCGCCAGCGAGGGCAGGCCTTCGTGCGAAAGGAACTCGCTGAAGAAATCCGTCGTCGCGCTCGACGCGCCCGGAATCATCAGCGCCTTGCGCGCCTCGACCTTGATGCCTTCCGGGGTGTCCAGAGTGCCCGCCGCTGCCGCCGCGAGCAGCGCGTCGGAAGGGGTGGTGCCGCTGATGAAGTACGAGAGCCGCGTCGCGATTTCGTAGCCGGTGAGCTTCAGCTCGCCCGGACGCGCGGTGTTCGGTACCCCCGACTCGGCGCGGTAGAGGAAGTTCGGCGACTGGACGAGGCCGGCGAGCATGAACTCCGCTCCGCCGAGGAAGGTGCCGTACGCCACTGCCGCATCGTCGGCGACCTTCAGCCACGTGGTGCGCTCAGTCGCCGAAAGCGGGCGGCGGAACAGCTGCTGGCCGACCTTGTTCAGCACCGTGGTGAAGCAAGCCGTGTCGCGCGCCATCGCCGGCGTGCACGGAATCAACTTCGCCCGCTGCGTCGCGTTGCCCAGGGCTGCCTGCACCGCAAGGTACGCGTTCTTTTCGTAGATGGTCTCGGTCGCCGTCGACACCGACAGCTGCGAAGCGCCGATCGCCGTGAGGCCGTTGATCGCCGCGTCCGGAGGTGGCGTCACCGCTGCCGCCGCCTGCGTTCCGAAGATGTCGCGAATCGAGTGCCGGTATTCGTTCGCCAGCAGCACGCGCATCTGGATTTTCGCCGGTACGAACTCGGGCAACACGACTGGCACCATTCCTCCGCCGCCGTTGCCGCCGCCCGTCGCGACGCTGCCGCCACCGCCCACGCCCGTGCCTGTGTTGCCGCCCGTGCCCACCCCTTCCGGGTCGACGTCGTCGATGCGGCCTTCGCAGGCGCTGAACAGGCTGAGCGCCAGGACCAGAGAGCAGAGGGAGTGTTTCACAGCAAGGTCCGTTGCAATTCTGGCTCCAATGTTTCAGGGCGAAAGCAGGCGCAATCTCAGGTGTTTATTAGGTTTTGGGTGTCCACTTCAGTTCACAAGGTGCAGGGATGCGCCATCAGATCGTCCGTTTTCCGGGCATCCGCCCCATCGACAGGCTCAGGACAAGCCTTGGATCACACGCGCTTGTAAAAGGCCTGATTTACGAAGGGTTTTCCTTCCGGCGTCACCGCCCGTTGGTGGATTTCCATCTCCTCGCCGTCGTCTGAGAGCATTCGGGAGGCATGGGCGATGACCTTCTCGTTGCGCTCGATGGCGGTGTTGAGCGTGCGTTCATCGACGAGCTCGAGCGAGGCTGGCTCGTCGCCGTCCCACGTCAGCCGGAACTCGTTGTGCAGCTTCTCGCCGTCTGCGTCGACCCAATCGATGGTGAACGCGAGGCCTTCTGGCGTCGCCGCGATTTTGTAGAGCCCTTCGCGCGGCGGCGTCGTGTGCTCGTACCTGCACCGGTCGGGGATGAGCTTCCAGGTTCCTTCGAAGGCGCGCGCGTCGGGCAAACCCATTTCCTGCATGTTAGCGCGCGTTCGGCATTGTCCCCCTACGACGACAACGCAGTAAGGAGAAGGTCATGAGCCCTCCTGCCCAGGCCCGCCACGGCGGCGACACGATTGCCAAAGTCTTGAGCCGTTGGAAAATCCCCTACGTCTTCACGCTGGTCGGCGGTCACATCTCGCCGATTCTCGTCGGCGCGCAGGACGCCGGCATTCGCGTCATCGACTGCCGCGACGAGAAGAACGCCGTGTTCGCCGCCGACGCCGTCGCGCGGATGACGGGGCTACCCGGAGTCGCCGCCGTCACCGCGGGCCCGGGCGTCACCAACACGCTGACCGCGATGAAGAACGCGCAGCTCGCGCAGTCGCCCGTCGTCCTCTTCGGCGGAGCGACCGCCACCGTCCTCAAGGGCCGCGGCGCCTTGCAGGACATCGACCAGATGGCGCTCATCCACTCGTCGGTGAAGTGGGCGGTGCGGTGCTCGACGGTCGGGCAGTTGGAGCCGCTGGTCGAGCGCGCGCTGAAAGAGGCGACCAGCGGCATTCCCGGCCCCGTCTTCATCGAGGTGCCCGTCGACGTGCTCTACCCCGAGAGCATCGTTCGTGACTGGTTCATGAAGGAGTCCGGCGTCGAGAACCCGAAGACGCTCGGCCAGCGCGCCCTGAAGGTCTACCTGACCGGCCACCTGTACCGGCAGTTCCATGTGCCGCACGTCGACGTCGGCGGCGCGCTGCCCGAAGTGAAGATGCCGAAGCTGCGGCTCGACGCGCAGCTCGAAGAGGCGGTCGAGCTGATTCGCAACGCCGACCGCCCGGCCATCGTTGTCGGCAGCCAGACGATGGTGAACTGCACCGACGCAGGGCCGCTCGCCCGCGCAGTCGAGAAGCTCGGCATCCCCACCTGGCTCGGCGGCGTCGCCCGCGGTTTGCTGGGCCGCGACAGCCCGATTCAGTTCCGTCACGCGCGCGGCAAGGCGCTCAAAGACGCCGACGTCGTCGTGGTCTGCGGCTTCCCCTTCGATTTCCGGATGAAGTACGGCATGGGCTTCGGGAAGAAGACCAGGGTCATCGCCGCGAACCTGTCGTCAGAAGAGCTGCGAAAGAACCGCAAGCCCGAGCTCGCGCTGCAGATGCACGCGGCGGACTTTTTGATCAAGCTCGCCGAGAAAATCGACGCGCAGCCGAACCGGTCGAGCTGGATTGCGGCGTGCAAGAAACGCGAAGACGCGCGCGACGCCGAGATTCGTTCAAAGACGAAGTCTGGGGGCGAGCTGATTGACCCGCTCTATCTGTTCCAGCGGCTCGAAGAGAAGCTGGCCGACGACTCGGTGCTGGTGGCCGACGGCGGCGACTTCGTGGCGACGGCGGCGTACGTGCTCAAGCCGCGCAAGCCGTTGTCGTGGCTCGACCCGGGCGTGTTCGGCACGCTGGGCGTCGGCGGTGGCTTCGCGGTCGGCGCGGCGGCAGTGCGCCCAAAGGCCGAGGTGTGGATTATCTGGGGCGACGGCTCGAGCGCATACAGCCTCGCCGAATTCGACACCTTCGTTCGCATGGGCATGGCGCCCATCGCCATCATCGGCAACGACGCGTCCTGGGCGCAGATTGCGCGCGACCAGGTCACCATTCTCGGCAGCGACGTCGCGTGCACCCTGCTGCGCAGCGAGTACCACAAGGTCGCCGAAGGCTACGGCGGCGTCGGCCTGCTGCTGACGGATCCAAAGAAAATCGACGAGGTGCTCGACCAGGCCAAGGCGCTCTCGAAGAAGGGCAAGCCCGTGTGCATCAACGTCCACATCGCGAAGACTGACTTCCGCGAAGGGTCGATCAGCATCTAGGCCGCAGACTGCGTCGCCAGCCACTTGCCGAACCGCGCCATCACCCAGGCGTGAATCGGCGCCTGGAACCAGCGGTACAGAAACCACGGCAGCGACGGGACGAAGCCCATCAGGCTCGTCAACAGCGCGGGGCCTGCGTTCGTCTGCACGATGCGGAACTCGAACTGCCCCGGCCCGGCGCCCGTGCCGTCGAGCAGCCCGCCGCCCGTCCTCAGCACCGCCGACTGCGGCGTCATGCGCCCATGAATCATCGACAGCGACAACACCGAGACTCCCAGCGCGCGCAGCGTCCACGCCTCGCCGACGGCCGACGCACTCACCCCCGGCAGGTGCGACGCCGCCCACCCGAAGTATTCGCTGGCTGCTTTCGCCGCTGTCCACCCTGCCGGCAACGGCAGCCGCTGCAACGAGCAGATGCCCGGGCCCATCGCCGGCTGCGGAGCGAGCAGCGCGCTCGAGCCTTCCGGATCCGGTGGATCCGCCTCGAACGCCGCTTCGATTTCTTCCGCTGAGTCGACGACCGTCAGCGGCACCCCACAGCCTGCGAGCACCGTCACCCGTTCGTCGTCGGCCCCACACCGCCAAACGAAAATCCGCTTCACTCCGCACCGCGCCGCCGCCCGGCCGAACGAGTCGGCCATCAACAGCTCGAGGTCCGCAGGTCTTGCCTGCAGCAGCCGGTAATACGACCGGGTGGCGCGGGCCAGGTAGACCCCGGTCTGCGCTCCGGACATCGCGACCTCCGCGTCGCCCAGCGAGAGCAGGTTGGTGCCGCTGCCGAGCTGCCGGACGGCGTACCGCCCGCCCAGCTTCTGCGCCAACCGCCGGCCCGCCTTCCCCGTCCCGCCCGCGATGACAATCACGCCAACAAAGCTAATACGCGATGCCAGCCTTGGCGGCGGTTGGTTTCATCGCTTCGAACACGCGGTCGTCGAACGAGTCCTTCTTCGCTTTTGCGTTTGTCGAGATCCACGCATCACGCTTCTTGCTCACCTCGACCACCTTCGCCTCGAGCTGCTGGCGCTGTGCGTTCTGCTGGCTCAGGAACTCGACCTGCTTCTCCTTCGGCATCGCGCGCAGGTTGTCTGGCAGCTCCTCCGCCTTCATCTCCTTCACCTTCTCCGGAGCGGCCGTCAGGTCCACCGCCGCCAACCCACCACCGCCCGACGCGCCCAGGCCTGAGTTGGTGCGGAAGCTCATCCGGTCGGCCGAGGCCGAGGGCGCCATCGCCTTCACGCTTCCCTTGTAGCTCTCACCCTCGTCCCGGGCGCCGCGCTTGCCGCCGTAGACCGCAGTGTCGGCGACCGCTCCGTTGAGCTTCGAGAGCTCTTCGTCGAACGGCGTCGTCACTGCCACCATGCCGCCCGACTGGCCGATGGAATCGAAGCTGCCATCGGCGAGCTTCGCGAGGTCCTTGAACACCGCCTCGGTGTCGCCCTGGTTTCCGCAGCGCACGGTGTTGACGACGATGCCCTTCGCGATCGCGTTCTTCGCCCAGGTGCGGCTGTCCCAGCCGTCTTTGTAGTCGTCGTGCGGCGGCGCATCACCGACCAGGAAAATCATCTTCGCCGTCTTGCTGTTCTGGCTCCACGACATCAGCTTCACCGCTTCGCCCAGCGCGCGGCCGACATGCTCGGGCCCGTCGCCGCCACCACCGGCGCTGAAGCCGCGCAGGTTCTTGTAGACGGTGTCGAGGTCGTCGGTGAGGTCGAAGTTCTTCGTCACGTACTCGTCGCCGCGGTCACGGAAACCAACCAGGCCGACGCGAATGCGCGGGGTCGGCTTCCCGGTCGCCATCCGCGAGGCGATGGTCCAGATTTTTTCTTTGGCGCCTTCGATGAGGCCGCTCATCGAGCTGGTGGTGTCGAGGACGAAGACCACCTCGATGGTCGGCCGGTCTTTCTGCTCGAGCTGCACCGTCTGTTGCGGCAGCGGCTTGTCGGCTTTGACGGCGACGTCACCGGCGAACGCAGCACCGGTGGCGAGAGAGGCAATCACACAGGCAGCACGGAGGATTTTTTTCATGGTGCGCCGTTGAACGCACCACCCGCTGAATGGATCTGTTCGAATGCGCGCCATGCGGTGGTGGGTGGTTGCCTTCCTGGCTGGCGTCATTCTTCTCGCCTCCGCCGGGGCCTTTCTCTGGACCCTGAAGCGCCAGGCGCCCGTCGCGGCGGCCGACATTCCCGCGCCCAGAGAACGCTGCCCTGACGCCGACCAGCCGATGCCTACGGTGCAAGTGCCCGAAGAGACGACCCCTGTCATCCTCTGGGGGGCGGGAAAGGTGCGGCTCTTCCTCGATGGCCAGCCGCGGTCGAGCCCGCCCGAGGCGCCGCTGCGGTTCGCTCCCGGAGAGCACGTCTTGCGAGTCGAGGCGCCCGGCTCTTCGATGTCGCTCACCTTCGTGCTGGTGCCTTTCGAGCCTGTCCTTTTCCACGCCGAAGAGACGCCAGGGGCCGGGCTGACGCTCGCCGCGCTGGGTCCCCACGCGCCGACCTTCAACGTGCCCCTCGACTTCACGCGCACCTCGGCGACAGACGAGACGCTGCTGACGGACGCGGGCTCGGCGCTGCGCAGGGACGACTGGAAATCGGCGGCGGCGAAGCTTCGCGCGGTCTCCTGGAAGAGCCGCAGCCAGGATGCGTTCCTTCGACTCGCCGCAGGGGTGCACGCGGCGACGGGGCAGGGCGCGCTGGCCGAAGCGGCGCTGGGAAAAGTGAAAGGCAACGACCTGCCCACGGTGCTCGAGGCGTGGCGCACGTTGTCGGCGAAAGAGAAAGCGCGTGCCGAGACGCCCGGGCTCGAGAAGTGGAACCTGCTCACCCAGAAGTTCTCGACGCTGCTCGAGAGGTTCGCGCTCGAGGCGCCAGGGCCGGTGCAGCTGGCGACCAGCCGCATGTCCGAGCTCTCGGCCGGGTTCGTCGAGGCCACCCGCAGCAAAGACACGCTGTCTCAGGAAGAGACGGTGCAGGCCGCCGAGCTGGCGCTGGAACAGTTCGTTCGCGCGCTGCGTCGAAGCCGGCCCGAAGACTGCGATTTTCAGTCACGCATCTCTGCCAGTTTGTAAGGATGCCGCCCCCGTGAGAAAGACGCTCTTGCTGATCCAGCTGCGGTTCGTCCGCAACCTCTGGGTCATCCTCGGAATCGCCAGCGTCGCCACCACCTTTGCCATCGTCTGGTGGGAAACCGACTTCCTCGGCATCAGTGGCAGCGAGCGCGGCGCCTACGACGACGGCCTCTCGAAGTTCACCGGCAACCCCGACACGCCGTGGAAGTACGCGCCCGGCGGTGAGGTGCAGCGCAGCAAAGACATCGTCATCGTCGGCATCACCGACTCGACCTTCTCGTCCATCAACCAGCACGAGCCGTGGCGCCAGCGGTACGGGTCGTTTCCCTACGACCGCATTCTCTGGGCCGACCTCTTCGGCTACCTGAAGGAAGCCGGAGCGAAGGCAATCATCTTCGACGCAGTGATGGACGAGTCGAAGTCCGACATCCTTGGAGATATGGCGCTCGGGAAGCAGATCGAAACCGACCGCATCCCCGTCTACCTCGGCTTCAGCATGCTCTCGGGCGCGACGTCGCTGCCGAAGCAGGAGGTTCCGGTGAACCGCGGGCCCCCTGGGCCGCCCGAGCCCATGCCGGAGAAAGCGCCCACCGACGAAGCGTTTCCCGACGACGCATTTCCCGAAGAGCCTTCGCCCGAAGAGCAGGCCAAGCTTCGCGAGGCCAAGCAGGTCGAGCTGCGAATGAAGGCGGCCCGCGCCTACGCGTTTCCCGTCGAGTTCAAAGGCGGGCTGACCATCAAGACTTTCGAAGAAGGCCCCGTCGGGCCGCAGTACCCGCTGCCTGCCATCGAGCAGGTCATCGACGTCATCGCCGGCTTCGGCACCGTCGACCACGAGCCCGATGACGACGGCAAGATGCGCTACACGCGCTTCGCGTACACCGACGGCATCAACAGCTACGTCACGCTGCCCGTCGCGGTCGCGGCCGACCACTACGGCGCCGAGAAGGTCGAGATTTCCCCGGGCCTGCTGAAGCTCGGCAAGAAAGAGATTCGCATCAACCCCGAGGGCGACGCCGAAATCGACTACGGCGGCACGCTGTACAAGAAGTTCGACACGGTGCCGGTGGACGACGTGCTCCGCTACAAGAACGGCACCGACGGCGGGGTAGATCGCTTCAAGGACAAGTACGTCATCATCGCCGGCCTCGCGACGGGCACCGGCGACATCAAGGGCACGCCGCTGGAAGCGAACACGCCGGGGGTCGCGAAGCAGGCGGCGATTCTGCAGAACCTGCTCGACGGCCAGTTCATCCTCCGCGCGCCCTTCTGGCTCTCGCTGTTGCTCGCGTTTCTGCTCGCGATTTTTTCGGCGTCACTCGTGCTCGTCGTTCGCAACAGCTTCGTCGACATCGGCTGGCCGGCCGCGCTGTACATCGGCTTCTTCCTGCTGACGGGCGGCTTCCTCGTCGCGACGAAGGTGCACATCCTCTCTGCGCTCCCCGGCCTCGCCGGCACGTTGGCCTCGGTGCTCGCCACTGGCTGGGAAAAGCTCTTCGCCGACAAAGAGCGGGCACGGATGAAGGCCGCCTTCCAGAACTTCATGGAAGCCGACCTGGTCGACCAGCTGATCGAGCAGAAGAAGCTGCCGAAGCTCGAGGGCGAGAACCTCACCATCACCGCCTTCTTCTCGGACTTGAAGGGCTTCACCGCCTTCACCGAGAAGTTCAAAGGCGACGGCCACGCGCTGATGCGGATGTTGAACCGCTACCTGTCGGCGGTGACGCCTTCCATCACGGCGCAGGGCGCGTGCATCGACAAGTACATCGGCGACAAGGTGCTCGCGCTGTTCGGCGCTCCGAAGCAGTACCGCGACCACGCGCTGCGGGCGTGCCGGGCCGCGCTGTCGGTGCAGAAGGCCGTCGCCGTGCTGCGCGAAGAGTTCCGCAAAGAAGGGCTGCCCGACGTCTACACGCGCATCGGCCTCAACACCGGCATCATGCTGGTCGGCAACATCGGCAGCCAGCAGCTGATGGACTACACGGCCATCGGCGACGAGGTGCAGCTGGCCGACAAGCTCGAAGAGGCGAACAAGGTCTTCGGCACGCTGATTATCATCGGCGCCGGCACCTGGGAGCACGTGCGTGAGCAGGTCGAAGCGCGCGAGCTCGACCACGTGAAGCTGTCCGGCGCGGCGCTCCCCACCACCGTCTACGAGCTGTTGGCGATAAAGGGCGAGCTGCACTTCGACAAGGCCAGGGTGGTCGAGCTCTACGGCCAGGCGCTGATGCTGTACCGCGGCCGCAAGTTCGATGACGCCCTCAAGCGGCTCCGCACCGCGCTCGACATCGAAGCGGGCGATGGGCCGTGCTTGCGGTTGCAGCAGCTGTGCACCGAGTTCTCGAAGGTCCCGCCGCCCCCCGCGTGGGACGGCGTCTCATTGCTGGAATCTTGAAAGGAGCTGCACTCATGAAACGAATCGTTGGCTGGGCCACCGTGGCCGCGCTGGGAACCTCAGGGCTTGCGCTCGGCGCAGACCGTCAGCTCTTCATCAAGTCGAAGGACACCAAGCTGCTGAAGGACCCGAACCTCACCGCGAAGGTGGTGACGACGCTGCAGCCCGGCACCGAGGTGACGTGGAAGGGCGCCGACGCAAAAGAGAAGTCGCTGCACAAGGTCGTCGCGGGCGGGAAGGAAGGCTTCGTGCTGCAGGCAAACCTGACGCCCAACAAGCCAGCCGATGAGTTCCTCAAGGGCGACGGCAAGCCGATTTCCGCCCAGGCCGTGGCCAGCTCAGGAGCGGCGACCAAGGCGCTCACCCCCGCCGCCATCAAGTACGCCGACGCGAAGGGCCCGAGCGCCAACGAGGCCGCCTGCGAAATCATCTACCTCGAAGAGCACAACAACAACGCCGCCACGCCCGAGGCGATCGCCGCCCACCAGAAAGCGGCCGGGCTGACGGGAGGTGGCAAATGAAGAAGCTCGCACTCTTCACGGCAGCGTTCGCGCTGTCGACGGGCTGCACCACGATGAACGCCATCATGCGTGGCGACGCGCAGGGTGCCATCCGGTCGGGCATCCAGGCCGGCGGTGAGGTGGCGGTGTCGGGTGTCGAAGGAAAGAAGGAATCCGACCGCGTCTGTCTGCCGATGCAGAACCAAATCATCCCGCTGGGTGAAGAGCGCGCGATTGGTGGAGCGATTGCCGTCGGCCTCACCGAGAAGAACAAGGCGCACTTCTTCATCGATGGAAACACCGAGAAGAACCTCGCCGCGCTCGCCGACGCGCAGAAGACGCCGGGCAAGGTGAAGCTGCCGGACTCCGACCGAAACAACCTGAACGCGTACCTCGGAAAAGTCGGCCGCAACCTGGCCAGCTACTCGTCGCGCCCGGAAATCGTCTGGACGTTCGGCGTGCTCGACAGCCCGACCGTCAACGCCTTCTCGGCGCCGGGCGGCTACGTGTTCGTCACCACCGGCCTGCTGAAGCTCATCGACAACGAGGCGCAATTGGCAGGCGTGCTCGGCCATGAAATCGGCCACATCGCCGGGCGCCACGCGCTCAAGAGCTACTCGCAGGTGAAGTACAAGCAGTGCGACCTCGCGACCGTCGGCGGCTACATGCTGAACAAGGGCCTCGACATGGCGCCTGAGTTCCGCCGCGCCGCTGCGTACGCGAAGTACTTCTCGGGCGGGAACCTGGACCTCGACAGCAACGACATGGCGGCCGGGCTGATCGCGTCGCTCGCCGATGGCTTCATCGACGACTTCATCAGCAAGGGCCTCTCGGCGCCCGATGAGTTCGAGGCCGACAAGTTCGCGATCGAGCTCTCGACCTTCGCCGGCTACGACGCGGGCGAGTACGAGAAGCTCCTCTCGAAGCTTCCGGCATCTGCCGACAGCCACCACCCGGCGATGGGTGAACGCTCGAAGAAGATTGCCGCGGTTCGCGCCGACCTCGCTCCGTTCGCGGGCAAGGGCGTGAAGCCCGAGGCGGCCGAGCTGAAGGTGGTGAAGAAGTAGGGCTTTGCGCGTCGGCTCAACGCGCGAGGCGATTGAAGCGGTCGACAAGTCCATCTTCTGCGAGGCCGACCTCCAGTGCGCGCAACAGCCCCCTCACCTCGGCCAACGCAATCGTCTTGCCCGGCAGAGCAAGCAGCGCTGCGACATCGGCCAAATCTTGCGGCCGGCCTGCGAGAGTCTTGAGGACGAGCAGGTGCTCCAGGCGTACCAGCGGAACGATCACCCTGCCCAGGCGGCGCGTCGTGGCTTGGTCGGCGATCAGCTCCTCCAGCCCGGGTCCGCCTAGAACAATGTCGATCTTCCAGCCACTGGCAGGATGATCGCAGGGAATCACCCGGGTCTCGGCGACGAAGGCCGCGTCCTCGTAGCGCGGAACAATCTTTTCACGGCGCAGCGCCTTGACGAGGGTGGCGACCGGCGCGTCAGAGAGGACGGTGACGTCGATGTCTTGCGTTGTTCGGGGGGCGCCGTGAAGCAGCACCGCTTGGGCGCCGAACAGGTACCAGCGGGCCTCGAGCCGTTTCATCGCGCGCCCGATCGCTTCGAGTGCCGCTTGGGCGCCTGGCTTCGAACGCCGCGAGCTTCGAGATGAGCGTGAGGTGCCCCGCGAGGTCTTCTTCATCCGTCCGGGCATTCGGCCACTCCGGCGCTAGCCAGCGAGCTGCGTCGCGCAACTCATCCGCGCGCCGCAACAGTTCACTCCAGTCCAACTGCCGGGCCAACCTCGCCGTCTCTTCGTTCTGCAACCGCCGCGGGAGCGACCAGTCGCGCGCCACGAAGGCCCGGAGGTCGGCAGGTTTGAAGTCGTACCGCATCAATCGAAGGCTACCATTCTGATGCCGCCCGACGCAGAGCGTCGGTTCGGCGCAGTGCGTAACGACCCACTGTTCCCAATCGTTGCGCGTCGCTTTTCCATTGGCCAGATCCAGAAGAAGTTCACAGAAGGCCAAGGCGTCTGCACGCGGCGAGCAACTCGGGGCCGGCCGCGCGGTCAATAGCTCCTGGTTCTCGCAGAACCCTGAAGTTGATGCCGATCCGGTGTTGAAGGATGCGATTCCCACGAGCCTCCGTCTTTCTTCCGACGGCGGCGTTTCTCTCACGCCGCCGATCATCAATGCGCGGTTGGGACTCGTTGCGACCCTGGCCGATGGATCACTCGCGCTCGGTGGTGCAGGTGTCGTGCAGAGCAGCGCTCCCCAGGTGTTGACGGTCGCCGCCGGTTACATCGAGGCGAAGCACTGGTGGCCTTACCTCGACCTCAAACCCATCGGCGTCGGTATCGCC